>Ga0335070_10006194_pt1 | contig 14078 bp, 10 predicted proteins | sample Lox_Sample_13_FD_206722 | JGI IMG/M metagenome (GOLD analysis project Ga0335070, IMG submission 206722) | Soil microbial communities from Loxahatchee National Wildlife Refuge, Florida, United States - Lox_Sample_1.3 | ecosystem: Environmental > Terrestrial > Soil > Wetlands | place: USA... | reverse complement strand
AGCCGCTACCACGACGGTTTCTCAAGTTACGGAGGACTACGTCGAAGACGGCCGCGTCCACATCCTGCAAGACAAAGACATCCCCTACTACGCCACCATCTTCCGCATCCACGGGCCATTTCTGTTCGGCGCCACCGACAAGATCGCAGCCGTCACCGAGAACCTGCATCAGCTTCCGCCGGTCGTAATCCTGCGCCTGCGCAACATGACCGCGCTCGACGCCACGGGATTATTCGCCATCGAAGAAGTAGCCAAGGAGCTGCAGGCGAGCAAACGCACGCTGATTCTCTGCGGGGCACGCGAACAACCCTCCCAACTCATCCATCAAGCCGAATTCGCCGAGGTGATTGGCGAGGAAAATATCTGCGGCAATGTCCAGGAAGCCCTGCAGCGGGCAGAGGAAGTCTACGAACACCTGGAAAAGAAATTTGTGGCCGCGAAAGTGTAGGGAGCGCCGGCGGTCAGCTGTCGTTTCCTTGATGCTCGGTCACGAGGGAAGGGGATATTGTTTTCCACAGCCCTCATGTGACGCATGTCCTTGCGCCGCAACTCAGAAACGCGCGATCATCGCGGAGGCCGAAACCCCGCAGAAAGCGGTGCCAGCGGCCCATTTTGGGAACGGATTCTCGATCTCGCAGTCCCAAGTTCTTTGAAATCAAGATTTTGCCCGCAAACGGTTGAGCCCCATGGATTTCTGGGAGATTTCTCGCTAAATCGATGATTCCAGAGAACCCGGGGGAGGGGGGATACCTCGTTATCGGACGCTGGTCCCAAGACGGGAAGCCGCTTCCACGAAGAAACTTTCACGCTGCAACCCAACACTAGAACCGGAATAAATACGACGCCTTCACGAAGAACTGCCGGCTGTCGTTGAGATAGCCATTGCGGGTCGTGAGGATGAGCCCTGTTACCGGATCCACCGCGAGATCCCGGTTGAGGTTTTCGAGATCGGTGTTGTAGCCAACATAGATCGCCGTTCCCGGATGCACCAGATACGTGATCAGGAAATCGGTATTGAAGTTCTTGGTGGGAGACAGCGAACTGATCGCCGGATTTGCCAGCACCGAGTCATATTGCATGATCAACCGCGCCGACAGAGCGCGCGTGAACTGGTAATTCCATTTGCTGCGGATAATGTGATTGGTGACCGCGGTCAGGTGAGTGTCGGTTTCGCGGACATGCTCGAGTAAGTACGTATTGTCGATGCGCAGGCGTCCTGCCGCGTGAAAGGTGAGCGTGAAATTTACCTGATCTTCCTGCCCGAATGAAGGGATCTGATTCGCTGCTGGATCGTAGTTAACGCCTCCCCCCGAATAATAGGTCGCGGCGATATCGAAGAGCTTCGACCAGCTTGTTCCCGTCTCTAGTCCCCAAAACTTCTGGGGAAAAGCGGTCACCCGCGTCAGCGTGCTGTAATCAATCGGACGCAGCCGCACATCGTCCATCGCAAAAGGATGGATGTTGAAGTACGTGCTGCGTGCCATATCCACGCGGAAACCAGGCATGGCGAAATAGTCGACACCAACGCCGCTGTGGTCCCAGATGCCAAACTGCTGCAGCGTCGGTCCGTAGGAGATCAGGAATTTTCCCTCCGGGCGAAAGTAGTAACTCGTCTTAATCGATTCCGAGCGCACGTCCACACGATTCACAAATCCAGCCTGCGTTTCAAATCCTGGACTGTAGTCGGTATAGATTGATTGCCAGTTGAACTTCCGTCCCGCTCGTTCCAGGTCGAGTTTGTAGCCAAGTCCTCCCTGGTTAAGCCCTGCGATCGGATCCTTGGTTGCGCTCATCGCCGCTTGGCCTTGCAAGCGCCAGTTCTGGTTCAGCTTCAGATTTGCGTCGAGCGCACCCAGTCGATTGAATCCGCCGGCGAATTCCCGGTCAGTAAACAATGCTCCCACGGTCGATTGCTCCAGCACGTCGTGGCTGACGCGTGCGATCGTGAACGTCGCTCGATCTCCCGCATGAGGATCAGTGGGAGGCAACACTTCTCCCGGACCGCGATCGTCGGTCGCCAGCACGCCCACCGCCCACGGACCGGATTTGCCCGTGAGCCGTAATCCAAACTCCGGATGCTGAATGTTGCGGGTGAATACGAGGTTGATGGGGCTAGTGAAGTAGTTGCTGTTCTCCAGAAAGAACGGACGTTTTTCCGGAAAGAATACAGCATAGCGCTGGTTTACCGTGACCTGCGGGTCGTCCGACTCGACCTGGCTAAAATCGGGATTGATGGTCGCATCGAGCACGAAGCTGTCGTGCAGGATGAACTTGGCATCGAGTCCCACTTCCGGCTGCAGCGTGCGGCTCTCGAAGGAAGGATTATTCGGGTCGCGGTCGTCGATGTCGCGAAAACCGCGCAGCAATCCGTAGGGAATCAGTTGAATGTTGCGCGTGGTCGGAACCTCAAGCCCCGTCGCGAGAGCAGCCTGGTTGAATCTTCCCTGGATGCGGTTGGTGATCCGCGGCCAGAACAGATTTTCGTTCGTGCGTGGAATGCTGCGATTGAGAATGATCCTCCATTGCTGTTGGTCGGCATTCGGGAAACGCAGGCTTTTGAAAGGGATCGACATCAGCAACATGTAGCCGCGACCGGTAAGCCGACCCTCCGAATTCCACACCGTATCGAACGACGAGTCGAAGCCGCTGAAGTCGGCAGGAAGCCCGTTGCCGATCGACCCCTCCGTCCAGAGCGCGTCCCATTGAATGCCCAGCGGATTGGCGGCAAAGGTGTATCCGCGGCGCGCATCGTTGAACGTGTCGATCATGATCTCGGCCGAGTCGTCGGAGAAGATGTCTTCACGGCGAGTCATGCGCGCGCGGATTTTGCCGGGCTCTTTGTCCCAGCAGATAAACACCGCGTACAAATTGTGCGCATCGTAGGCGAGATAAACGTCGGTATCTTGCGTCGGAGCCGCGCCATCGGCGGGCTCGCGGGCGATGAAGCCAGACACCTTCAGCATGGAGTTGGCCACACGAGCGCTCGGACGCATGTCTTCGAAGTCGCCCAGGGTCGGCGGAGTCGCAATGCGCGGGATTTGAATGTTGGGAGGAACCGCGTGGAGAAGAGTCGAAAAGAACAGCGAAGCCCCGAGCAAGGCTGTCCCCAAGCCTGATTTGCGTGCAGTCACGAGCGCGATGAGCATTGTACACGGCTGGATGCGCCGGACTACCCCACTGAGTCCGGAGAGCCGCCCCTCCATTGGACGCGGAAGGTGCAAATTGGATAGCCTGAGGCACGGCGCTCGCACCGGCTCTGTGTGATCTTCTAGACTGTTCGCGAGGTCCGCTCACCTTTCATGATCATCAACCACGCGGAACGCGCGCATAACCACAATTGGGAACTCGATCCGGTCATCCGTTCGCTGCTCGATACTGACTTCTACAAACTGCTGATGTTGCAGTTCATCTGGAAGCATTTTCCCAACACGCGCGTGGAGTTTTCGCTGTACAACCGTCATCCCGATGTGCGGATCGCCGACGTCATCCACATCGAAGAGCTGAAAGTGCAGTTGCAGCACGTGCGCGGGCGCAGATTTCGCAAGTCGGAACTGGTCTGGCTCGCGGGCAATACGTTTTACGGGCGCCGCGGGATCTTCGAGCCGGAATTCATGGAGTGGCTGGAGCACGAGTTCCGGCTGTCGGATTACCAGTTGCGCGTGCGCGACGGACAAATCCATCTGTCATTTGAGGGCACCTGGGCCGAAACGACGATGTGGGAACTGTACGCCCTGGCGATCCTTGACGAACTCAAGACGCGGGCTCACCTGAAGACCCTGAGTGAGTTCGGCCTCGACATCCTGTATGCGCGGGCGAAGACAAAGCTCTGGAATAAGATTGAACGGTTGCGCGGAGTGCCCGGATTGAGCGTGGCTGACTTCGGTACGCGCCGACGTCACAGCTTCCTGTGGCAGGAATACGTGGTCGTCGCGATGGCCGCGAATCTGGGCGGTAGCTTCATCGGCACGTCCAACGCGTTCCTCGCGCACAAGCATGACCTGGAGGCGATCGGAACCAATGCGCACGAGATTCCGATGGTGATGGCCGCGCTCGCGCCCGATGACGCGGCTCTGAAGGCTTCGCAGTACCGAGTACTGGAGCTCTGGCAGCAGACGTATTCCGGAGCCTTGAAGGTGATGTTGCCCGACACGTTCGGCACGACGCAGTTTCTGGCCGGCGCGCCGGACTGGGTCACGGACTGGACCGGACAACGCGTGGACAGCAAGGATCCGTATGTCGCTGGAGATGAATACATCGCATGGCTGGAAGCCCGCGGCCGCGATCCGAAAGAGAAGTTGCTGATCGCTTCGGATGCGCTCGACGTGGATGCGATTATCGGGCTGAATGCCTACTTCGGGGGCGAGATCGCGAAGGGCCTGACCCCACAAGATTTCCGCAGCGGAACCGATTTCCGCAACACCAGCAAATGGAAAGCCGGACGGCGCTTGCGCGTCAGCGCGGGTTGGGGAACGCTGCTCACCAACGACTTTCGCGGATGCAATCCGAATGATGGCGGAGGATTCGATCCCATCAGCCTGATCTGCAAAGTCTCGTCGGTCGAAGGAAAGCCGGCTGTAAAACTCTCCGACAACTATGCCAAGGCGCTTGGACCTGAGGCAGAGATTGCGCGCTACCGCCGCGTGTTTGGAACTGCCGGTGTGGAGAACGCTCCACTGATCACGTAACCTCACAAAACAACGAAACAAATTCAGCGTCCACGTCGTATCTGAGGGGATGAATACGCGAACGGCAGTTCTTGTGCCCAAGTGGCCGATCGGATCGGCAACGCTATCCGGCTATGTCGCGATCTATGCAGCACTGCTTTGGGCGATGTGGAGAACGACTGGATATGAAATCTCCGAACCGCTGCTTGTGCTTGGACTGCTGGGGATTGGATTCTCGGCGGCTAGCTGGCTGCTTACCGTTCGGGCCGCTCCACTCCCGAACGACGTAAGGAATCCCGCTAGTGAAGTCGTCGCTGTCGCAGTTTTGCTTGCGTTCGAGGTGGCGTTCATTACATGGGGATTGGGATACTTGCATCGACTCTTCCCCAGCGACCCGAGCGCCACGGTCGCCATTCTTATCGCGAAGATTCTGGCCTTTGTTGTGATCCCGGCAGCGGTCATGCAAAGGCAGTTCGGGTACGGCATTGGTGAGTTGACTCCGCTGTCGATGCCTCTCAGGCATTTGCCGGCATTGCTTGGAATGTCGGCTTTGCTGTTGGCGTTTCAAGCGGTCCTCGGGCGCGGATTGCGGGATGTTCTCAATGCTTACCTTTCTTACGGGACATTGCTGTTTGGTCTCCCTCTTACGTTCCTATGGTTGGCGCTGGAAGCGGGAGTAGTCGAGGAGTTCTTTTTTCGAGTGCTTCTCCAGACGCGGCTGTCAGCGCTCTTGAAGTCGGAGTTGTCGGCGATTGTAGTGACCTCGCTTCTGTTTGGGTTGGCGCATGCGCCCGGAATCTATCTGCGGACGGGCATGACGAATGAGGGATTGCAGAATCCATCACTGTTGATGGCTGTCGGGTATTCGATTGTCATTGTTTCGGTGGCCGGATTCTTTCTCGGCGTGCTTTGGGCGCGCACGCGAAACTTCCTGTTGGTCGTGACGGTTCACGCCATGGGCGATCTCTTACCGAATCTGCTGCCTACCATGCGATCGCTGCGGCTGATCCATTGAGCCCGTTTTGCCCTGTTCCGGCTTACGCACAATTGTTGTTAACCAAGGTCCCTGCCTATTCGTTGTGTGACTAGAGAGACAGTTTCACCACAAACGAGAGAGGGAATGGAAATGCCAAACTGTGCGGTGAGGGGATTCGTCACAACGTTAGTGGTCGGAATGGTATTGCTTACGGCGTCCGCCCTGGGGCAATCGCCTCGCCCGGGGCAAGTTGGCTCGCCCGCCGTCAACGCCCAGATGAGTGAAAAAGAGGCGGCCACGCTACAGGATGATCTGCTTCGGTTGCTGCGCGTGAGTCCACAGCTGGCGGAAGTCGTGGCGCATGATCCTTCTCTGCTGTCGAATGCCGAGTATGTGAACCGCACTAATCCAGAACTGGGGCGGTTCCTGCAGGAGCATCCGGAGATCGCACACAACCCGGATTTCTACCTATTCAACAACCTGCACGAGGCAAACGAACCACCGGCACAGACCCTGGAGCGAAAGCTCTGGCCCGAGAACTCGACCCGTCCCGGTTCGCCGGTTGCGATGGAGTTGATCAGCAACGGCGTGCCCTTCCTGATATTTGTGTGTGTTTTGTCCGCGATTCTGTGGCTGACCCATGTGCTGCTGGAGAATCGCCGCTGGTCGCGGATCTTCAAGCTGCAGACCGATGTCCATAGCAAGTTGATCGAGCGGTTCGGGACGTCGCAGGAAGTGCTGACCTACATGAACACCGAATCGGGAAAGAAATTTCTGGAAGGCACGCCCATCGCCGTCGGACTGGACAGGCATCAACCGGTGCCAAGTCCGGTGGCGCGCGTACTGACTCCTCTGCAGATTGGAGTCGTGATGAGCCTGTTGGGGCTGGGCTTGCTGTTCCTGCGCCACAGCATTCCCGACGGCGAGGCGCCGCTGCTCCTGCTGGGCACGGTGGTGCTGATGCCAGGTCTGGGGTTCATTATTTCCGCGGGCGTAACATGGATGCTGGCTCGACGTTTGGGTTTGATGCCCGAGAACGAAGTGCGAAACTGATTCCGGTCGCTGCATATGGCGACCAAGCGAAGCATAGGGAGAAACGATACGACTGGCGAGTACGCAATCTCGAGCGTTCAGGCCGGAGTTGTGGCGCGGACCGATGAACTGCCCATGGACAGCGAAGCCTTCGCGAGCTTTTATCAGCGATCTGCGCCAGGACTCAGGGCCTATCTGGCGCGGGTGGGCGGCAATGTCGCGTTGGCCGAAGATCTGGTGCAGGAGAGCTATCTCCGGTTCTTGACGGCTGCGGCGCTGAAGGGAGGCGAAGTAGATCATCGCCGATACCTGTACCGCATCGCGACAAATCTTCTGCGGGATCATTGGCGCAGGCCGCGTTCGACTGGGATCGACGATGTGCCGGAGGTTCTGTTTGCCGCTCCCGATAAATTAGCGGGGATTGACTCGCGGATACATCTCGATCCAGCGCTGGCGCAGATGCGTCCGCGGGACCGGCAAATTCTGTGGCTGGCTTACGCCGAAGGATATTCGCATGACGAGATCGCGGAGATCACCGGACTGCGATCGGCCAGCATCCGGCTGTTGCTGTTCCGAGCGCGGCGAAAAATGGCGCGATTGCTGCGACGGCACACGAATGCAGGAGCCCAGCCATGATTCTCGGCAACTGCAGCCACGCGCGAGAACTGGCGCAAGCACTGAAGAGCGGGCACTGGCCACACGGCTGCGAACCGGAGTTGCGGTCGCATGTCGCGAATTGCCGGGAGTGCGGCGAAGTGGTTTTGCTGACTCAGGTGTTTCGAGAGGCTCGCAGTCAGTCCGAGAAGAGCTCGGTGCGCGATGCTCCCGAGTTGTTGTGGTGGAGGGCGCAACTTCGGCGGCGGAACGCGGCAACGGAGCAGGCTGGCCGTCCCATCGCGGTGGCACAGGTGTTTGCGTTCGCGCTCAGTCTGTTGGTGGCCGGAGTTTTTGTCGCGCTGGAGTACCGTCATGGCCTGCGATGGTCGTCGTGGTTTGCAGATGTAGTCCCGTCGCGGATGTTGCACAGCCTTTCACAGGGATTTGCGGACTGGAATGTGGGGCTGTTGATCCCTACGTTTGCGGCGCTCGTCGTGTTGAGTGGGCTGGTGGTTTACTTGGTGACAGAGAAGTCGTGATCTTTCCCGCTGCAATTGGGGGCTAAGCCTCCTGGATTTTTATGAACGCTACGGCGCGGCAGGAAGCCGCGCCCTTTCAAGACATTCCTGACATTTTTTCGGAGGTGGCGCCGTAATTCCGGCTTCTGTGGCAGAGTAGAAGCTCATGCCTTCGACTGCCGACGCCAGAGCCGGACGCGCCGCCTTCACCCATCCTGCGTTTGTCCTGTTCCAGATTGCGCGCTTTCTGATCGTCTCCGCCGTGGAGATGCAGGCTGTTGCCGTGGGATGGCAGGTCTACGAGATCACGAAGCGGCCGCTGGATCTCGGCTATGTAGGGTTGGCTCAATTTCTGCCCGGGATTGTGTTGTTCCCGATCTCTGGTCACGCGTCGGACCGCTTTGAAAGGCGGAATGTCTTATCGGCGTGCTATGCCGGTTATGCCATCTGCTTCTGTTTGCTGTTGGCGATCACCAAGCGCGGAATTCAGTCGGTCCATGCCATTTATCTGGTCCTTATATTGGTAGGAGTCGTGCGGTCGTTTAACGGCGCGGCCAGCCGCTCGATTCTGCCGCAACTGGTTTCGCAGGAACACTTTCCGAACGCGGTGGCGTGGAATGCGACCATCTTTCAGGCGGCTACGATTCTGGGGCCGTCATTCGGAGGATTGCTGTATGCCGCGTCTCATGGGCCTTCGCTGGTGTACGCGATCGCGGCCGTGACGGCGGTGTTGGCGACCATTTCGACGTTTCGCATCAAGCCGGAAGCGAAGGCGCGCCCGCGCGAGCCGATGACGTTCAAGACGGTATTTGCCGGCTTGCATTTCATCCGGGAAAAGAAACTGATTCTGGGCGCGATCTCGTTGGACCTGTTTGCGGTGCTGTTGGGTGGAGCAGTGGCGCTGCTTCCGGTGTATGCGCGAGAGATTCTGCATACCGGACCCTGGGGACTGGGGCTGCTGCGGACGGCTCCGGGAGCGGGTGCCGCGATCATGGCGCTGCTGCTGGCGCATCGTCCACTGCGAGGGAAGGCGGGGCCGACACTGCTGTGGGCGGTGGCCGGTTTCGGAGTGTTCACGATTATTTTTGGCTTGTCGCGGAACCTGATTTTGTCGCTGGCGGCGTTGTTGCTGCTGGGTGCAAGCGACATGATCAGCGTGATCATCCGCGCCACGCTGACGTTGCTGGCCACGCCCGATGAAATGCGCGGGCGCGTTACAGCCGTCGACATGATCTTCATCGGGACGTCGAACGAGTTCGGCCAGTTCGAATCGGGCGTTACCGCGCAGTGGTTCGGGACGGTCCCGGCAGTTGTGCTGGGCGGTATTGGGACGCTGGTCGTGATTGCGTTGTGGGCATGGTGGTTTCCGGAATTGCGGCGGGCCGGAGAATTGACTTCTCTCGGCAGAGCGGCCGATGAGATATCCAAGACAGCGCAGAGCCCCACTGTTCTGACCGAAAGCGCGACACAAGAAAACCAATAGAGGGCAGCGGGAATTCGGCGTTGCAGCGGACGCTGGATGCCGTAGAATGTCGCTTTCATTCGACATTCTTGCGGAATAGGGACACTTTTGCTCGAACGCTATTTTCGTCTCACTGAAAACCAGACTACGGTTCGCGCCGAATTTCTGGGCGGCCTGACCACGTTTGTGACGATGGCTTACATCGTCGTGGTGAATCCACAAATCCTGTCAGAAGCAGGCATGCCGGTCGAAGGCGTGCTGTTCGCGACCTGCATCGCGTCGGCCGTGGCCACGCTGGTGATGGGGCTGTATGCGAATTATCCGATTGCGCTGGCTCCTGGGATGTCGCTGAACGCGTATTTCACGTATGCGGTTTGCCTGGGGATGCATGTGCCGTGGCAGACGGCGTTGGGCGTGATTTTCTTTTCCGGCGTGTTCTTTCTAATTCTCACCGTGACGCGAGTGCGGGAGCAGATTGTGAATGGCATTCCGGAATGCCTGAAGCATTCGACCGCGGGCGGGATCGGAATGTTCATCGCGTTTGTGGGACTGAAGAATGCGAAGCTGGTCGTGGCTAACCAGGCGACGTTTGTAAGCCTGGGGAGTTTTTCGAACCGCGAGGCGCAACTGGCGGCGGTCGGTCTAGGGATCATGCTGATCCTGATGACGCGGAAGATGACGGGCGGGATCTTGATTGGGATCTTCGCCACAACCGTTCTTGGAATTCTGCGCGGGATGGCGAAGTGGCCGAGCGCGATGTTCTCGATGCCGCACCCGTCGTCGACGTTTTTGCGGCTCGACTTGCGGGCGGCCATGCATCTGGGATTGCTGGAGATTATTTTTGTATTTCTATTTGTCGACTTGTTCGACAACGTGGGGACGTTGGTAGGCGTGTGCGAGCAGGGCGGGTTCGTGAAGGATGGAAAGATTCCGCGCGTAGGCCGGGCGCTGGTGTCGGATGCAGTCGGAACGATCTTCGGAGCACTGACGGGGACGTCTACGGTGACCAGTTACATTGAGAGTGCTGCGGGAGTGGCGGCCGGGGCCCGGACCGGGCTGAGCAATATTTTCGTTGCCGCGTTGTTTTTGATGGCTGCATTTTGCTCGCCGTTGGCAGCGGCGATTCCGGCGTACGCTACCGCCCCGGCGCTGATTCTGGTGGGCGCGTTGATGACGGAATCGATTGGGCGGGTCGATTGGGCCGAGTTTACGGAGGCGATTCCGGCATTCGTCACGCTGGTGGCGACGCCGCTGACATTCAGTATTGCGACCGGGCTCAGCCTCGGGTTGATTTCTTACACGCTGGTGAAGGTGGCGGCAGGGAAATATCGAGAGGTCAGCATCGTGATATGGATTCTGACCGCGCTGTTTATTCTGCGTTACATCTATCTCGCTGCGGGGTAGCGATCAGTGGGGGCGCAATACGGTCTTGGCTGCTCCCATGTTGTCGTACTTATCGTAGACGCGCACCACCACGACATGTTCCGCGGCGGCGTTCTTCGCGGTGTCGAACGACGCATTGAAATCGTAGTTCTCGGTCTTGGCGTCGGAAATCTGGCCTACCGGTTCGAGGTATTTCCAATCGCCCGCATCGATCGAGTATTCGGCGCGCTTGACGGTCGAGAAGTTGTCCTCTGCGCGGAAGCGGATGTGGACTTGAGTGTTCTCGACTGTTGCCGTCAGGTTCTCGATGCGCGGGGGAGTGGTGTCGACTTCGAAGCGGCGGCTGATTTTCTCCGCGGTGAGGGCCTCGCCGGGGGAGTGTGAAGGAGCGTCGGAACCGACAACTTTGACGGTGTATCCGCCATCGGGCAGCAGGCTGGCGTCGAAAGAGTAGGCCTTGTCGGTGATGTTGTCTTTCAGCAAGAGCCAGCGGGACTCGCCGTCGCCGCGGTAGTAGACGGAGTAGACGAGTTGGTCGTCGTTGTCGTCGTGCGTGCTCCACTTCACCCCGATGGCATCGCGGTCATGGGTGCTGGGAATGGGAGAGTCGAAGTGAACTCCTGCAGAGTTATCGGAGCTGAGGAGGCCTCCGGTTTTGGCGATCGGCTGATAGCGCGTGCCAACTTGTACGGATACGTCGTCGATTTCTGGCGCCACGTTCTTGGGCAGGTAGTTGAGTGTGACACTGTCGACGACCGGTTTGGTCTTGTCGGAGTGCAAGACGGCTTTCCATTGGGCGTAGCGGGCTGAAGGGACGCCCATTTCCGCGCCATTCGAGAGGTCGACGTGCTTCCACGGGCTCCAGTTGCGGTCGGGATTGTCGACGTTGCCGCTGCGGACCATGAGTTCGACATTGCCGGCGCCGCGCATGTCGACGCGTCCCCAGCGCGAGAAAATCTTGGCGTCGAAGACGTCGCTTTCGTAGCTACCCTCGTTTTCCGCCGAGGGGCCTAAGACGAAAATCTTTCCCAGATTGCTGCTGGCGGCGTAGAGGCCCCCGCCCGGAGCTTTGGCGAATCCGGTGATTTGGGAGGCAGCGGCTTTCAGCAGGTCGGAGAAATCTTCGTTTCCGGTGATGCAGTAGATGTGCCCGCGATTGCCGGTACCCGCCAGAAGCTGGCCGTGTGGATCAAAGGCAAGCGCGTAAACGATATCTTCGTGAGAGGTCCAGATGCGCGACGGCGACCCATCAGGCGCAAGGCGGTAAATGTCGGAACCGCCGGTGGCTCCTCCGGCGGGGATAGGGATCGGACCGGTCGGGAGAGGACTCGACGCACCCGGAGTTGCGGCGCCTCCGGGCGGGGTGCCTAGTGGCGTGCTCGCTCCAAGCGTGATCACAGGAGAGGTGCCGCCGAGGGCCGCGATGCCGCCTCCGGCTTTCTTTTCTCCTACACCAGCGGCATAGATATTGCCCTCGTGATCGAGCGTGAGCGCGGTGATCTCCTTCTTAGGGGCGCTGTAAAGGACGAAGGCCTCGCCGGAGGGGGCGATGCGGTAGATGAGTCCGCTGCCGTCGGTGCCGGCGATGATGTTGCCCTGGGCATCGAGCGCGAGAACGCGCATGTGAGTTTCATCGCTCTTAAAGAAGATGGAGTGATCGCCCTTGGGAGTGACTTTGTAAATCTCGCCATGATCGCCGGTAGCGACGAAGAGATTGCCGGATTTGTCGAGAAGAAGATCCCAGATGTATTTGGTGCCGGGAGCGAAGTAGATGGATGACGTCCAATTGGGATCGAGAGTTGGTTTGGTGTCTTTGGAGGCGTCGGTTGGAGCTTCTTTTTCCGGTGCTTTCGATTCCGTGGATTTTTTCGCTTTGCCTTTCGGCGGTTCCTCCGCTTGTTTTTGCTCAAGCTTGTAGATCTTGCCGTCGGGATTGGTCGCGGCATAGATGACCCCCTTGGGGCCTACTTCCAGAGTTTGGACCTGAAGTTCTTGCGGTTCGAAGATGATGGTGGCAGCGCCATCAGGCGTGATGCGATAGACGCGCGCAGGAGAGCCGGTGGCCGCGTACACGTTGCCGGCATCGTCAGAGGCCACGGCCCAGATGTAGGTCGAGGGCGTGCCGTAGAGAAGCTTGAACGAAGGCGCGAGTTCGAGTCCTCCGGTGCTTCGGATGGCGACACCCGTTGCCGTTCCTTTGAGGAATTCCTCGAACTTGGACTGCTCCCAAGTGCGGGTACCGTCGGCGAAAGCGGAGAACGAACCGAAGAGGAGGATGGCCGAAGAGAGAAGGAGGAAAATCCAAGATCGCGACAATCGCAAAGTCATACCTCGATGCAAGGTGATGGAGGCGTAGAGAGCGACCGCCTCGGATCGGATGAAATCGATATTCTCAGGTTATCACGCTGCGGATGCAGATTGCTCGGCCGACAGAGGGAAGGAAGCGGATAGAAATTCGTGCGTGGATTCCGTGATATCGTAGATTTTCATGCAATCTGCACGCCAGAAACTGCTGGGCATCCTGGCCCATAATTCATTCCGTCTGGGCGAATTCAAGTTGTCGTCGGGTGGAACCAGTGACTACTACATCGACTGCCGCACGACCACGCTGGATGCAAAGGGATCGCGGCTGACCGGGGAAGTGTTTCTGGAAGAAATTCAGAAACAGGGATGGAAGCCCGCCGCGATTGGTGGTCTGACGATGGGAGCGGACCCGATTGTCGTAGCCGTGTCGGTGGTCAGCGGGGAGTTGAACGGATTTCTGGTGAGAAAGGCCGAGAAGCAGCACGGGACCGGGCAGCGGATTGAAGGATTCCGGGAGAAGGGATCGAGCGTTGTGATTGTGGACGACGTTTGTACGACCGGCGGATCGACGATCCAGGCGATCGAGGCGGCGCGCGAGTTCGGATTCCGAGTTGTGGGTGTGATGTGCCTGGTGGAGCGGGAAGAGGCGCATGGGCGGCCGGCGGTGGAGAAGGCTGCTTCTCCGGCACCATTTGTGTCGATCTTTACCGCGAAGGATGTGCGGGAGCGGCACATTTTACAGACGGACGATACGACTCCCAATGTATTTGCGGTGGCCGCAACGTGCGAATTGTGTGGAGCGCCCGCTGTGACGAATAATCCGCGAAATCGGTGTGAGGCGCACAAGAATTGAGCCATTGAGCGATTGAGTCTTTCGCGATTTGGTAGGTTCTTTCAATGGCTTAATGAGTCAATGGCTTAATCTCTCAATCTCATGATTCAAACTCTTGAGTGGACTGATAAAGGGGTGCGCTTCATCGATCAGACGAAGCTGCCTACGGAAGAAGTGTATGTAACCTGCAAGACGCACGAGCAGGTGGCGGACGTGATCCGCAACATGGTGGTGCGGGGCGCGCCTGCGATTGGTGTCGCGGCCGCGATGGGCATTGCGCTGGGTGTGAACAACTCCAAAGCCGAGTCGG
>Ga0335070_10006193_pt1 | contig 14079 bp, 16 predicted proteins | sample Lox_Sample_13_FD_206722 | JGI IMG/M metagenome (GOLD analysis project Ga0335070, IMG submission 206722) | Soil microbial communities from Loxahatchee National Wildlife Refuge, Florida, United States - Lox_Sample_1.3 | ecosystem: Environmental > Terrestrial > Soil > Wetlands | place: USA... | reverse complement strand
GAATACCCAGGCGCAGACCGTCCAGGCGACCGCCGACGACGAGAAGCGCGGACTCAGCGAGCAAGAGGAAAAGCAGATCTCGGACCTGTTCCTGCAGTTCGAGGAGACCGAGAAGGAGATCGAGCGGCGCGAGAAGATCCAGGCGCAGTCCGCGAAGCTCTCCACCCCGCAGCCCCGCAAGACCACGCCGGAACCGACGAACGGGACCGACGGTGAGCCGGTCCGGGGCCGCATCACCGGCGGCGACTACAGCGGCGCCGTGAAGGGGCTCGGCGGCTTCCGCAGCGCGGGCGAGTTCGCACAGGCGGTCGTCGGCGGCTCGGCGAAGGGCGCGACGCCCGACAAGCGGCTGCAGATCCTCAACGCAACCACGTTCGGCTCGGAATCGTCTGGAGCAGACGGTGGATTTGCTGTGCCGCCCGATCTGAGGGCCGACATCGTCAAGCTGATCAACGGCGAGGAAAGTCTGCTCGGCCGCACCGACCAGCAGAACACCTCCTCGAACCAGCTAACCGTTCCCACCGACGAGACCACCGCCTGGCAGACGAGCGGCGGCATCCTCGCGACGTGGGAGGGCGAGGGCTCGCAGCTCACGCAGTCCAAGCCGGCGCTCAAGAGCGTGACGGTCCGGGCCACCAAGCTCACGGTCCTGACCCCGGTCACGGACGAGCTCCTCGAGGACGCGGCCGCGCTGGGCAGCTACCTCCGCAGCAAGGCGCCCGAGAAGATCAACTACAAGGTCAACGACGCGCTCATCAACGGGACCGGCGCGGGGATGCCGCTCGGCATCCTCAACTCACCGGCGCTCGTGACGGTGTCGGAGTCCGCGGGCCACGGGGCAGGCACGGTGATTCTCTCCGACCTGACTTCCATGTGGGCCAGGATGTACGCGCCGTACCGGAACGACGCGGTGTGGCTCATCAACCAGGACGTCGAGCCGTACCTGCAGACCCTCACCATCCAGGGGTCGAACAGCGGCGTTTTCCCGGTGTACCTGCCTCCGGGCGGGTTCTCGGGGAGCCCCTACGCGACGCTGTACGGCCGCCCGATCATCGTGACCGAGGCGTGCGCGACGGCGGGGACCGTGGGCGACATCATCCTGTGGTCGCCGAAGCAGTACCTCTCGGTCGTGAAGGGTGGCGGTATCCGCCAGGACGTATCGATCCACCTGTGGTTCGACTACGACCAGGTGGCTTTCCGCTGGGTGCTGCGCTGCGGCGGCATGCCGTGGCTCTCGACGCCCATCACCCGCGCGCACGGGTCGAACACTCTCAGCTCCATCGTCTGCGTCGCGACGCGGACCTAAGCGCACGGAAAGGAAAGAACTGACATGAGCGCAAACGTGAACGTCAAGCCCAGCGAGATGTTCGTCGCTGCGGCCGCCGGGTTCAACATCGACCCACAGACCGCGACCTCCACGGCGACCTCGTCGTGGACGGACGTCCGCCAGGGGGCGGGAGGCAGCGGGGGCATCGACGCCCCGTGGCTGACCTTCGTCCTCCACGTCGGGGCGACCCTCGCCACGACCGCCGTCCTCACGTTCCAGCAGGCGACGAGCGTCGCCGGCGCGAACGCGAAGTCGCTCCTCGTGACCACGACCTGCACCGTCTCGGCGGCGCACGGCCTGGCCCAGTGCGACATCCTCATCCCGAACGCGATGGACCTGGCCAACTCGTTCTACTGGCTGCAGGCCACCGTCACCGTCGGCGGGAGCACCATCGTCGGCGTGTCCGCGCTGTACGGACCCGCCTGGTACCAGTCGTAGGCGAAGTGCAACGGGGCGCCGCGGGGTGCCTGCCCCTGCCCCGCGGCGCTTCATCGGAGGCGGACAATGGATGTGAAGCTGACGGTCGAAGTCACCGGGAACCACGGCTGCGGCAAGAACGCGAAGCCGGGCGAGCGGATCATTCGCTGTGGTCTGCCCGGGTGCGCGACGTGCGCGGCGGTGTCCGCGTTCAACAGTCTCCTCGCCCGGGTCGGGCGCGGGAACATGAAGTCGGGGCGGCTCGAGTACGAGGGCGTGTCTGACGACCTCGTGCTCGGACAGCGCATCGGGGCGCCGGCTCCGGTGGAGGCCAAGCTGGAGGAGCCGGTGTCTGCAGAGCGGCCGGCGCGGAGGAAGCCATGAAGCGGATGCTGATTCTCCTTGCGGTCGCGGTGCCGGTTGCCGCGCTCGCCTATGACTGGTGCCAGAATCAGTCCTTCACGCTCACGGCGATGACCGGAAGCGCGACCACGGTCCCGAGCAACGGCGGGAGCCACGCCCGGATCACGGTCTGCAACTCGAACGAGAACAGCGGTTCGAACGTGGTCAAGTGCCGCAACGACGGCGTCGCACCGGTCGCGTACACCTCGGGCACCATCCTCTCGACGCACGGCGGGGACGTCATCTCCAAGGGGAGCTGCGTCACCTACAACAACACGAGCACCGTGCTCTGCACGGGCACCTCGGCGACCCTCGTGACGGGCTACGAGTGCAGCCCGTAGGGAATCCATGGCGGTCTCGACAGACCTCGAGCTAGGCGAGAGCGAACCGACGTCGGGCGACTACACGTCGCTCGCGAACGTCAAGGACTATTTGCGCATCCAGGGCGGGACCGAGGATGCGTTTCTGACCCGGCTCATCGCCTCGGCGTCGGCGTCGTTCACGGCGCTCATCCGCCGGGACCTGCTCACGGCCACGTACACCCAGACCGAGGACTGGAACCTGATGACGGAGTGGCCTCCGCACTCGAAACCCGGGATCAAGGGGGTCGGGCTGTGGGAGACGCCGGTGCAGTCCGTCCAGTCCGTGACCATCGACGGTCAGCCGATCCCGGCGCAGGCGTGTCCCCAGTGGAAAGCCGGGACGCTCTATTACCCGAATCAGGTCGTCCAGGTCGGGATGATCTACTGGGGCAACGCCGACACGAACGTGAACGGCACGACCAGCGGGAGCACGGCGCCGGCGGGAACCGGAAATGGCGTGTCGGACGGCGGCTGCACCTGGAACTACCTGATGGGCTCGCTCAACCCGCCGCCGATCGGTCCGTCGGTTCTCATCCCCGGGTGGCGCATCCAGAACGACCGACTCGAGCTCGTCGGCTGGTGGTACTTCCTCCAGTACATCGGCCTCGTCATGAACTACTACGTCGGGGTCCGGCAGATCGCCGTCACGTACACGGCCGGGTATGACTCCATCCCCGCCGACGTCGAGCAGGCTGTCATCGAGATGGTCGCCGACGCCTACAAGCGGCGCGACCGGCTCGGCCAGCGGAGCCGCTCCATGGGCGGCGAGTCGGTCACCTACTTCGTCGACACAACGCTCCCGTCGGTCAAGGCGGTCGCGGACAAGTACGAACGCTGGAATGCGCCGCTGTGACCATGGACCGGGTCGCCATATACGACGCGCTCTACGCGAAGCTCGTGGGCTGCTACCCCTGGGCGAGCACGTTCCCGCACCGCGTCGACTGGGACCAGGCGACGAAGCCGGCGCTCTGCATGGAGCAAGGCTACCAAAAGCCCGTCTACCAGGACCCGCTCGCGCTCCCGCCGATCTGGAAGCTCGAGGCGGTGGTGCTCGTCTACTGGTCGAAGGTCCCGATGGATGACGAGCCGTTTCAGGGGTCAATACAGGAGGCGGTGCAGGCCATCGAAGGCTCGCTCGCGTTCAACGCGGCCTTTGACTCCCAGTTTCCAGGGGCGGCGAACTCATACGGCACGACACTCGGCGGTCTGTGTCAGGGGTGTCGGATCGAGGGCGAGGTAGCGATAGAGCACGGTGAGACGGCAGACCTGACGGTTGCGATCATGCAGATCGTCATCACAGCACCCTCGCCGCTGGGCTGAGGGAGAGGAGCGGAGCCATGGCGGCAACACCGGAAATCATCGTCGGCGTAGGAACCCTGACCATCAACTCGATCGCGGTCGGGCAGGCGCAAGACCTGTCGATCAAGGTCTCGTCGAACCCGATCACGCTGCAGACGTCCTACGACCTGCCCGAAGCGGTGGCGTCGGGTCCCAAGAGCATCAAGTGTACGTTCAAGAACGCGAGCCTCGACCTGGGCGTGCTTGCGGTCGTCTTGAACCTGACGAGCGGCGCGATGACGAAGGCGGTCATCGGCTCGGTGGCTCCGACGACGGGCGTGACCTGGGTCGTGCCGATCTACGTGTCCTCGGATACCAAGACGACGGCGACCTTCACGTTCGGCCCGATCGCCTGGACCGGCGTCGACTTCTCGGCGGCCAACACGAAATACCTCGAGCAGTCCATCTCGTTCGACGTGTTCGCGGCCGCGTCGACGGGGACGGCTCTTAGCATCGCCGTGTCCTAGCTAGGGGGCAACCGTGGCGCAGGATGGGGAGAAGTTCACACTCGCGGACGGGTCGACGATCGTCGTTCGCTCGTTCACGCTCGACGCGGCGGAGCGCCTCCAGCCTCACATGGAGGCGCTCGCATCCGGTGACGGAAAGAAGTTCGCAACCGGGATGCGGGCCATCCTCGACGAGGTGATCGCGATGGACCGGCCGCGTCGGCTGTGGCCGTTTCGTCGCCGGAAGGTCGGGAGCCTCGTGACGGTGGCGAGCTCCAAAGAGCTCCTCGACATGATCCTGCGCGTCAACGGGTGGAAGAAGGCGGCCAAGGGGGAAGCGGAGAGCCCGCCGACTGGGAGTTCGTCCGCGGGCTCGTCGCAAGGGAGCTAGGCAAGACGCCCGCCGAGGTGGGGCGCATGCGGTGCTGGGAGATTAGCGTGCTCATGCGGTCGTTCGCAGACTACCCCCCGGGATACATGATCATGGCGTGGCGCTACGGCATCGGGAAGTCGAGCGGCAAGGGGCCGCGGCAGACCGAAGGCGTCGGCATGGATGCCTCGTTCCTGGTGCAGCTCGCCATGGCGTCCAAGGACAAGACATTCTCGCTCGGCGGAAAGCCGGTGGGCTCGGAATGATCGAGGTCGACTTCAAGCTCGTCGGAACCGAGGCCATCGTCGCGAACTTGAACGGTCTCGCGCCGCGCATCCGCGAGGAGGTGCGCGAGGCGATCTTCAACCTGGGCGTCGAGGCCGAGGGCATGATGCGCGGTCTCGCTCCGGTGCTGTCCGACGCAGCAGCGAAGAAAAACCGGAATGCGGTCTCGGGGACGCTGGTGCGGTCCATCGTCCATCGGTTCGTCGAGTACCCGGACGGAAACGTGTTCTCGTACACGGCTCCGCACGGTGGAAAGGGCGCGACTGCCGACGCCTACTACGCGAAATGGGTCGAGCGCGGCGTGGATGCTTCCGAAGTAAGGGCGCACCGCCGCGGATACCGGGACCTTTTCAAGAAGGAGCGACAGCAGTTCTTTAGCAGGCGGACAGGTAGGTACTTCTCTCGTCGCGTCTGGGGCAAGGAAAGCTACAGCGACAAGACCTACGACCTTCGCATCCCGTCCCATCCGTTCGTCGAACCTACGCGCCAGGCGATGCAATCGAAGTTCGAGAGCGTGATGCGCGCCGTGCTGGAAAGGAGCCTCGGTGGCGACTAACAGCATGGAAGTGGTGATGTCCGCCAAGACGGCGGACCTGATCTCTGGACTTAGGGAAGTCTCATCTCAGATGCAGGAGTTCTCGCGCGCTGCGAACTCGGCGATGCGCGAGGCCGGCTCGGCGGCGGGTCCCGCGGCCCGGGGCGTCGAGACCCTCTACGACAGGATGCGCGACCTTAAGGGCGAGGCCGTGCAGCATGAGCGGGTTTTCAACTTCTTCGGGCGCGAGCTCGCGAGCGTCGCGGGCATATCGAAGGAGACCGGCGCGGCGCTGGCTGGCATTCTCGGGGGCCTGGGCGGCGGTGGGGCGCTCCTAGTCATCGTCGAGGGCGCAAAGCTCATCGCCCAATATCTCGGGCGGGCCAGCGAAGAAGCAAAGCGCTTCGGCGATGAGATGGTCCGCGAAATGGAGCGCGCGGACGATGCGATCTTTCGGCTAAAGGCTGAACTCGCCGGACTGAACCCCGATCGCGCCAAGATGCAGGGGCAGATCGAGGGCATCGATAGCTATCTTGCCAGGCTGGACCGGCTCAAGGAAGCGTTGAAGCCGCTACAAGAGGCATTTTACTCGGGCAACGCGACAAAGGAGCAACTCCAAGATCGGTGGGAGTTGATCAAACAGATCGACGAGATGGAAAAGAAGGCGCCCGCCATGCGGGACCTTCGCTCCCTTCTGTCGCAAGAAATCGGACTGGGACAGGCGAAAGATGACAAGACCGAGAGGGAACGGTCCGAGAAGGAGGCCGCGGCGCTAGAGGAGCAAGTCACAAAGGCGTCCCTCGACAAGGTCGGGAAGCTCGTCGCCGACGAGTCCGCGCTGGAGAAGTCGATCAACGACAACAGCGCGCTATCCCAAGTGGAGAAGTGGCGGCTCATCGCCGTCGCGAAGGAGACGCTCGACCGAGAGATCACCGACTTCTATGCGAAGCAGCTCGAGGAGCGCAATCGCCTAACGGAGCGGTCAGCGGAGATGGACCTCCGCGCCCAGCGAGCCGGCGCCGAGGCGGAAAAGAAGTACCTGGACGAACTCCAGAAACAGTATCGGGAGGAGGAGGAGGCGCGCGAGCGAGGCGCGAACCTCATCGCGGCCGGGTACGACCTCAAGAAGGCGAGTGCTCTCGACAGGACCGACAAGGAATTTGAGGAGGGACGGAAGGGAATCCGAGACCTCGGACCCGAGGGGTTCGGCGGCGGTGACGAGGGAATGGCGCGGATGACTGCCGCGCTCGACACACTTGACGCGGCCTGGTCGAAAGCGCGAGCGGACATCATCACCGGCGCGAAGGAGCTCACCAAGGAGTGGGACAAGACCGCCGAGGGCATCGGAAACAGCTTCGGCAAGGCGATGGCGGGGATCATCACCCACCATCTGAGCATGAAGCAAGCGGTCGCCGGCGTTGCCTCGGAGATCGTGAAGACCTTCTCCGAGATGGCGATCAAGGCCGTGACGAGCAATGCAGCGGTCGCAGCGTCGGGAGCCGCTTCTGCCGAGGCCAGCGTTCCGATCGTCGGTCCAGCCCTGGCGGCTGGAGCCATGGCGGCCATGGAGGGGCTCGTCCTCGGGCTTTTGAGCACCATCGCGCGCGCCGAGGGCGGTCCCGTCTGGCCCGGCCAGCCGTTCCTCGTCGGAGAGCGCGGCCCCGAGGTCGTCCAGTTCGCCTCGCCTGGCACGGTCTACCCAAACGGTCAGATGCCTCCCACCGGTGCGACCGCCACGGGCTCGCAGGGCTACGGCGGCGGTGACGTCCATCACCACTGGCACCTCGACGGAGGCGTTCTCGACGGCGATCACTTCATGCAGGTCGTGAGGCGCAACGAGGGCGTGCTTGGCAGGCACCTCGCCTCGATGGATAGGAGGGGCAAGATTTGAGCTCCGCCACCCTGAACCTGAGCTCGGTTCCTGCGACCTACACGCCGTCCGGCGGGTCCGCGATCAACCTTCCGGCGGTCCCGGTCGACATGACCCGGACGCACGTCTGGGACGTTACCGTCTACAGCGCGGAGAGCGGGAAAGAGGTTCGTTCGACGCAGCAGGCGTCGCCCCGATACGCGTACAGGGTCACAATCGGCACGCGGTCCGACACGAGCACGTCGGAGCTCGCAGCCATCGCGGACCTCGTCGACAGCCTGCTGGGCGAGTGGGACTCGTTCAACCTGTACGACCCTCTCGACGGGGTGGAGCGGACCGTCCGATTCGACGGTAAGCCAACCGCGAAGCGCGTCAAGCCGCAGTCTGGCAGCGGCGGGTGGTGGGTCTGGACGCTCGACATGGTGTCGGTGCTCTGATGCGACCTGCCTTCGGGAACCTCGCGTCCATCATCGCTGGACAGAACGTCTACCTGACGGCGGACTGCTACGACATCGGTGCGCTCAAGATCACCGGATACGCGGCCGGACTGGCGGGGTACTCGGCGACCGGGTTCGGCATCGAGCACGGCGCGGCGCGGAGCGTTCTTGGGCTCGAGGATCCAACGGTCACCCTCGTCATTCACTGCGACACGACGGTCTCCGCCGCGGCGAGTTTCCTCTCCTCCGCTGCATCCGGGACCTACGACGGCGCGGTGTTCAAGTGGACGCGCTACTACATGGCGACGCCCGGAGACTCCTCGTCCTACCTGATTCCGTTCGTCGGCGTCGTCGCGGAATGCCGCGCCTCGACGTCGAAGGTCGAGATACAGGCCGGGTCTCCGCTCGGGCAACTCGACACCATCACCATCGCGCGCCCGATCCAGGCCCAGTGTCCATGGTCGTTCAAGGATGCGAACTGCGGATACGTGGGAAGCACGACGTCCTGCGACAAGACGGTCGCGACGTGCCAGAGCTTGAGCAACCTAACGAACTTCGGTGGGTTCCCTTACGCGCCAGCGCAGGGCGTGAACCTGAAGTCGGTCTAGGCGATGAGCATCCTTTCCAAGCTCAACCCCGACCAGAACTGGGGACAGCTCGTCAAGGAGGACGAGCAGCCGGAGGCGTACAAGTCGGCGATCCCGGTCGTGTTCGGCAGGCACTGGGTGACGGGGGTTCTCGTCTGGACCGGGCAGACGATGGTCTCGGTCCACAACGGCTCGTCGGTCACGCTCCGCACCTACACGGGTCAGGGCTGGGACGTCAACCCGAACAAGTTCCAGGCGTGGACCTCGAGCACCGGGTACACCGCGGGGACGTCCTACGTCACCGACGGCGGGTTCCTGTACCAGTGCACGCAGACCGGAACCTCTGGCACGACTCCACCGAGCCAGTCGTCGACGCCATATGGGACGGCCATCGCGGACGGAACCGTGGTCTGGAAGTGGCTGCAGGAGGGAACGTCCTGGTTCCAATGCGCGCAGACCAAGGGCCTGACCGCGCTCCTCGCGCCGGCGATCTACGCCATCGCCGAGGGGCCGATCATCCAGGTCTTCGGCGCGAAAAAGGACGGGATCTTCTACTGCGCGCAGGGCCAGACGGACAACACCTGGAAGGTCATCAGGCTCTCGAACGGCCGCGCGGACCCGCCGCTTGCCTGCATCCAGGGGACGACCGGCTACGTCGTGGGCGGGTTCAACATACCGCTCGGCGGTAGGTGCCCGGACGGCAACCTCCACCCGTGGTTCGCCTTCGGTTCGGATGGCGCGAGTCCGGCCGTACAACCCGGGTCCCAGAGCGGTTTTCAGGTAGGCGGACCGAGCCAGAACTGGTCTTTCGGGTGGACGTTCGGGGGAAGCGTCGCGAGCGGCGCCTACGTCCCGGGGCAACAGGTCAACTTCACCCCGGCGCAGGAGCTCGGGTACTCGGGTACGGCGATCCTCAACTCGATGGGGATCGAGATCGCGTCCGGCGCCACCGACTACCCGTCGATCGAGTTCCTCGTCGACGGCATCGGCACGCAGATGTCCGTCACGCAGACGGACGGCACGGTCGTCTACGGGGTGAACCCGGCCGACGTCATTGTCGCCATCTGGACGAACACGCGCTGGGGCATGGGGCGCTCGAGCGCGGAGCTCGACGTCGAGCACGGCGCAGACGGGAACACCGCGTCCTCGTGCCGCGCCTACTGCGCCGCCCTCGGCATGGCGGTGGCGCGCTCCATCGAGACGCAGGAGAGCGCGCAAGACGCGCTCAAGAGCCTCCTCGATGAGATCAACTGCATGCCGGTCTGGACGACGACGTCCTCCGGGGCTGGGCTCCTCCGCATCGTCCCGCGAGGCACGAAGGCGCAGAACGGGTACACGCCACCCAGCGCGTCCGTCTACACGCTCGGGATCGACGACTTCGCGGGGAACCCGGGATCGGACCGCATGGAGGTGGAGCGGACGCCGATGAAGGACGTCCGCAATTACTACCCGGTCGTTTACGAGTCAGCCGAGGGATACAGCGGGAAGACGCAGGCGACCGCGACGAACACCTACTGGTCGGACTACGACCAGGCCAACGGCGCGCCGATCGTGAAGGCGCAGAACTACTCGGCGCGCTGGGTGGCGAACGCCACGCACGCCATGGCGCTCTCGTACATCCTCGCGGACCGCTCGCGGAACGTCAGGCAGCGGTACCGGTTCAAGCTCTCGCCGCGGTACGTCCGGCTCGAGGGCGGCGACCTCATCACGTTGAACCATGCGCGCATGGGGCTTTCGGGCCAGGCGGCGATGGTGCTGTCGACGGAGGAGGACTCGAAAGGCTTCATCAGCGTGGTCGCGGAGCAGTGGACCGGGACCGTCACTCCGGCCGCGCAGATCCAGAGCCGCGACGGACTGACCGGGCAGGGCATCGGTCCGACGGTGCAGCAGACCCAGGTCGTCGACCTCTCCTACATCAGCGCGCAGCTCGCGCAACTGGCGTCCGATTCGAGCATCACGCCTTCGGAGAAGCGGACCGTCACCTCCGACCTGATGCAGCTTTTCAGCTCCGTCGGGACGAACGTGGTCGAAGCGACGCTCCTCCTGCCGCCGGCGTGGACGGCGGCGATGACGGTCTCGAAGACCGGACTCGTCGTCGCGAACGCGGGTAACTACTACCAGTCGACGACGACCGGGACGGCCGGCTCGACGGCGCCGACATGGACGAGCGGCACGCAGTCCGACGGCGGGGTGTCATGGTCCTACGTCGGGCCGGCGAGCTCTGGACAGGTCCAGTCCGCGCTCACGACGTACGAGGCGGCCATCGCGGCACTGGCGGCATACTGCCTCGCGTCCGTCCCGACCCGCGGCACCGCGGCGACCGCCGGCAGCGGGGGCAATGGTCTCGGAGTCACGGGATCGCTCGCCTACACCGCGTCTCCGTTCTCCTTCACGCCTCCGGCGCTCAGCGATTACAACACCTGGGTCTCTACGAGCGACGCGACCGCGTCGGACGGGACCATTACCATCGACGGGCCGACGTTCCGGTCCGCATTCTTGAACGCCTTCGCGGCGAACAATGCGCTCCTGCTGCTCGTGTCCGGCGTACAGCTCGCGCTCCAGGGCGGAGGAACGATCGTCACGTCCGGGACGGGCACGGCCGTCGTCTTCGGAACGGGAAAGCCGAGCTCCTCGCCTGCGGAGCCTGAGTTCTACATCCAGACGGATGAGCCGTACTCGACATGGTACTGGGACGGGTCTGCATGGCACCTGGTCGTGCTCGAGGGCGGCACGCCGGGCACGTCCACCATCACGAGCACGACCGACATCACGACCATCATCGAGGAGATCGAGGAAACGCTTCTCAAGCTCTTGGGTGGAACCTCGACGACGACGACGACGGAGACCATCCAGCAGGTTTTGACGGAGCTCAACAGCGAGACGGCTGCGCTCCTGACGGCGCTGGAGACGGAACTGCAGTCGTCGCTCGTGAACCTCGGGACGGACGTCACCCTCTCGCCGCTGAACATCCAGGAGACGGTCACCCAGACCGACACCGGGACGACGGTCACGACCGTCATCGCCGAGGCCCAGCAGATCGTGACGGGCTCGTCCGGCAACACGACCACGACGACGGCCACCGAAGAGGTGATCGCGATCGTGACCGAGATGACCGGCGGGACCGCCGTCACGGTGGCGACCGAGGCGGCGACCAGCACGACGACGTCATCCGTCGGCGGCACGAGCACGACGACGACGACCGAGACGAGCGAGCTCATGGTCGCCGAGGTGTCGAGCGGAACCGACATCGTCGTCGTGGCCGAGGAGGCCCAGAGCGTCGTCACCGGCGCCGCCGGACATACCTCCATCACCACGTCGACCGAGGTCGTCGAGTCGAACACCTCGAGCTCGTCGGGGAACACGGACGTCGTGACGGTCGTCGAGGAGTCGGTCTCCGTTACGACGAACGCCTCCGGGCAGACAGAGGTCACCGTCACGACCGAGGTCGTCGAGGCCATCGCGACGAACTCGTCCGGCGGGACCGACGTGCAAACGAATCCTGCATTTCCGCCAGGCACGACGTCCATCGTCGAGTCGACGACGACGGTGGACGTGAATCCGATCGGCCCCATCTACCAGGGGCAGGGCGGCGTCATCACGTCCGACTACGTGCCGGCGTCGTATCCGGTTCCGTTCGTCGCCGCGAACGCGGGTGGATATGCTCTCCAGATAGGCCCGCTGAACGCCGGACCACCTCCAGGTGCCGTCCCAAGCGTCGGGGATTTCATTTATCAGGGCACCGCTTCGGCTCCGACGGCCACGCTGACCATAACGTCCGTGTCAGTCGGAGCCGGAATCTATTTCTTGAACTCTGGCGCAACGAGTACGGGGTTCGTCGCTGGGAACGTCAACTGGGTTCCAATGGGGGCAAACGAGATCCCCATTACTGGGGCGAAGTTGCGCGCGTCTCCGCCGGGTGGAGGATGCTCGGCGCTGTTCGGACTCTCTGGCATCCAGATCGGCTCGACGAAACTTAGCGCGGCATGGTTTGCGACGAACTTTCTCGTGCAAGACATCATGACCGTCGGAGGTGGGAATGCGAGCTGGGTCTATGGTGGCAGGTATGGCGCCGTCTCCATCTCGAGCAACACGCTCAACGTCCCTCTGAACACGTCCGCGCTTCCGCTTAACTTCGTCGCGAACGGGGCCGCTCCGGTGGTTTCCCTGACACCGGTCGGTGCCCCGGTGGCGTCCGGCGCCATCTTCAGCGTTACGCTGCCGACGCGAGGCCAGACCAGCTTCGGCATCGTCCTCTATCAGGGGACGACGCAACTCAACCCGGCGTCCTACACGTTCTATCTCATGGTGACGTCATTCTGGAACCTGTCGTCGGGATACGCGCTTTGAGACACTAACCGCGGGACGGTCCCGCACGAGGAGGAAGCACATGGCGCAGGATCCGCAGCTCCAAGAGGCAATCGCGCTCATCCGCGAAGCCGAGCAGTTCTTGTCGTGGAACACTGGAGGTGCGGAGCACAACGCCTGCGCCCAGCGTCTCCGCGACTTCCTGGCGAAGTATTCGCCGCAGAAGAAAGAGGAGGTGTCCCGTGGGTAAGGGCGTTAGCTGGTGCAACTTCGTTCTCGACTATCTCTGGCGAGGGTACTCGACCTACTCGCCGGCCATTCCCACGAGCGGCGCCACGGCGTCGCAGGTCGCGCTCCTACTCCAGATGCCTCCGGCGAACGCGCAGCTCAATTCGTCTGGGTGCTTCGGCTCGGGCATCGAGGTCGGTTCGCTGACGTCGTCGACCGGCACGTACCAAGGCTACGCCCGGCAAAACTACTTGGCCGGCGCGTCCCAGTGGACGGCGACGAACGGCGGCACCGGCGCGAACAGTTCCGGGACGTCCTACCCGGCGAGCATCCAGAACACGACGGCCATCTCGTTCCCGGCCGCGACCCTGACGTGGGGGCCGAGCACGGGCAACGTGGCTCCGGTGGTCGGCTGGGCGCTCATCATCACCATCGCGACCCAGACCTACGGAGGCGGCGCCGGCTATCCGCTCATCGCGGCTACCGGGCTCCTGCCGGCCCCGCAGATGGTCTTCGGACCCGGCACGAGTCCGTTCTTCATCCCGGCCTATGGCATCACGATCAACGAGTCGTGACGAGGAGGTCGTCCGACTGACCGCGGAAGTCGCGCAGCTTCGCGCGAAGCTCCAGGAGGTCATGGAGACGAGTCCACCGGACGCCTATCTCAAGGCGCAAGTGCAGATGCTCGCCGAGGCCCTGCAGCGCGTCGTGGGCGAGGTGCGAGCGGTCGAGCGGCGTGCGCAGGTGAAGATCCTGTCGTCGTAGCGGCGGGCGGGGCGCCACGGTGGCTTCGCGCTGCCGTGGCGCCGGTGCGTCCGGGGTACTTTGGCACATCCCGGGCAATACTCATGCCCTGTGGACGCCGCCGCCGTGGCTCGCGCGACCAACCTCTACACCCTCGCGCTCGTGCTATGGCGCGAGGCGCGTAGCGAGTCCTACGACTGCCGCGAGGCGGTCGCCGGCGTGGTCATGGAGCGCGTCCGGCGCGGGTGTCGGGACGTCACCGACGCCTGTACGCGCCGGTGGCAGTTCTCGAGCCTGACGGACCCGAGGGACCACCAGCTCACGCTCTGGCCGCAGACCATCGACCATGCCTGGCAGGAGTGCCTTGAGATCGCCGACGCGGCACTCGCTGGGCGGCTCCACAACCCGATGCCGGGCGCTGACCAT
>Ga0335070_10006192_pt1 | contig 14079 bp, 16 predicted proteins | sample Lox_Sample_13_FD_206722 | JGI IMG/M metagenome (GOLD analysis project Ga0335070, IMG submission 206722) | Soil microbial communities from Loxahatchee National Wildlife Refuge, Florida, United States - Lox_Sample_1.3 | ecosystem: Environmental > Terrestrial > Soil > Wetlands | place: USA... | reverse complement strand
ACGGCGTGGCCATGCTGCTGTTTGCGTTTTCGCACGCGGTGCGCTGGCCGGAGACGGTGCTGATGGTGGTGGCGTCGATGCTGGGCGGCTACTTCGGCGCGCACTTCGCGCAAAAGACGAAGCCGGAGTACGTGCGTGCGATCGTGATCGGGATCGGGTTCACGCTGTCGGCATACTTCTTTGCGCGGCAGGTGTGGCACTAGTCGGCGTCAGCGTCCTTCGGGAAACGCAACTTCATCACCAGCAGCGGGAATGCGAGCAGAAACGTCACTGCGTTCGGCAGGATGATCGGCAGCGAGCGAATCATGACCCCATACGCCACCCAAAGAAGCAGCCCCACGTTCAGGCTCACCAGCATGAGCAGCGAGATGTCGTTTACCGATTTTGTGCGGAAGGAGTGCAGCGCCTGCGGCAGATAGGCGAGCGTGCACAACGTGCCTGCTGCAAAGCCCACAAGGGAAACAAAGTTCATATACCAGCTTAGCATCGGCAAAGCGGCAAAAGGTTACAGCCGGATCACGCTTGGTTCCGATTGAGGCGCCAGATGCCAAAGTTGAGGTAGCCGGCGTAGGTCACCCAGAGCAGGTACGGGAGCAGCAGCAGCGCGGCCAACGGCGTCAGCCAGTGGAAGACGAGGATGTTGAAGAGAATCGCCAGCCAGAGCAGGACAATTTCGGCGAAGGCCACACCGGGAAGGCGGGCGCCGAAAAAGATGCCCGACCATGCCATGTTGAGGCCGAGTTGGGCGAAAAACAGGAACAGGGCGGGCCGTCCGCCGCGCCAGCCGTAGTCGCGCCAAACCAGCCAGGCAGCGATGGCCATGAGGACGTAAAGCGTCGTCCAGACCGGCCCGAAGACCCAATTGGGCGGTGTGCCGGGGGGTTTGCGCAGGTGCGGATACCATTCGCGCACGCCGCGCGCAGTGAGAAACCCAGCCAGACTGCCGGCTCCGAGGCAAAGGAAGAGGAACACGATCAGCATCAGCCAAGTCTTGGTGTCCAAGGTGCCCATGTTCGATCCTCTTCGGGTGGCGGCGAGTGCGCGCGCCGACCGGTCCTTCATCTGATGGTGAGAACGATCTTGCCGTAGTTCGCGCGCTGCAACAGCAAGCGATGCGCTTCACCGGCTTGCTCGATGGGCAGGGTGTGGCCGATTTCGGGATGCAACCTGCCCTGTTCGATCCAGGGCTGCATGGTCTTCAGGCAGTCGTTCATCAGCACATGGTCGTTGGCCAGAAAGCTCAGCCACAGGCCATGCGCGCTGAGGCCACGCGCCATCATCACGCCGACGTCGAACTTCTGGCGCTCGCCGGTGGCGGTGCCGTAGATGATGACCCGCCCGAAGTCGCGGCAACAGCGCAGGCTCTTGGCGGTATGCTCGCCGCCAAGCATGTCGAAAACGGCGTCCACGCCTTCACCTTTGGTGAGTTCGTGGATGCGCTGCTCATAGTCGACTTCGCGGTAGTTGATGGCGAAGTCGAGCCCGAGGTTGCGGACGCGCTCGAGTTTCTCGGCGGAGGAAGCCGTGCCGTAGGTCTCGATTTGCAGGAGCTTGCCGATTTGCACCGCCGCGGTGCCCACTCCGCCGGCGACGGCGTGAATCAGGACGCGGCGCAAGCGTTCGTCGGCGACGTAGACCGGCTCGAGGGCGTCAGAAGTCATGCCGGCTTTCCAGTAGGCGAGGTAGGCGGTGAAGAAATTGACGGGGAAGGCGGCCGATTGCTGCGAGGTCCAACCCTTGGGTTGCGGCCAGATCAGCTTGCGCGAAACGGCGACCTTTTCCGCCGCGGCGCCGTATTGCACGTAGCCCATGACGCGCTCGCCGGTGCCGGCGACGACCCCGGCAAACTCGCGGCCCGAGATAAACGGAGGCGGCGGTGCGCTCTTGTAGACGCCGCGGGTGGAGAGGGTGTCGGCAAAATTCACGCCCACGGCCTCGACGTGCACGATGACTTCGCCGGGTTGGGCGACTGGTTCAGGCACGTCGCGGACTTCGAGGACTTCCGGCCCGCCCGCCCGCGCTACGACGACAGCTTTCATGGATGGCTCCCGCAGCGAGTGTAAAACAATTTACACACTCGGCTAGTGACGTAGCGCACACCCGGGGGCAGCCAGCACCGGGTTTGGGGGAGACAAGGAAGGGAATCCGCTTTTCGCTTTTCGCTTTTCGCCAGAAGTGTGACGCCTACGGTCGTGAAGCGCTTGGCGAAGAGCGAAAGGCGAACGGCGAAGAGCAGCGCTACAAGAGCTGGAGGCGGATCCTGCTACGCCTTCGGGACCTGCATGAAGTCGAGGGCGCGGGAGATGTAGTGCTTCAGATCGCGGCGGTGGACGACGGCGTCGAGCATGCCGTGCTGCAGCAGGAACTCGCTGCGCTGGAAGCCCTCGGGCAGCTTCTGGCGGATGGTCTGCTCGATCACGCGCGGGCCGGCGAAGCCGATGAGCGCTCCCGGTTCGGCGATGTTGAGGTCGCCGAGCATGGCGAACGAAGCGGTCACGCCGCCAGTGGTGGGGTCGGTGAGGATTGAGATGTAGGGGACCTTGGCGTCGTCCATGCGGGCCAGCGCGGCGGAGATTTTCGCCAACTGCATCAGGCTGACCACGCCTTCCATCATACGGGCGCCACCGGAGGCGGAGACGATGATCAGAGGGAGCTTTTCGGCGGTCGCCCGTTCGATGGCTCGGGTGATGGTCTCGCCGACGACGGAGCCCATGGAGCCGCCGATGAAGGCGTACTCCATGGCGCTGACGATGACGGGCTTGCCGTTGAGCTTGCCGCGGGCGTTGATGACGGCATCATTCAGGCCGGTTTCGGAGATGGCCCGTTTGAGGCGGTCGGCGTAGGGCTTGAGGTCGGTGAATTTCAGGGGGTCGGTGGAAATCAGGTTGCCGTCGTCGGTCTGGTACTGGCCGTCGTCGAGAAGCAGCGCCAGGCGGGTGCGGGCGTCGATGCGGAAGTGGCGGTCGCACTTGGGGCAGACGTTGAGGTTCTGGTCGAGGTCTTTTTTCCAGATAATCTGGCGGCACTGGTCGCACTTGACCCAGAGTCCCTCCGTCTTGACGCGCCTTTCTCCCGAGGCGTCGATCTCCGCCTGTTCCCGCTTAAACCATGCCATAGTCGTTCCTCAGTGTAGCTGACGGGGGCGGAGGTTGTCGCCGCCTAGTACTCGATGCCGCGCTGCGCCTCGATGCCCTTGGTGTAGGCGTGCTTGACTTCCTTCATTTCGGTGACGGTGTCGGCAATTTCGACGATGCTTGGGTGCGCGTTGCGGCCGGTGAGGATGACATGCACCATCTCCGGCTTCTTCTTGAGGGCGGCCACGACCCTCTCCGGTTCGAGCATCTTGTAGCTGATGGCGTAGTTGATTTCGTCGAGGATGACCAGGTCCCAGGCGCCGGACTGGATGGCCTGCTCGGCTTCGGCCCAAGCTTCCTCGACCAAGCGGACGTCTTCGGGATCAGTTTCGGCGCCGCCGACTTTCACGAAGCCGCGGCCCATCTGCTTTATGACGAAGCTACCGCCGAAAGCCTTCACTGCATCGAGCTCACCGTAGTGCCAGGAGCCCTTGAGGAACTGCAGCATCAGGACTTTGAGGCCGTTGCCGACGGCACGCAGAGCGGTGCCCATGGCGGCGGTGGTCTTGCCCTTGCCGGGGCCGGTGTTGACGATGATGAGTCCTCGACGCACGTCTGGCATGGAAAGTTCTCCCGGGAATGAATCCTGCTGCGAGTTAACAGATTAGCAGTTTGGAACGCCCGGAATCGCTCGCTCAGTTTTCTGCGATACTAAAGATGGAACGCGGTGAAAGCAGCGGAAAGCAGCATGGTCATGGAACTGGTCGCAGATCCCAAGTCGGTCAAGGTCAACAAAACTGCCGGCACCGGCATGGACATCGAGTGGAAGGATGGCCACCGCAGCTCGTACACCTTTGTCTTCCTGCGCGATGCCTGTCCTTGCGCGCTGTGCCAGGAAGAGCGGGACAAGGACGGCCGGCAGCCGGGCGATCCGCTAAAGCCGGTGGCGGGCTCGCTGCCCATGTACAAGGCGTTGGCGCGGCCCACCGAGGTGGAGCCCGTGGGCAAGTACGGCATCCGCTTCACCTGGAACGACGGCCACCAGCACGGCATCTACTCGTGGGAGTTCCTGCGCGAGCACTGCCCCTGCCAGGACTGCAAGGCGCGGCGGCTAATGGAAGCGACCGCGAGCAGCAGCAAGCCGAACTGATTGCCTCACGCCAGAGCCTAGGAAGCCAGATTTGTCGTACCTTTCGCAATTAAATCCCCAGCAGCGCGAAGCGGTGGAGACGGCCAGCGGGCCGGTGCTCATCCTGGCCGGAGCCGGCAGCGGCAAAACACGCGTCATCACCTATCGCATCGCGCATCTGGTTGACGAGGTCGGCGTAGCGCCGGATTCCATCCTCGCCGTCACCTTCACCAACAAGGCGGCCAGCGAGATGGGCAGCCGGGTGGAGTCGCTGGTGGGGGCGCGCACGCTGGCCAAGCCGCTGATTTCGACCTTTCACTCGTTTTGCGTGCGGCTGCTGCGGCGCGATATCGAATCGCTGCAAATCGGCGGCAAGGGCTATCGCAAGGATTTTGCGATTTACGACGAGGCTGACCAACAAAGCGTGGTGAAGGCCGCCATTCGCCGACTGGGTATTGACGACAAGCAACTGACGCCGCGCAGCGTGTTGTCGCACATTTCCTGGGCCAAGAACCACATGCGTGATCCGCAGGAGATGTACCTCGAGTCGGCCGATCCGAAGACGGAGCGCATCGCCCACATTTACGAGGTCTATAAGCAGGAGCTGGCGAAGTCGAACGCGCTGGATTTCGACGACCTGCTGCTCTATGCCGTGCGCGTGCTGAAGGCGTCTGGCGAGACCCGTGAGCGCTACAACCGGCGCTACCGTTACATCCTGGTCGATGAGTACCAGGACACCAACCGCCCGCAGTATGAGCTGATGCGGATGCTGGCGGGCGAAGAGCACAACGTCTGCGCTGTGGGCGACGAGGACCAGAGCATCTACTCGTGGCGTGGCGCTGACATCCGCAACATTCTGGAGTTCGAGAAGGACTTTCCCGACGCGCGCATCATCCGTCTGGAGCAGAACTACCGTTCGACGCAGAACATTCTGCAGGCGGCGTCGGCGGTGGTGTCGAACAATGTGCGGCGCAAGGGCAAGAACCTGTGGACCGATCGCATGGGTGGGGCGAAGATCGGGTACTACGAGGCCCCCGACGGCGAAAACGAGGCGTTGTTTGCCGCCGACTACATCGCGAAGTACCTGGCCAAGGCGGGCGAAGGGGGCGGCCACCCGCCGCGCGCGGCGGTGCTGTACCGCACCAATTCGCAGTCGCGTCTGCTGGAAGAAGCCATGCGCCGCTACCAGATGAAGTACCACGTTGTAGGCGGCTTCAGCTTTTACGAGCGCGCCGAAATCAAGGACATGATCTCGTACCTGAAGGCCATCCAGAACCCCGACGACTCGGTGGCGATGCAGCGCGTCATCAACACGCCGACGCGCGGCATCGGCAAGACCACGACGGAGACGCTGGAACGAATCGCGCTGGAAACCGGCATTTCCCTTTGGGGGGCGATTGGGGAGGCCATCGACCGTGGGCTGCTGCAACCGCGGGCGCTGGCCGCGCTCAAGGGGTTCAAACAGCTCATGGACGATGCCCGCGCCATGTTCCTGGGGTCGTTTCGCGAGCGAATGGAGGAGACCGCCGCTCCTGCAGAACCTGAGATTGGAGCAGCTTCCCAGCACGCCATCGATTTCTCGCCGGAGATGTTTGAGGCGGTGGGAGATGCGACCGAGTTCAGTCCGGAGTCGTTCGGCGATGGAGACGGTGAAGCGAAAGCTGAATCTGAGGCGCCGGTCGAGGGTTTCCGCGCGCCGGGTGACGCGGCCACTACCGCCGAGTTGCTGAAGTTCCTCATAGACCGCACCGGCTACATCAAGCAACTGGAGGAGGAAGACACCCCCGACTCGCTGGCCCGCATCGACAACCTGCGCGAACTGGTGAACGCGGCCATGGACTCGCGCGATCGGGGCGAGACGCTCAGCGAATTTCTCGACCACGCGGCGCTGGTGAGCGATGCCGACGATTACGACGAGAACTCGCGCATCACGCTGATGACGCTGCACGCGGCCAAGGGGCTGGAATTCCCGCTGGTCATACTGGCCGGCCTGGAAGAGGGACTGTTTCCGCATTCGCGTACCTTGATGGCGCCCGACGACATTGAGGAAGAGCGGCGACTGTGCTACGTGGGCATGACGCGCGCCATGGATACGCTGATCCTGACCAACGCGCGTTATCGCCGCCGCTACGGCACCGACATGCCGGAAGCGAGTATTCCATCACGCTTCCTGGAGGAGATTCCCCAGGAGCTGCTGCAGGACCTGGGAACGGCGCGCCGCTCCACGTCGCGATTGCCGCAGGACGACACGCGCGCTTCGCACTACGCGTATGAAGACGAAGACCAGCGTCCGCAATACGGACAGCCAAAGCCGAAGCCGCGGGCTTCGTACAGGGGGACGTCTTACAACTCCATCGACAACATTGCAGAGTTCTTTGCCTCGCGCGGCAAGAAGTTCTCGCTGCCGAAAGCTGCGCCGGAAGAGCCCGCTGGGCGTTCGGGATTTCGCCCGGGGCAGCGAGTGCGGCATCCGAAATACGGCGAGGGAATGGTGTATCAGCGCGAGGGGGACGGGGAGAACGCTAAGCTTACGGTACAATTTCATAAGTTCGGCTTGAAAAAGCTGGTCGAGAAGTACGCCCAACTGGAGAAGGCGTAAGCCGCCAGAGGCCACACACGAAGGACAGCAGGCCGTTCATGGGTGCCTGCTCAGCGCCGTAAGGCGCAGCCTTCGAATCCAAGATCGCAAAGGAACCCGGAATTCATGGCAAACACCAAGAGCATTGCAGACAAGGAAGAACGCAAGAAGGTGAAGCGTGCGGCACGCAAGAAAGCAGCCCCCAAGGCCGCACGCACGCACGCGCGGGGCTCGGCCAAACGCAAGGTCAAAAAGCTGGCACGCGGCCAGTCGAAGCGCTAGCTCAGGCTTTTGCAGTCGCAGAACCGTCAAGGCTCCAGTCCCGTACCGTACTGGGGCTTTTTCCTTTGGCTGGATGTGGGGTTTGTGGCTTGATCAGTGCGGAGGATTGGAGCTGGCAGCCGGCGCTGCTGCAGCCGTGGCATTCGCATGCTCAGCGGCGTCCTGCGCGGATACATTCTTATTGCGCTCATCGAGGTTCACCAGCAGCGAGCCGGGGGGCTGTTGCAGGGCGAACTGGTCCTCGCTGATGGGCTGGTTGATGGCCAGTTTCACGATAAACAACTGGATGTCGTACTCCTCCTGCGGCCGCTTGATGTCGATGTAGCCGGGGAACTGCACGCCATCGTAATCCTTGAAGACTTGATAGCCGGCATCGGTGACAGGTTTGCCGCGCCCGTCGAAATAGATTTGGCGATGGGGCACGAGCGCGGTGCGGTCGAAAATCACTTTCCGCGCCAGTGTCCAGCCCTTGTCGGTCTTCCGAATCACGTCCAGCACATAGTTAGGCTGTTGAACGAGCTTGTGGGTCTGGGCATCCACGACCATCTCCATGCTGTTTTCGAGGACGGCGATTTCGTTCTGGGGATCGACCGGCTGCAACAACAGCGCGTCGTAAAATGCTTGTGGCCGGAGCGCGTCGAGAGGATTGTCGGAGCCTTCCATCGCCTGGTTGTGGCCGACATAGAACTTGTTGGTGGCAGGCACCGACAGCTTGAACTCATGTCCGTCGCTGACAACGTCGAAGGCTTTGTTGTGGACGATCGGGTACAGCCCAATCATGCGCAGCATACTGGGCTTGCGAACCAGGATGTAGCCGCGAATCTCCTTGAAGGTGGTGATCTTGCCCCGCTTTTCGCCCCCCACGGCCGTGTCGATGTCAACCGTGGCGTTCAGGCTCTGGACTCGAGCGGCGTCCTGGTTAAGGCGTTCGATCAGTTCCTGTTGCGTGGCCGTTTGCAACTTGGCGGTGCTGAGCCGGGTCTCCACGACCCGCGTATGGAACAGACAGCCCGGAGCGCTGGCGACAACGGCAAAAACGGCAACAAGCAGGGCGCGAGGCGGCTTCATAAACGGAGAGGGCTGAGGTGCTCCAAACCCCTAAGTATAGCTCGGCGGAAGGCATTTGTCCGGCGGCGAGGACGGGGCGTGGGAGCATCGGCAGGGGCCGGCTAGTGGTGCGCCCCTGCGGCCTTGCGGTAGGCGGCGACATTCTTTTCGTGCTCGGCGGCGTTGCGGGAGAAGCGGTGATGTCCGGAGTTGTCGCTGACGAAATAGAGGAAGTCGGTCTTTTTAGGATGCAGGGCGGCTTGCAACGAGGCCGCTCCCGGGTTGGCAATAGGCCCGGGCGGCAGGCCGGGAAACTTGTAGGTGTTATAGGGAGAGTCGAACTGCAAATCCGACTGGTAGATGGCGCCGCGATACCTGCCCGCCAGCAGGGCTGCGTAGATGACGGTGGGGTCAGCGCCGAGCAGCATGTTCTTGTCCAGGCGGTTGTCATAAACCCCGGCCACCAGGGCGCGCTCCTCGGGAACTGCCGTCTCCTTTTCCACGATCGAAGCCAAAGTCACAATACGGTGGATGTCTGGACGGTCCAGCAGCCCAATCTTCTGCGCCTCCCGGCGGAAGCGGTGCACCATGGCCGCTGCAATGTCGTGCGGCGTGTCGATTCGGGTGAACTGGTAGGTGTCGGGGAAGAGATACCCCTCCAGAGACTTCGCCTGGGGATCGATGTCGCGCAGCAGGGCCACATCGTGCCTGGCCACGGCGATGAAATCGGCGGCGCTACCCAAACCGGCCTGCTCCACCACCGCCGCTATATCGAACAGGTTGTAGCCCTCGGGAACCACCACGGCGCGGGCGAATACATCACCCCGTAGCAGGCGATCGCGCACCTGCAGGGCGGTCGCGGGAGTGTCGAACTTGTATTCGCCTGCCTTCAGGCTGCCTTGTCCCAGGGCGTAATGAACGGCGAGGAAAGCGGGGGCACTGCGGATGATGCCCTCCCGTTGCAGTGTCTGGGCGATGTGGCGCGCGCTCCAGCCGGGACGCAATAGGACGAATTTTTCTTCGCCTGGATTGACCCGCTCAAAGGCGGCCCAATACACCCACGCGCCGAAGGCGATGGCGACGATCAGGAGGAGGAGAAGAAATTTACGCACGGCTCGGTTCAGGCTTGTCCAACGTCACTTGTCCAACATCAGCAGTGTAGATGATTCGCAGCGGTGGCGTTCAGTGGGAGCGCGCCGCGCGAAACTCCAGGAACGCCTGCAGGATGAGCACTGCAGCCAGCTGGTCCACGACTTCCTTGCGACGGTGGCCACTCACTTCAGCGTCATCGAGCACGCGATTGGCCTCAACCGAAGTGAGCCGCTCGTCAAACAGTTGGACCGGCAGCTTGAAGCGGGCACGCAGTTCGTCGGCAAAAGCCTCGACTTTCTCGGATTGCGTTCCGGCGTCACCGCTCATGCGAAGCGGCAAGCCGAGCACGATTTCTGCCACCCCGTAGTGCTTGATGGTGCGGCGGAGGTGGTCGAAGTCGTTCCGCTTGTTGGTGCGGTGCAATGTCGGCAGGCCCTGCGCGGTCACGCCGAGTTCGTCCGTCACCGCCAGACCGATGCGCCGGGAGCCATAGTCGATGGCCAGGACACGGCGGGTCTGGGTGGGCAGCGCTTCCGGCGGCGGAGAAAACAGATTGTCCATACTGATGCCAGCAAGGGTATCCTAATACCCACTCGCCGACGCGGCGAGTACGATAGGCGCAATGGCAGACCCACTCATCGACGAATTTCCCGCGCCGGAAGGCACGAACGACGTTCCTCAGGCTGTGCCCCGGCCGGCCAAGGAACGCGGACTCGAAGCGCGGGAAGAGCGGCGGCGTGTGCAAGGAATCCAAGCCGCGTCGCTGGTGATTTTAGCGGTGGCCGCGGTCCTCAGCTTGATGTACATCGCCAAGCTCATCCTGGTGGTGGTGCTGACCTCAGTTCTCCTGTCTTTTGTGCTGGCGCCAGTGGTGGATGCCCTCGCGGACCTACGCATTCCGCGGCCGGCCGGCGCGTTTTTTGCCGTGGCGCTGCTGGTGGCCAGCATCGCCATCGTTTCGTACGTGTCCTACGCGCGGGCCTTGGACTTTATGTCGGAAGTGCCGGAGTACCGCATCCGGCTGCAGCACATCGTCAATGAAATCCGCATGCAGGCGGAGCGCTTGGAGAAGACGACGGAGACGGTCCTGCCGCCCGAGCCCGAAGACAAGAACACCGTGACCATCCGGGAACCAGGCGGCTTGGGGAACTTCATCGGCCACAACATGAGCACGTTCTCCGAGACGTTCCTGGCGGTTTCGTTCATTCCATTCCTGGTTTATTTCATGTTGAGCTGGCAGGACCACGTGCGGGCGTCGTCGGTGATGCTGTTCCAGATGAAGAACCGCAACACCGCCTACGTGACGCTGGGACTCATCGCCGCCATGATCCGCTCGTTCATCGTGGGCAATTTCATCATTGGGCTGTTCCTGAGCGCCGCCAGCATCGCAGCGTTTGGCCTGATGGGACTGCCGTATTTTTACTTTCTGGGCGTGATTAGCGGATTTCTCAGCTTGATTCCGTACCTGGGCGTCGTACTCGCCATCCTGCCGCCGGTGATCGTCGGGCTCGGCTATCTCACCACAGCCACATTTATTCTTACCTGCGCTCTGGTGGTGGGGCTGCACTTGTTCGCCATGAACGTGCTGTATCCGATGGTGCTGGGCAAGCGGCTGCGGCTGAATCCGCTGGCGGTGACGCTGGCGCTTCTGTTCTGGGGATGGCTTTGGGGTGCGATGGGGCTGATTCTGGCTGTGCCCGTCACGGGAGCGCTGAAGATCATCTGCGACAATATCGACCGTCTGCGCCCGTTTGGCGCGTGGATGGGTGAATAGGATCCTTCCGCCCCCGCCGGGTCAATGCTGATTTTCCACATCCATATTGCAGACTGACTCGACCTCTTGCGCCGTTAACCGCGCGTTGGAGTGCATCATCCGGTACTGAAGCGGCGGCATGCTGTGGTCGGATACGGCGTCGCAGATTTCTGCCAACTGGTTCTTCGTTGGCATTGCGCGACCGCTCTGCCAATACGAGAAGTCGAGCTTGCTGCGTCCTCGCTCTACATCACGCCGGATCATCCAGGATGCGGGCGGCACGTAACTGTACCAGGGCCAATCCGTACGATTGGTGTGGCAGTCTGCGCAGGCCCGGTTGAGTACTTCGCTTCCTCGGAGCGGGTTGCCAGTCAACGAACCGGCCGTCGCCGGGTTTGAAGCGCGTGCGACAGCACTGCGAGTGCCCACGCGGAATAGCAGAAACAATGCACCGAAGACCATCAACGTCGCGAGTACTTTCATGACTGCACCTACTTTTCAACGATCAGCTTCATGCGCATGTCATCATGACCACGCCCGCATTTGACGGTGCACTCGATGACATACTCTCCGGGGACTTCCGGGGCTTTGGCCTGCAGGTCCTGAGTGCCTTCGTGTACGCGATAGTCCCACCCCTGGTCCCGCAGGTTGCGGATTACGAGGCTGTGCACTGCGCCGTCTCTGGCCCACTCCGATCCCTTCTGTGCCGTAACGCGAAGAACCAAGGGCTCGCCGGATTTGGCATGAATGACCGGGTCCTTCTGTCCGGGCACGCGGAACGTGTTGTCGCTGGACGCCTGTATCTCGATAACGCGCGGACCCTGGGCATGAAGCGAGCAGGCGGCCAGGACAAGCGCCAGGATGGAAGCTGCCATGCAGCAGGTTCGCGCTCCCACAATCAGTGGCTCCCTTCGCTTTCCAGCAGGTAACGCAGGACCGCTTCGGCGTCGCGAGCCGGGAGGTTGGCACGCACCCGCATGTGGCGCATCACCACGTGAGCCTGCCGGGGAGACAGTGCGGGCGGCGCACTGTGGCAGCGGGTGCAGTTCGTTTTATAGGCTTGGGCTCCGTCAGGCAGCCCGGATGGTGTAACCGGGGGCGGAGCGCTGTCTTTCGCGAATGCCGCCACCAACAAGAACGCTGCAACCAGTACAATTTTGGTCCGGTGCATGAATAGCCTCCTTACTTCACTTCAGGAACCGGAAGTTGATCCCGATGTCCCAAAGATTGTGGTTGTCGTCAGGCGCAAACTGCCGTCCGTATGCTGCGCTGATGCGCAAGGCACCGTTGAGATAGAAGTTCCAGCCGACAAATACGCGGGTCGCGTCGGTGCCCGGAAGTTCCGTGTCTTCCAGGGGCACCGTGGGAGGGAAATACTGTTCCTCCCGAATGACCGCTTGCGACCCGCGCAGCCATTTCGGGTATCGTCCGCCGGCAAACCTCCATGTTCCTTCCACCCAGTACCCGTTACCGGCGTCGGCCGAGATCAGACTCTCGGCGCGGATGTCGAGCGGCAGTGAACGCATGTTCCAGGTGATATCGGTGCCGTATCCGGTAACGTGAGCGCCGTCCAGTTTGTGGTCGTACGAGAATCCAACTTCCAGTCTGGGGCGTGGGAAGTACAGCGAGGTTCGGAGACCAGTCTGGCGTTCGGAGCCTGCAATTTCGCCGCTGGTAAATGCCGAGAAATAGCCCGTATAGTTCAGGTCGACATTCGCACTCAGAGGTATGCCACCGCGCACCTCGCCGCCGTTACCCGACTGATCAGAGAAGGCGAAGATGAGTGGGGGCTCCTGCAGATTGCGGATCCAGCGCGCATCCAGCCGCTCTTTATAGATGTTGAAGGGCTCGGCGAATCGCCCACCTACCAGGGTTACGAAACGATTCAAAAACAAATCAAGCTGGGCGTACTCCAGGGACTTCCCAACCGGAAGAGGATCCCATCCGGTATTCGTGTTGTGGACGGCTTCAGCCTCGACTTCGAATTCGCTTTCGATGAGGCCCCACTTGCCAATAGGGACAAGCACAATCGGCGCCACGACCGGCAGTAATTGCTGCTGTCCCGGGATGAATTGTGCGTTGAACGACACGCCACCGGTGATGACCGGGATCGGTGGCATCATCTCCAGCTGCTCGCTCGTCTGCGCATTCAGTGGCACGGGCACGGGCGTGGTTTGACTGACGACGTTGACTGCCGCGAAGGCAAGTCCCAAGATGGCAATGCGTGGAAGATGGTGGAAAGGTCTATGCATGTTAACCTCGATTGAACTAATCTCCGGGACTGGGGCGATAGTAGCTCCCTGGCGAATGCGGGGTTGTCAGCGATTCGTCAGCAATCGGTCAAAAGTAAGTCAACAGATGGTTCCGGGCGGCCCGGTAGACTGACGACTTGCGCGTGAATATGCCCCAGAACGTAACGCAAGGTCGTTTAACAACGGTGAGGTTCGACACAATTCAGGCACAAAGGAGCTTCTGTGCAGGATCCAAGCAACCAATTTTTCAATCGGCGAGACTTCATTCAGGGTGCATTGGCCGCCGCCTCCGTAGCAGCACTGCCCATTGAGGCTTTTTCTTTCGACACTACCGGCATGGAATCTGTGCTGGCCCAGGTCACCAAGATGCATGATGAAAACGTGAAGCACCTGCAGGAGTGGATCGCGCTGCCCTCCATCGCAGCCCAGGACCTGAACTACCCGCAGGGGCCGGAGTACATGGCCAAGCTGGCGCGCGAGGCGGGATTCGGCAACGTTGAGATCATTCCCACCTCGGGCAAGCCGGGGGTATTCGGCTTGCTGGATGCGGGCGCGCCGACCACCGTAGGGCTGTATTTCATGTACGACGTAAAGCACTTTGATCCGGCCGAGTGGTCGTCGCCGCCGCTGGAAGGAAAGATTGTCGAAAAGGAAGGGCTGGGCCGGGTTTGCATGGGCCGCGGCGCAGTGAACCAGAAAGGCCCCGAGACAGCCTGTCTGGGCGCCTTGCGAGCATTTAAAGCCGCAGGGAAGAAGCTGCCCGTCAACCTTGTGCTGGTGTGCGAAGGCGAAGAAGAGATTGGCTCGCCGCACTTTCCCGAGATCGTACGCAATCCCAAGGTCATGGCGGCGCTGCAGAAGTGCATGGGCGT
>Ga0335070_10006191_pt1 | contig 14081 bp, 5 predicted proteins | sample Lox_Sample_13_FD_206722 | JGI IMG/M metagenome (GOLD analysis project Ga0335070, IMG submission 206722) | Soil microbial communities from Loxahatchee National Wildlife Refuge, Florida, United States - Lox_Sample_1.3 | ecosystem: Environmental > Terrestrial > Soil > Wetlands | place: USA: Florida... | reverse complement strand
CCATGCGAATTCGATGCCCACGAAGTTGTCGGTGAAATTGCCGCCCGTCATCTGATCCCAGGCGGCATCAGCGCCGCCGCCGATGCCGTTCACCGTCATTCGGTAGACCGCGTCGAGCCTCGGCAGGGCCTGATTTTTGGCGACGCCGAGTTGGATCCTGGCGATTTCCACGGCATCCCGGGCCTGGGTCAGCTCGGGCCGGCGTTCCAGCGCCGTTTCCACGATCTTAAATCGCTCGCGCACCACGGGCGTGAGCATGGGGTTGTCGATGGGGATGAGCTCGCAATCGGCGGACAGCGGCATTTCCGGGTCGTTGAGCAGGTTAAGGAGCTGGTCCTCGGCGTTGCGAACCCGGTTCTTGACGTTGATGTACTCGAATTCCCGGGCTTTGACGGACACCTGGCTGCGGAAGACCAGCGTCTGGTAGGCGTCGAAGTCTTTGCGGGCCTCGACCTGGTCCAGGGTGTTCTGGGCGTGGGCCAGCGTCTCCGCGGAGGTGACCACGTCGCGCCTCGCCGCCACGAGGGTCCAATACGCTTGCTCGGTCTTGTTCAGAATGTCGATAACCCGCGCTCGGAAGACTTCCTGATTGGCCTGCCGTTGCAGCTTGCGGATGTTGATCTGGGCGCGGTTGAAGTCGATGCCGAAATTACGCAGCAACGGCTGGCGAAGCTCGGCGGCGAAGTTGTCGGTCCAGACGGGATTCCATCTCAGCGCGGTTGACGGCCGATTCTCTACTCGAACCGTGTTGTGGGTGAGCGTCACCTGCGCGCCGGTGGCCAAGAGCTTGCGGATGCCGCCGGTAATCGTCGTGGTGTCCGTCTTCGGCGGAAACTGGCTGGGCGACGGTTGATCGGTGTTGTTGCGATTAACGTTGCCGAAGAACGCGGTATCGAATGCCGCTTCGGCCTGCACGACCTGCGCCGTGCTAATCGCGGGAGCGTAGCCGTCCACTCTGATCTGATAATTGTTGGCCAAGGCCCGCCTGAGGGCGTCGGCTAGCGAGATCCGCAACTGCTTGGGTCGCTTGATATCCTGGATGAACCGGACGGTCATTCCATAGACTTTTTCGTACTCCCGGCGGATAGCGGGGCTGAAGCGGGTTACTTCCAGGCGTCTCTGCAGGACTTCTTCCGCGACCGACGGGTCGGGCAGGTGCAGCCACAGCACCGAGTCCAGCGCCGGTTGCGTGGCCGGGATTTTGCCGGAGAGCTCCGCGGGGGCCGGCATGTCCATTCGAGTCAATTCGGGAACCGGCTCGAACGGCTTTTCCTCAACCATGCGTTGCTCGTATTGCGAGACCTTGATCTCATCGAGGCGGGTTTTGGATTCGCAGCCGTGAGCGATGACCAACACCACCAAGCCAAGCAGGACGGCGACTCCGTACGAAAGGGGGGCGGTCCGCCGATCTGAACGGTCGAGAAAATTCAATCGCATGAGGACGATCCGAATCTACTATTTCCGCGCCAAGGCGGCATTCTAAAGGGGGGCTTCAGCGTGTCAAACCATCGTTACCTCCGATAACAAAGCCCACATATCACTATTACGGCAGAGAGGCGTCACGGCCTATAACCGCAATGCCCTTATTGGGAACGGCTGGCGGCTGGCTGGCTCACGGCGGTGCCCATCGGCGGTCTGCTGTCCCAGAGGCCTGGTGGAGTGTCGTGGGCGTCAAACCGCTGCACGGGACCGGCCGGAAGCGCAATTTCTGCGCCTGGATCGGGCTAGACAAGCCGGATTCGGACCACTTCCGCCGGGGCATGGATTCGCAGGGGAAACCAGTTGCCGACACCGCTGTTCACGAACAAGGTGCTGGGACCGTTGTAATAGAAGCCCCGGGTATACCGGAAGAGAATGCGGCCGATGCCGATGTCGGGCCTCTCTTCGGGCGGGGTCAGCATGAGTTGTCCGCCGTGGGTATGCCCTGAGAGGGTCAGCGGCGCACCCACCCGAGCCAACGTGTCCCAGGTGTGAGGATGGTGAGCGAGGGCGATGACCGGGCCGTCTGTCGGCCGGCGGTAGCCTTCAAATGTCTCCTGGACATTGGCCAGATTGCCCTTTCGGCTGTGATAGCCGCCCGGCTCGTCACCGCTGGCGAAGTCCAGGCCGGCGATCGTGATGCTCTCGCCGTCGATCCGGATCACGCGCCGCTGATTGATCAGAAGATCGAGTCGGCGGGAACGGACGGCGTTGATGAAGTCCACGCGGCTGTCGATCTGATCGTGGTTTCCCAGGCAGAGGAACAGACCGTGGCGATGGGTTAGATGCGACAGGGCTTCCAGTGCCTGGGGCAGCAGCAAATTGGAGTTGTCTACAACGTCCCCGGTTACGACGACGATGTCTCCATCGAGGGCGTTCGCCGTATCGATGAGACGCGGGAGCATGAAGGGGCGGTACAGGCGGCCGACGTGCAGGTCGGAGATGTGGGTGATCGTCAGGCCGCGCAAGCGATCGGGGAGCCAGGGTGCGGGCAAGGTGTGGCGATTGACCTGCAGCCGCTGCTCCTGGACTCGCGCGACAGAGGTGAGACCGGCCAGAATAGCGACCGGCGCCGTGGCAAAAGCGGTCTTCAGGACCGCCCGGCGGGTCGGGTCGAAAGCGTCGGTCCGGGTGATGCCTTTTCGAGGTCTGATGTGCCGCACGATCCACGTCATCACCAGTCCGATGAGCCGCAGCAGGGCGACGATGGGCATGGCGGCGACCAAGCCGAGCTGCCACAGCGTCACCGCCGCGGCATACCAAGTGGGAAAGCTCTGGAACAACGGGGGGCCGCCGGATATTAGCATCTCAACGATGGGGGCGTTCATGGTCAGCGAAAAGACCGCGGCAAGCAGGCGAATTGCTCTGGATCGTCTGGCGCCGCGAATATGCCGGGCGAACCTCCGATCCGCGATCGTCCACCACAAGGCGTTGAACGACAGCATCACGACGGCCAACGTCCGCCCGCCGAATATCCGCGGGGTGCCGGGGTAGCGGGAGGCGATGAGGAGGTATACCGCCACCGCGGCGATGATAGCCATGAACGTCCAGTGCATACGGCTGTAGGCGGCGTCAGAGGGGAAACGGCGGTTGGTGTCGCCGGAATACGCCGGCGCCGTGCAAAGGTCGTCAGCGGCTGAAGAAGAACGGGCGTGTTCGGCGATCGTCACGTCTTGAGTGTATCCTCAACGACCGTCACCCGTCACAGAAGATCAGGGCAAGGGTCTGGGAACCAGTCTTGAGAACTCCACGAGGATTTTCCGTGGCGCGGGCCCGCGGCCTGCGTTTCCACCGGCGAGCCGCCGGCGCCCCACGCTATCTTATGACGCTCCGATAGTGGCGGTCACGCCTGAACCGGCGAGCCGGTGGCAAAAAATCGGCCGGGAGCATATGTTTCCCGCACTTTCACGGCAACCTGGTGTCGGAGCTTTGGGGGAGTATGTCCCGGGAGTGTTCCATGCTCTTTGCGCCGCCGTCCGAGCAACAGCGCGTGGGGAGGATCACGCTTGTCTCACTTGGAGGTCGGAGCCGTGGCCGCGGCATCGGAGGGGGAGGCCTGGGCGGCGTCGAGCATCTCCAGCAGGGCAGATACGACGTCGGCATCAAGGTCCCCGGCCCGTGCGGATTCCAGCAGGATCTGACGGCAATGATCCGGCGGGTAAGCGGGATGATAGGGGCGGTCCGTGGAGATGGCGTCAAAAACATCCGTCACCGCGACGATTCGAGCGACCAGGGGAATTTCTTCGCCGCTGAGGCCGTCAGGGTAGCCTGTGCCATTGGGTCTTTCGTGGTGCCACCGCACGATGGGCAGGACTTCCCGGAACGCGCGGGTGGGCTTGAGGATGTCATAGCCGATGACAGGGTGTCGCCTGACCAGGGCCATCTCTTCCGCCGTCAGCTTGCCCGGCCTGTTCAAGATGTCGTCGGGAACGGCCACCTTGCCGAGGTCGTGGACGATGCCGCCGACGCGAATGCTGGCCAGTTGTTCCTGGCTCAGGCCGAAGCAGCGACCGAGCTTGACGGAGTATGCGCTGACCCGATCCACGTGGCCGCGGGTGGTTTTGTCCCGGCCCTCGATGGCGATGGCCAGCGAGGTGATGACGGCGGTCGCGTCCTCGAGCGAATCGGTGGCCCGCTTTGTTCGGACGGCCCGCTGGGCGCGGGCGACCAGCTCCGCGTCGGATGTGGGCAGGTGGATGCAATCGTCCGCGCCGGCGGTAAAGACCTCAGCGCTGGACGTGGGGCAGGGCGCGGCGAGGACAAAGACGACCGGCATGAGCGCGGTTCGGGCGTCGAATTTCACCTGCCGACAAAGCTCCATGAAAAGTTCGAGCTTTGTGTCCGGGCAGAGCCGCAGGACACCGAAGGTCGTCGGGCACGAGATTGTGTGCCATCCCTGTTCGCGCAGAACGTCCTCCAGCAGGCGAGTTGACTCGCCTTCGCCTACAAGCAGCACTTGAGGCGTAGCAGAGGATGGAAGCAGTTGCATACAAAGCCCTCCCTGACGCCGGCGGGCAAGTGGCCGATCGATCAGCACGGGCATACCTGGCGCTATGGGCAGCATTCGGTCCGGCCGAGTGGATTCTTGAGCAGAATCCTACTCAACCGATGGTTAGGTCACGCCGATCAGATACAGGAAGAGGACTCACGGCGATTGCCGGCATGCGCTCCGTGGTACACGGGGCCGCCGCCGTTGGGGCGGCAGCCGGGCGCCAGATTTATCAGAGGAGGTTCCGATAATGGCCACCGCAATCTCGCCTCCGGCCAAGTCGAAAGTGAACGCACGCCAGCGCGAGCTGCTAAGCCGCATCGACGGACTATCCTACCTGCCGACCAGCGTCGCCGTGGCCATGAAGTTCCTGGAACTCGGCAAGGATCCCGACGCGGGGCCCGCCGACTATGTGAAGGTCATCGAGGCGGATGCCTCCTTGACCAGCAAGCTCCTGGCCCTGGCCAACTCCTCGTGGGCGGGAGTGCGGAACCGCGTCACCACGCTGAAGGCAGCCGTGAATCTGCTCGGCCTCGGCACGGTCCGCACGCTGGCCATCAGCTACTGCATGACCGGGCTTCACAACGAGCTGCAACTCTCTCCCGCGGAATCGCAGAGATTCTGGGAGCCCTCGCTGACCAAGGCAACGGCGGCCCGCCATTACGCGATGATGGAGAATACCAAGCACGGCGACGAGGCGTTCGTGATCGGGCTGTTCGAGGACTTCGCTCTGCCGGTGATCTACTCGGTCTTGCGCGAGGACTATTTGAACCTGCTGCGCACGCCCGGTCTGACCTTGCATGATCAGCTCCAAAAGGAACGCGAGTTATGCGGAATGGACCACTCGGAGATCGGGCGAGCGGTGGCCCTGAAACTCGAGCTTCCCGAGCTGTTCGTGGATACGGTCGCTTTCCATCACAATCATGAGCGCCTGACCGAACTCGTGTCCGATGAGACCTTGCGGGATGCCGCCCACATCGCGGCCCTGCTGCCCCACTCCACCAACATCTGGAATCAGAAGGATGCCGACGCGCTGAGCGGCTTCCTGAAGGCCCGCAAACCGGACCTCGGCTTTGATTCGTTCTTGAAGGAAGTTCAGACCGAGTTCGTCAGGTTGTACAGCTTCTTCTATGAAGGAAAGCAACCGGAGGCCGAGCTGCCCTCGCTGCTCGCGGCGCTGGCCCGCGAGGCGGCGGACAACTCCTCCAATATCGTTCGCCGGATGAACGAACTGCTGAGCGAGACGGTGCAACAGGGCCTGCAGGCGAAGCAGAAGATGCAGGACTTGCACGCCAAGGCCATCTATGACCCGCTCACGCAAGTGCTCAATCGCGAGGGCTTCCGGACCCGGGCTGAGCAAGCCATGGCCATGGCATCACGGCATGGGGCCGCCATGGCCTTGTGCTACCTGGACCTTGACGGCTTCAAGTCGCTGAACGATCGCTTTGGACACGACTTCGGCGATGCGGCGCTGCAGGCCGTCATAGGGCACACCCGGGCGGCCTTGCCGAAAGACGCCATTCTGGGAAGGATGGGCGGCGATGAGTTTGTGGTGATGCTGGAAAGTCCCTCGCTGGAGCTGGCCCGCGAGATCATTGAGCGGGCCCTGCGGACCGTGGCGGACAACGCCGTCCAACTAGAGGCCGTGTCGAGCCGGGTGGCCTGGAGCGCGGGCCTGCTCTATGTTCGCGCTCTCTCTCCGAAAACCCGCCTTGACTCCCTGCTGAAAGCGGCTGATGAAATCATGTATCAAGCCAAAAGGCAGGGCGGAAACCGTGTGGTGTGCAAATCAATCTGACCGCCCGCCTATAGGGCCAACAGCGCATTGATGAACGCCTGGATGTCCGCGCCGTCGATCAGGGTGTCCTGATTCACGTCGGCGAGATGAATGTTGCAGAATGGATGTTGTGCGACGTAGGCGGCGGGATCAAGCAAGGCCTGCACGAAGGGCTGACTGTCGCTGATGGTCAGCATGCAGTCGCAGTTCAGATCTCCCAGGGTCGTGTTGATGATTGCGAAAGTCGCGGTGGTGCTGGAGGTATTGCCGCAGAAATCGGCGGCCGTGAAGGTCACCTGCACATACAGCGCCCCCGGGCCGCTGACCCAACGGCTTGGGTCGTAGTCGTTGCTCCAGGTGATCGAACTGCAGTTGTCCATGGCCGCGGCGTGGCCGTTGTCAGCCAGCCAGGCATAGAACAGGGCCTCGTTGTCGGAACGGTCACATTCGGTGATTTCGTTGGCGGCCGGCGGATCGATCGTGGGCGGGGTGTGGTCGACCACGTCGAGGTCGATGTTTGGAGGCATATTAGGAACACCCTCAGCGTCGCTCAGGCGTGTCGGCGGCGCGTGCGGCCGCCAGGCGATCAGATCGGTTTCGTCGCAGAGGGGCTGGAGAGCCGTGAATCTCAGTACGGCCATTCGCGCCGAACCGAGCCTGCCCGGGAACGGGGGAGACTGGTCCCGCGTGCCCACGGCATAGTCGATCGTGCCTGGTGTCGGAGTGCATTGCGGCAGGCCGGCGCCGGCGACTGTCGTGCACTCATAGATCTCGGTGTCGAACGGGTCGAGGGCGTCGAAGGGTCCCGTGACGTCGCCGGACGGATCAACGCGCCCCAGCGCCAGCTTTGCCGGGTTGTAGTGCAGGAAGAACTGACCGCCCACAATCGACTGCGGAATGTCGTTCATCCAGATCTCCACCGTCACGGAATCACCGGCGTCGTAGCACTCTCTGTCGGCGACCAGCGTCAGCCGCGGGTTCGGGGGCGGGCAGTTGTTGGGCGTGCAGGAAGTCCCGTCGCCCTGGTAATTGCCGCCGGCGGCGCCGCACGCCTGCTCGGCCAGGAGCGTACATGCGCCGAAGATCGGATCGCAGCAAGCACCCCGGCAGGGCCCTTCAACGTTGATGATCTGCTGGCAGCTCGACTGGTTACCGCAGAGATCCGTCGCGGTCCAGGTGCGGGTCAGCACGTAGACTTCGGCGCAGCGTCCGTCTTCCCGGGTCTCCAGAAGGGTGACCTGCGGGGCGAGATCACAGTTGTCCGTGGAGGTTACGGCCGCGGGCGGCGGGACGTCATCGCTGCTTACCGTGATCGGCGTGGGCGGACAATCGATCAACGTCGGCGGCACATCGTCTTCGACATCGAGAGGGAAGGTCAGCGGATAGACCGGGTTTCCATCGGCGTCGCTCATCCTGGTGGGCGGCACATGAACGCGCCAGGAGACGAGGTCGTCACGATTGCATATCGGCTGCAGAGTGGAAAAGCTGAGGACCGCCAGGCGTGCCGCCCCTCTCTTACCGGGGAAAGGAGGGCTTTGCTCGCGCGTACCCAAGGCGTAGTCGATCAGTCCGGGTGCTGGCGTGCATTGGGGCAACTCGCTGCCGGCCACGGTGGAACACTCGTAGATTTCCTGGTCGAAGGGATCCGCCGGGTCGAACGGATCCGAAGAATCGCCCGATGGGTCGACGGCCAGGAGCTGCAAGGCGTTCTCGTCATACTGCCAGAAGAATTGTCCACCGACGACAGTCTGTTGAATATCGTTCATGCACAGCTCGACCGTCATCGTTTCGCCCGGCTGATAGCACCGCCTATCGGCGACGAGCGTCAGTCGCGGGCTGGGCTGGGGGCACGGATTGGGGTTGCACGTCGTGCTATCGCCCAGATACGTCCCGCCCGCCGTGGAGCAGGCCGGCTCGGTCAGCACCGCGCACGAACCGGTCGCGGCGTCGCAGCAGGCACCGGTCAGCAGGCACACGTCCGGTGAGCACGCCGCCCCCACGCCCAACCACCTTCCGCCCTGTGCGGCACAGGCGCCGGGCGGGGTGTCCGGCAGACACGTCGTGGTTCCGAGACAGCAGGCCCCCACGGTGAGATGGGGCACGATGGTATCGGCGCCGACGGCCGTCGGGGTGCCGGGTTTGTACAAGGCGATTGTGATCGGCCCGCCGGCCGGGCCACGATCGGCGTCGAAGCGAAAGTTGTAGACCGTTCCCCAGCGCAAGGCGTTGGCCTGGCGGTCGTTGGCGTTCCAGGAGTCGGTCGCCCAGATAATGCCGTCAGCCGTTCGGGTACCGGGCCAGTCCGTGCCCCGTATCGTACCCGGCGCATTCGGATCGCTGTCGCCGCTATGGTAGTCGACATCGTGGAAGCCGATGTTGGACACCAGGACATCAGTGGGAACGGGCACAAAGAAGGACTGTCCGGAGCGGTCGGAGTTCATGTTGTAGACGGCATACTCGTAATGCCACATTCCGTCGCCCAGATCCGAGGCCTTGGCCGCGAGAGTAAACCGGCCTTCACCGGGGATCTGCACGACGGTTTCTTCTACGGAGTCGTCGGCGATCTGCCACGCGTGAATGGCCGGCGTTTGCTGCAAGGTAGTTTCGACAAGGCTCAGGGCGTACGCGCCGCTCGTGCCGCTCACCGTGACCGGCCGGTAGGAGACATTGTTATTCCCATTGCCCGCGACGGCGTCATCCGCAGCGATATATTGGATCTCAGCAAAGTACAATGCGCCTTCGTTCAGGGTGGGATCCAAGTCGGCCTCGTGGACCTGAAGGCGGCGGCCGATGCGTTCATCGTAAGGACCGGGCGGGTAGGGCACCTGCGTGAAGGGATACGGGAAGTGGCCGGTGTATGCGTTGATATGGCCACGGGGGCCCAGGCGGGTCTGCTTGCCGTCGATGGTCGCGTTGTCGGGGTTGGAACAGCCGATACCCAGCGTGAGCCCGGTATACGGGTCGGGGGTGATGCAGCCCAGGTCGCACTCATCGAAGGCGAGGGCGAAGTATTCATGCATCGCCCAGGCGAGGCCGATTTGCTCGAAACGTCCGTTCTTCAGGCGATAAAGCTGAGTGCCCTGAACAGGGTGGTGGTTGTTTGTAGCCAGCCAGGAAACCTCGACGCTGCCCGCGTTGCAGGCGCTGGCGCCGAAGGAGTAGCCGGTGATGTCGCCGCTGGTTCCCCAATTGATGCTCGCTCCCCACAGGCTTCCACCTATGAGGTCGGGCCCGGACGACTGGCCGGAGGCGTAGTTGGTGGGGCCCAACGCGGCGATCAGTAGCACGACGCTAAATGCCCAACCCCTCAACATGTCTTTCCCCAGCCGGCGCTTCGCTGGAAGCAGTTGGATTTCAACTTCTTCTAACGATGTAACCCGCCTACCATCGGTATTGTTCCAACCTCCGGATGCCATCTATCTTGTAGCGTTACAGCCATGTCTTTTATATGGGGTAAAGACCCCAGTTTTCATTTTATGCAAGACGCCCCTTCTCCTTTTACACCAAAAACGCCGGATCGTGCCGGGTGGGGAGCACTGCCGGGGCACCACGCCCCCTCCGGTCACACTGACACGCCTGAACCAAGCGGTTGGGCTCGTCCAGGAGCGATGCCCATGTTTTTCTCGCGACGTCCAGCCGCGAGTTATCGGCGCCTATCGCCGCATCACCTTCTGCCGGCCTGCAGGCGGGTCCGCGGCGGGCTGCGGTCGGCTCACCCGGATACCGCTGCCGGGGCTGATGATTTCCGGCTCACCGACATCCACGGGCCCTGGGTCAGGCATCACGCCGGCGGCAAATGCGGCGATGTCGGCTGCGTCAATCCAGCCGTCATGATTCAAGTCGGCCGGAGCCAGATCGCGCAGGTCGTACCTGGCAAGATCACTTACCGCGATGCGCGTGACCGGTTCCGTTCCGGTGAACGGCGAGGCGCACCCGGTGTCATCGGCGAACAGGAAGTAGGCCTGAATGACAGAGAAATCCGATGAATCGACCAAGCCGCTTCCGTCGAAGTCCGGATGCCTGCCGGTGTAGGAGCAGGTCAGGTTCACCGGGAACGTCTGGCCGAAGCGGACCACATAGATCGAGAAGTCGAGCACGTCGATCCATTGATCGCCGTTCAGATTGCCGAGGACCAGACGGTTGTCGGGGCCGCGATCATCGGTGAAGTCGGCTGCGTATTGGGTGCCGACGATTCCAAAGCCCTCAGCGGCGGTCTGGGCCGCCCAGAGCGTGTGAAGATCATCACGGGCGCGGATGCAGGTGAAGCCGGTGAAACCCGGGCAGGTAATTGGTACCTGCACCGGCACGTCATCCGCGCGGCTGCCGCCACCGTTGGCGACAAACGTCACCACCTGCTTCACGGTTACGGCTCCGGGGTCCAGTTCAAATGTGATGCAGCGGTCAAACGGGCCGTTTGTCGTCCCGCGCAGTTCGAGGTTGACCATCAGTTCATTTAGATTGCCGACCGTCACCAGGAAGAAGCAGGTGCCCGTGTTCCCGCAGGTATCCGTCGCCCGGGCGACGACCTTGTGGGTACCCGTCGGGAACGTGTAGGTCGTGCCGGCCTGGGTGTCGTCGATCGATCCGTTGTCGTCCAGGTCGATGTCGTATAGCACTGTTCCCGAGACATCCCCATCGCAGTTGTCCAGAGCCGTCGCTGCCGCCCAGGTCACCACCGCGGTGCACAGCCCGGCGTCCGCGCTCTTGCTGATGTTGCCCGGGCAGATCACCACCGGCGGCGTGCCGTCCACGCGGGTGTTGTAGGTATAATCGGTGTGATTCCCGCACGGATCCGACACGCGTATGACGATCGAGGTGTCGCAGTCGCCGGCCCCGGTGTACACGGCCTTGGTGACGCCCGCGGGGCCGCAGTTGTCGTCGAGAGCGGTGGTTGCCGCCAGGGCTGCGGCGTCGGCGTCGCCCGCAGACGCGTAGCAAGCCGCAATCGTGCCCTGTGTCGCCGATGGCGGCGTGTCGTCCACAAGGGTGTTGTAGGTGTAATCGGTGTGATTCCCGCACGAATCCGACACGCGTATTACGATCGAGGTGTCGCAGTCGCCGGCACCGGTGTAAACGGCCTTGGTGACGCCCACCGGGCCGCAGTTGTCGGCGAGGGCGGTGGTTGCCGCCAGGGCTGCGGCGTCGGCCTCGCCCGCAGTCGCGTAGCAAGGTGCGATCGCGCCCTGCGTCGCCGTCGGCGGCGTGCTGTCGATGGTGATGCCGGCGAGGTCTACCTTGGCCGGATAGACGGCGGTGTCGACGCGGTCGGAGAGCCTTGTCGGCGGGTCGCCGTCGGGATTCTTGAAGTGGACCAGGGCGGCGGTGTCACAGATTTCGGCGGCGGCCGTGAAGGTCAGGCGGGCCATCGTGCCGCTGTAGTCGCCGACGCCACCGCCGAGCATGCCGACGGAGAGGAAGATCGTCGGCGGGGAGTGTAACTGGTAGATCAGCACGGCCCAGGGCGACACTCCGACGGGATTCAACGGGCCGGGCGCATATGACAGTTTGGTTTCGTCATACTCCAGCCAGAACTGGCCGCCGACGATCTCGGTAGTCGCGTCGGAGAGGACAATGTCAACAACCACGTTGTCTCCCACCTCGTAGCAGGTGTTGTCCGGCGTGAGGGTGATGATGGCAGGTGCATTCAACCAGGGACAGTAGTCGACGTTTTCGGAGGCGCTGTTGCCCAGCCCATCGGCATTCTTCGTCGATGCCGGGTCCGAGCATGGGGGAGCCTCGATGGTGCCAGTCTCATCCAGGGGCCCGGTGGCATCGCCCCACCAGTTGCCGGTGGCGTGGAGCTGCTCCGCGGCAGACGCCCAGTCCACGCCAGCGCCGTTGCCGACGATGGAGTTGGCGTGTGCCGTGACGCTGCCCGGGTAATGGGAACCGTAATAACCTTCCTGTCCGATGATGCCCTTCGCCAGTTGGCCGATCAGGTTGTTTTCGACGGTAATGTTGGTGACGTTACCGGCAAGGCGGATGCCAAGGCTCGACGCCGGAGGCGGGGTGATACCTTCGATCACGTTGTCCTGAATGACGACGTTCTGAATCAGGCCATCGGCGTCGATGCCCGCATCGTTGTAGAGGCCGATGCCCCGGCTGAATGAGTGGCCGTTGTAGAACCGGTTGCCTTTGATTTCGACGTTCGAATAGCCGCCGGGGCCATATGAATTCCAGAGGGCGCCGGTGATGGAGATGCCATGTACGGCGTGGTCCGCGTCGTAGGCCTCACCGCTGCCAAGGTCAAATGTGTTGTAGCTGAAACGCTGCAACGACGTGACCCACGTGTTGCCATAGGTCATGTAGAAGCAGCTCATGCCGTACGAGCCGGCGTCCAGGGTGTTGTAGCTCACATCCGTGGGGCCCGGATTCTTTTCAATGAGGATAGGGTTCCCGCCGCCGGCGGTCACGAGATTGTGCTGGAACACAAAGGCGGCCGAGGTCCCATGCACATAAACGCCGCACTCGTAATTGAGCGGGTCGCCGGTGCCCTCGATGGCGCTGTTCGTCACGGTAATGGTGGATCCGGGCGTCGTGGACACGACGTTCATGCCGAAAGTCATGTCTGGATAGGGCACACCCTTGGTTCTGATCGCGAACCCGTCGAACATGACGTCGCCGCCCGGGCTGGAGATGTTGACGGCGATATCCGAGGTCTGTCCGGTTGCATCGATCGTGGTGCCGGCACAGCCTGCTCCCTGGATGGTCAACGCTTTGTTGATGATGACAGCTTCGGCGTACGTCCCCGCCGCCACGTGGATGGTATCGCCGGGACTGGCGGCGTCGACAGCCGTCTGGATCGTCGAGTATTCGCCGGGCACGTACCTGTCTGTCGCCCCTGCAGCGGCCGCCAACATCAGAGTCGCGACCGCGGCGGTCAAGGTGCCCTGCATAATGTGGTTTCTCTCTCTCATCTCGGTGACGCTCCTCTTATCTGTGACGGCAACTTCCGCCTGTCTCCCTGCGTCGGCCCCCGTCGTTCCATGGTGAAGGGTCCGTCCCCTCCCATCACACTGTCGCCGACTCCGGATCACGGAGCGGTACGACTGATCTGCCGGGCGTGAGGCCCTGTCTCTTTAGCCGCATCACGTGCGTTCGGCAGATGATTCACCCAATCCGATTCCTTCAACCCGGTGAGCGGCGCGGGCCGCTCGGTTTCCAACGTTCGCCGACCGCCGTCGGATCGTCATGCGACGGAGCGGTTTTATCTGCGACGCGGGCCCGTGCTCGATCTGCCATGAGGAGCGACCGGCATGGTGCCTCTGGTCGGGCTGATGTCGTCATGACCCAGTTCGACGGGCCCGGAGTGAGGACGCTGTCCATCGGCAAACAGGGCCACATCGGTGGTGTCAACCCAGCCATCGCCGTTCAGGTCGGAGACGGCCAGATCGTGCAAGCCGAGGGCGTCGAGTTCGGCGACCGAAATCGAGGTCCTCGGTTGAGTGAGAGCAAGAGCAAGACCGCAGCACTCGGCCTCATCGCCGAACATGAAGTAGGTCTGTACGAACGAGAAGTCGAGCGTGTCAACAAGCCCGTCCCCGCTGAAGTCCGCGTGAATTCCGGTCGTTGAGCAGTTTGTATTCCGGGGTACCGCCGTGCCGGATCGAGCCGCATACAGGGCATAGTCAAGGATCTCGATCCAATCGTCTCCGTTCAGGTTGCCGTTGATCAGGCGGTCATCCTGTCCGGGCTCTGTGCCTTTCCTGGTGAAGCTCGCCACGTACTGTGACCCGCTGATGTGGAAGTCGGTGTCGGTCTGCCACAGCGTGTGCTTGGGATCGCGTGCCCGAATGCAGTCATAGACGCCACAGGGTACATCCAGAACGATGCCGT
>Ga0335070_10006190_pt1 | contig 14081 bp, 13 predicted proteins | sample Lox_Sample_13_FD_206722 | JGI IMG/M metagenome (GOLD analysis project Ga0335070, IMG submission 206722) | Soil microbial communities from Loxahatchee National Wildlife Refuge, Florida, United States - Lox_Sample_1.3 | ecosystem: Environmental > Terrestrial > Soil > Wetlands | place: USA... | reverse complement strand
CGGTGTCAAGCTTCCTGACGACGATATTACTGTCGTCCACCGCTCCGATGGTTCCGGCACTACCTTCATCTGGAGTAACTATTTATCCAAAGTCAGCCCAGAATGGCAATCTAAAGTTGGTGAAGGCACATCGATCTCTTGGCCGGTAGGCGTTGGTGGCAAAGGTAACGAAGGTGTTGCATCCTACGTGCAGCGAATTTACGCCTCTATCGGTTATGTCGAATATGCCTACGCGCTGCAAAACAAAATGACCACCATTGCGATGAAGAATAAGGACGGTCAATTTGTGCAGCCGAGCGCCGAAACCTTCGCGGCAGCCGCAGCTGGCGCGGACTGGAACAAGGCTCCCGGCATGTATCTGATCCTGACCGACCAACTTGGCAAAAATGCTTGGCCAATCAGTGGTGCCACCTTCATTCTGATGCACAAAGTGCAGGATAATCCTGAAAGTGCGAAGCAAGTGCTGAAATTCTTCGAATGGGGCTATTCCAGCGAAGGCGACAAGCTGGCGACGGATCTCGTCTACGTGCCCCTCCCCGATAGCGTGACCAGCCTGATCAAGTCGGAATGGAAAGAGAAAATCAAGGATAAATCGGGCAAGGCGGTTTACTGACGCAGTTGCTCTTTCATCACAGGCAGGGGGCGCGCGAGCACCGCGCCCCCTGCGTTTTTAAGGCGCACCCGACAGTAAAGTAAACGACCACATGACCCCGCAAGATTCGGCTTCCACCGTCAGCATTCCTGAAACATCGGGCGCGTATAATAGCGACACTTTCACCCCACACGCCCCGATTGTGGCCATATTCCCGCACAAGCCCCAGGAACACCGGCGTCAGCAGTTGCTGGATCTGCTGTTCAAGAACACCACCCGTTTCTTCGCGTTTCTGGTTTTCAGCATTCTCGCCGCGATTCTGATTTCGCTGGTCTACGGCAGTTCGCTGTCGCTGCAGAAATTCGGCCTGGGTTTCCTGTTCAGCGACAAATGGGACCCCGTTACCGGGGAGTTCGGCGCGCTGGTTCCGGTCTACGGCACGCTGGTCACCGCTGCGATTGCGATGCTGATCGGCATCCCGGTCAGCTTCGGCATCGCGCTGTTCCTGACCGAGCTGGCGCCGAACTGGCTGCGGCGCCCTCTCGGCATCGCGATTGAAATGCTGGCGGCGATTCCGAGCATCATCTACGGCATGTGGGGACTGTTCATTTTTTCGCCGCTGTTCGCCGACCATGTCCAGCCGTGGATCATCAAAACGCTCGGCAAGTGGCCGCTGATCGGCATGCTGTTCAAGGGACCGCCGATGGGTATCGGCATGCTGACCGCCGGCATCATTCTCGCCATCATGGTGATCCCGTTCATCACCGCGGTGATGCGCGACGTGTTTGAACTGGTGCCCGACATACTCAAGGAATCGGTCTATGGCCTCGGCGCCACGACCTGGGAGGTGGTGTGGAAAGTGGTGCTGCCGTACACCAAGATCGGCGTTGTCGGCGGCATCATGCTCGGCCTCGGCCGCGCGCTCGGCGAAACGATGGCGGTAACCTTCGTCATCGGCAATGCCCACCAGCTCAACGCTTCCCTGTTCGCGCCTGGCAACAGCATCGCCTCGTCGCTTGCCAACGAATTCACCGAGGCAGTCGGAGATTTGTATCCGTCCGCGCTGATCGAACTGGGGCTGATCCTGTTCCTGATCACGACCATCGTGCTCGCGTTGTCGAAATTGCTGCTGCAACGCCTCGCCCGGCAGGAAGGACAGCAGTAACCCATGGCCAGAAGCAGAGCGGCGATCTACCAGCATCGGCGCTTCACCAACGTGCTGATGCTCGTCATTTCCGGTCTCACCATCGTGTTCGGCCTGTTCTGGCTGGGATGGATCCTGTTCACGCTGCTCGACGAGGGATTCAATGCGCTGCGGCCGAGCCTGTTCACCCAGATGACCCCGCCGCCGGGCAGCGACGGCGGCCTGTGGAATGCGATCGCCGGCAGCCTGATGATGGCTGTGGCGGGCACCGTGATCGGCACGCCGATCGGCATTCTTGCCGGCACCTATCTCGCCGAATTCGGCCGCCGCGGCTGGCTGGCGCCGGCAACACGCTTCATCAACGACATCCTGCTGTCGGCGCCGTCGATCGTGATCGGTCTGTTCATTTATTCTGTCTACGTTGCGCAGGTCAGACACTTTTCGGGATGGGCCGGCGCTTTTGCACTGTCGCTGATCGTGATCCCGGTCGTGGTGCGCACCACCGACGACATGCTGAAGCTGGTGCCGGACAGCCTGCGCGAAGCGGCGGTCGCGCTCGGCACGCCAACCTGGAAAATGGTCACGCTGGTCTGCTACCGCGCTGCGCGCGCCGGCATCATCACCGGAGTGCTTCTGGCGATCGCGCGCATCAGCGGAGAAACCGCGCCGCTGCTGTTTACCGCGCTCAACAACCAGTTCTGGTCCACCAATATGAATGCGCCGATGGCCAACCTGCCGGTGGTGATCTTCCAGTTCGCGATGAGTCCCTATGAAGACTGGCAGCGGCTGGCGTGGGGCGGCGCGATCCTGATTACGTTCGGCGTGCTGGGGCTCAACATTCTCGCCCGCATCCTGTTCCGCAAAAAAACCTGATCACCTGACGGATTCCGAAAATGGACCAGACAAACGCGATCAACACCAAGATCAAGGTCAACAACCTCAACTTCTATTACGGCGGCTTCCATGCGTTGAGGAACGTCTCGATGGACATTCCTCCCAACAAGGTGACGGCTTTCATCGGCCCGTCGGGCTGCGGCAAGTCAACGCTGCTGCGCACCTTCAACCGGCTCTACGAACTTTATCCCGGCCAGCGCGCCGAGGGCGAAATCCGCCTCGACGGCGAAAACATCCTCGACAAGAAGCAGGACGTGACGATGCTGCGCACCAAGGTCGGCATGGTGTTCCAGAAGCCGACGCCGTTCCCGATGTCGATCTACGACAATATCGCGTTCGGCGTGCGTCTGTACGAAGACCTGAACCGCAACGAGATGGACGATCGCATCGAATGGGCGCTCAGCAAGGCCGCGCTGTGGAAAGAAGTGAAAGACAAACTGAACCAGAGCGGCAACAGCCTGTCGGGCGGCCAGCAGCAACGGCTGTGCATCGCGCGCGGCATCGCGATCAAGCCCGAAGTGCTGCTGCTCGATGAGCCGTGCTCGGCGCTCGACCCGATCTCGACCGCCCACATCGAGGAACTGATCCACGAACTGAAGGTGGACTACACGGTGGTCATCGTCACCCACAACATGCAGCAGGCGGCGCGCGTGTCTGACTTCACCGCCTACATGTACCTCGGCGAGATGATCGAATTCGACGCCACCGACAAGCTGTTCACGACGCCGAAGCAGAAAGCGACCGAAGATTACATTACCGGCAAGTTCGGTTAATAATTCTTCCGGCCGGGCGGCGTCGTCAACCAGCCCATCACGCCGGTCGCAGCCAGACCTCCCGCAACCTGCGCCACGATAAAAGGCAGCGCATCCGCCGGCCGGATGCCGGCGAAAGTGTCGCTCGCCATGCGCGCCAGCGTCACAGCGGGATTCGCGAATGAAGTCGAGCCGGTGAACCAGTAAGCAGCGGCGATATAACAGCCGACCGCATAAGGCACCGCCTGCGGACGGCCGCGCACGCAGCCGATGATCACGCTCAGCAATCCGAACGTCGCGACGAACTCGCTCCACCACTGCGCAGCGCCGCTGCGGGCATGATGAGACGCGAAAAATGTCGGTTCGCCGAACATCCAGTGCGCGCAGGCAACGCCCGCGAATGCGCCCACGCACTGGAAAATCATATAAAGTCCCGCCTCGCGCCAGGACAGGTACCGCAGAAAGGCCGTGGCTGTCGTTACCATCGGATTGAAATGCGCATCAAAAATCGCGCCGAAAGCCGCTATCAATGCAATCAATCCCGCGCCGGTTGCGATCGAATTGGCGAGCAACGCAATCGCCACGCTGCCGCCAGCCAGCCGCTCGCCCATGATGCCGGAGCCGATAATGATTGCCAGCAACAATGCCGTACCGAGCGCTTCCGACGTGAGCCGCTGCGCCAGCGTCATTGGGACTTGCCGATTTCGTCGAGCTTTTTCTGCAAACTCAGTTTATCGAGCTTGTCCACCGGCAGGTTGACGAAAACGCCGATGCGATTGGACATATGACGGAAGGCCTCGGCAAAGGCGCGGCGTTTCTGCTCATCGGCGCCCTCGACCGCCGCGGGATCGGGTAATCCCCAGTGCGCGGTCATCGGCTGCCCCGGCCACACCGGGCAAACCTCGTTCGCCGCGTTGTCGCAGACAGTGAACACGAAATCCAGTTTCGGCGCGTCCGGCCGCGCGAATTCGTTCCAGTCCTTGCTGCGTAAATTATCAGTGGGCAGGCCGGCGCGCCGGATCTGCTCCAGCGCAAACGGATTGGGTTTGCCCGACGGATGGCTGCCGGCGCTGAACGCCTTGAAGCGGCCGCGATTGAGCGCCAGATTATTGAGTATCGCCTCGGCCATCAGGCTGCGCGCCGAATTATGGGTGCAGAGAAACAGCACATTGAATACTTTGTCGGTCATGCAGTTTCCCCTTCCTTGCAGGCCGTTGCATTAGCCACGCATGGATTCCCGCCGCAGCAGTTTTCCGTCATGAATTTCACCAGCGCATTCATCGAACGAAAATCCGCCGCATAGGTAATGAAGCGGCCTTCCTGTTTCGCCGTGATCAGTCCCGCCCCCGTCAGTTCTTTCAGGTGAAAAGACAGGGTCGCCGGGGGGATGGCCAGATGCTGCATGATCTTCCCAACGTTCATTCCCCGCGGGCCCGCCTCGACCAAGCGGCGGAAAATGGCCAGCCGCGACTCCTGCGCCAGCGCCCCCAATGCCCGCACTGCGTCCTTTGATTTCATATTTCCAATAATATAGAAGTATTGTGACAGAAAAAAGACGCTTGAAGGCGCCCGAAGACTACATCACCGGCAAGTTCGGCTGATGCTCCTACCAGTCGCAGAAAACAAAACGGGCGCCATGTGCGCCCGTTTTGCGTTCGACAATTCGAGCCTAGCCCCTTTAAATTAAATTAGCCGTTCGACGACTAAGCATCGCTCTGCAAAAGAACCTGTCGCGATGGCAACCAACTACGGGCGCCCCGATTACCGGAAAAGGTGATCTTGTGTACGGGGGTTCGCGTACCTTGAACGTTTAGTAATTCATATCCTTCGACCAATGCCGTTCGAATGAGTGCCGACTCCACTAGCTCAAGGATTCGCGCAATCTGCTGCCCCGGGCGGCTTAGAATAGGCGCTAACAACAAAACTCGGTAACCAGCGGCGGCGTCTTCCAATCCTCGCATCAGACGAAGGTTGTTATTGAGGTGCCCCCAGATACGATCAGAAAGACTTGTCGTCCGGCCGATATATAAAGGCACGATGGAATCGCCATGCGCACGTGCGAACACATATATGCCAGGGGCGTCTGGTATGCAGTCCCAGTCATCATCGTGAATGTTATAGATAAGACCATCACGAGTACCATCAATGAGATCCAATGGTTCGAGCCACCTAAGTTGAATGTCCATCTCGCCCTCTACCTGATTTCAAGTTACTACCCTGATTACCCCCGCGATCGTCCGCGCCCAGCGGTTGACTGTGGTGCGCAATTTTCCTTCCACCATCACGCGAATCACCGGCTCGGTGCCGGAATTGCGCAGCAGCACCCGGCCGCTGCCATCCAGCGCCGCCTGCGCCGCGCCGACCGCCTGCCGGATGCGGCGGTTGGCGGAAACATCCACATGCCGCGCGGTGCGCACGTTGATCAGCACCTGTGGGTAAAGCGTAACCGGCGCCGCGGCCTCGGCTAGCGTCATGCGGTCGGCCCGCAGCGCGGCTAGCACCTGCAATGCGGATACGATGCCGTCGCCGGTGGTATGGCGCTCGAGGCAGACGATGTGTCCGGAATTCTCGCCGCCGAGCCGCCAGCCGTGCCTGCGTAGCAACTCCAGCACGTAGCGGTCGCCAACCTTGGCGCGCGCGAACGGGATCTTGAGTCTGGCCAGCGCGTGCTCCATGCCGAGGTTGGTCATCTGGGTGCCGACCACGCCGCCCTTCAACTGCCCGCGCCGCTGGCGATGCGCGGCGATCACGTACAGCAACTGGTCGCCGTCGTAGAGCCGGCCGTCGCCGTCAACCATGACCAGCCGGTCGCCGTCGCCGTCGAGCGCGATGCCGAGGTTGGCGCGCGCGCGCTTCACCGCGCGCCGCAGCGCCTGCGGATGGGTCGCGCCGCATCCTTTATTGATGTTGAAGCCGTCCGGCTTATCGCCGATGGCAATGACGCTGGCGCCCAGCTCGCGGAACACGCGCGGCGCAACGTGGTAGGCCGCGCCGTGCGCGCAGTCCACCACCAGCTTGAGGCCGCGCAGGTCGAGCCGCGCCGGGAATGCGCTCTTGCAGAATTCGACGTAGCGGTCGGCCGCGTCATCGATGCGGCGCGCCTTGCCGATGCGCGCCGGCGGCGCGCAGCGCAGCGGCCGCGCCAGTTCGCGCTCGATCGCGGTTTCGACCGCGTCCGGCAGTTTGAAGCCGTCGCCGGAAAAAAATTTGATGCCGTTGTCGTCGTACGGATTGTGCGAGGCGCTGATGACGACGCCGGCCGATAGTTTCAGCGCGCGTGTCAGATGGGCGATCGCCGGCGTCGGCAGCGGGCCGACCAGCAGCACGTCGACGCCGGCGGCGGCGAAGCCAGCCTCAAGCGCCGACTCCAGCATGTAGCCTGACACCCGCGTGTCCTTGCCGATCAGCACCGCCGGCCGGCCGCGCGCACTGCGGCGCGCCAGTACGCGGCCCGCCGCATAGCCGAGCCGCAATACGAAATCGGGCGTGATCGGCATCGTACCGACTTTGCCGCGCACGCCGTCCGTGCCAAAATATTTTCTTCTCATTTTTTTACGTCGTTTACCGCCGTCCATACCGCAAGCGCATCGCGCGTCGCTGCGACATCGTGCGCGCGCACGATTCGCGCCCCCTTCTCCACCGCGATCAACGCCGCCGCGATGCTTGCGGATAGCCGTTCGCCGACATCGCGGCCGGTAATCGCACCGAGCATCGATTTGCGCGAAACCCCTACTAGTAGCGTTGTTCCGATCGTTTGCAGGTGGTCAAGGCCACGCAACAGCTCGAGATTATGCGCCAGCGTTTTGCCGAAACCAAAACCGGGATCGATCGCGATGCGTTCGGCGGCAATACCGGCGCCGCGCGCCGCGCGCACGCGTCCGTCAAGAAAACCAGCGACTTCCGTTACCACATCAGCATAGTGCGGCGCGGCCTGCATGTCCGCCGGCGTGCCCTGTTTGTGCATCAGGCACACCGCAGCATCGCTGGCGGCGACCGTCTCCAGCGCGCCCGCCGCCTGCAGCGCGTTGATGTCGTTGATCATCGCCGCGCCGGCGGCGATCGCCTCGCGCATCAGTTCCGGTTTCTGCGTATCCACCGACAGCGGCGCCGGCACGCCGGCCAGCTTCTCAAGCACCGGCAGCACCCGCCGCCGTTCTTGGTCGAGCGTAACGCTCTGGCTGCCCGGTCGCGTCGATTCGCCGCCGATGTCCACGATGTCGGCGCCTTCATCGAGCAGCCGGCGGGCATGATCGGCAGCAGCATGGGGATCGGCAAAGCGGCCGCCGTCGGAAAAGGAATCGGGCGTCACGTTGACGACGCCCATGATCAGCGGCCGCTCAAGCGGCAGCCGGAACTTGCCACACTGGAAAAACATACGGAGAGAAAACACCGCGCGGCGACGCGGACCGTTCTGCTCCGCGCCGCGGCGATCAGGCCGGCCGGGTGACGGGAGCTGCCGCGGGCGGACTGTCCTTCGGCGGCGGCGGGCTGCTCGGCGCCGGCGGCTTGGGCGGCCGTGGATCGCGGCCTTCCATGATGTCGTTGATCTGGTCGGCATCGATGGTTTCCCATTCGAGCAGCGCCTTCGCCATCTTCTCGATCTTGTCGCGGTTTTCCTCGATCAGCCGGCGCGCCAGCTTGTACTGCTCGTCAACGATGCGGCGGATTTCAGCGTCGACCTGCTGCATCGTCGCCTCGGATACGTTCTTGTGGGTCGTGATCGAACGCCCGAGGAACACCTCGCCCTCGTTCTCGCCATATACCATCGGGCCGAGCTTGTCGCTCATCCCCCACTGCGTGACCATGCGGCGCGCCATCTCGGTCGCGCGCTCGAAGTCGTTGGCGGCGCCGGTCGTCATCTGGCCCATGAACACTTCCTCGGCAACACGGCCGCCGAACAGCACTGCGATGTTCTGCAGGATCTGCTCGCGGTCCATGCTGTAGCGGTCCTGCTCCGGCAACTGCATCGTCACGCCGAGCGCGCGTCCGCGCGGGATGATCGTCACCTTGTGCACCGGGTCGGTCCTCGGCAGCAGGCGCGCGACCAGCGCGTGCCCCGACTCGTGATAGGCGGTGTTCTTGCGTTCGTGCTCGGGCATCACGATCGAGCGCCGCTCGGCGCCCATGATGATCTTGTCTTTGGCGCGCTCGAAATCATCCATGTCCACCAGCCGCTTGTTGAGGCGCGCCGCGAACAGCGCGGCCTCGTTGACCAGATTGGCGAGGTCGGCGCCCGAGAAACCGGGCGTGCCGCGCGCGATGATGTCGGCCTTGACGTCGGGCGCGATCGGCACCTTGCGCATGTGCACCAGCAGGATCTGCTCGCGGCCGCGGATGTCGGGCAGCGGCACCACGACCTGGCGGTCGAAACGCCCCGGCCGCAGCAGCGCCGGGTCGAGCACGTCGGGCCGGTTGGTGGCGGCGATCACGATCACGCCGGCGGTGCCTTCGAAGCCGTCCATCTCAACCAGCAGTTGATTCAGCGTCTGCTCGCGTTCGTCGTTGCCGCCGCCGAGGCCGGCGCCGCGCTGGCGGCCGACCGCGTCGATTTCGTCAATGAACACGATGCACGGCGCGTGCTTCTTCGCCTGCTCGAACATGTCGCGCACGCGCGCCGCGCCGACGCCGACGAACATCTCGACGAAGTCGGAGCCCGAAATCGAGAAGAACGGCACCTTGGCCTCGCCGGCGATCGCCTTCGCCAGCAGCGTCTTGCCGGTGCCGGGATTGCCGACCATCAGCACGCCGCGCGGAATCCGCCCGCCGAGTTTCTGGAACTTGGCCGGGTCGCGCAGAAACTCGACCAGCTCGGCGACTTCTTCCTTCGCCTCCTCGCAGCCGGCGACGTCGGCGAAGGTCACGGTATTGTTGCTCTCATCCATCATCCGCGCGCGGCTCTTGCCGAACGAAAACGCGCCGCCGCGCCCGCCGCCCTGCATCTGGCGCATGAAGAAAACCCACACGCCGATCAGCAGCAGCATCGGGAACCATGAGATCAGGATGTTCATCAGCAACGACGGCTCTTCTTCCGGCTTGGCGTCGACCTTGACGCCGGCCTTCAGCAGGTCGCTGACCATCCACAGATCGCCGGTACCGGGGTAATAGGTGACATTATGTTTGCCGTCGACCGTCTGCCAGCGCACGGTGCGCCCTTCGATCACGGCGGAGGTGACGTGCCCCTGCTTCACCTCGTCCATGAACTGCGAATAGGGAATCACGCCGGTTCCGGCCTGATGATTGCCGAACTGGTTGAACACCGTCATCAACACCAGCGCGATGACCAGCCAGATCGCGATATTCTTGACCATATTGCCCAAATTACGCTCCTTGTTGCCTGACCCAGTTCGTTTCAATTCTAGCGGCTTTTCAGCCCGCAGTGCCAGTGTCTTTCTCCACAGCCGGATGTTTCAATCCGCTGCCCAGCAGGTAAATTTCGCTGCTGCGGTCGCGCGACGCTTCCGGTTTGCGCGACACCACCTGCCTGAATTGCGCCCGCATCCTGTGTAAAAACCCTTCAAATCCGGCGCCTTGAAATACCTTGACCAGAAAACGGCCGTCCGGTTTCAGGCGGGCGGCGGAAAATTCCAGCGCCCCTTCGGCCAGTTCCAGCGCGCGTGCCTGATCGCTGGCCGCAATACCGCTGATATTGGGCGCCATATCGGAAAGCACAAGATCCACCGCGCGGCCGGCCAGTATCCCGCACAGCGCCGCCAGCGCCGCAGGGTCGCGGAAATCACCGCACAGCGCCGTCACCCCGCGCACCGGCGCCATCTCCAGCACGTCGAGCGCAACCACCATGCCGCTGCGGCCGACTGCGGCAGCCGCGACCTGCGACCAGCCGCCGGGCGCCGCGCCGAGATCCACCACCGTGATGCCCGGCGCGAACAGCCGGTCGCGCGCGGCGATTTGCTGCAGCTTGTAAGCGGCGCGCGAGCGGTAGCCTTCCTTCTGCGCGCGCTGCACGAACGGATCGGCGACATGCGCGCGCATCCAGTTCTTCGATTTCGAACTCCGCTTCATTTACAATCCATCCATGAAGGAACTCACCTCCGCCGCGCGGCGCGCGCTGAGGGCGCGCGCCCACGCGTTGCGACCCACGGTGATGATCGGCGAGGCCGGCCTGTCACTCGAGGTGCTCGCTGAAATCGAGCGCAGCCTGCAGCACCATGAACTGATCAAGATACGCGTGCTGGGCGCAGGACGCGATGCCCGTGACGAACTGGCATCGGTGATCTGCCGCGAAACCGGCGCCCAGCCGGTGCAGCATATCGGTAGGATTCTGGTCGTGTACCGGGAAAATCCGCCGCCGCCCCCGCCGCCACCGATAAAAAAGACCGCCGCCGGGACCAAAGTGCGGCGCCGGCCCGGCCAGCCGCTGGATCTGCGCGCATCAGCGCGCCGCTCCGATCCGCATACCACGCCGCCGCGCCGGCCACGCTTCGAGCGCGAAAACCGGCGCAAACCGCGGCCGCGCTGAAATCCCGTCACGCCGTCAGCGCGACCGCGTTTCGAGATAGACGAGCCATGCGCCGAGCAGACTGACGATCGTATACATGATCTCCGTCGCGCGATGCCAGAAATCGAAACGGCCGGCCAGCGCGCTTTTCATGACCGGCAGCGGCAGCGCCTGCGCCTTGATCTCCGCCATCATCGGCTGCATGTAAAACTGCTCGATCAGGGCCAACGCCAGCATCACGACGATGATCCAGAACCTCGCCTGCCGCAATGCGTCGCCGCGCGGCCGGCTGACCACGACCTTGAACGCGAGCAGACAGGGCGCGGTGACGATGCCGATCCAGCCGATCGCAGCGAAGAAGTGCGAGGTGATCTCGCCGGCGAGCACGTGGTCGTCCTTCAGCACGGCGAACACCGCCGGCGCCGCATAAAAACCGACGATCCACAGGCCGCCGACCCACAGCGTCAGCGCTGCGAAGTATAAAAACCGGGCAACAGCGCACATGATGGCTAAATGTATTTTACGTCGAGAATTTCGTATTCGCGCACGCCGCCCGGCGCCCTGACCTCGGCGGTGTCGCCCGCGTATTTTCCGATCAGCGCGCGCGCGATCGGCGAGCTGATCGAAATCTTGCCCTGCTTGATGTCGGCCTCGTCGTCGCCGACGATCTGGTATTTGACGACTTCGCCGCTGCCGGCGTCCTCGAGCTCGACGGTCGCGCCGAACACGCAGCGGCCGTCGGCGGCGATCTGCGCCGGATCGATGATCTGCGCGTTGGCCAGCTTGCCTTCCAGTTCGGCGATGCGGCCTTCGATGAAACTCTGGCGTTCCTTGGCCGCCGCGTATTCGGCATTTTCCGACAGGTCGCCGTGCGCGCGCGCCTCGGCAATCGCGCGGATCACCGCCGGCCGCTGCACCGTCTTCAGTTCCTGCAATTCGGCGCGCAGCTTTTCGACGCCGGTCACGGTCAGCGGTATCTTGCTCATTCCGGCACCCGCGCCGCATGGTGCGCATCGTCGGGCTGCGGCGCCGGCGCGGCGAGTTGCGCGTGCAGATCCTGCAACGGGTAAACGCCGATTTCGCCCGACTGCCGCATGCCGGTGCACGCGGCGCGCACGCCGGCCAGCGTGGTGTACAGCGTAATCTGTTCCTGCAGCGCGGCGCGGCGGATCGCGTACGAATCGCGCACCGCGCTTTTGCGTTCCTCGACCGTGTTCACGATCAACGCGATTTCGCCGTTCTTGATCATGTCGAGGATGTGCGGCCGCCCCTCGGCGACCTTGTTGATCGGCGTCACCACCACGCTGGCGGCGGCCAGCGTCGCCGCGGTGCCGCGCGTCGCGACCAGGCTGAACCCGAGCTCGGTCAGCGCGCGCGCGATGCCCACCGCGCGCGGCTTGTCCGCATTGCGCACGCTGATGAACACCTTGCCGGCGGCCGGCAGCTTCTCGCCGGCCGCGAGCTGCGATTTGACGAAGGCCTCGCCGAACGTATGGCCGACGCCCATCACTTCGCCGGTCGACTTCATCTCGGGGCCGAGTATGGTGTCGGCGCCCGGAAACTTGATGAACGGGAACACCGCCTCCTTGACCGCGTAATACGGCGGCACGACCTCTTCGGTCATGCCCTGCGCGGCGAGCGATGCGCCCGCCATGCAGCGCGCGGCGATCTTGGCCAGCGGCAGACCGGTCGCCTTGGACACGAACGGCACCGTGCGCGACGCGCGCGGATTGACCTCGAGCACGTAAATCAAGTCCTCCTGCCCGTTCTTCTGGATCGCGAACTGGATGTTCATCAGGCCGACGACTTTCAGCGCGCGCGCCAGCTCGACCGTCTGCCGGCGCAATTCGTCCTGCAGCTTGCGCGGCAGCGAAAACGGCGGCAGCGAACACGCCGAATCGCCGGAATGCACGCCGGCCTGTTCGATGTGCTCCATGATGCCGCCGATCAGCACCTGCTCGCCGTCGGCAATCGCATCGACGTCGACCTCGATTGCATCGTTCAGGAAGCGGTCAAGCAGCACCGGCGAATCGTTCGACACCCGCACCGCCTCGCGCATGTAGCGCTCGAGATCCGCCTGTTCGTAGACGATTTCCATCGCGCGCCCGCCGAGCACGTACGACGGCCGCACCACCAGCGGATAGCCGATTTCCCCGGCCAGCGCCAGCGCTTTCTGCGCGGTCTTCGCGGTGCGGTTGGCCGGCTGCCTGAGCTTCAGCCTGTTCAGCAGTTTCTGGAAACGCTCGCGGTCCTCGGCGACGTCGATCGAATCCGGCGTGGTGCCGATGATCGGCACGCCGTTGGCTTCGAGATCGCGCGCCAGCTTGAGCGGCGTCTGTCCGCCGTACTGGACGATCACGCCGTCCGGCTTTTCGACCGCGACGATCTCCAGCACGTCTTCCAGCGTCAGCGGCTCGAAATAGAGGCGGTCGCTGGTGTCGTAGTCGGTGGACACCGTTTCCGGATTGCAGTTGATCATGATCGTTTCGTAGCCATCGGCCCGCAGCGCCAGCGCCGCGTGCACGCAGCAGTAATCGAACTCGATGCCCTGGCCGATCCGGTTCGGGCCGCCGCCGAGCACGATGATCTTCCTGCGGCCGGTCGGCTGCGCCTCGCATTCCTCTTCGTAGGTCGAATACATATAGGCGGTGCGCGTCGCGAACTCGGCGGCGCAGGTATCGACGCGCTTGTAGACCGGGCGCACGCCGAGTTCATGCCGGCGCGCGCGCACCGCTTGCGGATCGCTGCCCAGCAGCTTCGCCAGCCGCCGGTCGGAGAACCCCTTGCGCTTCAGTTCGCGCAGCCGCGCCGTATCGAGCGCCTCGACGCTTGTCCCTTTCAGCGCGTGCTCGGTCAGCACGATGTCCTCGACCTGCGCGAGGAACCACGGATCAATGTGCGTCAGCTGATGGACTTCGTCGATGCCGATCCCGCAGCGGAACGCGTCGGCCACGTACCAGATCTGCTCCGGCCCGGCGTCGCCGAGTTCCTCTTCGATGCGGTCGCGGTCTGCGGTCTTCTCGTCGAGTCCGTCGACGCCAGTCTCGAGTCCACGCAGCGCCTTCTGCAGCGATTCCTGGAAAGTGCGGCCAATCGCCATCACCTCGCCGACCGATTTCATCTGCGTGGTCAGCCGGTCGTCGGCCTGCGGAAATTTCTCGAACGCGAAGCGCGGCACCTTGGTCACCACGTAATCGATGGTCGGCTCGAACGACGCCGGCGTTTGTCCTCCCGTGATTTCGT
>Ga0335070_10006189_pt1 | contig 14083 bp, 11 predicted proteins | sample Lox_Sample_13_FD_206722 | JGI IMG/M metagenome (GOLD analysis project Ga0335070, IMG submission 206722) | Soil microbial communities from Loxahatchee National Wildlife Refuge, Florida, United States - Lox_Sample_1.3 | ecosystem: Environmental > Terrestrial > Soil > Wetlands | place: USA... | reverse complement strand
GCCGCTGCCCGGGGGTGTGGTCCATCAGCGAGACCAGACGCACCGTTGGATCGTCCAGGAAGGGCGCGACCACCTCCAGCGTGTTGTCGCAGGCCAGCTCGCAGCGCATGTGCAGGAGGTGCTCGGCGCGCAGTACCCCGTCCGCACGCGCGTGCACGAGCGCCTCCACCGCCGCCTGCAGGCCCTGCGCACGGATCGACTGCTCGTCGAAGTCGCCAATGCCCATGGCGTCCAGTACGGTGGTGATGCCGGCGGAGGCAATCTGCGCGTCGTGCGTGAGCAATGCGGATATCCCAGGCCAGCGCACACCCGGGCGTGGCTCGAGATGCTTCTCGAGGTTGTCGGTGTGCAGCTCGATCAGGCCGGGCAGCAGGTAGTCGCCTTCGAAGTCCAGCGCGCTGGGTAGGCTGCTGCGGCCGGGCTGCAGTTCGGCGATCGTTCCCTCGCGGATGAGGACGCTGCCGCGCAGGACCTCGGCAGGCAGGACCACGCGCGCGTTGGTGATGAGTGTCGCGGTCATTCTGGAGGAGCGTATGTTACCGTACCGCGAGATCGAGCATGAACACGCGCTACGCCCTCTATTTCGCGCCAGATCGCGACACCCCGTTATGGGAGCGGGGATGCCGCTGGCTCGGGCGCGATCCGGAGCGAGACGGCCCGCTGCCGCAGCCGGCGGTCCCTGGATGGGACGCCGCAGGCCTGGCCACGCTTACCGCCGCGGCTCGTGCTTACGGGCTGCACGCCACGCTCAAGCCGCCCTTCCTGCTGCGCGCGGGCGTCGAGACCGATGTGCTCCACACCCGGTTGGCGTCGTTCTGCCGCACGCGCGGCGGTTTCGATCTGCCTGCGCTGAGCGTTGCGCGCTTGTCGCGCTTCCTCGCTCTGCGCCCGGCAGCGGCGAGCGCAGCGCTGCAAGCGTTGGCCGACGCTTGCGTGGTGGAGTTCGACGACTTGCGCGCGCCGCTGAGCGAGGAAGAGGCGTCGCGCCGGCGCGCCGCGGGGCTCGACGCGCGACAGGAGGCGTTGCTGCAGCAGTACGGCTACCCCTACGTGCTGGATCAGTTTCGCTTTCACCTCACGCTTACCGATCCAGTGGACGCGACCAGCGCCGATCGCCTGATCGCTTGGCTGACGGACTATTTCGCACCGGCGCTGTGCCAGCCGATTCACGTTTCCGGCGTATGTCTGTTCGTGCAGCGAGAGCCGGGCGCCGATTTCCGGCTCGCGCGTCGTTTTGCATTCGCGTGCTAAGCCGCTGGCGGCATTGACTTTCAGGAGGCCAGGGAGCGTTGGGCATACGCTTTGCGTTGTTACCTGACGAAGCGGTGTTAACCATCGGTTTGCAAAGGCAACCGCTTTGCAAACCGCGTGACGTCAGGGAGCTTGCTATGCCCGTGCTGATCGCGCTGACTGCCGTGATCCAGGCGTTCTTCATCTACCACGTGCTGCGCACGGGGCGCGGCCTGTCTTGGGCTTTCGTGATACTCGGCCTGCCGGTGATCGGCTGCCTGGCGTACTACTTCGCGACGGTCTTCCCCCGTTCGCGCGAATATGCGGCCGCCCGCGTGGCGGTGAGCGAGCTGGCGCGCGCGTTCAATCCGAGCACCGAGCTGACCCGGCGGCTGGTAGCCTTGCGCATCTGCCCGAGCGTGGCCAACAAGATCGCAGCCGCGGAAGAGTTCATGCGCTGTGGCGTGTTCTACGAGGCGATTGGGCTGTACCGCGGCGCGCGCAGCGGGCCGCATGCTGACGATCCCAGTCTGCTGCTGGGGCTGGCGCGCGCACATGTCAACAACGAAACCTATGTGGAAGCGCAGGCAGCGCTGCAAGAGCTCAGGCGGCTGGACGCGCGCTACTGTCCCGAGGAGGCGCGCTTGCTGTATGCCCGCACGCTGGAAGGCCTGGGCGACGCGCATGGCGCACTGGCGCAGTACCGCGAGCTGGAGGGCATATACGTCGGCATGGAGGCGAAGTGCCGTTACGGCATGCTGCTCAAGCAACTCGGCCATCGTGTGCAGGCCAACCGCGTCTTCCGCGACATGCTCGAGCACGCCCGCCGCTTCCGCATCAATCTCGACACCGAGCGTCCCTGGATCGACGCCGCGCGCCGCCACCTGATTCAGGCGGGCGCGTTGCCGAGCGCCTGACAGCCCCAGGTCCGAGGCGGATCGGCTGCGACGGCGCAGGCCGCGCTCACGCGGTGACGGCGTTCTGGGCCGAGGCGATGGCCGGCAGCTGATCCCAGTCGATCTCGACGCGTGGCGGTTCCCAGTACAGTGCTTTCGAGCGCGCTTGCTCGGCCTGAGCGGCGCTCAGCTCGCGCGTGGCGGCCTCGAGCAACCTCGGACCGTTGCCACTTGGCTGGCGCGCCACCGCTACCAGCGCCAGCGTCGCCGCCGCGAGCGCATTGCGCTCGACACCTTCCCCGCGTAGCAGTTGCAGGCCCAGGCTGTACAGCGCGTCGTGGCTTCCCAGGCTCACGGCATACTCGAACAGAGTCTTCGCCGCCGCCCCGCTCTTGGGCACCCCGACGCCCTGAACGTACAGAACACCGAGGTTGTGTGCAGCGCCCGCGTGCGCGTGTTCTTGCGCCAGTTTGCGATACCAGATTGCAGCCTGCGCGGGGTCCGGGGCGTTCAGCCCGATGCCCTGCTCCAGCATGACCCCGAGCGAGAACTGTGCTTCTCGAAGGCCGCCCTGTGCAGCCAGGTGGTAATAGTGCAGCGATCGGCTCAGGTCGAGCGGGACGCCGTCGGCCACCCTCAGCCGTCGCGCGAGTTCGTGCTGGGCCGGTACCAGGCCGGCATCTGCGGCCTCCTGCAGCAGACGCGCTGCGGCGGCTGCGTCCAGCTGCGCGCCTTGGCCGGCGAACAACATCAACGCCAGGTTGTGCTTCGCGTCCGGCAGTCCGCGTCCGGCCGCCGCGCGGTACCAGTGCGCGGCGAGAGCCAAGTCGCGCTCGCGTCCGATGCCGGCCACGTATACGCAACCGAGGTTGAATTGGGAGTAAGGATCGCCCAGCAGCGCCCCCTGCTCATAGCAGTCCGCGGCTGCAGCTGTGTCCGCGGCGCCGAGCGCGCCGTGAGCGTATAGGTTGCCGAGCGCGTTCCAAGCCGGGCCGAACCCTGCCTTACCCGCCTGCTCGAACCACACGCGCGCATGCTGGGCCGGCTGATTCTCGTTCAGCAGCAGCTGCCCCAGGAAGAACATCGCCTGCGGGTCGCCCCTGTCGGCGGCTCGCTTGAACCAGTGGCGCGCTTGCTCCACATTGCGAGTGCCCCCGGCACGCACGATATCGTCGACGAAGATCACGCCCAGGTTCACCTGGGCATCGACATGTCCGGCGCTGGCTGCTCGGTGATACCAGCGCATCGCGGTGGGCAGGTGCGCCTGGGTGCCCGCCAGCCCAAGGTGGTAGGCGTTGCCCAGGGCGTACTGCGCTTCCAGCTCGCCGGAGCCGGCTTTCTGCAGGAGGGTCTGAAGGTCTGCCATGGGCGTGGGCGCAGCTAACCCAGGGTAGGCAGCTAGAAGCGTGCCAATGGGACGGGGGAGAGCGCAGGCGGTCGACCCTTGCTCGCCCGCGGCCGCGGCTGCGCTGGCTCCAGCCCCCGCGCCGCCCCTCTACCGCACGACATTGCGGGGTCGTCGGGCACCCGACACCGAGCGCCGTTCTCCCGCATACCGCCCAGGTCGATGTACGCGATTTTCAGCTTCGTCAGGGCGTTCCTGGGAATGCGCTTGTGCTGCTCTGCCGCGTCGGCCCTTCGCCAGCGACGGCCAGCCAGCAGCAACCTGCCCTCGCGATGAACAGCGGGACGCGCTCGGTCATGTGCGTCATTGGCTGGCGGGCGCTTGCGTCGCGCCCTTGAGGTGCCGATCCATCCATTCGATAGCGAGGCCGATGGACTGCTCGCGCGCCACCGTATAGATGCCGTAATGGGCAATGCCGGGGATCACCACGCGCTTTTTCGGTTCGGCCGCGCGGGCGAAAGCCAGTTCGCCGTGCTCGCGAAGGCTGAACAGCTCCTCCTTCTCGGCGTCGATGATCAGCATCGCGCAACCCTTGATGGCGGGAATGTCGTCGATCGGGGCGTAGCGCAGGAAGCTCTCGCGCAGCGGGGCGCCGCGCAGGTTGCCGATTTCGCGCACGCCCGGCGGGGGATAGCCGATCTCGCCGCGCGCCCGGCGGGTCGCGTCCGATTGCGCGCGCGCCAGGGCCTCGGGCGTGTAGTTGGCGCGCGGCTGGCCGAACCAGGCCGCCTGGCTCACGATAGCCTTGATGCGCGGGTCGCGGGCGGCCACATACGCCACCAGTCCGCCCGAGAAGCTCGTGCCCCACAAGCCGACGCGATTGACATCCGCCATCGGCTCGCCCATCACCCAGTGGACGGCGTTGAAGATGTCCGTCGCCTGATCGAGCGGATCGACTACTTCGCGCAGCTCCCGGCGTGCATTGGTGCCCGCTGCCGCCGATTCGTCACGCACCCAACGCCCGTCGCTTTCGCCCCAACCCCGGTAGTCGAACACCAGCACGAGATACCCGGCATGCGCGAAACGCTCGGCGTGCGGCAGCAAAAGCGCCGCCGTGCCGCCCCAACCGTGGGACAGGACGATAGTCGGCAGCTTCTCGGCCGCGGCCGTCTGTGGATAGAGCAGCGTGCCGGCCATGCGCACGCCCTCGCTGTAGATGTCGACCTTGCGCTCGGCAATCTGCGCGAGCGCATCGAGGCTCGTCACCATCAGGGCCAGCGCTGCCAGCCAATCGAACGCGCGTTTGTTCATGGTCGTAGGTCATCCTCCGTTTCGCTTCATCGGGCTTTTTTTATAGCTTCGACTCTTCGCTTCCCTCGCTCGCCGCCGATCCCTTCGGCGCAGCCGTCGGCTTCTTCCACAACTCCAGCCGGCGCCAGTATCCATGGTCGCTGAAGCATTCCCACGCCCAGCGCAGCCACTTGAGCAGCGCATACGCCAGCCACAGCGCCCAAGCCAACATCAGCAGGCGGTACACCATCATCGGCACGGAAACCACCCACGCGCTCGGCAGCGCCGCCCGGGTGCGATCCTGGTACCAGTGCAGGTTCCACAGATCGGAGCCATTGCCCGCCACCTGCATCTCCGGGTACCCGAGCAGGCCGTTCTCCACCGCCCAGAACAGGCTGACGATGGCAGCGATGGTCAGAAGCGCGAGCAACACCTGACCGAAGTTGAACCAGCGATTGCTCGAATAGGCCTCGCCAAAGCGGCGGCGCACCCCGAGCGCCAGCAACCAGCCGGCGACGATCACCGCCGTCAGCATCGGCGCTTGCGTGAGCCCTAGCGCCAGCAAGAACCACTCGTAGGCCTTGAGCGGCGTCAAGCGGATCCTGCCCAGCGCGACTGCGATCGGCACCAGCACGATCACCACGCCCCAGAACAGGATCGCCGGACCCATCGCCGGTCCGCCGGTGAACAGCAGCCAGCGTCCCTCGGGCAGCTTGAGGTGCAGCGCGCCGTTCACACCCGCTGTACCCGTATCGACCGGCGAGCCGGCGAACATCATCGACACGCCGCGCGGCTCTCGCCACGCGATATCGATCTGCTGCGCGCCCGGCGTCACCGGCAGGCTGAGGGCGCGCCCCTCGAGGCGGATCGGCTGCGTCTGCCCGTTGATCGCCACGCTCTGCAGTACGGCGCCTTCGGGCAACTGCACGGCGTGCTGGCCGCCTCGGCTCGAGCGCAGGCTCAACCTGAGGTCGGCATCGGTCGCGCGGATGCCGGGCGACAGCGTGAGCACGCTGCGGTCCAACGTGAGGGTCTGGCCCGGCATGCCCGCGGGCTTGGTGAGCGCGAGCGCTACCTGCTCGCCCGGCCATGGCCGCCATTCAGGCAGCCAGCGGCCGGATTCGTCTTGCTGGTGGATCACAGGGATTCCGCTCAACTGCACATGCCATTGCGAGCCGAGGTTCAGGCGCCAGACCTGGATCTGGCTGCTGTCCGATGGCGCAACCAGCGCAAGCCGCGCGCTCTCTTTGAGCGCGCTGCCGAACGAGAACTCGCTCGTTTGCGGTCCGAGGTTGACCATCGCGACGCCGTCTTGCACGCGCACCTCGCTGCGCGTGACCGACTCGCCTTCGAGCAACGGAACCTTCACCAGCACGGGAGCGCTGCTCGCGCCGGCGCGCACGACGCGCGTGGTCGCGTCCCATGTGAGCCCGAGGTTCAAGATGCGCTCCACGCGCAGGAAGGGCGGCAGCGTCTCTCCCGCTTCGGCTTGCGCGGCGCGGCCTTTGCCGGCTACACGGCTGAGCAGCAGACTCTCCCCGGGCTCGCCGCCATCTCCGAGGCCGTCCAAGGTCCAGCCGGATAGGCTGGCCTCGACGCGGTGCGGCCTGAGCGGAAGCGCAAGCTGCACGCTCGGGCGCTCGGCGAGATTCGACTCCATCGCGATTTGATGCACGCCCTTGGCGAGCTGCACCCAGAGGCTGCCCGCTCGACGCATCAGTCCACGTGCGGGTGCACCGTCCACGCTCACGCGCTCGGGCAGCCAGGACGAAGCGCCGCCGGGAAGGGGTAGCGCGGTGTCTGCGGCGGCATGAGCTTCCAGACGCACCTGCAGGCTGTTTCCCGCGGCGGTCAACTTCAGCCGCGAGATCTCTGCACAGTTGGGCAGACAGTCGGGAGGTGCGAGCAACTTGTCGCGCAGCTCGTCGAGCATGTCCGGATCCGGTGTCGATTGCGCCAGCGCTCGGCCCCCCGGCGCGCTAACGAGCAGAGCAAACGTGGCCAAGAGTACGGCGGCCGATCCGGCGCGCAGATGCGGCAGGCGGATCGGTCCGGTCGAGGCGAGGCGAGCGAGCAGAGCCACCAGCAGCGCGAGGCGCAGCAACGTCGCAAGCTTCGCCCCGGCCGGCGAAAGCAGCCATAGATGCATGGCCTGCGTATGCTCGACCGGCCCGCTCCAGATCAACTGGTAGTCGTTCCAGCTCCACTGCGGCAGCCCGGGACCGGTCTGGACCTTGGCGTTCGGATCGATCTGGTCGAGCGAGGAGCGCGCCATGCTGTCCGAGTAGTAGCGGCTCTCGACGCTGGGCGCCTCCTGTTTGAGTTTCCCGGCCCGGGGCAGCGCTTTGGGCTCCGGACGAGCGCGCTGTTCGGGCGGCTCGGCTTCCTTCTCAGGCATGGCGGCCGGAGGCGGGGCGGGAGCGGCCGCCGGCACCGGCTGGTTCTGCGCCATGCCTGCGACGACGCCGGCCTGATCGTAGCGCGCCGCCTGGTCGCCGATCGCCTGCCAGCGGTGTTCGAGCACGGGATAGAGTGCCTCGCGCACCTGGTCTACCGCGAACGGGATGAGCAGCAGGGTTACACCGAGCAGCGCAAGCCAGCGGTAGCCGGCCACCCACTTGCGCAGCCGCCCTTCGCGCAGCACGCGAAGCAGCGCGACAGCGGCGAGCAGATTGAGCCAGGTCCAGGTGGGGGCGCCGCGCTCGTGGTATGACAGCGTCAGGGCGATCAACACGGCCACGCCCCAGCGCCAGCCGAACAGCCTGCCGGCGGCGAGCGTGACGATCAGCACCAGGAAGAAATCCAGCAGCGTCCAGCGCTCGATCCAGGCCTGCGGAGCGCGGTCCACTCCCGAGGCATGCAGTAGCCGCCAGCCCGGCGGCAGGTGCAGCGTCGCAGAGAGCTGATTGAAGTCCTGCAGCCAACCGGTGGCGGACAGCGTGCGCCCGCCGCTCTCGATCCTGCTGTCGGCCACGATGTGGGCCGTGCCCCTGCGCAGCTCCACGCCGGGTGCATTATCGGCGCCGAGCCGCGTGATGTACTGATCGATGCCGTCCACCGCGATCCGGCCCGGCGTCTGCGGGCTCGCCAGCTCCAGGCGCCAGGCGCGCGTGATGGTGCCGCTGATCTGGTCCTGCACCGTGTAGCCGCGGCCGTCGAAGTCGAGCCAGATAGAACGCGCGAGCGCCAGCCGGTCGGGCTCCGGCTCCGGGTCGCCGCGCTTGGTCTGATGCAGGCGCATGCTGTCGCCGGGCTTCATCAGGAAGGCGGGGAAGCTCTTCCATTCCTGCGGCAACGTGGTCTGTTGCGGATCGACCGAGGGGACGCCCTCGACGTTCGCTAGCCGCAGCGCGGGGCGCGCCTCGAACGCCCAGACCTCCTCCGGGGGCGCGAGCCTGTCGCTGGTCTTCGGCAGCGTCAGAGCGCTCTGCGGCGCCATGTTGCGAGCGGCAGCCAGGAGCTGCCAGCGACCGGGCCGCACTTGCACCCGCAGCCGGCCATCGGGCTCGAAGCGCGCGGGCAGCAGGCTGGTCAGGGACAGCGGCACGAACCCGCTCAGCAGCACGTTGGGCACCAGCAGCTCTTGATTCTTGCCGGATGCGGTCAGCTCGATACGCGTCGACAGCGTGAGCGGGATGTCGTCGGTGACCAGACGATTCACGCGGATCTCCACGCGCTCGGCGCCTTCGCTGCGCTCGGCCTGCCGCTTGAGCCAGAGCCGTCCCCAGCCGTCCAGGTTGGGGAGCGCGACGCGGTTGCCGTTCGAGGTGAGCGCGACCAGCCCGATTGCATCGGGGAGAAGGAGGCTTTCGGGCAGTTCGTTCCAGGCGAAGCTGCCGGAGATGATGTGCGCGCCGGCGCTGATCTCGACTCCGGGTCGTTCGCCCTGGCCGACAACGACGGCTGGCTTGCCATCCACGCGGATGTCCTGGGGCCAGTGCTTCGAATCCCCGGGGAGCGGCATCCACAGCGCGCGGAACGCGGAGACCTGGAACGAGAAGCTGCCGCCCTTGCCGGTGACCGCCAGCGCGAGCTGCGAGGGCCAGGCGCACTGGCGCTGCTCGTTACTGTTGTAGAAGTAGGGGCACTGGCGTTCTTCCGCGCCGTGCAGCGCCCACGGGATCCAGGGCTTGAGCGCGTCGGGGACACTCTCCCGGCCGAGGGGCCCGGCGCTAGCGGGCAGTGCAACGGTGGAAAGCAGGAGCAGCCGCGCGCAGGTGCGCAGCATGGTGCCGATCATCGAAGCCCCTTTCGGCGGTCGCGCCAGCCAGGCCAGACGTGACTCCAAACGCAGCTTGGCCGCAGAGAGGGTTATACCATCGGCCAAAAACCCCTTTCCTGGAGAGTCGTGGGCTCAGCCGCGCCGGCGTTCGATGCGCACGCCAACGGCACGCGCCGCGGGGACGATCCCCGCTTTGGTCACCTCCAGCTTGATCCACTGCGCGTCGAAACGTTCCAGGATCATGCCGGCCAGCTTCTCGGCCAGCGGCTCCAGCAGGTGGTACGCATGCTCGGCCAGCACCTCCTGGATGGCCTGCACCACCTCGGCGTAGTCCACAGTGTCGGTCAGTGCGTCGGTTTCGCAGGCGCGGAAGCGATCGCGGCCGATCTCCAGCTCGAACTCCAGCATCTGCGGCTTGCGGCGCTCGAACTCGTAGGCGCCGATCACCGTTTCCAGCCGCAGGTCGCGGATGAAGATGACATCCATCGGCTCAGTCGTACTTGAGATACTTGAAGCGCGGATCGTCGGTGGGCGTGCCTTCCAGCGGGCCGCCTTCCTTGCCCGGCTGCCACTGCACCACCTCTTCGATCTTTTTGGCCAGCGCGAAGTCCTTGTCGGTCACGCCCTTGGCATCGTGCGTGACCAGCTTGACGATCACGAAAGCGTAGGAGACCGTCAGATCGGGATGGTGCCAGGCGGCCTCGGCCAGATGGCCGACTGTATTGATCACCATCAGAGTGGACTTCCAGCCCGAGGTCTTGTACTTGCGACGGATCCAGCCCTCCTCGTAGTACCAGTGCGGCAGCTCCGCCGCCAGACGCTGCTTGACCTCTTCTTCGTTGTAGACCTTGGCCATGGTTCCTCCGGGTCTGTGCTATGTTTGCGAGTCATTCTAACAGCGCTGTGCAGCCCGTCGTCGAGTATGAAACACCCCGCAAGGCCGCGCATTGCCTGGGCGCTGTCCGGGTCCGGCCACTACCTCAAGGAATGCCTCGAGCTGATTCACGCACTGGACGAGGTGGACTTGTTCTTGAGCGAGGCGGCGGCGGAGGTAGTGCGCATGTACGGCATCGACCTGTCCAAGCTGCCGCCGGGCGTTAAGGTGCACCGCGATGCTACCGCCAGCTCGGTGCCCGTGATGTTCCTGTACGAAGGGCACTATCACACGCTGGTCATCGCCCCGGCTACCTCGAACACCGTGGCCAAGTGCGTGGTGGGCATCTCCGACACGCTGCCGACCAACTTCTATGCCCAGGCCGGCAAGTGCCGGCTGCCTTCGATCATCTACGCTTGCGACACCGCGCCCGCTCTGATCTCGGATGCGCCCGGCAAGCAGGTTTGGGTCTACCCGCGCCCCATCGACTTGGAGAACGTCGACAAGCTCGCCACGTTCCGCGACACGAAGGTCGTGTTGTCGATGGAAGCGCTGCGCGCCGCGCTCGACGAGCGGCTGCAATGTCTGAGCACCTCCTCTTCCTGACCGGCAGGCTGGCGGAGGCCAGCCTGCGCAAGGTGCTCGCATCGCTCGAGCCCGCGCCGTTTACCTACGACGTGCACGTGCTCGGGCTGCAGGTGGCGGCACTGATGACGACGGACATGATCGTGCGGCGCCTGGGCAACACACAGGGGGCGAGCCGCGTGCTCGTGCCCGGGCGCTGCCGGGGCGATCTGGACCAGGTCTCCGCGCACTTCGGCGTGCCCTTCGAGCGCGGGCCGGAGGAGCTCAAGGATCTGCCGCGGTTCTTCGGCGTCGGCGGCCAGCCGGCGGACCTTTCCCGCTACGATGTGCAAATCTTCGCCGAGATCGTCGACGCGCCGAACATGTGTGTCGATGCCATCATGGCGCAGGCGGGCCGCTACGCCCAAGCCGGTGCGGACGTGATCGATCTGGGCTGCCTGCCGCAGACGCCGTTCGGGCATCTGGAGGAGGCCGTCAGTGCCCTGCACGAAGGCGGCTTCAAGGTGAGCGTGGACTCCTTGCAGACCGACGAGCTGCTGCGCGGGGGGCGCGCCGGGTGCGATTATCTTCTTAGCCTCAAGTGCGATACGTTGTGGCTGGCGGACGAGGTCGCGGCTACACCGGTGCTGATCCCGGCCGAGCAGGGCGATCTGCCTTCGCTGTACGAGGCCATCGACGCGCTTGCCGCCCGCGGCAGGGACTGTATCGCCGACCCGATACTGGACCCGCTGCACGTCGGCTTCACCGAGTCGATCGTGCGCTACCGCGATTTGCGCCGCGCCTTCCCGCAGGTCGAGATCATGATGGGCACGGGCAATCTCACGGAACTCACCGACGCGGACACCCTCGGGATGCAGGCGCTCATGGCGGGCATCATGTCGGAGCTTAAGATCACCAACCTGCTGACCACCCAGGTGAGCGAGCACGCGTTCGGCGTGGTGCGCGAGGCGGATGCCGCGCGCCGGCTGATGTACGCGGCACGCGCGCTGGACACGCTGCCCCGCCGCCTGGGCGGGAATCTGCTCGCGCTGCACGAGCTCTCGGCGTTCCCCTACAGCACGGAGGAGATCCACGCGACCGCCGCTGCGGTCAGAGATCCGAGCTTTCGCATACAAGTGAGCGAGGACGGCATCCACGTCTACAACCGCGACGGCGTGCGTACAGCGAACGAGCCGTTCCGCCTGTACCCGCAACTGGGCGTGGACAATGATGCTTCCCACGCGTTTTACCTCGGCGTGGAGCTGGCGCGCGCACAGATCGCCTGGCAGCTCGGCAAGCGTTACGTCCAGGACGAGGAGCTGAAGTGGGGTTGCGCCGCGCTGCGCCAATCCGACCCGGCCATCGGCCAGCGCAACCCGGGGCACGACGGGCGCGGCGCACGCGATCCGGCCCCGGAGGAGAAAGCGTGATCTTCGAAACCATCGTGACCACGCGCGGCGACGGCCGCACGCAGATCGCGCCGATGGGGATTCGCGAGCAGGACGGTCGCGTCGTCATCGCACCTTTCAGGCCATCGGCCACGCTGGACTGCCTGCTGCGTGCTCGTTGCGCGGTGGTCAACTTCACCGACGACGTGCGCGTGTTCGCCGGCTGCATGACCGGACGCTACGCGTGGCCCACACTGCCGGCGCAGAAAGTGGCGTGCGAGCGGCTGGCGGACGCCCTGGCGCATGCCGAGCTGGAGCTAGAGCGGGTGGAGGACGATCCGCTGCGCCCACGGCTGCTGTTTCGCGAGGTGGCGCGTATCACGCACGCGCCGTTCCGTGGCTTCAACCGCGCGCAGGCGGCGGTGATCGAAGCGGCCATCCTGGTAAGCCGCCTGGACATGCTGCCGCGCGAGAAGCTCGACGCGGAGATGGAATACCTGGCCATCGCCATCTCCAAGACGGGAGGGCCGCGCGAACTGGAGGCATGGGGATGGATGAAGGCAGCGGTCGACAACCACCGCGCGCAATCGAGGGAGACCAGCGCATGACCGGGCTGCTGGCGAGCGTTACGACCGCACAAGAAGCACAGTTGGCCATGGCTGGCGGGGCGGATCTGATCGACCTCAAGGATCCCAGCCGCGGCGCGCTCGGCGCGCTGGACCCGGTCTTGGCGCGCGACATCGTGCGTGCGATCGCCGGTCGTCGGATGGTGAGCGCAACGGTGGGTGATTTTCCGGCCATGCGTCCGGAAGACGTGCTGGCCGCGGCCTGGCGTACCGCTGAGCTGGGCGTGGACTTTATCAAGGTAGGCTTCTTCGGCACGGGTCAAGACGAAGCCTGCATGCGGGGGCTCGCGGCGGTCGCCACCCACCATCGGCTGGTCGCGGTCCTGTTCGCAGACTTGCCAGTCGACCTGGGCCTGGTGGAGGTGGCGCGACAAGTGGGGCTAGCCGGCGTGATGTTCGACACTGCGCGGAAGGCAGGTCCCGGGCTACGCGGTCTCAAGACTGAAAGCGAGCTGCGGGAATTCCTCCGGCTAGCGCGCGCACACGGCCTGATCGCAGGGCTGGCGGGCAAGCTCCGGCTGGCCGATATCGCGCCGCTGCTAGAACTGCAGCCGGACTATCTTGGATTTCGCGGGGCGCTGTGCAAGGAAGGTTTGCGCATGGCTGCGCTCGATCCGGAGGCGCTGCGTGCGGTGCGTGCGGCGATTCCTGCGGGTGCGCCGCGCTTCACTCGCGGCCCGCGACCGCTTCAAGCGCAAGCCATGGACGACGGGGAACAGACCCGTGTGTCATGCAGCGCAGGTTTGCCGCGCTAACGGATAGGGAACTGCACCGGATCACGGATCGCGGGAAGGCGCATGAGTAACGAGTTGTCCGGCGCGGGTATCCACCAGCGAGCGATGCGACGCTGTGGGGCGCTGCGGTTCAGCGTGATGTTGGGTGTCACCCTCGCGCACCCATCCACATGGTTCACCGAATCACCTCGTCGGCGCGCAACAAGATGGATGGAGGGACCGACACGCCGAGAACAGTCGCGGTCTTGAGGTTCACGACTAGCTCGAACCGTGTCGGTTGCTCGACCGGCAGGTCGGCGGGTCTTGCCCCTCTGAAAATCTTATCCGCTATCACGGCGGCTTGCTGCCACAGCGCGGGAATGTCTGGGCCGTAAGACAGCAGTCCGCCGGCGTCCACACCGGTGCGGAATGGGAAGATCCCGGGGACCTTGGCTCTGAGACCCTGCTGCGCGATGCGCGCCTGACTGCCCATCAGCACCGCGTCGATCACTATCACAAACGCGTCGGCTTGCGTGCGTCTTAGTGCTGAGAGAGTGGCATCGAGGTCTTCCCGACGTCGAATGTTCGCAAATTGCAGCTCAAAGCCAAGATCCTTGGCGGCAGATTCAAGTGGCCGCTGCTGGATGGCGCTCACTGGGTTGTCCGGGTTGATCAGCACGACGAGGCGTCTTGCGTGTGGCAGAAGCTCTCGGAGCAGCTGCAGGCGTTTGACGCCCAGCTCGGGGGCCAAGGTTCCGATCCCGGTGACGTTACCTCCCGGCCGGGCGAGACTAGCGACAAGCCCGGTGTCGACTGGATCCGCCGACATGAACACGATCGGTACGGTAGCGCTCGCCTGCTTGGCGGCTAGTGCTGCCGGCGTGCCCCCGGCCACAACGAGATCCACCCCCGATTTGACCAGATCCCGCGCCGCT
>Ga0335070_10006188_pt1 | contig 14083 bp, 13 predicted proteins | sample Lox_Sample_13_FD_206722 | JGI IMG/M metagenome (GOLD analysis project Ga0335070, IMG submission 206722) | Soil microbial communities from Loxahatchee National Wildlife Refuge, Florida, United States - Lox_Sample_1.3 | ecosystem: Environmental > Terrestrial > Soil > Wetlands | place: USA... | reverse complement strand
GGACTACGCGCTCTGGCCGCGCGGCGGTCTCTGCGCCACGACCGTGTTCTACAAGGCGCTGTCGGGGGAGAGCTTGTAGGCCCGCTCCTCCATGCGCGCCGAACGCGAAGGCGCTAGCAGGCTGCGGAAAAAGCGTGTGAAAGAGCTCGGGACATCGATGGCAAGGCGCGAACTGACCGGAAGGCGGTGCTCTGCTGCGGCCCGTGGGTCGTGCGCTGCGCCGTCAGCCGTGAGAGCGGGGGTCGCCGCATCATGTCGCGGGGCTGGTCAGGTTGCGAATACGGACGAGGTTGTAGACGGCCGCGGTAAAGGTGAAGATCCAGTCCACCCGGCGAACCCCGCGATGGCGCGTTTTGCGGAGCAGCCCGACCGTCTTGAGCCAGCCGAAGATCTCTTCGACGAGCTTGCGCTTCTGTTGGCTCACCAGATACCCGGGGTGGCGCGTGGTGCGGCCATCGATCGCACTCGAGCGCTTCGACGTGTGCTGCGCGACGTGCGGGGTCACGGTGAGCCCGCGGAGGGCCTGCACGAACGCGTGCGTGTCATAGCCTTTGTCCGCGCCCAGCGTGACCTGTGGCGGCAAGGCCGTCGCCATTTCCACCGCCGCCTCCCACTCCGCCGTCCCCGACGCGGGGGTCGCACAGGCGTTGACCACCAGCCCGTGCCGATTGTCCATGAGCGCGTGCCCGTGATAGCTGAGCTTGGCTTCTTTGCCCGGCCCCTTCCGAGCCAGCCGGGCCTCGGGATCGGTCGTCGAGGTGTGGGTCGCGTTGCTCCGTCGCTCCCCGTGAAAGTTTACGGTGGGATTGCCCGGATCGTCGGGCGGCGCCGGTGGCTCACCCTTCGTGCGCTGGAAGCTCTTCAGGCTGGCCCAGGCCTCGATCAAGGTCCCATCAACGGTGAAGTGTTCCCCCGACAGCAGCCCGCGCTGCTGCGCCTGGGCCACCACCCGCTCCAGGAAGGCGGTGGCCACCTCGCCGTCCAGCAGCCGCTGGCGATTCTTGGTAAACACCGTCGCATCCCAGATCGCGTCGTCCATGTTCAGCCCGACGAACCATCGGAACAGCAGGTTGTAATCGAGCTGCTCCATCAGCTGCCGCTCGCTGCGCACGGTGTACAGCACCTGCAGCAGCTGGGCCCGCAGCAACTTCTCCGGCGGGATCGACGGCCGCCCCACCCGCGCATACAGCCCGGCGAAGCGAGGCGACAGCTCGCGCAGCACCTCGTCCACCAGCGTGCGGATCCCCCGGAGGGGGTGATCCTGCGGCACGCGCGCCTCCGGCGAGATATAGCTGTACATCGCCCCTTGCTGTTGGTCGTCGCCCCGCATGCACGCCTCCCTCGGAAGAGTTACGTGCATCCTACTCGACCCATCATCCTGACCCGGCCGCAAAAGTCGGGTTTTTCCGCAGCCTGCTAGAGCTTCGCCACGCCGGCGCGTGCGCAGTCCTCGTCCTGCTGGGCGGTGCCGCCGCCGGTCCCGCAGGCGCCTTCCACCACGCCGTTGCGGATGATCGGCACGGCACCCTGGCTCGGGATCATGTGCCCGCCCTCGGCCGCCATGATGCCCTGCACGATGGGGTTGCCCGCCCGCTCCGCGAGCTCGCCGCTGGCCCGGCCGAAGGCGACGGAGGCGATCGCCTTGCCCTGGGAGCCGTACGCGCCGGCCCAGATGGCGCCGTCCATCCGGTTGAACGCCACCAGCCGCCCGCCCGCGTCGCAGACCGCCACGCTGATCCGGATGTTCAGCTCCCGTGCCTTGTCGATGGCGCCCTGCACGATCCTGTTCGCCTCTGCGAGCGTGAGTGCCACGGGAAGCCTCCTGTTCGTGGAAGGGAGAGACGCTACGACGCCGGCACGGTGAGATGCGCCAGCTCCTCGAAGTACTCCGGGAACGTCTTGGCCACGCACGCGGGATTCTCGATCACGACCGGCGAGCCGCCGCACGCCGCGAGCGAGAACGCCATGGCCATGCGGTGGTCGTCGTACGTGGCGATCGACGCGGAGCGGATGCGCGGAGGCGGATGCACCGTAAGGGCGTCGGGGCCCACGTCGGTGCGCGCGCCGAGCTTGCCGAGCTCCGCGGCCACCGCCGCCATGCGATCGGTCTCCTTCACGCGCCAGTTGCCGACGCCCCGCACGGTGGTCGGCCCGCTTGCGAAGAGTGCCGCCACGGCCAGCGTCATGGCCGCGTCGGGCATGGCGGTCAGGTCGGCGTCGATGCCGGCCAGGCTTCCCTGCCCCTCGACCTCGATGGCGGCGGGCTCGAAGCGCACGCGCGCCCCCATCCGCGCGAGCACGTGGGCGAAGCGCGCATCGCCCTGCAGGCTGTCGGAGCCGCAGCCTTCGACCCTGACCTTGCCGCCGGTGATGGCGGCGCCGGCGAGGAAGTACGACGCGGACGATGCGTCGCCCTCGACGAGGACGCGGCCGGGCGAGCGGTAGGGCTGCGGCGCCTCGATCTGGAAGCGAAGCGGGGCGGGGCGTTCGACGCGGACGCCGAAGCGTGCCATCAGCGTGAGCGTCATCTCCACGTACGGCTCGGACACGAGCCGGTCCGTGATCTCGAGCGTGACGGGACTCGTCGCCAGCGGCGCCGCCATCAGGAGGGCCGAGAGGAACTGGCTGCTCGTGGCGCCGCTGATCCGCGCCGTGCCGCCGCGGAGGCCGCGCGCGTCGATGGCGAGCGGCGGATAGCCATCGCGCTCGAGACAGCGCACGTGGCCGCCCAGCTGCCTGAGGCCCTCCAGCAGATCGCCGATGGGCCGCTCGTGCATGCGCGGCACGCCCGACAGGGTGAAGGCCCCGCGGCCGGCCGCGAGCACGGCCGTGAGCGGGCGCATGGCCGTGCCGGCGTTGCCGAGCGCAAGCGGGAGAGGCGTCGTCGCGTCGAGCGGCCCACCCTTCCCGGTGATCCACACCGAGCGGCGCGGTCCGGGTTCTCCGCGGACCCCGACCCCGAGCGCGCGGAGCGCCGTCAGCATGACGGCCGTGTCCTCGCTGTCCAGGACGCGCGTCACCTCCGTCTCGCCTTCAGCGAGCGCGCTCAGGAGCAGCAGGCGGTTCGAGAGGCTCTTGGACCCGGGCAGCTCGAGCGTGCCCTGGAACCGAGCGATGGGCTTCAGCGTGAGACGCTCCGGCAGCATGGGCCATCCTAACGCGCCGCAGCGGCGGCGGTAAAGCAGGGGCCGGGCCCGAACCGTGAGCGCGTCAGGTGTGCTACGCTTCCTGCGCTCGCCGGGCGACCGGACACTCCTACCACGTGAGGTGCGACAGTGCGACCGAACAAGATGAAGCAGATGTGGCGCGACGGGAAGTGGGTCACCATGGGCTGGCTCTCCGTGTCCCACGGCTTCACTGCCGAGGTGATGGCGCGCCAGGGCTTCGACGCCCTCGTCGTCGACATGCAGCACGGGCTCACGGACATGAACGACGTCTGGCCCATGCTCCAGGCGATCTCGCAGACCGACACCGTGCCCGTGGTGCGGGTGCCGTGGAACGACCCCGCGACCATCATGAAGGTCCTCGACTTCGGCGCCTACGGCGTGCTCGTGCCGCTCATCAACACCGCCGAGGATGCCGCGAAGGCCGTGGCCGCCTGCCGCTATCCGCCCGTGGGCATGCGCTCGTCCGGACCGGTGCGGGCGGTGCACTACGGCGGCCCCGACTACGTGGCCAAGGCCAACGACGAGATCGTCATCATGGCCATGATCGAGACCAAGGAAGGCATCGCCAACCTCGACGAGATCTGCGCGACGCCGGGTCTCGACGCCGTGTACATCGGGCCTGCGGATCTCTCGTTCGCCCTGGGCCTGCCGCCCGGTCCCGACAAGACCGATCCCATCCACATCGCCACGTGCGACAAGATCCGCGACGCCGCGCACAAGCACGGGATCAAGGCCTGCATGCACTGCGCGAGCGCTGCGTTCGCCGCCGGCTCCGTCAAGCGCGGCTTCGACCTCATCATGCTCACGTCCGACCTGGCCTCGATGGTCGCGGGCGTGCGCCGGCAGCTGGACGACCTCAAGGCCGCGACCGCATAGCGAGGGACACCATGCGAAAGACCATCACGGGCACGGGCGGGATGCTGCTCCTCCAGACTCTCAAGGACGCCGGGGTCGAGTATCTCTTCACGAACCCCGGCTCCGCGGAGACGGGCATCTTCGCGGCCATCGCGGAGGATGGGGACCAGAAGCTCGTGGTGGGCAAGCACGAGGGGCTGGTGGCGGCCATGGCCGACGGCTATCACCGCCTGTCCGGCAAGGTGGGCGTGGTCATCGCACACGTGATGGGCGGCTCGTACCAGCTCGCGGGCCAGCTCTTCAACGCGCAGGTAGCGGGCTCGTCACTCCTGGTCATCGCCGGCGATTGGGCCTCCGAGCTCCAGGACTATCGCGGCTTGGCGCCCTTCCCGGGCCTGAGCCAGGCGGAGTCCATGCGCCCGATCACCAAGGAGGCCCGCGCCTCGTATCAGGTGCACGCGAATCCCGCGGCCATCACCGTTGCCACCACGCGGGCGCTCCGGGAAGCGGTCACGCCGCCCACCGGACCCGTGTACCTGTCGATCAGCGCGGAGCTGCTCAACCGCGAAGGACTCGAGGCGCAGATCGGCGAGGGCGCGGGCTATCAGATCGAGCGGCCGGGGCCCGCGCGGGCGCAGACGGTGGAGGCCATCGCGCGCGGCCTGGGCGAGGCGCAGTGCCCGGTGCTGATGTTCGGCGACGACGTGTGGCGCGGCGGCGCGCAGGCGGAGGCCGTGCGGCTCGCCGAGCTCCTCGAAGCGCCCGTGTTCGCGAGCCGGCAGATCTTCGTCAATTTCCCATCGCGCCATCCGCTCTACTGCGGCATGTATCCCGTGTCGAAGGACTTCGAGAAGATCTCCGGCCTCAAGCCGGATCTGCTCTTCCTCGTGGGCTGCCAGGGCGTGCACGGCGCCGTCACCGAGCCCACGGTCATGCAGATCGGCCCGAACCCGCTCCTCATGGGACGGCACTACCCGCTCGACCTGGCCGCGCAGTGCGAGCTGCGCGACACGCTGGGCGCGCTGTGCGAGGCGATCACGCGCCTCCATCCGTCCGAGAAGGTGTCGGGCTGGGCCAGGCAGCGTGCGAAGGTACGCGCCTATGCGAAGACGCTGATCGACCGCGAGGAGAACCTCGTGCGCGAGCACGAGCACGACCCGGTGGTGCACCCGGCCGTGCTCGAGGCGCACCTGGCCGACATCCTGCCGCGCGACACCGTCATGGTGCAGGAGAGCTCGACGGCCCGTACCACGCTCCTGCCCTTCGGGTATGGCGGCATGGCGTGGACGAGGAGCGGCGGCGGCTCGCTCGGCTTCGGCGTGGGCGCCGCCCTCGGCGCGAAGCTCGCTGTCGGCCGCGACCGGCCCGTCGTGCTGAACCTGGGTGACGGCGCGCTCACCTACAGCGCGGCGGGGTTCTGGTCGATGGCCCGCTACAACACGGCCGTGCTCACCGTGGTGTCCAACAACGAGAGCTACCAGATCGTGCGCCACAACTGGGCGCGCGAGATGCCGGACAGCAAGATGATCCGCGAGGGCAAGTACCCGGGTCTCTTCCTGGGCGCCCCCGCCATGGACTACGTGGGGCTGGCGCGCTCGCAGGGTGTGGACGGCGAGTGCGTGACGACCGTGAAGGACCTGGAGCCCGCCCTCCGGCGCGGCCTGGACGCCGTCACGCGCGAGAACCGCCCATACATGGTCGAGGTGGCGGTGGCCCGCGAGGGCATCGGCGCGGAGTCGACCTGGTACCAGGACTGGAGGATGTAGCCCCGGACGATCCTCGCGCTTCGTGCTCTCTTCCGGGTCGTCCGGATTCCTGCTCCTGGTCGCCAAGATCGCCGTGTCCGCGGGCTTCACGCTCGGCGGCACGGCCGTGGTGGAGCGCCTCGGCCCCCGCGTGGGCGGGCTGGTTGCCTCGGTGCCGCAGCTCGCCGTCGTGTCGCTCGTCTTCTTCGCGATCGAGCAGGGGCTGGGCTTCGCCGCGGAGGCTGCCTTCTGGACGATCCCGGGCATGACCGCCACCCTCGCGGCGTTCCTCGGCTACCTGGCGGGCAGCGAGATCGTGCCGGCGCCGCGCCCCGCCTCGATCGCCACGGGCATCGCAGTTGGCACCGCGGGCTTCGTGGTCATCGCGGCCGTCCTGGGTCAGGTGTCGCTCCCTCGCTGGAGCGTGGTCCCCCTGGCCGCGGCGGCCTGCTCCGGCGCCACCTGGATCCTCCGCAAGCTTCCGGGCACGGCACCCCTCCGCCGCGTGGCCGCCTCGCCGCTGCTGCTCGCCATTCGCGCCGCCGGCTCCGTCATCACGGTGCTGACCGTGACCGGGCTCGCGCATCTGCTCGGGCCGAAGTGGTCCGGACTGCTCGTGGGATACCCGGTCAACAGCCTCCCCGTGATGGTGATCCTCCACTCGCACTACGGTCGCGACGTGATCAAGCCCTTCGTCAAGATCTTCCCCGCCGGGATCTTCGGCGTGTGCCTCTTCAATCTCGTGGCGTGGGTCTCCCTCGAGCGGCTGGGGCTCGCGCTGACCATCCTCCTGGGCTACGCGGTCGACATCGCCTACCTCGTGATGGTGGCCTGGGTGCGCGGGCGCCATCGGGTGGCGGCATGACGGCGCCGGCTCCGGGACATGTGGCCGTCTGCGGGGCCGGCGTGATCGGCGCCGCCGTCGCCTATTTCCTGTCCCAGCGCGGCGCGGCCGTCACCGTGGTCGAGCGCACGGGCGTGGCCTGCGCCGCCTCCGGGAAATCGGGCGGCTTCATCGCGCTCGACTGGTGCGATACCTCGGAGCTGGGACCGCTCGCCCGGGCGAGCTTCGCGCTCCACGCCGAGCTGGCGCAAGCGATCGCCGTCGACTACGGCTATCGCCGCCTCAGCACCTACATGATGGCGGCCCGCGAGCGCGGCGCGGTGCCGGGTGGCCACCGCATGGCGCCGCCGGCCTGGATGGACGGCGATGCCGCGATGGCCGGCCTCATCGGATCCCCCGCCACGACGGCGCAGGTGCATCCGGCGCGCTTCACGCAGGCGCTCCTCGACGGCGCCCTTGCGCGCGGCGCCACCCTCCGCAAGGGCCGCGTCGACAGCCTCGTCGCGGGCGGCGTCAACGTGGACGGCGAGACGATACGCGCCGACGCGGTGGTGCTGGCCATGGGCCCCTGGACGGGACGCGTGGGCGGAGTCCGCGCGCTGCCGCGCGTCCACGGGCTGAAAGGCTACAGCGTGACCCTGGAGGCCCCCGGCGTCCCGCCGGACGCGGTCTTCATGGACTATCGCCTGGCCGGCGGCCGTGCCCTCGAGCCCGAGATCATCCCGCGCCCCGACGGCGACGTGTACGTGTGCGGCATGGCCGATCTGCAGCCGCTGCCGGATTCCGCGGACGGCGTCCTAGTGAACGACGCCGCCTGCGCCATGCTCGCGCAGGCAGCGGGCCGCGTGTCGCACGGGCTCGCGGCGGCCGCGATCACACGACGGCAGGCTTGCTACCGTCCCGTCACGGACGATGGCCTTCCGCTGATCGGCCGCATTCCGGGCATGGCTGGCGCCTACGTGGCCACCGGCCATGGACCGTGGGGCATGCTGAACGCGCCGGCCACGGGCCTCGCGCTCGCGGAGCTGATCGTCGACGGGCGCGCGAAGACCGTGGATCTGCGGCCGTTCGATCCCGCGCGCCTGCCTCCCGCCCGGACGTAGGTCGTCTGAGCGTGAGGCCACTCGCACCTGTCCCTACCTTTCACTGCTCGATGCCCCGCTTCGAGCGCGGGCTTTGCCCGCGCAATCCGCTTCCGGGGGAGGTTCGGAAGGGGGCGTCGCCCCCCTCCGAGTGCCCTAGGTGTATGCTCAGGACCCTCTGAGGCCACAGCAAAGGAGAGCTCGCCATGCACATCGTCGACTCGCAGGTGCATCTCTGGGCGGCCGAATCGCCGTCGCGCCCCTGGCCGCCCGGACGCGCGCCCGAGGCACAGAAGCCGTACCAGATCGTCAAGGAGACGATGCTCTTCCAGATGGATCTGGCCAAGGTGAGCCGCGTCGTGATCGTGCCGCCGTCGTGGGAAGGCGACCGCAACGACGTGGCGCTGGAAGCCGCGCGCACCTATCCGGACCGGTTCGCGGTGATGGGCCGGCTCGCCCTCGACAAGCCCGAGAGCCGCGGGCTGGTGGCGGACTGGCGAAGGCAACCGGGCATGCTCGGCATGCGCTTCACCTTCCACAACGAGCACTACCGGCATCTGCTCACCGATGGCTCGGCCGACTGGTTCTGGCCCGCCGCGGAGAAGGCCGGCATCCCGCTCATGGTCCTGGTGCCCGGCGCCCTCGATCATCTCGATCGCATCGCCGGCAAGCATCCGGGCCTCAAGCTGGTCATCGATCACGTCGGCATCAGCGTGCGCGGCAAGGCGCCGAACGTCTTCGACGATCTCCCCAAGGTCTGCGCGCTCGCGAAGCATCCGAACATCGCCGTGAAGGCGTCCGGCATGCCGTCGCTCTCCGCCGAGCCGTATCCCTTCCCCGACCTGCACCCGCACATCCGCACGCTCGTCGACGCCTTCGGGCCGCGCCGCGTCTTCTGGGGCACGGATCTCACGCGCATGCCGTGCACGTACTACGAGTGCATCACGCTCTTCACGCAGCACCTGCCCTGGCTCAAGGGCGAGGACCTCGAGTGGGTCATGGGCCGCGGCGTGTGCGAGTGGCTGGGCTGGCCGCTGCCCCGCACCTGAGCGCCGGCGCCATGAAAGCCGCGCTCGCCATCGCGCTGGCCGTGCTGGGGGCGGGTTGCGCCTCGTCCTCGGCCCCGCCCTACACGGGGCTGCCGTACAAGCCGGAGACGCCGGTGATTGGCGCTCCCGTTTCCGCCGCCTACACGGTCGTGGGCGATCGCCTCCGCGTCGAGATCGACACGGGTGGGCACCGCCTCGAGCGCGCGCAGATCGTGAAGGGCGACGGCGCCCTGCTCGAGGCGCAGACCATCGAGTTCACGGCCCCCAGCGGCGGCAGCTACGGCAGCCCCATCGGGATCAGCATCGGCATTGGCGGCATCGGAGGCATGGGCGGCGGCGGGGCGGCCGGCGGCGGCGTCGGTGTCTCCACAGGCGGCGTGGTAGGCGGGAGCGGTGGAAGCCCCGGCCATACCGTCGCCGCGTTCGCCCTCGATCAGGCGGGACCGCGGCCCTGGCGCGTGCGCATCAAGCTCGAGGGCATGGAGCCGGTCGACATCGTGCTCGGCCCCTGACGCGTCGGCGGCTCACTTCTCGCGCCAGACGTTCTGCATGCGGCCGAAGTTGAAGATGTTGTGATGCGGCACCATGTTCTTCACGTGCGGCCACACCGTGAAGTAGTCGAGCCGCTGGTCGAGCGTGGGCCGCGCCGCGTCCACCTCGATCTGCTTCTGCACCGCCACCACGAGGGCCAGCCGCTTGGCCGGATCCAGCTCCATCGACTGCTGGTCGATCATCTTCATCACCTGCTCGTTGCAGTAGAAGCTGTAGTTGCGGGGCGAGCCGCAGGCGAAGTTCTCGTAGAAGTTGGCGTCGGGATCGTCCACGCCGAGGCCGGTGAGGTTGGCCCCGATCTGGTAGTCGCCGCGCGTGGCCATGGGATGCCACTGGGCCGTCTCCACCTGCTTGAGGGTGGCCTCGATGCCGACCTGCTTGAGCTCGTTGATCACGAACGACGCCATGTCCACGTAGACGGCGATGGCGCGCGTGACCATCTCCACGCGGAGCGGCTTGCCGGGCCCGTAGCCGGCCTCGGCGAGGAGCTTCCGCGCCTGGTCCTTCATGTCGGCGGGCTTGCCGTAGCCCGGCAAGGTGGCGAGATCGCGATCGAGCACGCCCCAGACGCCGTAGGGCCTGGGCATCATGGCGACCGCGGGCACGGCGCCGTCCTGGTGCACGCCCTTGATCAGCGCGCGCCGGTCGATGGCGTAGCTCACGGCCAGCCGCACCTTGACGTTGTCGAAGGGCGGCTTCTTCTCGTTCATCACGATGTTGTCGGTGACGCTCGAGGCCACCGGCGTGACCACGAGCTGCGGCACCGCCTTCTTCATCTGCTCGGCCGCGGTCTTCGTCGTCTCGCCCGGCATGGCCACGTCGAGCTGGCCGGACTGGAGCGCGGCCGTGCGGGTCCCGCGCTCGACGATGATCACGTACTTGAGGCCGTCCAGATAGGGCCGATCCTTGACGAAGTAGTCCGGATTCTTCACGTACTCGATGAACTCGCCCTTGCGCCACTCCTTGAGCTTGAAGGGGCCCGTGCCCACGCAGCGCGTGCGGTACTCCGCGGGGTTGATGTGGGCGGCGTAGATCGGCGAATAGCCCGAGGCCAGGAGCATCAGGAGCGAGGGCTGGGGCCGCTTGAGCCGGAAGATCACCGTATGCGGGTCAGGCGCCTCGATGGCCTCCACGTTGGCGTACCAGTCCTTGCGGGGGTTGAGGCGGAGCTTCTGGGTGGCCTCGGGAGCCTCGCGCACCATGTCGAAGGTGTACTTGACGTCCTTGGAGGTGAAGGGCTGCCCGTCGTGCCACTTCACGTTCCGCCGCAGGAACACGACCAGGTTGCGATAGTTGTCCTGCCACGACCACTTCTCGGCCAGCTCCGGCACCACGCTGTCGGGATTCTCCACCGGGCTGGCGGGGTCGAACATCACCAGGTTGTTGAAGCAGGGCGACGACGGGAAGACCACGGAGATGGTCGCCGACTCGTGGATGGCGAAGCCCTGCGAGAGATCCTCGCGCAGCATGACATTGAGGGTGCCGCCGGGCTTGCCGGGCGGCATGGGCGTGGGAGCCGGCACCCGCGTCACGGCCTCCGCGACCTTCTTCGCCGGGGGCTTCCCCGTCTCCGCCGGCGATCCGGCAACTGGGAAGCCGAGCAGCGAGACGACGAGCGCGAGTGCGCCGGCGATGGCGAGCGGCGAGCGAGCCATTCATGCCTCCTGGACGAGAGTGGCGGTGGACGGCCGGGACGCCATCACTATACGCTGCCGCCTGTGGCCTGGTATAGAATAGCGGCCAGTCACCAAGGGAGGTCGCACCCATGTCCAACGATCGCGTCAACGGTTCCCCGGCTCCGGCCCAGGCTGTGCCTCCGCGCGCCGTCAATCACGTGGTGCTGAACGTGACGGACATGGAGGTCTCGCACCGCTTCTGGACCGAGGTCATCGGCTTCAAGTGCGTGGCGCAACTCAAGCAGGTCCCCGGCCGGGTGCGCCCGAACATGCGCTTCTACAGCGGCGTCGACCCCCAGGGCGGCGTGACGCATCACGACCTGGCGCTGGCGGAAGTGCCCAAGACGGGCGACAACGGCGCGGCCGGCCACGACGAGTGGAAGCTCATGCCGCGCCGGGCGGGGCTCAACCACATCGCCATCGCGTGGCCAGATCGGGAATCCTGGCTCAAGCAGGTCGCGTACCTGCAGTCCAAGGGCGTGCCGTTCCACCGGCGCATCAATCACGGCATGACCCACAGCGTCTACATCTCCGACCCCGATGGGCACGGCATCGAGGTGCTCTACGAGCTGCCGCGCGAGGTGTGGGAGCACGACATCGACGGCGCCCAGAACTATTCCGAAGCGCTGCCGACCGAAGGGCCCGAGGCGCTGATCGACCGCACGGACAACCCCGTCTTCGACGGGACGCAAAAGGTCACGTCCTAGCTCGCCGCCGGCTCGTAGCCGGCGCAGCGGGCGACGGGGAGCCGCGGATACTTCGGGAATCGCGAGTCCTCGGCCGCGCGGGCGCAGCGATGGAAGACCGAGCCGCGCTCCGTCCTGACCGGCCGCACGTGCCGGCAGCTCGCGCAGAGCCCGATCTCCCGCTCGTCTGCCGCCGCTTCCCTGTCGTCCCTCACGCGGTCTCCCGGCACCGAGCATGGCACGGCGGCCGGACACGATGCTAGACTCCGTGGCCATGGATCTCGAGTACCTGATGATTCCGGACGCGCCGCCGCCTCCGCCGACCGCGCCCTACAGCCACGCCGTGCGTGCGGGGGACTTTCTCTTCGTCACCGGCCAGATGCCGTCCGATCCCAAGACCGGAGATCGCGTCGTGCCCGGCGGCATCGTCGAGCAGACGCATCAGGTGATGCGGAACCTCCAGACGGTGCTCCGGGGCGCGGGCACGAGCCTCGAGCGCGCCGTGTTCGCGCGCGTCTACCTCGTGAACTTCCAGGACTACGCGGCGATGAACGGCGTGTACGTCACCTACTTCGAGCCCGGGCGCCTGCCCGGCCGCACCTGCGTGGGTGTCACCGGCCTGGCGCTGGGCGCGCTCGTCGAGATCGATCTCATCGTCAAGCCGTAGCGCCGCGCCGGCTCACGTCAGGCGCACGCGCGCAGTTCCCAGGGCGAAGAGGGCCCAGCTCGCGAGCACGGCCAGCGGCGCGGCGCCGAACGGGATCGCGTAGGAGCCCGTGCTGTCGAAGAGAAAGCCGGTGGCCGCGGGCCCGAGGGCCGCGCCGGCGCGCCAGCCGAGCGTCAGCACGCCCATGATGGCGCCGATGGCCCGCAGCCCGAACACGTCGGGAATCACCTTCGCGACCATGGTGTCGGCGGCGGCGAACCCCGCGCCGAACACGGCCATGGAGGCGAGCAGGGCCGGCCGCGACGGCACCCATCCCAGCACGATCATCGCCAGCGTCATGCCGACGAAGCCTGCGCGCACCGTCGTCAGCGTGCCCAGGCGATCGGAGGCCACGCCCGACACGAGGCGGCCCGCGAAGGCGCCGACCCCGTAGGCCGTGAGGGCGAGCGACGCGTCGGCCAGACTTGCCCCCTGATCGCGCGCGAAGGGCACGATGTGCACCGTGACCATGAAGACGAGCCCGCCCTGGAAGAGCCAGCAGGCGTTCAGGCACCACTGTCGCGGATCGAGGAGGGCCTGGCGGAGCGTGACGCCGTCCGTAGCCGGCGCCGCGGCACGGTCCGGCCGATGGACGACCGCCATCTCGTGTCCGCGCGGCAGGCGGACCGACACAGCACCGATCATGGCGATGAGGGCAGCCCCTCCGCCCAGCACGGCGTAGGCCGTGCGCCAGCCGAGCTCGGCGATGAGCCAGGCGGCAAGGGGCCCGGCCGACACGTAGCCGAGATTGAATCCGATCAGGACGAGCGACAGCGCGAGCCCGCGGCCATCGGGAAACCAGCGCGCGATGGTGGCCGCGCTCAGCAGGTAAAAGCTCGACGTCCCCACGCCGCCCAGGACGCCCACGAAGAGGTAGAGCTGCCAGAGCGAGACGACCTGGGAGACGAGGACGAAGGCGGCGCCCGCCAGCGCCACCGTGGCGATGAGCATGGCGCGGGGCCCATGTCGGTCCGCGAGGGCGCCGATGCCGAAGCCGGCGATGCCGCCGAAGACAAGGTTGATGGAGAGCGCGGTGGAGACGGCGCCACGGCTCCAGCCGAAGGTCTCGGCCAGGACGGGGAGGAACACGCCGAAAGCCGCGAGCGGAACGGCCATCCCGCCCGTGACGAGGAAGAGGGCGCCGACGATCAGCCAGCGGCGTGCGGACGGGCGCAGGTCGGGGTTCCCCCGGGGGCTCGGCGCGGGCTCGCGCCTACTCGATCTCGAGCGTGATGGGACAGTGATCCGAGCCGGCGACGTCGGGCATGATGCCGGCGCGCTTGACGCGCGCGCGCAGCTCGTCCGAGACGAAGAAGTAGTCGATGCGCCAACCGAGGTTCCGCGCCCTCGCCCCGGTCTTCATGTCCCACCACGTGTAGTGGCCGGGTTCGGCGACGAAGATCCGAAAGGCGTCGTGGTAGCCGTGGGCGATCAGCTTGCTCACCCACTCGCGCTCGATCGGCAGGAAGCCCGGAGTCTTCTCGTTCTCCTTGGGACGGGCGAGGTCGATCTCCGTGTGCGCCGTGTTCACGTCGCCGCAGACCACCACGCCCTTGCCGGCCTGGCGCAGCCGCTCCGTCAGGGTCAGGAAGTCGTCGTAGAAGCTGAGCTTGTGGGCGAGGCGCTCGGGGCCCATCCCGCTGTTCGGGAAGTAGCCGTTCAGGAGATGGAAGTCCGGATACTCCGTGTGCACGAGGCGGCCCTCGGTGTCGAGGGCCGGC
>Ga0335070_10006187_pt1 | contig 14086 bp, 8 predicted proteins | sample Lox_Sample_13_FD_206722 | JGI IMG/M metagenome (GOLD analysis project Ga0335070, IMG submission 206722) | Soil microbial communities from Loxahatchee National Wildlife Refuge, Florida, United States - Lox_Sample_1.3 | ecosystem: Environmental > Terrestrial > Soil > Wetlands | place: USA: Florida... | reverse complement strand
GCTGCTCGACCTCGGCGACCAGCGCGTCGACGCCGCCCGAGTCGACCTCGCCGTGGGTGTCGACGAGAACGGGCTCCGGCGGCGGATTCGTCACGTGGATCCCACCGGAGCCGCAGACCGGCCCGAGCGCGCCGGCCGAGAGCACCGCGAGCGAGGCGAGCGCGGCGCGCAAGGTTCCGAGCCGAGCCGCGCCTCCCGAGCTCTCGCAGTTCCGACGCCGAGCCACGACAGCGGACGCTGCCGCGCCGCCGAAGCGTTCGCAACCAATGCGTGGGGCCTGGTAGCTTCGCACCCGACATGCACGGTCCGAGGAATCACGCCGGTGCTGCGGCCGTTGCCGCTCCGCCGCGCGCTTGGCTCGGGCTGCCGGCGGCCGTCGCAGTCGGGTACGCCGTTCTCGCCGTGCATGCGGCCCGCGTCGAGACGCCGACCGTCGACGAGTTCGCGCACGTGCCGGCCGGCGTGGCCGCGTGGCGGCAGGGCCGCACCGATCTCTACCGCTCGAATCCCCCGCTGCTCAAGCTGGTCCTGGCCGCCCCGCTCGCCCTCGATCCGGACGTCGCGGCTCCGGTCGCCCTCGAGCCTCCCCTCGTCTGGGGACCCTGGGAGTACGGACAGCGCTTCATGAACGCCAACCGCGAGCGCTATCTCGCGCTGATGTGGCGCCCCCGCTGCATCGCGGTGGCGTTCGCGCTGTTCGCCGCCGGTGTCGTCTTCCGCTGGGCGCGCGAGGTCTTCGACGTGCGCGCCGCCTCGGTCGTCACGTCGCTCTTCCTGCTGTGCCCCAACATCCTGGCGCATGGACACCTGGCGACGATCGACATGGGCGCGCTCGCGAGCACGGTGCTCGCGATGTACGCGCTTCGATGGGCCTACCTGCGTCCCACGCACGCCCGGCTCCTCGCGTGCGGCGCCGCCCTCGGGCTCGCGCTCGCGGTCAAGTTCCTCGGCGTGCTGCTCCTCCCCGCGTTCCTCCTCCTCGCGCTCGCACACCGCTGGCGCGCGGAGCGCCCGGCGGCCTGGAAGCTCGCGCGTGTCGCGGCCGACCTCGCGTGGATGCTCGGCGCCGCACTCGTCGTGGTGAACGCGAGCGTCGCCTTCCAGGGCTCGTTCGGGCCGCTCGGCGACTTCGCACTGCGCTCGCGGTTCGCGACTTCGCTCCAGGGCGCGCTTCCCGGCTGGCTGCCGGTACCGCTCCCGCGTGAGTACGTGCTGGGCTTCGACGGCGCCAAGGCGATCTCGGAGCACGGCGAGTTCGGCAGCTACCTGCTCGGCCGCTGGTCCGAGCACGGCTGGTGGTACTACAACCTCGTCGCCCTCGGCGTGAAGCTGCCGCTCGCGATCCTGCTGCTGCTCGCGATGGCAGGCCCATTCTGGTGGCGCAGCCGCATCGACCGCATCGAGCTGCTCTCGATGCTCGTGCCGTTGGCCACGCTCGTGCTGCTGTTCTCGACCGCGAGCAACCTCAACATCGGGCTCCGCCACGTGCTGCCGGCGCTGCCCTTCCTGTTCCTCCTGCTGGGGCCGATCTTCCTCGCGAGCACGAGTCCGCTGCGCGGCCGCGCCTCGGCCGTGCTGGCGGCCGCCGCGCTGCTCGCGGGGGTGCACAACGTCGCTGCGCTGCATCCCGACTACCTCACGTTCTTCAATGCGATCGCGGGCGGGCCCTCGCGCGGGAGCGCGTGGCTGCTCGACTCCAACCTCGACTGGGGACAGGACCTGTATCGCGTGCCGGACGCCGTGGCGAAGCTCGACCCGGACGCAGCGCTGTATCTCCTCTACTTCGGACACGTCGATCCCGCCCTCTACGGGCTGCACTACCGGCTGCTGCCCTCCACGCCGGTCGAGGGGATCATCGCGGTGAGCGAGAACTTCCTCGGAGGCTACGACTACGTCACGGTCGCGCCGGACGGCTCCCTCACGGGTGTCCCCGGTAACACCGCGGCGTGGCTCCGCTCGCGGCAGCCCGTGGCCCGGCTCGGATCGATCCTGCTCTACGACACGCGAGCCGGCCGTCCGAGCGGCCCCTCTGATGCCGCCGACTGAGCGCCTCCGCGCGCGCGCCTGGCTGCAGGGCGCCGCACTGGTCGCGCTGGTGCTCGCGGTCTACGCGCCGACGCTGCACAACGGCTACGTCTCGGACGACGAGATCTACATCCGCGGGATCCGCCCGCTCGCCTCGCTGGCCGGGCTTCGCGACATCTGGCTCCGCGTCGGCACGGTCCCGCAGTACTACCCGCTGGTGCATACGGCCTTCTGGCTCGAGTACCACGTCTGGGGCCTCGACCCGAGGGGCTTCCACGCGATGAACGTGGTCTCGCACGCCGCCGTGGTGTTGCTCGCGTGGCGCCTGCTGCGCCGGCTCGCGGTGCCGGGGGCCTGGCTGGCGGCCGCGATCTTCGCGGTGCACCCGGTGCAGGTCGAGACCGTCGCCTGGGCCAGCGAGCGCAAGAACCTGCTCTCCGCCCTGTTCGCGCTCGGCTCGATCCACGCGTACCTGCGCTTCGCCCCGCTCGATCCCGACGCGCCGTCCCTCGCGCCGCCGCGCGCGCGGCGCCTCTATGCCCTCTCGCTCCTGCTCTACATCGCCGCGCTGCTCTGCAAGACGGTCGCAGTCACGACCCCCGCCGTCCTGCTCGTGCTGCGCTGGTGGAAGGCGCCGCCCCTCACGCGAAAGGATCTGCTCCTGCTCCTCCCCTTCGTGGGGCTCGGCCTTCCGATCTCGCTCCTCACGATCTGGGTCGAGCGCGTGCACGTCGGCGCGAGCGGGGCACCGTGGCAGCTCGGGTGCCTCGATCGCGTCCTGATCGCGGGCCGCGCCGTCTGCTTCTACCTCGGCAAGCTCGCGTGGCCGCATCCACTCGGGTTCGTGTATCCGCGCTGGGACGTCGATCCGGGCGCCGTCTGGCAGTACGCCTACCCGGCGGCGCTCGTCGGCCTCGCGGTCGCGTTCTTCGCGCTGCGGCGCCGGCTGGGGCGCGGACCGCTCGCAGCGCTGCTGATCTTCGTGGGCATCCTCTTTCCCGCGATCGGCTTCTTCGACGTGTACCCGCACCTGTTCTCGTTCGTCGCGGACCACTACCAGTACCACGCGAGCCTCGCGCCCATCGCGCTCGCGGCGGCCGCCGCCGCGATCGGAAGCGCGCGCCTCTCGCGTCCCGCGCGCGCGGCGGCGGGAGTCGCCGCGATCGCCGTGCTCGCCGCGCTGGCCCTGACGGCGCAGCGCGAGACGCTCGCGTATCGGGACGACGCAACGCTGATCCGGCGCACCGCCGCCAACCAGCCGGCTTCCTGGGCGGCGCGCTATCGGATGGGCACCCTGCTCCAGGACGAGAGCCGCCACGACGAGGCGCTCGCGGAGCTGCGCGAGGCGGAGCGCCTCTTCCCGGCGTACGCGCCGACCCGCGTGGCGATGGCCACCAGCCTGGTCGAGCTCGGCCGGCTCGACGAGGCTGCGGCGGAGCTAGAAGGCGTGCTCGGCGGCGAGCTCGACGACGATCACGACCGGGCTGCGGTCCATCTGCAGCTCGGCAACGTGCGCATCCGCCAGGGTCGCCTCGATGCCGCCGCCGAGCAGTTCGCCGCGGCGGCCGCACTGGCACCCGACTCGGCCGAGGCGCAGTACGACTTCGGGCTGGTGCTGCGGCAGCGGGGCGATCGTCCCGCGGCGGTGACCGCGCTGCGCCGCGCGGTCGCGCTCGACCCGGGGGTGGCCAAGTCACAGCTCGCGCTCGGAACGCTGCTCCTCGAGACGGGGGACGCGGCCGGCGCGCGCGAGGCCTTGCAGGCCGCCGTGCGACTGACCCCGGAGAGCGCCGACGCCCGTGAGCGCCTCGGGGTGGCTCTGCTGGAGATCGGTGAGCTCGACGACGCCGAGGCCGAGCTGCGCCGCTCGGTCGCGCTCGACCCGCAGCGCGCCGGATCCCACAACCTGCTCGGCCTGCTGCTCGAGCGGCGCGCGGAGACCGACGCGGCGATCGCAGAGTTCCGGCAGGCGCTCGCGATCCAGCCCGACGACCCGGGCGCCGCTGCGAATCTCGCGCGGGCCCTCGGCGCCGCGCGCCGCTAGCGGTCGGCGCGCGGAGGATCCGTTGCGGGCGCGTCCTCACCGTAGGCGCGCAGCCGCGCCTCCAACGCAGCCAGTGCCTCGGGCCCACCCGCCTCGCGCGCGCGGTCGCGCGCCTCGCGCGCGACCTCGGCGGCCTCCGCCGGCCGGCCCGCGGCGCGATAGGCCGCGGAGAGCGCCGCCAGCGCATCCGGCCGGCGCGCGGAGAGAGCGCAAGCTCGCTCCGCGAGCTCGACGGCGCGCCCCGGGTCCCTTCGCGCGGGGTCCGCCGTCGTGGCGAGCAGCACGGCCAGGCTCGCATCGGCCGCGTAGCTTTCGGCCCAGGAGGCCGCCGCCTGCTCGTACTCCGCGATCGCGCCGCCGACGTCTCCCTGCGCCGTCAGGATCTCGCCGCGGTACTGGTGAAGCGTCGAGACGAGCTCGTCGTGCCGCTCTCCCCCGAAGCGCGTGGCGGCGGCGAGGGCATCCTGCAGCGCGGCCGACGACTCGGCGAAGCGACCCTGCCTCGCGAGCGTGCGGGCGCGCCAGATCCAGGCGTCGAAGTGCCGGGGGTCGAGGCGCACCACGCCCTCGAAGCTCGCCGCGGCGTCCCCGAGTCGCCCGAGCTGGAGCTGGCTCAGCCCGAGCTGGTACAGAGAGCGGCTGCTTCTCGGATCGAGCGCGACCGCAGTCGAAAGCGCCTCTCGCGCGCGCTCGGGCTGGCCCTCCTGCAGATACACCCAGCCGAGATCCGAGAAGGCGATCGCGCTTCGCGGCGCCACCCGCGTGGCTTCCTCCAGCTTCGCGATCCCTTCCGTCCGGGACCCGGTCTGGTAGAGCGCCATGCCCCAGGTCGGAAGCGCGTCGCCGAGCTCGCGCGGGTAGCGCGCGCCCTCCTCCGCGTGCCGCAACGCGAGCCCGTAGTCACCCCGGTTGAAGTACTGGCCCGCGAGGGCTCGATGCGCGATGTAGTTCCGCGGCGTGTGCGCGACGGCGCTCTCGAAGAGCGCGACCGAGTCGTGCCATGCCTCCGCCTGCCGGTGTACGAGGAGCGCGAGCGCAGCGCAGACGAGGCAGAAGGCGACGGATGCCGTCATCCGGAGCGCCTCGCCGGCGCGCTGCGATCCAAGCGTCTCCCAGCCGGTCCAGACGAGTGCGAGCGACAAGCCCCAGAAGGGGATGTACGCGTAGCGATCCGCCATGGCCTGCGCCCCGACTTGCACCAGCCCGATGGTGGGCACGAGCGTCCCGAGGAACCACAGCCAGCCGACCAGCACGTAGGGCAGCCTGCGGGCGAGCGCGAGCGCAATCCCGGTGATCGCGAGCAGCAGCGCGGCGCACGCGACCACCTTCGCGACCGTGACGTCGTCCTCGTAGAGCGGGTAGAAGACGGCGAGATCGGCAGGCCATGCGAAGAGCGCCAGATAGCGGACGTACGAGATCACCGCGTTGCCGAGTCGGACCGCGAGCGGGAACGTGGCCCCGGTCGCGATGCCTTCGCCCTGCGCTGCGATCGTCGCGGCGCCGGCGGCGGCTGCGAGCACGGCGTAGGGGATCTTCTCGACGAGCAGCCGCCGGAGCCCCAGCGCCGTGCGCCGAAGGGGCCAGCCGTCGAGCAGCAGCAGCGCCAGGGGCAGCGTCACGAGCGTCTGCTTCGAGAGCAGCGAGAGCGCGAAGGTCCCGAGGCTCGCCGCGTAGGCGCCGCGTGAGCCCCGGCGCGCGTACGTCCCGTAGCTCCAGATCGAGAGGATCCCGAACAGGGTGCTGAGCGTCGTCTTCCGCTGCGAGACCCACGCGACCGACTCGACGTTCGCGGGATGCAGGGCGAAGAGCGCGGCCACCGCGAAGCTCGGCGCGATCGTGTCGGTCATCGACGCGAGCATGCCGAACAGGAGCAGCGCGTTGGCGACGTGGAGCGCGACGTCGATCGCGTGGTGCGCGGCCGGTTCGACGCCGAAGAGCTCGACGTCGGCCATGTGGCTCAGCCAGGTGAGCGGAAACCAGTTCCCCGCGTGCGCCTCGTGGAAGGCCCAACGCACGCCGTCGACGCTGAGCCCCTTCCCGACCATCTCGTTCTCGGTGACGTAGTCCGGGTCGTCGATGTCGACGAAGCCGGCCGAGAAGCACGGCGCATAGGCGGCGACCGTCGCGAGGGCGAGCGCGGTCGCCAGCAGCCACTTGCGAAGCGCGCGGCTCATCGCGCGGAAGCGTGCGGCAGCGGGCTCGCGCACGCCAAGGTGGGGCGGCTTTCGAGCGGATCCCATCCCGATACCATCTCGTGCCTGCGAGGCCGGCGTCGAAGGGCCGGCGGCGCAACGGCGACGAGGAGTCGGATTGGCGGTCGGGTCGGAAGCGGATGCCGCGCGCAGCCTCGGGCGCTGGCAGCTCGCCGCGGGCACGGCGCTCGTGCTCGCGATCGCCGGGGTCCTCGTCTACGACGTCGCGATCTCGCCCGCGGTGCCCTTCCTGTCGCGGCGCGACGCGCCGTGGATCGTGGCGCCGACCCCGCTCCAGACGCACGGCATGGAGATCGACCGCTCGCATCCGCCGACGAGCTTCTTCGCGCGACCGTTCACGGCCGACGTGCCGGCGGGGCCCGTCATCGTCCACCTCCGCGCGCTGCGCGAGGTGGCGCTCTTCCTGAACGACCACGAGCTCCCGCTCGAGCCCGCGAATCCCGCCTCCTGGAGGCAGGCTCGACGGGTCGACCTGAAGCCCCACCTCGTGGCCGGACGCAACGTGCTCGCCGCGCGGGTGCGCAACCCCGACGGAAACCCCGCGCTGCAGCTCTGGGTCGAGGGCCTCCCCGAGCGCATCGACACGGATGCGCGTTGGCTGGCGTCCTGGGAAGGCGACCCGGTCGCGTACGCGGCGCTGGCCGAGGACAGCCTCCGTCATCCCCAGGCCGGCGACCTTCCGGCGCCGGCCCCGTCGCTCGCGCAGCACGCCGTCGCGTTCGCGGCGCTCGGCGCGGCCGGCGTGCTCGCCTTCCTCGGCCTGCGCCGCCGCCCGGCCCGCCGCGCGCCGGCGGTCGCGCTCGGGCTCGTCTCGATCTTCTGGGTCGTCCTGTTCCATCGGATCCTGCAGCTCCCGGCCGAGGTGGGCTTCGACGCGGCCGCACACCTCCAGTACATCGACTGGATCGCCCAGCACCACGCGCTCCCGCATCCCACCGACGGCGCCTTGATGTACCACCCCCCGCTCTACCACGCGCTGAGCGCCCTCCTGGTCGACGCGTTCGGCCTCCTCGGGATCAGCGAGCACGCGGCGGTGGCGCTGCTCCCGATGGCGTCCGGCCTCGGCATGGCGTTCGTCGCCGGCGCGATGATGCGTGGACTGCAGCCGGGAGCACCCTGGCTCGAGGCCGGCGCCGTCGTCGCCGCCGGTCTCCTGCCGATGAGTGTCACCGTCGCCAGCAGCGCCTCGAACGAGGCTCCCAACGCGTTCCTCACGAGCCTCGCCCTGCTGGTCGCGCTCCGTGCGATGCTGCATCCGCGTGCCTCGCGACGAGACGACGTGCTGCTCGGCGCGCTCCTCGGCGCCGCCGCGCTCACCAAGTACACGACGCTGCTCTGGGTGCCGCTCCTGCCTGCGGCGGTCGCTGCGAAGCGGGTCGCGGCGGAGCGCGCGAGCCCGGCGCACGCCGCGCGCCGCGCCCTCCTCTCCGTGGCCATCGCGACCGGCCTCGCAGGCTGGGTCTACGCGCGCAACGCGCTCGTCGCCGGCGATCCGCTCGTGTGGAGCCTGAACGCAGACCCGCAGAAGAGCTGGTGGCAGCTGCCGGGCTTCCACACCGCCGACTACTTCGTCCGCTTCGGCGACGCGCTGGTGCAGCCGTGGTTCGCAAGCCTCCACTCCTTCTGGGACTCGGTCTACACGACGCTGTGGGGCGATGGGCTCCTGAGCGGCGCCATCGACCCCCGCACGGCGACGCGGCGCTGGCGCTACGACGTGATGGCGGCGGGCTTCCTGCTCGCGCTGCCCGCCACGCTGCTGCTCGTCGTCGGCTGGCTGCGGGCGCTTCTCGCCGCCCTTCGAGGCAACGACCTCAGGCGCAGGCTCGCGCTCTCGCTCCTGGTCGCGCTCCCTCCCCTGCTCGTCGCAGTGCTGGCGAGCGGTGTCCTCCACTACCCGTTCTGGTCGGGCCCGAAGGCGTTCTACGCGCTCGGGCTTACGCCGACGTTTGCCGTGCTCGGCGTGCTCGGCTTCGCGGGACTCGATGGACTCCTGTCCGCCCGCGCCCCGGTGGCGATCCGGGCGCTGCCCTATGGCTGGGCGGCGGCGTTCCTCGCCGCGATCGCTTGGAGCTATGCGGGGTGAGCTGCGCACTGCGGGTGCCCGGATGCGGACGACCCCGAGATGCGGGTAGGATTCCCGCATGCGCGTCCGGTCCCATCCGGTCCCCAGCCTCGCCGTCGTGATCCCGTGTCTCGACGAGGAGCGGACGATCGGCAAGGTGATCGGCGACATCAAGACGGCGCTGCCGGGCGCCGAGATCATCGTCTTCGACAACGCCTCCTCCGACCGCACCGCCGAGATCGCGCGCGCATCGAGCGCGCGCGTGATCGCCGTGCCCCGGCGCGGCAAGGGCAACGCCATCCGCCAGATGGCGAACACGATCCAGGCGGACGTGTATCTGCTCATCGACGGCGACGACACCTACCCCGCCGCCGAGGCGCCGCGGCTGATCGAGCTGTTCCTGGAATCCGAGGTCGACATGCTCGTCGCCACGCGGCTCGATCGCCATCACGAGAAGGCCTTCCGCGTCTTCCACAAGCTCGGCAACCGGCTGATCGCCCGCATCATCGGGCTCCTGTTCGGAGCGCGGATCACCGACGTGCTGTCGGGCTACCGCGTCCTGTCGAGCCGCTTCGTGCGGCTCGCGCACCTGCGCGCGCACGGCTTCGAGATCGAGACGGAGATGACGCTACAGGCGCTCGCCAAGGGCCTGCCGATCCTCGAGGTGCCGATCGAGTACGGATGCAGACCGCCTGGGAGCCGCTCCAAGCTCGACACCGCCAGCGACGGCCTTCTCATCCTGAAGTGCATCGTGCTGCTCTTCAAGGACTACAAGCCTCTCGTCTTCTTCGGCTCGCTGGCCGCCGCGCTCCTGCTGTGCTCGCTGGTGGTGGGGAGCGCGCCGGTGATCGACTTCTACCGCTTCTCCTTCGTGTACCACGTGCCGCGCGCGATCCTGGCGGCGGCGCTCGCGGTGCTCGCGTCGCTGAGCTTCGGCATCGGCGTCCTGCTCGACGCGATCGCCCGCTACCACCAAGAGACCATCGAGCAGTGGAAGCGCTCGCTCCGCGGGTAGCGCCAGCGGATCGGCGCTTCGAGGCGCCCGACCTGATCGACGCGCTCGAGCAGGCCGAGCGCTACAACCGTCACCTCCTCGATCGAGTGCTCGGCTTCGCGGGGCCCGCGCGCACCGTGCTCGACTTCGGCGCGGGCGGCGGGCAGCTCGCCGCGGCGCTCGCGGCGCGCGGCATGCACGTGACCGCGGTCGAGCCCGATCCGGCGCTGCGCGAGCGGCTCGCGGCGCGCGGGATCCCGTGCGTCGCCGCGCTCGACGCGCTCGGCGCGCGCCGATTCGACTACATCGTCTCGCTGAACGTCCTGGAGCACTGTCCGGACGACGCGGGGATCGTCCGCGCGCTCCATCGGCACCTGGATCCGGGCGGACGCTGCCTCGTCTACGTCCCCGCGTTCCCGCTGCTCTGGACGGCGAACGACACGCGCGTGGGACACCGGCGCCGCTACACGCGCAGCGGGCTGCGGCAGCTCTTCCGAGGAGCGGGCTTCGGGGTGGCCGACGTGCGCTACGTCGACTCGCTGGGATTCTTCGCCGCGCTGGCGTACCGCTGGCTCGGGCGCGCCGACGGGCAGCTCACGCCCCGGTCCGTGCGGCTCTACGACCGCTTCCTCTTCCCCGCGAGCCGGCGCCTCGACGGCGTCCTGCACCCCCTGCTCGGCAAGAACCTGCTGCTGCGCGCGCGCAGGGGGCCCGTCGGCGAGCCGAGCCCCTAGCCCCGCAGAGCGCGCCGTCCTAGCGCGACTCGTTGCGATACACGAACCAGTGCAGGCCGGCCAGCGGCGCCGCGGGGAAGGACGCGACCAGGTCGAAGCGCCGGCCCGTCTCGTCCTGGATCTGCTCGCCGCGCGAGATCGCCCGCTCGAACGAGTCGCGGTTCACGATCAGCCACTCCGGCCCCGCGCCCTGCCAGGTGCCGCGCGGCTGGTACTCGATGCGCGCCCCCGCCTCCTGCTCCGCGGCGTAGAACTCGACGACCCGGCGGATGCGGAAGTCGTCGTCGGCCGCGATCGTGACCGGTCCCGGACCCGAGTGCTCGAGGATGAAGCGCAGCGCGGCGCCGTTCTGCCCGCGGCCGTAGCGGAAGAGATCGCGCAGGTGCGCGCCGTTCGCGATGGCGAAGAGCACAAGGAGCCCTGCGGCCGCCCATCGGTACCCGCGCCCGCGCTCGTAGAGCGCGGCGAGATCGAAGCCGAGCAGGATTGTCAGGAACGCGATCGGGAGGATGAAGTGCCGGGTGTAGAGCACCGGCGAGCTGCGCGCGACCGCGAGCAGCACCGGGAAGACGAGAATCGCGCAGACGAAGAAGGCCGCCGCGGGCGGATCGTCGCGTGCCACGAGCCGGACCCCGGCGTCGAGCACGACGACCGCGAGCACGCATCCCACGAGCTGCGCGGCGGGCGACACCGGCGCGCCCAGCGCCCAGGCGAGCGCGGTCCCGTAGTCCGCGATCAGGGATCCCGTCGCCGTGCCGCCTCCTCCCTCGACGATCTCGCGAAGGTCGACCACGTAGAGCGCCGCCAGACAGGCGAGCGGGAGGGCGTGGCAGAGCACGAGCCGCCGCGCGGCGCCCCCCGGCGGCAGTCGGCGCCTCCAGAACGAGAACGCCGAGGCGGCGATCGCGGCGAGCAGGACGGACTCGAACAGAAGGTGGGAGACGAGGCCGAGCACCTCCACCACCGAGAGCGCGGCGCCGAGCGCCCAGCGGTCGCTCCGCAGGTATTCGTCGAGCAGGACGTAGGACAGGTACGACGCGAAGACGAGCATCGAGTACCCGCGCACCTCGGAGCTGTAGAGGACCAGCACGTACGAGCACGACGCGACGAGCAGCGTGAAGACGACGGCCGCGCTGCCGCGGCGGCGCGCGATCCATCCGGCGAGCGCCACGCTCCCGACGCCGGCGACGAGCGACGGGACGCGGTAGCCGATCCAGTCGCCGTGCCAGCCGGCCACCCAGAGCCAGAGCGTGTTCCCGTAGTGGTTGATCTCGTGATGGATGTGCGTGAACACGTCGAGCGGTCCACGCACATCCCTCGCCACGGCGAGCGACCAGATCTCGTCGAGCCAGAGGTCGTTCCATCCACCGCGCACGCGCAGCGCGGTCGCGAGCGCGAGGATGGCGGCGAAGACGGGCAGCGCACCGCGCGTGCGCGAGTGCGAAGGGGCGGCGAGGCCTGCGCTGCGCACCGGCGACGGCGTCTCCATGTCCCGGCCCGAGCATAGCCGGTACCATCGCGCGGTGGCGAAGGCGAGCGCCCGAGACGTCCTCCTGCATCCCGCCCTCGCCGGCGCGGCGCTCGCCCTCCTCGCAGTCGCGGTCTACGCACCCGTGCGTTCGGCGGGCTTCGTGTGGGACGACGACGTGTACGTCACGCAGAACGCGACGCTGCGGACGCTCTCCGGCCTCGCGCGGATCTGGCTCGTCCCGGGCTCCGTGCCGCAGTACTACCCGCTCGTCCACACCACGTTCTGGCTGGAGTACCACCTGTGGGGGCTCGACCCGGTCGGCTACCACGCGGTGAACGTGCTGCTGCACGCCGCGAGCGCCGTGCTCCTGTGGCGGCTCCTGGTGCGGCTGCGCGTGCCCGGTGGCTGGACGGCCTCCGCGGTGTTCGCGGTCCATCCGGTGATGGTCGAGTCGGTGGCCTGGATCACCGAGCGCAAGAACGTGCTCTCGCTCGCGCTCGCCCTCGGCTCCCTGCTGTCCTATGTGCGATTCGCCGGCCTCGACACCGGCGGGCCGCCCGCGTCACGAGCGAGACGCGCGTGGACGTACGCGCTGTCGCTCGGGCTCTTCCTCGGCGGTCTCCTCAGCAAGACCGTCGTGTGCTCCGTTCCCGCCGTGGCGGCGGTGCTGATCGCCTGGAAGCGCGGGCGGCTCGCCGTGCGCGACGTCCTGCCGCTCCTGCCGTTCCTCGCGCTCGGTCTCGCGCTGGCATTCCCCACGATCTGGCTCGAGCGACACCGCGTCGGAGCGCACGGCGCCGAGTGGTCGCTCGGGCCGGCGGAGCGCATCGTCATCGCGGGCCGCGCGCTCTGGTTCTACGCCGGGAAGCTGCTCTGGCCCCGCCCTCTCATCTTCTCCTATCCGCGCTGGACGATCGACGCGCGCTCCGCCGCGCAGGCGCTCGCGCCCGCCGCCGCGCTCGCCGTGCTCGCCGTGCTGTGGCTCGCCCGCCGCCGGATCGGGCTCGGCCCGCTGGCCGCGGCGCTGATCTTCGCGGGCGTGCTGGTGCCGGCGCTCGGATTCTTCGACGTCTTCCCCTTCCGCTACTCGTTCGTGGCCGACCACTTCCAGTACCACGCGAGCATCGCGCTCCTCGTGGGCATCACGGCCGGGTGCGCGATCGCCGCTCGCGCGTGGGGACCCCGCGGCCGGCTCGTCGCGGGCATCCTCGGGGCGGCGGTGATCGCCGTGCTCGCTGCGCTGACCGTGCAGCAGATCCGGATCTACCGCGACGTCGAGACGCTCTGGCGCGACACCATCGCGAAGAACCCCGGTGCGTGGCAGGCGTACAGCAACCTCGCGAGCCACCTGGCCGACACGGAACGCTTCGACGAGGCGATCCAGATCGCGAGCGAAGGCGTCGCGGTCGCGCCGCAGATTCCCGAGACCCACAACACCCTAGGCGCGATGTGGATGCTGTCGGCTGCGCGCGGCGGGGTGACCGCAGCCCGGCTCGAGCGGGCCATCGAGGCGTTCGAGGACACGCTCCGCCTCGAGCCCGACTACGAGGAGACGCTCTTCAACCTCGCACAGGCGCTCGCGGCGGCCGGTCGGCCCGGCGAGGCGCGCGAATACTTCGAGCGAGCGCTCGAGCATCATCCCGACGACGTCGCGGCGCGCATCGGCCTTGCGCGCGCGCTCGTATCCGTCGACCAGGCCGATCGCGCCGAGGCGCAGCTCCTCGAGGCGCTGCGCCTCGACCCGGCCTCCGCGGAGGCGCACTACGAGCTCGGGAACCTGCTGATGCGCCGCCGCGCGTTCCGCGACGCGAGCGAGCACTATCGAGAGGCGGTCCGACTCGCGCCCGGCGACCCGACCCTGCGCGCCGACCTCGAGCGTGCGAGGGATCGCGCGAGCGCGGGCGAGCGGCTGCCCTGAGCGCGCCCGCTCGAGACACTTCTTCGGTTCAGGGCTCGGGCGCGGCGGGCCGGCGCAGCAGGAGGAACGGCCAGCCGGGGACCGGAGCGAACTCCTGCTGGACGTAGCTCTGGATCGACGAAGGCAGGTGCCCGCAGTCCTCGTCCGAGATCACCAGGCGGACCTCGGGATTGCGCAGGGCGGGCAGGACCTCGGCCTCGAGCGCCCCCGGACCGAGGAGCCGCTGCACGTCGGTGTTGAGGTAGAAGTGGCGGGAGGCCGGCCGTCGCGTCAGATAGAGCCCGGTCCAGCAGTCGAACACGCGATCTTCGGGACCCGTGAGCTCCAACACCTTGGTGAGTATCCCGAGCTGGTCCTGCATCGTCCCCTCGTCGCGACGGAGCTCGAGCGCCGGCGGCACGAGCACCGCGGCGACGAGGGCGGCGAGCACGAGCGCTCCGGCGCCGCGGCGGACCGAGGCGCTCCAGGCGACGATGCGCACCGCGCCCAGGGCGCCGAAGCACGCGACCGGCACGAGGAACGTCAGGAAGTACTGGCGCATCGGCGCCTGGATCAGGAAGAGCCCGACGACGCCGGCGGCCAGGCTCGCGCCGAGCACCCAGGCGGAGATCGGCGCCACGCGATC
>Ga0335070_10006186_pt1 | contig 14088 bp, 10 predicted proteins | sample Lox_Sample_13_FD_206722 | JGI IMG/M metagenome (GOLD analysis project Ga0335070, IMG submission 206722) | Soil microbial communities from Loxahatchee National Wildlife Refuge, Florida, United States - Lox_Sample_1.3 | ecosystem: Environmental > Terrestrial > Soil > Wetlands | place: USA... | reverse complement strand
CGCCCGTGTCGTGCTGGCCGCCAACACTCAGCCGGCGCTCAATGACGTCACCGCCACTGAGTTGCGGGCACTCCTGGCAACCTGCGCGCGGCTGGATGCCCGCCTTCGCGAGTACATCTGGACGCATCAAATTACCGTCGTGGAATCAGGCTGCGCCGCCCCCCTCATCGACCTCACCGACCTGTCGCCGGAGTGCTGCGATGCCGCCGCCACCAGCGATCTGCTGATTCTCGAAGGCATGGGCCGCGCCATCGAGAGCAACTACGACGCCCGCTTCACCGTGGACACCGTCAAGCTCGCTCTCATCAAGGATCGCATGGTCGCGAGCGTCCTCGGCGTCAGCCTTTTCGACCCCATCTTCCGCTTTGACCCCGCAGCCCCAATGCCGCATTGAAGCCCACCACGAAGGACACGAAGCCCACGAAGGAATATGAGACTGTGACCATGATTCCTCCGGCGCCAGCCGGTCTGCTCACGCAATCGGGCCATACCCGCAAAAAGCCCCACGGTGTCCGGACAGCGCGCATGTACACCCTATTGTCATTTCTTCGTGCTCTTTGTGTGCTTCGTGGTGACCCTCGCCCCGCTAGCATACAAACTTGATTTCCCCCGCCTCTGGCACCAGTCCCGCCTCGAACCCCCGCCGCAGCAGTGTCCGCACCGCCGCCCGCCCCCGCTCGCCGTAGTCCAGCGTCCATTTGTTCACGTACATCCCGATGAACCGGTTGGCCAACGCCAGATCCAGCCCCCGGCCGAACTCCAGCGCGTAGGCCACCGCCTCATCGCGATGAGCCAGCCCGTATTTGACGCTGGCCTTCAGCAGCGCGGCCACCTCGTGCAGCCGCCGCTCGCCAAGGTCCCGTCGGATCACGTTTCCACCCAACGGCAACGGCAGCCCCGTCTGCTCGCCCCACCACTCCGCGACGTCCACGACTTTGTGCAGTCCCGCCCGCTTATACGTCAACTGGGCCTCGTGGATGATCAGTCCGGCATCCACCCGCCCCGCAGCCACCTCGCCGGGAATCTCGTCGAACATCACCACGCGATACTTGAACGTGCCCGCCCCCAGGCACAGATTCAGCGCCAGAAACGCCGTCGTCCGCTCACCCGGCACCGCGATCGTCTTGCCCCGCAGATCGCTGAGCATCACGGGCTCTCGCGCCACCACCATCGGCCCGTAGCCATCCCCCATGCTGCACCCGCAACCGAGCAAAGCGTACCGTTCGTGGACGAAGGGATAAGCGTGGATGGAGATCGCCGTCACCTCGAGCTCCCCGCTCTCCGCCCGGCGGTTCAGCGTCTCGATGTCGGCCATTTCATGCGAGAACCGGTACGGTCCCGTATCGATCGTGCCCTTGGCCAAGGCGTAGAACATGAACGCATCATCCGGGTCCGGCGAATGCCCCACGCGAATCGGGATAATGCTCTCCGGCATCTTGGCCCCTTTCACCCACGCCCCGTCATTTCGGCAGGCCCTTGCTTTGTTGAAGAAGCTTCTCCAGGTCTTCGGCCTCGCGCAATGAGAACGCTCCCGTGATCCGGATACTCTGGCGGATGACATCCGTGATGGTGAGCTTCATGATGGTCTGATCGTCGAGGAATACACCCAGGACTTTCCCTCGGTGATCTCCAGTGAGCTTCTCCAGCTGCGCCGCCCCGCGACCATCCAATTCCACCTCGACCGCAAGGTACCCCTGCGTACTACGGTTAAGCCTCGCCGTCTGCGCGGACCACTCCGGCGCCCCCGCCGCATGCGTCATCGTGTAGTCCTCGACAGTATGGGCCAGCACGTAGTATTCGTCGCCACGCCGCTCGGTCACCAGCGGCGTCTCCTTCTGGATTCGGTCGAACTGGCTTTTGAGGTCCTTCGTCTTGAAGAAGTCCGCCGGATCCTTGATCTTGAACCAGCCATACCCTTCCTCGGCGCCGCGCGTTGTCGGCCCCTCCTTGGTGAAGGCGGTCCGGCACGCGGCGATCTTCCCCGCACCCTCGTCTTGGGACCTGTCAGCCAGGATGCGAAGCTCCAATACCCCCCTCGGGGGAGCGCCGGCCGGCTTGGCGGGCTGACTGGACCGGCAGCCTGCAATCATGGCCAACCCCAACGCCGCAACACAGATCCGCACGCTCCTGCCTATAGCCATCATCCGTCACCCATTCGCGCCCATCGGATTCCGACTCGGCCCTTGTGCATCGGGAGGATATGCCCTTGCACGAGGAAATACCAGACACCCGACCCGTGTGCCGGCCATGAAACGGCGAGACCGGGCACTCGGAACTCAGCATCATGAGAATGCGGAGTCCGCTCTACCCCGCTAGAATCATTCGGTTCCGGCCCAAGGGCGGCGAGAATCGCCCTGCCGGGGCATGGTCGCGATCACGGGTGGATAAGAAATTGTCGTCGATTGACTCGATTGGATTCGGCCAGTTCGCCCCTGTTTTTCCGCTGCCCAACGCAGTGCTGTTTCCGCGAGCCATTCTTCCGCTGCATGTCTTCGAGCCCCGATACCGCATCATGACTCAGGACGCGTTGACCGGCTCCCGCCTGATCGCCATGGCCCTGCTGAAACCTGGCTACGAAGCCCAATACCACACCCTCGAGGCCGAGGTATATCCTGTCGTGTGCGTGAGCCGTATCGTGCGCGCCGAACGCCTCTCCGATGGAAGATATAACGCCCTCCTGCAGGGCCTTCTCCGCGCCGAAATCCTTCATGAGAACACCGAACTCCAGTATCGCCGGGCACAACTGCGCCCGCTGCCGCCCGATCAGCTTTCGCCGGAGCTTCAACGCACCCTCCGACACGAGCTGCAATGTGCGATCACCGAGCCGCCCATGGACGAGTTGGCTGCCGAAACGAATTGGAAGGATCTGCTGAGCTGTCCGGACCTGTGTCTCTCAGATCTCGTTGACCTGCTCGGTTCGGTGGCCCTTCAGACGGTCGAGCAAAAACAGAGCCTACTCGCCGAACCGCGGATCGAGCCTCGTCTCAAGTTCCTGTGCGGGGCCTTCAAGGCCCTCGCAGCCGACTATCGCGAGCAATGTCGATGCCGGTCCAAGGGCCCGAGGGCTTGGCCGCCGGACTGCCTGACTAATTGATCATCCCGCCTGTTATGGGTCGGTGCCCATCCGCTCCGCGGCCCGCCTTGTTATGACTGGGCAACATAAGCCGGTTATCGCCCTGGGAAATCGGCCTGGGGCTTTCCCACTTCCGGGCACTGCTCCCCATCGCGATAGGACGTGCTGGCCTCCCCACGACCCGAACGCCTCCGCCTCGCTCCACAACCCGTTCACAACTGCCTTTATCGCCACTTGATACGTACAGCGTCGGTCTGGGACTCCGGCACATCCGTTGCTTCCCACCCGGGCATCGCCGCTGAACCATCGGGATCGCCGAAAAGGAGCAAAGACAATGGCCCTGTTCGCGATGACAATGATGCTGCTTGGCGTGTTCCTCTCGATGATTTCCGGTCTCGTCTGCTACGTGGGAGCCGCCACTGTCTATGACGCCCTCGACTGGCTCCCACAATCGAACCTGATCCTCGCCAACCCCGAAGTCGCATTGGCGATCGGTGCCTTTCTGATCGTGACGAGCTTCATCTGCCAGCCCAGTCGGCTGCAGTAAGCTCGCCTCGGCCTTGGTGGTCACCGCAGCCGCCCCGTAATACCAGGAAATCGGCCGCCCAACCGGTTGCGGGCTGCATCCCCGCCTTCTGATCCGCCGGAGAGGGCCGCCCTGCCCCCAGGCCGCGCGAAGTCCGACGACTGAAGGGCTCGACCCACGCGCGAATTCATCCCATACTACGCGCCTTGCGGCGTCATGCTGCCGATGACACAGACAGCATGCCATCGGCTGAAATGCAAGGCGCTGCGACGCTGTCACAACGCGATCGGCCGATCGCAACTACAGTATTGGCAGCCTGTTAGCGTGGCATGTTTCTTGACTTGCTGGGAACATCCGATATCATCCCTGAGAGTCAAGGGTAACCTGGTTTTGGGGCGCAACGAGCGGCCGATCCGGCCGTTAATCGAAATTTCGGTTGCGCCCTACTCAGAATAGAACAACTGGCCCCACGCGGGAGGCAGATGCAATGCCGAGCAAGACTGAGATATTGAACCTGGTCGACAAGCGCATGGATACGCATGGGTTTCGGGAGGCAAACTGGGAAGGCACCTTCGCCGACTACCTCGATATTATCTCCCGAAACCCGCTCGCCGCCCGCAACTCCTTCCAGCGAATCTACGACATGATTCTGCACTTCGGAACAGAGCGGTACACCAAGCTCAAGCGGGAGTTCGTTCGCTACAAGTTCTTCTCCGATCCGATCGACAACGGCGAGGATGCCATCTATGGCCTCGATCGGGCCCTCATTCAACTCGTGGACTTCTTCAAGTCCGCGGCCCAGGGCTACGGCACCGAGCGGCGAATCCTGCTGTTACACGGCCCCGTGGGCTCGGCGAAGTCGACGATCTGCCGCTTGCTCAAGAAAGGATTGGAGTTCTACTCCCACCTCGAAGAGGGCGCCATGTACACGTTTTCCTGGCGGATCCCCAAGCCCAATGGCGATGTGGTCATCGCCGACTGCCCCATGCACGAAGAGCCGCTCAAGCTCATTCCGCTCGATGCCCGTCGCGAGGTCATCGCCAAGCTCAACGAAATGCTCCCGTCGGAACAGGCCTTGAGCCTTGAAGGAGACCTTGACCCGTTCTGCCGCCGCACGTTTGCCGACTTTTTGCGACAGTATGACGGGGACTGGAAGAAGGTGATGGACCACGTCGTCGTCCGCCGCCTGATCATCAGTGAAAAGGACCGCCGCGGCATCGGCACCTTCCAGCCCAAGGACGAGAAGAACCAGGATTCAACCGAGCTCACCGGCGACATCAATTACCGCAAGATTGCCGAGTACGGCAGCGATTCCGATCCCCGGGCCTTCAACTTCGACGGCGAGCTGAACATAGCCAATCGCGGCATCATCGAATTCATCGAGGTGCTCAAGCTCGACGTGGCCTTCTTGTACGACCTGCTCGGCGCTTCGCAGGAACACGTCATCAAGCCCAAGAAGTTCGCCCAGACCAACATTGACGAGGTCATCATCGGCCACACCAACGAGCCCGAGTACCGCAAGCTCCAGAGCAACGAGCTCATGGAAGCCTTCCGCGACCGCACCATCAAGATCGACATCCCCTACAATGTGGTGCTCGACGACGAGATCAAGATCTACCACAAGGACTTCAACAACCAGAAGATCCGCGGCATGCACATCGCCCCTCACACCATCGAGACGGCGGCCATGTGGGCCGTGCTCACCCGTCTGGAGGACCCCAAGAAGGCCGGCCTCAGCCGCATGCAGAAGCTCAAGCTCTACAACGGCAAGACCGTCCCCGGTTTCACCGAGGACTCGGTCAAGGAGCTGGTCGAGGAGGCCAAACGCGAAGGCATGCATGGCATCAGCCCCCGCTACATCCAGGACAAGATCTCCAACGCCCTGGTCAGCGATCAGGCCATTCAGGAAAAGGGCATCAATCCCTTCATGGTCATGAACGAGCTCGAGGCCGGTCTGTCGCACCATTCCCTCATCGCGGACGAGGAGGTCAAGAAACAGTACAAGGAGCTCCTCAACCAGGTCCGCGAGGAATATGAGGACATCCTCAAGGCCGAGGTCCAGCGGGCCATCAGCGCTGACGAGGACGCCATCAAGCGCCTGGCCACCAACTACATCGAGAACGTCCGGGCCTACACCCAGCGCGAGAAGGTCCGCAACAAGTACACCGGCAAGGATGAAGAACCGGATGAGCGCCTGATGCGCTCGATCGAGGAGAAGATCGACATCCCCGAGTCGCGCAAGGACGACTTCCGCCAGGAGATCATGAATTACATCGGGGCCCTGGCCCTCGACGGCAAGAAATTCGAGTACCACACCAACGCCCGTCTGCAAAAGGCACTCGAGCTCAAGCTCTTCGAGGATCAACGCGACACGATCAAGCTCAAGAACGTGGTCAGCGGCGTCGTCGACGACGAGACTCAGGCGAAGATCGACGTCGTCAAGCAGCGCCTCATCAAGTACTTCGGCTACAACGAGGCCAGCGCCACCGACGTGCTCAACTACGTCGCCAGCATCTTCGCGAGAGGCGATACCAAGTCGGAGGATTAACGTCGCTCCGCGCCCTTCGAATCGCTGTCCCGCGAGCCCGCCGGCCTCGTGAACCGGCGCCGGTGACCCCTACTTGAAACCCGCGACGCGCCTTCTCGAGCGATCACACGCCATGGTCCGTGCTTCCCTCGGCCGCCAGAGATTTTTGTAGCGTCTCTCCTCGCCCTCAGCCGGAGCACTCCCTTTTCCCCGCATAGTCGCTACAGTCTCTCCCGTCTCACAATCCGCACAATTGCCACATGAAGACGAAGCAAATCGCCGGCCAAAAGCCTCTCGCAGTTCCACAACCCTTTGTCGTGATTGGCCCTTGGGTTCGTCGTCGCCTCGGAACGCCGGCGCAATTCCACGAACTCGTGTCGCACCGAGTCGGATTAATTTGAGCGCGAACACCGTCGTTGACCCCGTTCGCGGTTGTCTCGAAAACGCTGCGCTTCTTTCCGGCGTAAGCCCAAATTAACGTTGACATGGCCGTCAGCCCTTGCTTATACTGAGGCCCTTAGGAGGGGGTAATTAGGGAGTCCGGTCCCCCAGGTGGGTGGAAGGGAGCCGGCATTATGGGGATCCGCTGAGAGGCGGATCCCCACGCTCGTTTCAGGGGCAAACGTCGCCGGCTCAAGCCATGTCCTACTCGCTTCCAGGCGACAAATAAGCCTGTTCACTTGCGCAAACCAGGTCAATACCCGGTCGACATGCACGGGGTCTCCGCCAACGCGACGACCCTGGCCGCGCCCGGTTCCGCCTTCCCTCCCGCGTCACGTGGCTCGCCGGCACTATGCCTCGGTCGGCCTGTCAAGAAACATCGCCCTGAAGAAACGGTGTTCGACAAGCGGCCGGGCTGTGTAGCCCATCCTGATCGCCATGCGGCGCAGCGATGCGAAACTCGGATAGTAGATCGTCTCGGCGTAGTCGCCGAAGTGCTCAGGAAAATAGTACGGCCGCGCCGTCATCGATCTCGGCAGCCAGCGGCGCTTGAACACGTCCCAACTCAGCCGCAGAGCGTGCTTCGTGAAGCGATCCTTGTCAATGATGATGACCGTCCCGCCGGGGGCCAGCCAACTGAACCATCTCTCCAGCCATTGACGATACTTGCGCCGCTCGACATGCGAGATGACCTCGATGCCCAGAATCACATCGAACCGCTGCCGGGGCTGGAATTGCTCACAATCCGCCACCAGGAAGCTCGCTGATGTATGCTCGGCCATTCGCACACGGCCCAGTTCGATCCGCGGTTCCGTGAAATCGATGCCCAGATACTCAATCCGCTCGTCGGCTCGTGGAACCTGCTCGTACATCTCCAGTGCCCACGTGCCGTGCCCGCAGCCGACCTCCAGAACGCTGATCCGCCCTTGTGAGTTGGATCGCCGTTGCAGCTCTTCGACGACTGACGCCCGGAACGTGTGACGAAAGGCGTCGGAAGGCGTCCATCTGCTGAACTCCTCGTGCAGGGCGATATAGGCCTCGCGCACCCGTCCCGCATGTGTGGGCGCGGTCAGCCGGCAGGCCGACGACGGAGTGTCTTGCATTGCTGCATGTGCGACTGGCGTCATTGCTGATCTCCGTGCATATCACCCCAGTATCGGACAAGCCCGCAGCCACCGCCGCAGCGTGCCGGGCGCTCGCCCTGGCGGCACCTTATGCTCTACTCGCTTCCATGTGACACGGCAGTATGGAACCAAGTCCGGTCCGAACGACTGTTTGTACTCCGCGATGCTCCGCGTATTGGCACCTACCCAATCGAACCGCGCTGCCCGCCCGGCGGACCTGCGTAACGTCTCCAGGTGACACAGTTGATTCGCGGCTCCATGGTGCGGCTCGTCGGCATCAAAACCTGCCAGCCAGTAGTACGCCGTCGTGCGGTCGTAGAGAATGACATTGGCGGCCGCCAACCGCCCGTCGGAGAGTCGGGTTCCGCAGATCTCAGATGCAAACGGCTGCTCCGGCAGCCGATCCAGAAGACCGCGCAAGGCATCCGGGGACACCGGCTCCCGCAAGCCCTGCCGGCGCAGGCTCCGCGACCACAGTCCCACGAACTCGCCGGGGGGGACGTCGCTGTCAAAACGCACCCCCGCCGCCGCGGCTCTCTTCGCTCGGCGGCGAACACTGGGCGCGCAGTCGGCCTCATCGCATTTCGTCAGATCGTTGACGAACGTGTATCGAACGGCCGCGTTCCAACCGCCCCAGGTAAACGGCCGGACATCGTTGTTCGCCGGATGCAGATCCAGAACGGCATCGCCGAATCTTGCCGCAATCTCGTTTGCCAGGGCCGAGAGGATGGCGTGGCCGCGGTGCACAACGCGATGCCGCAACCGGGCGTCTCCCCCTGTCGCCCAACACCCGTTGTATGGCACCAACAACAGACGATCGAGGCGGACCAAGCTCTCACCCTCGACCACGCGACCGGCCAGTCCGCCGACCAGCCGATCGAATTCGTAACACCCGAACCGCGCGATACGCCACCCGAAGTGCTTGCCGATGAGATCCAACCAGGCTGATCGCAGAAACACGCAGCTCTGCGGCGATCGCGCCAAACCCTCCTCCCATTCGGCGGATTCAACTGCCGGGATGGGCCGAACGACGAACTCCTGCGCCGATTTGTCTTCCGGCGCGGGCGGACCGCCACAGAACGCTGCCGGCTCCTGTGCCACCGTCATTGCAGAGCCTCGCTGCGCTGCCGCCACCAGGTCGCGACCTCCCGGGGCGTCGCCACCCACACGTCCGCATCTTCCGCCAACAGGCGGCATGCCGCGCAGTAGCTGTCGCGCCACGCAGGCGCGAAATGCCAGTTCCCCACGTGCCAGTTGAGGAGGGCCAGGCCCCCGAGGCCGCGTACGATCCGCAGATGCTCGGCAACAGCCTCGACGCTGACGGTCTCATACTGCTTGGGCATGTGCATGTCCGCGATGCCGGTGGGCAGTTCGACCAGCGGGGCGGCGCCTTGGCGTTGGGGATCGTACGGCTGATAAGGCAGGGCAATGCCCGCTCGAAAACCAAGATCGTCGTTGAACCCGACGGTCGCATCATAAAGCAGGCCGGCATCGGCATGCGTTGCCAGGGTGCGCATCGGTGCAACCGGGTCGAGCTGCAGGTAATGGTGGCGGACCCCGGCGATGCCATGCCCGCTGAATCGTGCCAGCCTGTCCACCTGCAGCCTGAGACTCGGCCGACCCGCGGAGGTGAGGTAACCGGCCTGCAGACCGACTTCCCATCCGCCCTCGATAAGTCTTCGATAAAGCCGGCGGTACCTGCTTCGGCTGCTGTCGTAAGTGGTGTCGCACAGGTGCCCCAGCGATCGTGGAACGACGGCGAAGTAGAATGCCGACCGCAGGCCGCAGGCCTCCTCAATCTCGCAGATCTCCCCGAAATCCCATTCCGGGCGGCGACTCGGTGGCCTGATGCACGCATTCGCCAGGCCACGGGTGCGAATCTCCGCGCACAAGTCCCAATATGCATGGCGGCGGGGCCGATGATTCTTGAAGACCATCTCTTTGAGGTACAACGGCACCCTGTTCGACCGCTCGGGCGCATCCACATCGTGCGACAGCGCCGCTGCGAATGTCTTCCCCAACGGCCAACGCGGCAGCGGCGAGCCGCAATTCGCCTCGGAGTTCAGACGATCGGCCAAAAGTTGCACATATGCGTGGATCGGCGGCCGGTTCAGCAGGCCCAGGGTTCCCAGCAGACTGGCGGCCGCCGGCACACGATTGTGTCCGTCTCGCGCCGCAGCGTAGCGCTCGCTCTCCAACGTCAGCCAGAATGCCGTTGCTCTCGCCACATCAAACGACAGGCGGTTCCCGACCCATAGCGACGCCGGAGCCGGCCCTCGATGCGGGACGCAGACGCCATCCACCAGGCTGATCGTCGGACGCTGTCCGGCGTCGAGGAAGAAAGCGTCATCGGGCGGAATCCAAATGGCGGCGGCCGCTCCGATTGCCGGATTACTGCCGCAGTAGATCGTCGCGGAGTCGTCTGACTTGAATCGGACACCGAAGCCGACGAGCCTCAAGAGTTGCTCGATGCCATAGCGGCGAAGCGGTTCATCGATGCCTCCGTCCACGCGGGCAACGACATGCGACGGCACCGGGGCCAAAGACTGCATCCAGCCCCCTGCACGGATGGCAGCCGACGAGGCATTAGGCGGCTCTGTATCCCCGTGCAATCCAAGGGCACGACCGAGCCGGCGCCTGCCGCGCGACGGCGGTAATCTCTGTCGAAGCAGGCTCGATAACGCCATTTCAAACGCCTTCGGCTCGTGCCGTCTGCCTGTCGCGGCCGGCTACATTGCTACCGCCGCAAAGCTATGGTGGGACAATTGACTGACTTCCACGTGAGGGTCGAGATACACCAGCCCCCCGCTGACCGGCGCCGAATCAACCATCAGTCGGGAAACGTAGGCGTCCTGCACCGCATACGTCATGGCGTCGCGCTCGCGGATATGCAGGCCGATTGCGTACTCGCCGGGAGGAAGATTCATCTGAAAATCGTAGCATACGGCGTGGTGATCTCCGCGCCGGGCCGGTGGAGACCGCAGGCCAAGCCGTGAACTGCTGGTTTCAAACAGGACCAGATGATCCTCCATCCGGATCACCGACAGGCCGTAGGAAGGCCAGGCCATGTCCATGTCATACCTGACCTCGAACTGAAACCGCACCGCCTCGCCCGGCCGCACCGTCGTCAACTCCTGCTCGGAATCGGGCCCCGTCAGACGCACGTTCGAAACCCGCGCCGGCGCAGCCTCCTCGGCCCCTCGGATCAAAAGCGGCTCGGCGCAGGCGTTGTAGTAATGCCCCACTGCCTGGGTGGCGGGACCGGTATAGGCCTCCTGCCCCCGCAGCAGCACCATCGCTCGATCGCAGAACCGGCTGACCGTGCCGAGATCGTGCGACACGAAAACGATCGCGACGCCCTGCTTCAGGAACGCCCGCATCTTCTCCACGCACTTCGAACGGAAGACGCGATCTCCCACCGACAACACCTCATCCACCAGCATGACCTGCGGATCGACGTGAGCGGCGATCGCAAAACCCAGTCTTGCGTGCATGCCGCTGCTGTAGCGCTTTACCGGCGTATCCAGAAAGTCGTCGATCCCCGCGAAGGCGACGATGTCATCAAACTTGCGTCGCGTCTCCCGCCGGCTCATGCCCAGAATGCTCGCGTTCAGGTAGATGTTCTCGCGGCCGGTCAGATCGCCGTGAAAGCCCGCGCCCAGCTCGATCAAGGCCGAGATCCGCCCCCGCACATCGATGCTCCCGGAAGTGGGCCGCAGAATGCCCGCGAGCAGTTTCAGCAGCGTGCTCTTTCCCGCGCCGTTCGGGCCGATGATGCCGAAGGCCTCGCCGCCGCGCACCTCAAAGCCGACGTCGTGCAGTGCCCAGAACTCCGCTCTGGCGAGCGACCGCCGACGTCCGCGCAGGTGCGCCGCCACAAGGTCTCGCAAGGAATCGAACTGCTCGCCTCTGCGAAACTTCTTGAAGACCCTGTGTGCCGTGATTGCTGGCTCTGCGCCCAACCCGTCGCCCTTCCCAGAGATTCGACCGGCGCGAGAGGATGGCGCGGAAGCGCCACCCACAAGCCGCGCACGCCGATCTGCCTCACCCGCTATGTTGATATCGGTCGCGCCAGTTTCTCGCTTGATGCGCCCGGTTATCGGGCACTGGTCTCGGACCGCCGATGAGTGGTGCTCCGTCATCCACGCACGCGGTACGCCCCGGAGTGCCCCCGCCGCTCGATCCCATCGGCCGTTCCTGCGCATCTTGTGCGCGCCCACTCGCCCACTTACGATCTCGTCTACCCGGAGAAGGAAGCGGTTGCCTACGGCTGATCCGCAGGGGGCCCGGGCGCGAACCCCGACGCCCGTCGCCATGCTATGGACCATCTACCTCCGACATTGGCCGAGCCGCTGAGTCCTTTGGAGAAGAGGCCCGGCGCTCGGTGCAGGAAACCCCCGGTCCGGCATGAGTCGTGCAAGGAGATTGCGCCAAGACCTGCCGAGCCGGCAACCAATCCCGACCTCAGCGTGGCACCGGTCAATGGCAGGTGCGCCGGCCGGTGCAAGGTCCGGGCCTCGGCGGCCGCTCGGGGCTAGAGAAACCGTGACGCGGTCCCAAACGAGTGCGTGATACAGCCAAACGGGAGATCAACTGTGGCGAGAATCGGAATCCGACGCGAAGACAAGAGCAAGTGGGAAGCTCGGACCCCTTTGGTACCGGAAGACGTCAGCCGGTATGTGAAGGAACACGGCATTGAGATCATGGTTCAGAAGTCCCCACACCGGGCATTCTCCGAGGCTGACTACAAAGCCGCCGGGGCCGTCATCGTGGACGACCTCGCCGCATGCCCGCTCATCATGGGCATCAAGGAGATTCCGACGGAGAAGCTCGAACCGAACAAGACTTACGTCTATTTCTCCCACACCATCAAGGGGCAGTCCGGGAACATGCCGGCGCTGCGTCGTTTGATGGAGCTGAAATGCCAGCTCATCGACTACGAGAAGATCGTGGACGATCGCGGCCGGCGCCTGGTCTTCTTCGGCACCTATGCCGGCATGGCGGGCATGGTCGACTCGCTCTGGGCTCTAGGCCAACGCCTCCAGCACGAAGGAATTGCCAACCCCTTCTCCCGTATGCAACAAGCTTACCATTACCGCGACGTCGCCCATGCCAAGGAAGAAGTCGCCAAAGTGGGAGAGGACATCAAGCGTCACGGTCTGCCGGAAGCCCTGCGGCCGTTCGTATGCGCCTTCGCCGGCTACGGGCAGGTTGCCACCGGTGCGCAGGAGGTCTTCGACCGACTGCCCATCGAAGCCGTGACGCCGGATCAGCTCGGCACGCTCCCGCCCTCGCCCCACACCTGCTACAAGGTGGTCTTCCGCGAAGAGCACATGGTCGAGCGAATCGAACCGGCCCCGCGCTTCGACCTGCAGGAATACTACAAGCAGCCGGAGCGATACCGCGGCCGCTTCACCGGGTACGTCCCCCACCTGACCATGCTCATCAACTGCATCTACTGGGAAGCGAAGTATCCGCGGCTGGTCACCATCGCCCAGCTGCGCGACCTGTATGGCAAAGGCGCCACGCCGCGCCTGCGAGTGATCGGAGACATCTCCTGCGACTTGAACGGTTCCATCGAATGCACCGTCAAGAGCACCAAGCCGGATCATCCCGTCTTCGTCTATGAGCCCGCGTCGGGAACAGCCCGTGGCCCTGTCGTCCTGGCGGTGGACTTCCTGCCCTGCGAGCTGCCTGTGGATTCCTCACGGTTCTTCAGCCGTTCGCTGCAGCCCTTCATCGTCCTGCTTGCCAACGCTGATTTCCGCCGCCCGCTGGCCCAATGCGGTCTGCCCCCCGAGTTGGAGCGAGCAACGATCGTTTACCAGGGCGCATTGACTCCGCCGTACCGCTACCTGGAGCAGTTCGTCAAATAGCCCTCGGTACGCTGTTGCGTTGCGTGCCGCCGCGCATTGTGCCCCCTGACATGCAAGCAGCCGCTCCGCGTGCCGCTGCTCTGTGAGCAGTGCGGCCCCTAGCGAGCCACTACCCCTCCTCGATCGCTCTGGCACGCATCGTGCTAGCTGCCCACATTACGTCCCGCGAGATTCTGCGCGCAGCAGGCGGGCATAGGAGACCGACTTATGAAGAAAGTGCTTGTTCTTGGCGCTGGGCTTGTGACTCACCCTCTCGTTCGATACCTCCTGGATCAACCCGACTTCCGCGTCACTGTCGCCAGTCGGACCGTCAGCAAGGCCGAGGCGTTAATCGGCGGACATCCCTCAGGAAATGCCACCGCCTTGCTGGCCGACGACACCACCAAGCTCACCAAGCTGGTGCAGGACCATGATCTCTCCGTCAGCTTGCTCCCCGCCCCGCTTCACCCCGTCGTGGCGGATCTGTGCATCAAGAATCGCAAGCAGATGGTCACAACCTCCTATGTGAGTCCGAAAATGCG
>Ga0335070_10006185_pt1 | contig 14089 bp, 16 predicted proteins | sample Lox_Sample_13_FD_206722 | JGI IMG/M metagenome (GOLD analysis project Ga0335070, IMG submission 206722) | Soil microbial communities from Loxahatchee National Wildlife Refuge, Florida, United States - Lox_Sample_1.3 | ecosystem: Environmental > Terrestrial > Soil > Wetlands | place: USA... | reverse complement strand
CTGGAGACGCCGGTGTAGTAGTTCACCTCGGCGCCGTTGAAGTTCTTGCGGGTGATGATGTTGATGACGCCGCCGATGGCGTCGGAGCCGTAGATGGCCGAGGCGCCGTCCTTCAGCACCTCGATCCGCTCGATGGCCGAGGTGGGGATGGTGTTCAGGTCGACGGAGGCGTCGGCGCCCGTGCCACCCGGCACCATGCGCCGGCCGTTCACCAGCACCAGGGTCCGCTGATCGCCGAGGCTGCGGAGGCTGACGCGGGTGTCGCCACCGCCGCCGTTGTTCACGGCGGTGTTGATGGCGTTGCCCTGCTCGGGCAGGGACTGGAGGAAGTCGCCGATGGAGACCTTGCCGGAGGCCTGCACCGACTCGCGGTTCAGCACCGTGACCGGCGCCGGCGTGGTCAGGTCCTTTCGGCGGATGCGGGAGCCGGTGACCACCACCTCCTCCATCTGCACCGCCTCGGGGACCACCGCGGCGTTGGCCCGCAGGGTCGTGCCCTCCTTCAGCTTCAGGTCCGAGCGCTCGAAGGGCTTGTAGCCCTCGAACTGCACCGCCAGGGTGTAGTCACCGGCGGGGAGGTTGGGGACGGTGAACTTCCCGCCAGCCTCGGTCACCGCCGTCTGCTCGGCGGGCAGCGCGGGGCTGGTGACGACCACGACGGCGCCGACCACCGGCTTGCCCGTCGAGCCGTCGGTCACCACGCCGGTGATCGAGCTCGTGCCCTGCGCGATCGCCGTGCCCGCGAAAAGGAGCGCGAGCGGAGCGATCCGCACGAGTCGCCGCAACTTCATCGCCATGACTTCCTCCTGGGGAGAGAGGACTCAGCTTCCCGTACGGTCGGGCGGGGGTGCGCCTGCTGAGCGCACCCGCGATCGACCGGCGGGTCAATTGGCCCCACGTCTAAGCACCCGTCTGGAGGGAATGTCAAGGCACTCTGGACTGTTAGGGTGCTGGCGTTTCGTGCAGGCGGTTGTTATGGCACCGCGCGCATCACCGAAAAGTGGTGCCTTATCGGGAGCTTCTCCTACATGTGCCCTCGCCGTTCCGGGGGGTGCCGGCGTCCGCGACGAGCGCCCCCGCACCCGAACCGGTGCGTACCGCAGGTCGCTTCCATTCCTCGCTGCCTCGATCGGGACCCCTCGGCGATGGGCAGATCGCCCCCGCGGTCGCACCACGATGACCCTCGGTGCGGGTTGCCGTGCCTTATTGACATCCGGGCGGGGTGCTACTAGGAAGCGGGGCTTCCTTCGGCCGATTCTTCCGTCAAGCGAGCGAGAAGACCGTGTTCGATGAGGTGATGAAGCGTGAGGGCGGGAAGAACGCGGCCAAGCGGGCCGGGTTCGTCTTCGGCTCCACGGTCTTCCAGATCCTGGTCGTGGCGGGGATCATCACCGCCTCCGCCGCCATCAAGGCGACGGTGATCGACCAGCCCCAGGTGGAGGTGAAGTTCGTGAAGCAGGCGGCCCCCCCGCCGCCCCCCGCCCCTCCACCCCCCCCTGCCCCCCCGCCGGCGCGCAAGCCGCCAGCCGAGCAGAAGCCGCGGACCGATCTGCCCAAGCCTCCGCCCCCCCAGGCCCTCATCCAGCCTCAGGACGTGAAGCAGGAGATGAAGGTCGACCCCAACGAGCCCAAGGAGCCGGAGTACGACTACTCGGGCAACGAGGGGGAAGGCGTGGTCGGTGGCGTGGTGGGCGGGCAAGCCCCCACCCCGGCCCCGCCCGCGCCCCCGCCGCCGCCCCCGCCGGCGCCCAAGGCGCCGTCGGTGGAGGACGCCCCGGTCTACGCCTCTGCCGGGTTCAAGAAGCCGGCCGCCGCCGATCCCACCTGCGTGGTGAAGAACGTCCGGATCCCCGACGACCTGTTCGAGCGCATCTCGGGCGGCGTCATCACCGTGAAGTTCGCGGTCAACCGGGACGGCACGCCCAGCCACTTCCAGGCCATGACCAGCGGCCTGCCCGACCGCGTCACCAGCGGAATCTGGGCCGCCATCCAGGGCTGCAAGTGGGTCCCCGGCGCCGACGCGGCCGGGCGCCCCACCTCGATCTTTATGATCCTGCCCATCCGCTTCACGCAGGAGTGAATCGCGGCCGAGCGCGCTCGGCCCAATGGTCGTAGAGGAGACACACTTCATGTCGGTTCAAGTGCTCGATGCCGTCCATTCCCTGGTCCTGGGGCAGGCCGCCGAGGGTGCCGTCTCCTTCGACCTCGTCCACATGTGGCACACCATGGGCCCGTTCGCGAAGTTCATCGCGGGCGTGCTCGCGGTGATGAGCATCTACTCGCTGGGCGTCATGGCCGAGCGGCTCATCGCCTACTGGCGGGCCCAGAGGGCCTCCCGCACCTTCGCCAACGCTCTGCGGGATCTGCTCCCCGCCGCCAAGTTCTCCGAGGCGGTGACCCTCTCCAAGAAGCTGAAGCGAGGTCACCTGTCCAAGGTGCTGGGCCTGGCCATCGAGGAGTACAGCCAGGGGATCGAGGCCCTCAAGACCGTCGGCCCGCGCGACGTGGGCGCCTTCGACGTCATCGCCGCCGTCAACCGGGCGGTGGACCGCAGCTCGCTCCGCACCGTGAACGACCTGCGCCGCGGCCTGGGCGCCCTCGCCACCATCGGCTCGACCGCCCCCTTCGTCGGCCTCCTCGGCACCGTGGCCGGCATCATCACCGCCTTCCAGGCCATGGCCGCCACCGGCTCCGGCGGCCTGGGCGCGGTCTCGGCCGGCATCGCCGAGGCCCTCATCACCACCGCCTTCGGCCTCCTGGTGGCCATCCCCGCGGTGATGATGTTCAACTACCTCACCAACCGGGTGGAGGACATGCAGGTCGACATCACCGACTCGGCCACCGAGCTGGTCGACTTCTTCATGAAGGAAGGGCGCGGCGAGAGGTAGCCCGCGGCCCCTCCTCGAGGAGAAGACGCGATGTCGATGGACGTTGGCGGCAAGGGGGTGAGGAGCGACATCAACGTGACGCCGCTCGTCGACGTCGTGCTGGTGCTGCTCATCATCTTCATGGTCATCACCCCGATGCTCCAGCGCGGAAAGCCGGTGGTGCTCCCCCAGGCCAAGGAGCTCTCGGCGCTGAAGAGCGGCGGCGATCCCATCATGGTCTCGGTGACCCGGGACGGCCGGTGGTGGATCGACAAGCAGGAGGTCAAGAAGGACGACCTCGCCACCGCCCTCACCGAGCAGATGCAGACCCACCCCGGCTCGCCCGTGCTGGTGAAGGGCGACCGCGACACCGAGTACAAGCACGTCCGCGAGCTGGTCCTCGAGATCTCGAAGACCCACCTCATGGGCGTGAGCCTGGCCGGCACCAAGGTCAAGGAGAAGGGGTAGCGCCATGGCCATGGGGCTGGGCTCCAAGAAGCCCGTCACCGACATCAACGTCACGCCCCTCATCGACGTGGTGCTGGTGCTGCTCATCATCTTCATGGTGCTCACGCCGCTGGCCGAGAAGCAGAAGTTCCTGCGCGTGCCGGAGTACCAGCCCGACCTGCAGCCGGTCCCGCCCGACCAGGTCCCGCCCGATCAGACCGTCCTCACCGTGCTGAAGAACGGCAAGGTGCTCCTCAACAAGCAGGAGCTCGAGGTGAAGGACGCGATGGACAAGCTCCACGAGGCCTACGACGGCCGCCCCAGCAAGCCCCTCTTCTTCAACGCCGAGGACGACGTGAAGTACGACCAGGCGTTCCAGGTGCTGGACGCGGCCCACTCCGCCGGCGTGAACACCATCGGCGTGATGACCGACCCGCCCATCTCCGCGCAGGCGGGGCAGTAGCCGAAGGGCTTCCCCACGAAGGACCCGCCTCAGGAGGGCTCGGGCTCGAGCGCGTCCAGGACCCGCGCGAGCTCCGGCGGCAGCGGGCTCGTGGCCTCGATCCCCTCGAGCCCCGGCACCCGCAGCGCCAGCCGCGAGGCGTGCAGGAAGTGGCGGGAGAGCCCGGGCAGCGCCGCCCCCGCGCCGCCGTAGAGGGCGTCCCCGGCCACCGGGTGGCCGAGCAGGGCGAGGTGGGCCCGGATCTGGTGCATCACCCCGGTGAGGAGGTGCACCGAGAGCAGCGTGTGGCCGAGATAGCGCCGCTCCACCTCCCAGCGCGTCTCGGCCGGCCGGGGTCGAAACCCCTTCCCCCGGAGGCGGTCCTCCGCCAGCGCGTCCGGCGCCGCCACCACCCGGCCGCCGCGCTGCGCCAGCGGCACCGAGGAGACGCCCCCGGCCGCCAGACGGCCCGCGACCAGCGCCCGGTAGCGCTTCTCCACCTCGCCGCCGCCGCTGAGCCGAGGGTGGACCAGCTTCCAGGCCTCGAGGTCCCGGGCGAAGGCCACGCAGCCGCTCGTCTCCACGTCCAGCCGGTGCAGCGCCCCGCCCTCGCGCGGCGCCGGCGAGCTGTGGGCGCACTCCGGGTAGCGGGCCACCACCGCGTTGGCCAGGGTCCCCACCTCGCCCGGCGCCAGCGGGTGGACCGCCACCCCCGCCGGCTTGTCCACCACCAGGAGGCGCGGCGACTCGGCCAGCACCGTGAGCGCGAGGTCCGGCTGCGGCACGGGCGGGCCGGCCGGGCCCTCCACGTCGATCTCCACCTGCAGGCCCGGCTCGGCCGGATCGGCGGCGCGGGCTCGCCGCCCCCGCACCCGTACCTCGCCCAGCGCGAAGGCCCGCTTCACCGCGGCGCGCCCCAGGCCCAGCTGGTCGGCCAGGGCGCGGTCCAGCCGGCCGGCCGCGCCGGGGGAGAGCTCGATCGTCCTTCGCACTCGTCGCCTCCTCGCGCGCCGCCCGCTACTGGAGCTGGACCTGCCGCTCGCGCGGCCGGTCCCCCCCGGCCGGGCGCCTGGGCCCGCGCATCCTCGCCAGCCCGTAGAAGAGCTGCTCCTCGGTGTAGAGCCGGCGGCCGGCGCGCTCCCCGTCGCGCCTCGGGCCGGGCCGCTCCAGCCACATCCGGACCCGCACCTCGCCCCGGTGGGCGAAGGGCGCCAGCACCTCCGCCGGCGCCATCGCCAGGTAGCGGGCGAGGAGCCGCCGGATGCGCCGGTTGTAGCGCGTGAGCGGCAGGCGGGAGTGGCGGCGGCCGCCGTGGAGCGTGCCGTCGAAGCGGGTGGAGGCGTGGTAGAGCTCGTGGAGGATGGTCGCCACCCGCTCCTCCGGCGTGGAGTCCAGGAACCAGAGGGGACGCAGGGTGATGACGTAGAGGATCTCGCGTCCCTTCACCCGCACCCGTGGCTTGGCCGGCCGGCGATCCCTGGCCGCCTGCCGGGCCGGCCGGATGGTGGCCCGCGAGGTCCGCCGGGCCTCGCCGGCCACCACCAGGACGTGCGAGGCGCGGACGTACCCGAGCTCGGGGAGCCGGCGGGCCACGTCGCGGACCAGCCGCTTCACCGCCAGGGTGAGGTTGAGGCGCTCCTGCACGACATCGGAGCATATCGACCTCCGGCGCGCCGACAAGCACCGACCCGCGCGCCTTGAAGGACCCGGCCGGGGCCAGTAGCATGGCTTCGTGCCCATCGCCCTCGCCCTCTCGGCCTCCCTCGCCCTGGTGGCGGCGGGCTTCACCAGGATGCTGTGGCGCGAGAGGCGGCTGACCGGCGAGCTCACCGGCCTCTCCGAGCGCATCCGCGAGCTGTCGGCGCGGGTGGAGGCGGCCGAGGCCGACGTGGCCCACGCCGTCAGCCAGGCCGAGATCACCGAGGGCCTGCTCCTCGACAAGGGCATCGCCGACGAGGAGGACCTGGAGGCGGCGCGCCGCCGCTACGACGGCGGCGAACCCTCGGCCTCCTCGTCGCGCTACGTCCCGGAGCGGGACGGCGACCTGAACTGACGCTCCGTGAACGAAAGGGTGCCAGGGTCCCGGCCCGGCCGCCCCTCACCTGCCCGAACGCTCGGACGCCCTCGCCTTCTCGGCGGGCGTGAGGGGCTCGAACCGCGGCCGCTCCGGGTGGCGGCGGTAGGCGAGCACGGTCCGCCCCAGGATCTGGGCGATCTGCGCCCCGGCCTTCTGGCCCAGGAGCTCGGCCGCCTGGAAGCGATCCTCCGGGCTCTCGGTCCCGACCTTGACCTTCACCAGCTCGTGCGCGTCCAGGGCTTGGGAGAGCTGCTCGGCGACCGCGGCGGTCACGCCCTCCTTGCCCACCTGCACCACCGGGGAGAGGTGGTGCCCGGCGGCGCGCAGGGCGCGGCGCAGCGGCGAGGACGGCATGAGCGCCCGCTTCTTCGGGCTGGTGGGGAGCGGCATGGGCCAGAGCCTACTACCGCCGCAGGTACTTGAGCTCGCGGGCCAGGTCGGCGTTCTCCGGCAGGGCCTGGAGGCCGCGCTTGAGGTGCCGCTCGGCCTGGCCCAGGTCGCCGACCAGCTTGGCCATCTGGCCCAGGAACTGGTAGCCGGGGGCGCACTTCCCGTTCTTCTTGAGCGCCGCCTCGATGGCGGCGGCGCTGGCGGGCTGCTGTCGCTTCTTGTCGGCGGCCAGGAGGAACTCGCACCAGGCCTTCCAGACGCCGAACTCGGCCTCGTCCGGGTTCAGCTGCACCGCCTCCTCGAGCTTGGCCAGCGCATCGGCGTACCTTCGCGCCTTCACCAGGCCGGTCGCCTCCACGAAGACGTTCTCGGCATGGAGGATCCGGAGCACGTCCACGTCGGCCGCGCCGCCTGACTTGAGCTCCTCCAGGTAGGCCGCCCGCTTGGCGTCCTCGCCCAGGACCGCCCAGGCCTCGCCCACCCGGGTGAACACGTCCGCGCACAGCTTGCGGACCTCGGCCGAGGCCTCGGCGGGGACGGTGTCCGGGTGGTACGTCCGGGCCAGCTGGAAGTAGGCGGCCTTGACCACCGAGACCGCGGCGTCGCGCTTCACGCCCAGCACCTGGAAGTGGTCCGCCCCCTTCTGCTTCTCCAGCACGGCGCGGAGGGCTGCCACTCCGTGCGGCTTGGTGGCCCCGCTCGCCGGGGCGGGGGTGGGCGCGGGCGGGGGCGCCGGCGGGGTCGCGGGGGGGGGGGCCGCGGCCGGGCGGGCAGGGGCCGCGGGCCGGGGCGGCGGCGGGGTCCGCGCCGGCTCGGGCGGAAACACGGGCGCGGTGCGGGCGGGTGCGGGCGGCGGGGAGGGGCGGGGCGCCGGGGTGTCGGCCGGCGGTGGCGGCCGCGGCGCCGCCTCGGCCCGGAGCGCCCGGGGCGGCCCGAAGGTGAGGAGGTCGAGCTCGCCCAGCAGGAGCGCCAGCCGGAGCACCATGCCCGCGTCGGCCGGCTGGGCCGCGGCGATCTCCGCCGGGCTGCGCGCGCCGTCGAAGAGCCCGACCGCCCGGGCCTCCTGGGGCGTGAGGCGCAGATCCTCCACCCTGACGCGACCGGCGGTGGGGCTGGCCGCCCCGCGCTCCCGGTCCCCCAGCCGGCGCTGCACCGCCGCCACGTCGAGCGCCCGCACCGCGGCGCAGAGGGAGGCGAAGGGCGAGCCCAGCGGGAAGGACGACGGCGGGGGAGGCACGCCCGGCTCCCAGGCGAAGCTCCCCGCCTCGCAGGCCAGCGCCCGGGCCACCACCGCATTTCCGCGCTCGGCCAGGAGCGCGGCCACGTCGGCCGGGTTGACCAGGCGCGTGGCGATGAGCGCGCCCAGGAGGTCACCGCCGGCCGCCCCCCGGGCGGCCTCGGCCTGGGCCAGCTTCTCCGGGGTGAGGACCCCCTTGCGAAGCAGGAAGCGCCCCAGGTCGTCGGCCGGGTCGGAGGAGCCGGCGTGCTCGACCGTTCCCCGCCGGAAGAAGAGCATGTAGGTGACGGTCCGGCCCTCGGTGCTCACCGACAGCTCGCCGTTCGCCTGGGAGGCGGCGGCCAGGCCGAAGAGCCGCAGGGGGGACGCCTGCTCCAGCGAGCCGGAGAGCTGCAGGCCGGCGGTGATGGCGGCCTCGGGCGAGACCTCGCGCGCCGCCATCCCGTAGTTGGCCCTCGGCGCGGGCCGAGGCGGGGGCGGCGCCGCGGCGGCCGGCGCGCTGCGGGCGGGCGCGGCCGGCGCCGCAGCGGCGCCGGGCGCCGGGGAGCGCTCGAGCCGCGGTGGCGGCATGGCCGGTCCGGCGGGGCGCCCGCGCTGCGGGTTGGTCGGCTTGGGGTCGTCGCTCACGCCCCTTCGAGACTACCACCGTCTCGAGGGCGCGCCCGCCCCGGGACCAAGGGTCAGCAGTGGTCATCTGGGCTCGCTCTCGCGCGGCCCGACCACAGCGGCCCCCGATCGCCCACACCCTGCTACTCCACCGCGCAGAGCTTGGCGTTGCCCTCCACCGTCTGCCCCTCGGCGACGTGGAGCTCGACCACCTTCCCGGCCTTCGGGCTGCGGACCTCGTTCTCCATCTTCATGGCCTCGATGACCACGAGTGCCTGGCCCTCCGCCACCTCCGCACCCGGCCCGACCAAGACCCGCACCACCTTGCCCGGCATGGGCGCGGTGAGGGTCTGCTTGCCCTCCACGGTGAACCGCCCCGCCGCTCGGCGCAGCCGGAGCCGTCGCTCGTCGGGGATCTCCATGTCGAAGACCGAGGCCCCCAGCCGCACGCGGACCCGGTCGCCGCGCTCGTCGAGGGTGGCGCTGTAGCTTTTGCGATCCACCAGGAGCGAGAGGGTTCCGTGGTCGTGCCGGTAGGCGTCTACCTCGTGCACCCGGCCGCCCAGCCGGACCCGGTAGAGGCCGGGGCCGACCCGCGTCACCTCCACGGCCTGCTCGCGGCTCCCGCCGTCGAGCAGCGCGATGTAGGTGATGGGGCCGGTCGCGCTCACGGGGTGCCTCCGCGGAGCACCCGGGAAAGGCCCAGCCGCGCCCAGCGCGAGCGGGCGGCCGAGGCCTGGCCGGCCCGCGCCGCGAACGCCTCGGCCTCGTCGGTGTCGCGCTTGAAGGCCGACAGGGCCGCGGCCACCAGCGCCACCTCCTCCAGGGTGGGGTCAGGGCGCGCCACCAGGTCCTCCTGGTAGCGGGCGCAGAACCCGGTGTCGTAGTCGCCGGACCGGAAGGCGGGGTGGCGCAGGGCGGCCACCAGCCAGGACAGGTTGGTGGTGATGCCGTGGACGGTGTACTCGTCCAGGGCCCGGACCAGGCGGGCGATGGCCTGGTCGCGGGTGGGCGCCCAGGCCAGGAGCTTGGAGAGCATCGGGTCGTAGAACTGCGGCACCACCCAGCCGCTGTAGACGCCGGAGTCGTCGCGCACGCCCGGCCCGGCCGGCACCCGGAGGTAGGTGATCTTGCCCGGGCTGGGCAGGAAGCCACGGGCCGGGTCCTCGGCATAGACCCGGGCCTCGATGGCGTGGCCCCGGCGCACCACCGCCTCCTGGGCGGGGACCTGGCCGCCCTGGGCGACCTCGATCTGCAGGCGGACCAGGTCCAGCCCGGTGACGAGCTCGGTGACCGGGTGCTCCACCTGCAGCCGGGTGTTCATCTCCAGGAAGTAGAACCTTCGATGAACGTCGACCAGGAACTCCACCGTGCCCGCCCCGCGGTAGGCCACCGCCCGGGCCGCCTTCACCGCCACCTCGCCCATGGCCCGGCGCAAGGGCTCGTCCAGGGCGCAGCTGGGGCTCTCCTCGATCACCTTCTGCTGCCGGCGCTGGACCGAGCACTCGCGCTCGCCCAGCCAGATGCAGCCGCCGTGGGCGTCGGCGAAGACCTGGATCTCCACGTGCCGAGGCTGCTCCAGGAACTTCTCTAGGTAGAGCCGGTCGTCGCCGAAGGCCGAGCTCGCCTCCCGGCGCGCCGACTGCCAGAGCCGCGAGAAGTCGGCCTGGCCGTCGCAGCGCTTCATCCCCTTGCCGCCACCGCCGGCTGCCGCCTTGATCATCACCGGGAAGCCCAGCTGCAGGGCCAGGGCGTGGGCCTCGGCCTCGTCGGCGATGGGGTCGGGCGACCCGGGCACGGTGGGCACCCCGGCCGCGGCCATGTTCCTCCGGGCGGTGGTCTTCACCCCCATGGCCTCCATCGATTCCGGGGGCGGGCCGATGAAGGCGACGCCCGCCTCCTCCACCGCCCGGGCGAAGGCCGGGTTCTCGGACAGGAAGCCGTACCCCGGGTGAACGGCATCGGCGCCGGTCTTCCGGCAGGCGTCCACCACCCGCCCGATGTCCAGGTAGCTCTCCCGCGAGGGGGACGCGCCCACGTGGACCGCCTGGTCGGCGTTGCGGACGTGGAACGAGCCCCGGTCGGCGTCCGAGTAGATGGCCACCGTGGCGATGCCCATCTCGCGGCAGGTGCGGATCACTCGCACCGCGATCTCGCCGCGGTTGGCCACCAGGACCTTGGTGATGCGGCGGGGGGGCATGCCGGAAGGGGCAACGATAGCGGGCGGGTCAGCCGTCCGCAACGGCCGGTCCGGCCGGAGCGGGGCGGTTGGCCTCCGGCAGCGCGGCCACGATGGCGTCGCGGGTGGCGTCGCGCAGCGCCTCGGCGTCCTCGAAGTCGCCGGGGTCGAGGGGCTCGAGCACCTGCACCCGGGCGGCCATCCGGCTCCGCATGACCAGGCCGTGCTTGGGCAGCGCCTCGGAGGTCCCGCTGATGGCCACCGGGTAGACCGGCACCTTGGCCTCAAAGGCCAGCCGGAAGGCACCGTCCTTGAAGCGCTGCAGCCGGCCGTCCAGGGAGCGGGTGCCCTCGGGGAAGAGCAGGATGGGCGAGCCGCGGGCCAGGTGGCGCCGGCAGTGCTCCATCATCTTCCGCACCGACTCCCGGTCGCCCCGCCAGACGCGCACGTAGTCGTTGATGACCATGTTCCAGCCCACCACCGGCACCTGGAAGAGCTCCCCCTTGGCCACCCACTTGAAGGGACGGAAGAGCCCGTAGAGCGCAAGGATGTCGAGCATGGAGAGGTGGTTGGCCACGATCACCGCCGGGCCGTGCCAGGGCAGCCGGCTTCGCCCCTCGATCCGCTCGCGCCAGAGCGGGTTGGACACGATGTAGAAGGTCGCCCACGCGCAGGAGTAGACGTGCAGCGCCACCAGCCGCCGGTCGAAGGCCACGGTGACGAGGAAGATGGCCAGCGCCCCCAGGAAGAGGACCGGCATGGTCACGAGCACGAACGCCCAGTAGAGCGCGGAGAGGACCCGGAGCACCCGGCCATCCTGGCCCGCGGCGGCGCACGGCGGCAAGCGGCGAGTTCGGGGCCGGCTCGCCCCAGGTCAGCTCTTGCGGCGCAGCGCCCGGATGATCTTCGCCTTGCTGCGGGAGGGCGCGGGCTCGGCGCCGATCGCTTGGGCCCTCCTGTGCTCGCGGAGTCGGAGATGGGCCTCGATCTCGGCGGCCAGGAGCTCGATCTCCAGGTCGGAGCGCACCGGGACCGCGCGCTCGAGCGGGGCCCTCGCCGGCGGGACGGCCCCCAGGCGCATCCGCAGGACCCGCTCCTCGTCGGGGGCGAGCTCGCGCGTGACACCCTGCCGGAGCGCGGCCTGCGCGGCCGGCTCGAGCGCGATCGCCGTGGCGCTCTTCTTCGTCTCCATGGGCTCCATGCTAGGGGTGCGGGCTGACGTGTCCACTTTTCGCCGGAGCCTTGCCCACAGGGCCTTACAGTGGACAACCTACCGACTTCACAGGGCAAATCCGACACGGACCCTCGGTGGAGGTCCCGCCGCCCCAGGGCCAATCGCCCGGATTCTCGGGACCTTCTCGAAGCCGATAGCGCGGAGGAGAATGGCTCCATGACCACCTTCTCCCACAACCTCCTCACCGAGGACGAGCCCATCCGCCAGCTGCTCGCCACCGTGAGGCGGGTGGCGGTGCTGGGGATGAAGACCGAGGCGCAGGCCGGTCAGCCCGCCTTCGACGTGCCCGCCTACCTTGCGCGATCCGGGCTCGAGATCGTCCCGGTGCCGGTCTACTACCCCGACGCCGAGACCATCCTCGGCCTGAAGGTCCACCGCCGGCTGGCCGACATCCCGGGGCCGATCGACCTCGTGGACGTGTTCCGCCGGCCCCAGGACGTCCCCCAGCACCTTCCCGACATCCTCGCCAAGCGGCCGCGCGCGGTCTGGCTCCAGTCCGGCATCCGCAACGACAAGGCGGCCGAGGCCCTGGCGGGCGAGGGGATCCTGGTCGTCCAGGACCGTTGCCTGATGGTGGAGTGGCGCCGCCTCGGGCCCTCGCGCTAGGGCCTCACCCCGTCCGCCGCCGGTGCCGCCGCCGGCCTCTCCGCCGGAGAGAGCGCCGCGGTCCCGAGCAGGATCAGGGCGATCCAGGTGAGGTCGGCGACGGCCAGGTGGGCGATCTGCATCCACACCGGCGCCAGCAGCGCCACCGACAGCGCCCCTCCCGCCACCTGCAGGAGGAGCAGGCCGATGAGCCACAGCGCATGGGGCCGCAGCCGCTCGTCCCGGGCCTGGAGCACGGCCCGCGCCAGGGCCAGGAGCACGAGCGCGCTGGCCAGCGAGGCGAAGGGGTGGACCAGCCGCAGCCTGAGGACCAAGGGGGCGCCCCCCCTGAGCTCCGCCAGCACCCCCTCGCCCACCGTCCGGGCGGGGAAGAGCGTGTCGCCGAGCGCGGCCATGGCGCCGGTGGCCCCGCTGACCAGCACCGTGGCGAGTCCCAGGCCCAGCGCGGCGGCGAAGGGGCCGCGCTCGTGCAGGTCCAGGCCGGCCGGCCGATCGGCCAGGGCCGCGGTCAGGGCGATGGAGCCGAGAAGCAGGAAGGTGTTGACCAGGTGCACGATCATCACCCCGGCCCGCGCCCCCGAGCCATCCTTGGCCACCCAGCCGAAGGTGACCAGCGCCGCGCCCACCAGGGCCTCCAGCGCGATGAATCCGGCCGCGCACAGCGCCGCGCGCCGCCCGTGGTGGCCCCGCGGCAACGCCCGGAAGGCCAGGATCACCAGCGCCACCACCGACAGCAGGGCCAGGCCGCTGGTCAGGCGGTGGGTGAGCTCGATGGCGGTCTCCACGCTGGGCGAGCGGGGGACCACCACACCGTTGCACAGGGGCCAGTGCGCCCCGCAGCCCGCCCCCGAGCCGGTGGCCCGCACGAACGCGCCCCACAGGGTCACCGCCACGTTGTAGCCCAGCACGGCCAGGGCGAAGCGGCGGAAGGGGCTCACGCGGCGTCCTCCCCCGAGGCCGAGGGCCGGCCGCCCCTCACTGCTCCCCCTCGTCCGCCGGCTCGGCGGAGGGCCGCTCCTCGCCGCGCTTCTTGAGGCCCGCGGCCTCCAGCGCGGTGGAAGGGCCGGCTGGCTTGCGCTCGTCGGGCAGCGCCCCGGCGGGCGCGGCCACCACCTTCACCTCGCCGCCGAGCGCCTTCACCTGGGCGGACACCGCCACCGTCACCGCCGGCCCCTGCGCGCCCTCGGCCGGTGCCTGGAAGGTCGCCTCGAGCCGCACCCGCAGCGGCGCCCCGGTCTGGGCGTCGAGGAGGAACTCGCCCGAGGCGGCGGTGGGCACCCGCCCCTCGAGGAAGCCCCGGCGCACCGCGGTGTCGCGATCGCCCGCCTGGAAGCCGGGGGGCGGCTCGGGGGTGGCGCCCGGGCGCTCCGGCCCGAGCGAGACCCGGTAGCGGAGCGCCTCCCGGCCCAGGACCGCGTCGCGGCCGGAAGGCTCGAGCCGGAGCCCGGGCCCGACCAGCTCGGCCACCGACCGGGCCAGGCCGAAGCTGTCCTCGCGAAAGCGGCGCGCATCGCGCCCGCGGTCGGTGGGCCGCTGGCGGAAGGGAGCCGGCACCGACCGGGCGTAGGTCATGCGGTCCACGTAGACGACCTGCTTCCCCTGCACCGCCGACGGCCCCAACCCAGGGTCCACGTCCGCGCGGACCTCGAACTCGCCGCTGGAAGCCTGCCGCAGCCGGTGCTGCTCCGTGACGCGGAGCTGGGTCCCGTCCGGCCACCGACCACTCCGCCGCCGCCGCCCACTCGAACGATCCCAGCCGCCGGGCCACCTCGTCGGCGTCGAGCCGGAGGGCCGCCTCGGGGTGGGACGGATCGAAGCGCTGGGAGGCACCTCGGTCCTCCTCGCGGGCGAAGAGGCGGTGCTTGGCCGCCGGGTCGCCGCGGGAGCAGGCCGCGAGGAGGGCCAGGAGGGCGAGCGGTGCCACGCGCATGCGGGGCGCCATCATCTCACGAGACGCGCCGGAGCGCCGCGGGAAGGAGGCGCGGAGCCGGGGCGCCGTCCGCC
>Ga0335070_10006184_pt1 | contig 14089 bp, 11 predicted proteins | sample Lox_Sample_13_FD_206722 | JGI IMG/M metagenome (GOLD analysis project Ga0335070, IMG submission 206722) | Soil microbial communities from Loxahatchee National Wildlife Refuge, Florida, United States - Lox_Sample_1.3 | ecosystem: Environmental > Terrestrial > Soil > Wetlands | place: USA... | reverse complement strand
GTGCGATCTCCGCCGGGCTTGGGCTCGCGGCGTGCCCCTTCGGACGCTCGCCGTCAGCTGGAGCCGAGGCGGCGGAACACGTCCTCGGGCGATTCGGCGGCAGCCCGAGGGTCGGCCCGATAGCCCTTCACGGCCGTGGCCAGACCTCGGCAGACGTCGTCGGCATTCCCGACGCCGCGCGACGCGAGCTCCTTGGGCATCGCCCGCAGCAGCATCACCGACATCTGCTCCGGCGTGACACTGCGGGGCTCCAGGCCCGCCTCCTTGAGCGCGATCCGAACGGTTCCGCGCGCCTCGAGCTTGTCGAGGTCGGTGCGCGCCTCGAGCTGAGCCGCGACGAACTCGAAGAGAGACTCCGCCATGAAGGCCCCACTGCGACGAGCCGGGGGGTGACCGGAGGTCGGGCTCTGCCAGCGCCACTCATCGGTGGAGCGCCTCTCCGACTCGAGCCCTTTCGGGCAGCCCGCGCCTGCTGGCCGCTCACTCCGCCAGATCTTCGAGCGGCGGGCACGTGCACACCAGGTGGCGATCACCGTAGGCGTTGTCGATCCGCCCGACGGGGGGCCAGTACTTGTGCACGCGGAGCCACGGCGCCGGCCAGGCCGCCCGCTGCCGCGTGTAGGGGTGACGCCAGTCGTCCGCGCCGACCGCTGCCGCCGTGTGGGGGGCATTGCGCAGCGGGTTGTCCTCCGGATCGAGCTCCCCGCGCTCGATGGCGCGGATCTCCTCGCGGATCGCGATCAACGCATCGCACAGGCGGTCGAGCTCCGCCTTCGGCTCGCTCTCGGTCGGCTCGATCATCAGCGTGCCGGGCACCGGGAAGCTCATCGTCGGGGCGTGGAAGCCGTAGTCCATGAGCCGCTTGGCGAGGTCCTCGACGCGGATGCCCGCGCTCTTCTCGAAGCCCCGGCAATCGATGATGAACTCGTGGGCCACGCGCCCGCGCGCGCCGCGGTAGACCACGTCGTAGTGCTCGCCGAGCCGCGCGGCCATGTAGTTGGCGTGGAGGATCGCCACCTGCGAGGCGCGCACGAGCCCGCGCGGGCCCATCAGTGCGATGTAGACCCACGGGATCGGCAGGATGCCGGGGCTGCCGTGCGGGGCGGCGGAGACGGGGTGCTCGCCGCTCACCGGATCGCCGGGCAGGAACGGCTCGAGGTGCTTGGCCGCGGTGATCGGGCCCATGCCCGGGCCGCCGCCGCCGTGCGGGATGCAGAAGGTCTTGTGCAGGTTGAGATGGCAGACGTCCGCGCCGATCCGGCCGGGCGAGGTGAGGCCGACCTGCGCGTTCATGTTCGCGCCGTCGAGATAGACCTGCCCCCCGTGTGCGTGGACGAGCGCGCACGCCTCCCGGACATCCTCCTCGAAGACGCCGTGGGTCGAGGGGTACGTGATCATCAGCGCCGCGAGCGCGTCCCGGTGCTCGGCGCAGCGCCGCCTCAGATCGGCGAGGTCGACGTTCCCGCGCTCGTCGCAGGCCACTGCGACGATGCGCATACCCGCGATCGCCGCGCTCGCCGCATTGGTGCCGTGGGCGGACACCGGGATCAGGCAGACGTCCCGGTGCTCTTCTCCGCGCGACGCGTGATAGCGCCGGATCGCCAGCAGGCCGGCGTACTCGCCTTGCGAGCCCGCGTTGGGCTGGAGCGACACGGCCGGCAGCCCGGTGATCTCGGCGAGCCAGCTCTCGAGGTCGGCGAAGACCTTCGCGTACCCGCGCGCCTGGTCGGCCGGCGCGAAGGGGTGGAGGCCCGCGAACTCCGGCCACGACACCGGCAGCATCTCGCTCGTCGCGTTCAGCTTCATCGTGCACGAGCCGAGCGGGATCATCGAGGTGGTGAGCGAGAGGTCCCGCGCCTGCAAGCGGTGCAGGTAGCGCAGCATCTCGTGCTCGCCGTGGTGCTGCCGGAAGATCGGGTGCGCGAGGATCTCGCCGCGGCGCTCGAGGCCGGCCGGCAGCGGCGCGCTCGCCGCGCTCGTCAGCGCGTCGAAGGCGGGCGGCGCGCCGCCCGGCGCGAAGGCCGCGAGGAGCTGCTCCACGTCCTCGCGCGTGGTGGTCTCGTCGAGCGAGACGCCGACGGCCTCGTCGCCGTAGGCGCGCAGGTTGATCCCGCGCTCGAGCGCGGCCGCCAGCACCTGTTTGGCCGACCGGCCGACCGGCACCACGCGCAGCGTGTCGAAGAAGGGGGCGCCGGCGAGCTCGTGTCCCATACGCCGCAGCCCTTCGGCGAGCACGCAGGTGAAGCCGCGCACGCGCCGCGCGATACGCCGCAGGCCCTCCGGTCCGTGGTAGACCGCGTACAGCGCGGCCATGATCGCGAGCAGGACCTGCGCGGTGCAGATGTTGCTGGTCGCCTTCTCGCGGCGGATGTGCTGCTCGCGCGTCTGGATGGCCAGCCGGTAGGCCGGGTGCCCGTGCGCGTCGCGCGACACGCCGACGATCCGGCCCGGCATGCGCCGGGCGAATTCCTCGCGGGTCGCCAGGTAGCCCGCGTGCGGACCGCCGTAGGCCATCGGCACGCCGAAGCGCTGCGTCGTGCCGACGGCGATGTCGGCGCCAAGCTCGCCGGGCGGCGTGAGCAGCACCAGCGCGAGGGGATCCGCCGCCATCACCACCAGCGCATCGGCGGCGTGCGCGCGCTCGATCAGGGCGCGCGGATCGACGACGCGTCCGTCCGTCGTCGGGTACTGGAGCAGCACGCCGCAGGCATTGCGTGCTGCGGGGTCGAGCGACGCCGCCGGACCCACGTGGAGCGCGATGCCCATCGACTCCGCGCGCGTGCGGACCACGCCGAGGGTCTGCGGGTGGCAGTCGTCGGCCGCGAGGAAGACGGGCTTCTTGCCGCGCGCGGCAGCATGGCACATCGCCATCGCCTCGGCGGCGGCGGTGGCCTCGTCCAGCAGCGACGCGTTGGCGATCGCCAGGCCGCAGAGATCCGCCACCAGCGTCTGGTAGGTCAGCAGCACCTCGAGGCGCCCCTGCGAGATCTCGGCCTGGTAGGGCGTGTACTGCGTGTACCAGCCGGGGTTTTCGAGCACGTTGCGCTGGATCACCGGCGGCACGATCGTGTCGGCGTAGCCCATCCCGATACAGGAGCGCAGCACGCGGTTCTGCGCCGCGATGCCGCGCAGGCGCGCCAGGACCTCGCGCTCGCCGACCGCGCGGCCGTCGAGTCCGGCGAGGCGCAGTGGCCCCTCGCTGCGGATCGCGCGAGGGATCGTCTGGTCCACCAGCTCGTCGAGGGACGCGCAGCCGATCCGCGCGAGCATTTCCGCGATCTCGGCGTCGGAGGGACCGATGTGGCGATGGAGGAAGGTGTCGGAGGGAGCGAGGACGTCAGCGGCGTCGGGGCGAGCGGCTTGCATGCGGGGGCGTAGGGTAGTGTGAACGCTGCGCGCGGCCATCGGGGACGCTGCGCCCGGCCGCGGCTCACGGGTCGAAGGCACGAGGAGGGCAGGGTGTCGGTGCGGCCGCTTTCCCGCGCGCTCCTCGGCGTTGCCCTCGGCCTGTCGCTCGCCGCCGCGGCGGAAGCCGGACCGGTGATCCTGTGCCTCGGCGACTCGCTGACCGAGGGCTACGGCGTCGACTCGGAGCAGGCCTTCCCGAGCGTGCTCGAGCGGCGGCTGCACGAGAGCGGTCACGCCGGAGCGCGCGTCATCAATGCGGGGATCAGCGGCTCGACCTCGGCCTCGGCGGTGTCGCGGCTGCGCTGGCAGCTCCGCGCGCGGCCCGACGTGCTGGTCCTCGAGCTCGGCGCCAACGACGGGCTGCGCGGCGTCGACCTGGCCGACACGCGTCGCAACCTCGACCAGGCGATCGCGCTCGCGAAGTCCGCGGGCGTCAAGGTCGTGCTGGCCGGCATGCAGCTCCCGCCGAACTACGGTCCGGCGTACGCGCGCGCCTTCCAGACCCTGTTCCCGGAGCTCGCGCGCGCGCGCGGCGTCGCGTTGATCCCCTTCCTGCTCGAGGGCGTGGCGGCCCGCCCGGAGCTCAACCTGGCGGACGGCATCCACCCGAACGCGCAGGGCCATCGGCGCGTCGCGGAGAACGTGCTCGCCGTGCTGCTGCCGCTGCTGTAGCGAGGAATCGGAGCCCGGCGTTGCTCAGCGCGCGCGACGTCCACAAGCACTTCGCCACCCCGGCGGGCACGCTGGAGGTCCTGCGCGGCGTCGATCTCGAGGTCGCGCGGGGCGAGACCGTGGCCGTGGTCGGCGAGTCGGGCAGCGGCAAGTCCACGCTGCTGGCGCTGCTCGCCGGTCTCGACGTCCCGACGCGGGGCCGCGTCCTCATCGCGGGCGAGGACACCGCGCGGCTCTCCGAGAGCGCGCTGGCGGCCCTCCGCGCCCGCAACCTCGGCATCGTGTTCCAGCAGTTCCACCTGATGGATGGGCTCACCGCGCTCGAGAACGTGCGCCTGCCCCTCGAGCTGCGCGGCGACGCGGACGCCGATGCGCGCGCGCGCGCGGCGCTGGCGCAGGTCGGCCTCGCGGAACGCGCGAGCCATCTCCCGGCGCGGCTCTCGGGCGGCGAGTGCCAGCGGGTGGCGCTCGCGCGCGCGCTGGTCGCCACGCCCGGCATCCTGCTGGCGGACGAGCCGAGCGGCAGCCTCGACGAGCGGACCGGCTCGGCGGCCCTCGACCTGCTCTTCGACCTCGTCGCGCGCTTCGGCACGGCGCTCGTGCTCGTGACGCACAGCGAGCGACTGGCCGCGCGCTGCGCGCGCCGCGTGCGCCTCGTCGGCGGACGGCTGCAGCGCACGGACGGCGCCGCGTGACCATCCTGCGCCTGGCGCTGCGCGAGCTGCGCAACGATCCGGCCTTCGCGTTCTTCTTCGCCGCGGGGCTCGCGCTCGGCTTCGCGGGCTTCGTCGCGCTCGATGCCTTCCAGAGCTCGGTGGAGCGCGAGCTGCGCGAGGGCTCGCAGGCCTTCCTCGGAGCAGACCTCGTGGTGACGTCGCGGCGCCCGCTCGCGGCGGACGAGACCCTGCGGCTCGACGCGCTGGCCGGTCCCGGGGCGCGCTCTGCGCAGATGGTGGAGCTCTTCTCGATGGCAGCGGTCGCCGGACGCGCGCGCCTCGTCGATCTGCACGCCATCGACGCGGACTTCCCGCTCTACGGCGAGATCGTGCTCGAGGGCGCGGGTCCGGTGGGCGAGGCGCAGCGGTGGGCGCTGCGCGAGCGGCGCGGCGTGTGGACGGACCCGGCGCTGCGCTCGGCGCTGGGCCTCGCGGCGGGAGACGACCTCTCGCTCGGTGCGGCGCGCTTCGAGGTCCAGGGCGAGATCGCCCGCGACGGCGGGCGCCCCGCCAGCGGGCTCTCGATCGCGCCGCGCGTCTACCTCGCGCTCGAGCGCCTGCCCGAGACGGGGCTCGTGGCCACGGGCAGCCGCATCGAGTACCGCCGCTTCTACCGCCTCGCGACGGGCGAGCCGCGCGCCGTGGCGCGCGCCATGCGCGAGGCCGTCGGCGCGGCGCCGCTCGAGGTGCGCTCGCACGACGAGGTGACGAGCGACCTCGCGCGAGTCTACGCGCGCGCCTCCGACGCCCTCGGTCTCGTCGCCCTCGCCGCGGTCTTCCTGGCGTGCCTCGGCGCGGCCCATCTGTTCCGCGCCTTCCTGCTGCGCCGCATCGTCGACGTGGCGATCCTGCTCTCGCTCGGCGCCACGCGCCGGCGCGCCGAGCGCGTCTTCCTCGTGCAGCTCGCGCTGCTCGGCGTCGCCGCGGGCGCGCTGTCCTGCGTCCTCGGCGCGCTGCTGCTGCCGATCGTCGCGCGGGTCGCGCAGGACTTCCTGCCCCGCGACTTCGCGCCGCGCGTCGGCTGGCGCGCCTTCGTCACGGTGTCCGTGCTCGCGGTTTCCGGCGGGCTCGCGGCCTGTCTTCCGCTGCTCGGCGGTCTGCGCGAGCTGCGCCCCGCCGAGCTCTTCGCGGCGGGCGCACGTCCGGAGCTCTCGCAGCGCCGGCGGCTCGCTGCCTGGCTCCCGGCGGGCGCGCTCTTCGTCGCGGTCTGCCTGTGGCGCGCGCCGAGCCCGAGAGCCGGACTGTGGTTCGCCGGCGTCTTCGCGGCGTCGTTCGCCCTGCTGGCCGGCGCAGGCCTCGCCTGGCAGCGCGGCCTGGCGGCGTTGCCCTCGCCTCGCCGGCTCGCGCCTCGCCTCGGGCTGCGCGAGCTGGCGCGGGGCCGGAGCGGCGTGCTGTCGTGCTTCACGGCGCTCGCGCTCTGCGCGCTGCTCCAGGGCCTCGGTCCTCAGCTTCGCGCGTCGCTCGCCCGGGATCTCGAAGCGCCCGGCACCGCCGGCCTGCCGAGCCTCTTTCTCTTCGACATCCAGCCCGAGCAGCGCGAGGCGCTCGCGGCGCACGTGGCTGCGCGCGGCGTGACGCTCGAGCGCGTCTCGCCGCTGGTCCGCGCGCGTCTCGATGCGATCGACGGCGAGCCGGTGCGCGAGGTCGAGCCGGGCGCGTCGGCGGACCGCGACCGCGGCGCGCGCGACGCGGACGGGGTCGTGCGCCGCCTGCGCACGCGCACCTACAACCTCACCTATCGCGCGGGCCTCGCGCCGGACGAGCGCCTGCTCGAGGGGCAGCCGCTCTCCGCGGAGCCTCCCGCGCCGGGCGCGCTCGCAGAGATCTCGCTCGAGCGCGAGTTCGCGCACCGGCTCGGGGTGGGAATCGGCTCCGTGCTGCGCTTCGACGTCCAGGGCGTCCGCGTCGAGGGGCGCGTGGCGAACCTGCGCGAGGTGCGCTGGCAGAGCTTCGAGCCGAACTTCTTCGTCGCCTTCCAGCCCGGCGTGCTGGAGGACGCGCCGCAGACCTGTCTCGCCTCGATCCCCGCGCTCCCCGCCGAGCCGCGCGAGGCGCTCCAGGCTTCGATCACCGCGGCGTTCCCGAACGTCTCGAGCGTCGACGTGACGCGCGCCGTGCAGCGCCTGCTCGCGCTCTCCGCGCGCCTCGAGTGGGCGCTCGCCGGGACGGCTGCGCTCTCGCTGGGGGTGGGACTCGCGATCGTGTATGCGATCGCGCGCGACCAGGCCCGCGCGCGCCGCTACGAGACCAACCTGCTGAAGGTGCTCGGCGCCGACTTCGCCTTGATCCGCGCCGCGCTCGACGTCGAGTACGGCGCGCTCGGGCTGTGCGCCGCGCTCGCCGGGGTCCTGCTCTGCGCTGCCACCAGCGCGCTGCTGGCGCGCATCGTGCTCGAGGTGCCGTGGGCGCTCGCCCCGCTGCCGCTCGTCGCGTCGGCGCTCGGCGTGCCCCTCCTCTGTGTCAGCGCAGCGCGGCTCGCGGCGCGCTCCGTGCTGCGCGAGCGTCCCCTCGTGCTGCTCCAGGAACGCTGAGCAGGAGCAGGCTCCGCGCGCCTTCGTGCGCGAGCAGCCAGCGCTTGCGCCACAGGCCTCCGGCATAGCCGGTCAGCGAGCCGTCGCTGCCGATCACGCGGTGGCAGGGGACCACGAGCGCGAGCGGGTTGCGCGCGTTGGCGAGGCCCACGGCGCGCGCCGCGCCCGGGCGTCCGATGCCGCGCGCCAGCTCCCCGTAGCTGCGGGTCCGGCCGAAGGGGATCTCGCGCAGCGCCTGCCGGACGAGCCGCTCGAACGCGCCGCCCTCGGGAGCGAGCGTCAGGTCGTCGAAGTCGCGGCGCGCGCCGGCGAAGTAGTCGCGCAGCGCGGCGGCGGCGGCTTCGAGGTGCGCGCGGGCCCGGCCGTCTCCGGATCCCGCTTCCTGTGGCGCGCGGCACCTCGCGTCCGCGGGCGCCACGCGGGCGAGTCCTCGCGCGGTGGCGGTCAGGGCATAGGGGCCGAGCGGCGTGTCGACGCGGGTGTGTGCGGCTTGCATGGCTTGCATGGGCGTTCCTCCTGGCTACGCGCGGGAGGGTGGACCGCGTCCGGAGGCGCTGCTGGCTGGAAGCGGACGCGAATCTGCCGCGCCGCGGGGAGCTCAGTCGGCCGGCTCGCCGGGGATCTCGGGCACGAACTCGCTCAGCTCGGCCAGCAGGCGGTCGAGCTCGTCCACGAGGCGCGTCGGCAGGTCGTCGCACAGCGTCCTGCGCACGGTCTCGAAGTACCAGCGCGTCTGCTCGGGCGTCGCGCGGAAGCGGCCCAGCGTGTCGGTGCCCTCCGCGCGCAGGTCGGCGACCAGCGAGCGCAGGTTCTGGAGCTTGTCGCAGGCGGCGACCAGCCGCGTGCGCGCGTCCGTCTCGTGCAGGCGCGCCAGGTAGCGCTGCTTGCGCTCCAGCCAGTCGCCCTTGGCGCGGGGCGAATCGCCCGGCAGGAGATCGGTGCAGCTCTCGACGATGCGCGCGACCTCCTCTCCGAAGCGCGCGCGGAGCATCTCGCGGTCGACGGTCGCGCAGTCCTCGAGGACGTCGTGCAGCACCCCCGCCACCGCGAGCTCGGCGTCGCCTCCGTGCTCGAGCACGAGCCCGGCGACCTGGAGCAGGTGGCTCGCGTAGGGAATGTCGCGGCCCTTGCGGGTCTGCTCGCCGTGGGCGTCGAGCGCGAAACGGATGGCCTCCGCGAGCCGGGCGCGATCCCGCTTCTTCATCGGTGCGAAGATAGCCGCGAGGTCTCGGGGCAGGCGCAGGGATGTGTTAGCTTCCGCGCGGGAGTGGGGACTTGGGTCATCCGCTGATCGCCCTCGCGAGCGAGAAGGAGGTCCGCCAGGCCGCGGCCTTCCGCGCGAAGGCCGAGAGGCTCGGCGGGGAGAGCCTCGCCGCCGCCTACGAGGAGGAGAAGCGCAGCGCGCCGCGGCTCGCGGACGCGGGAAAGCGCTACCTCGCGCCCCGGGGCGGCAAGCCCGCTACCGAGCGGCGCCGCAACAAGGACGAGGAGCACGTCGGCGCGGCGCTCGTGCGCTACGGCCTCGCCCGCGGCGACGGGCTGCCGCTGCCCGACGAGGCGCTGCGCCTCGTCCCGCTCGATTACCAGGTGCGCGTCAAGCCCGGTCCGGCCGACGCGCCCGAGACGAAGGGCATCGGCCGCATCGACCTGCTGGGCGTCACCTCCGACGACCGGCTCGTCGTCGCGAAGCTGCGCGTGCTCGGCCCGTCGGAGACGCGCTGCGGTGTCGGTGACACGCCGCTGCGCTCCTTCCTCGAGGCGCTGGCGCTCTGCGCGATCGCCCACGCGAACCTGCCGGCGCTGCGCAGCGAGATTGCCGAGCGCTTCGGGCGCAACATCTCGGACGCGCCGCCGATGCTCGCGCTGATGGCCACGCCGGTCTACTGGCGCCTGTGCCGGCGGCGCGAGTCCCAGCGCGGCGCGGGCTGGATCCGCGAGATGGAGCGCATCGCGCAGGAGGTGCAGCGCGACCTGGGCATTCCCGTGCGCTTCCTGGCGCTCGAGCTGCCCGGCGATCCGGGCTGGGTCTACGGGGAGGACGGACCCGCCATCGACGGGATCCCGCGGCTGGCGCTGGCGTGGGAGCCGGGTGCCGGCCGCGTGCGGCCTCGGGCGAAGCCCCGGCAGAGGCCGTCCGCGCCCGAGGTCGTGACCGTCGCCGCGGATCCCTCGCGGCCGGTGCGGCGCTACGCGGTGAGCGAGAGCTACCGATCCGGCGACCGCATCGAGCATCCGACGCTCGGCGTCGGCGTGGTCCAGGGCGTGGCGGGGCGCGGCAAGATCCGCGTGCGCTTCGACGACCGCGAGTCGGTGCTCGTGCACGAGCGCGCCGCCGGCGCCGCGGGCCTCTAGCGCGCGTCCGGCTTGCCCGCCTCGGCCGGCGCCAGCACCGGTGCCAGCTTCGGCCACGAGCCGCGGTTGCGCCCGACGCGGATCGGTGTGCCCGGCCGCCGCGGGTCGTAGAGGACGAAGTCGGGGAAGGCGTCGCCCTGGAGCTCGCCGAAGCGGATCCGTCCGCCGGTGTCGAGATCCTGCGCGGCGTGGCGCGTGCGGTAGCCGTCCGCGTCGCCGAGTCGCACCTCGAGCCGCACGCCGTCGCCGGGTCCCAGCAGATCGCGGCGGCCGTCGCCGTTCACGTCGGCCTCGAGCGTCGGCACGAAGCCCTTGGTGCGCAGGGTGTCGAAGTCGATGCCCGTGCCCGTCTTCCAGCGCTGCCAGGGGCTCTCCTCGAAGGGCTTGTCGCGGCCGGGCCGATACACCGTCACCTCCGCGTCGATCGAGCGCGTGAGCAGGATCTTCACCAGCTCGAGGACGCCGGTGGGCACGAGGATCAGCACCAGCTCGTCGCGTCCGTCGCCGTCGAGGTCGAGGATCTCGTGGCTCGCGATGCCGCCCTTGCGCTCGAAGACCTGATCGGGCTTGTCGAGGTTCCAGGTGCCGCCGCGATTCCGGTAGATGGCGATCTGCGTGTCGCCCCCGAGCACGCTGCCCGACGTGTCGGAGACCAGCAGGTCCATGCGGCCGTCGCCGTCGAAGTCGTGGGGCTCGACGTGGACGGCGCCCGAGGTGCGGATGTGGTCCGCGAGCGAGATGCGGTGCAGCGCCAGCCGCCGGTCCGGCTCGGCGGGGAAGCTCCCGTCGGGGCGCTGACGGAAGACGCGCAGCTCGTGGCGATTCGAGGTGACGATGTCTGCGCGGCCGTCGCCGTCGACGTCGCCCACGTGCACCCGGGGGTGGTCGAAGTAGATCTCGATCTCGCTCTCGGTCACGACGGGACCGGGACGCGGCATGACGAGGAAGTTCGCGCGGCCCCCGACGGCGAGCTGCGCGACCACGTCGCCGCTCGCCTCGAGCAGTGTGGCCGTGCCGAAGCCCGGCACCAGCACGCGGGGGCCCGGACCGATGCCGCTGTGCGCCAGGGGGATGCGGTCCACCCCGCGCTCGTCGGCGACCGCCGCGAGCGTGGGCGGCGCCGGGACCACCAGATCGCGCTGCGAGGGCGTGCGGCCCGCGAACGAGAGCACCGACACGCCATTGCGTCGCAGGAGCAGGAGCTCGACGCCGGGGCGCCCGTCGAGATCCGCGAGGTCGTAGGCCGCCGTGCCCGAGGGCAGCGGCATGCGCCACGCCGGCTGTGCGGCCAGCACGCCGTCGGGACCGCCGAGGTGCACGCGCAGCTCGCGCTCCTCCTCGGGCGGGAGCCCGCGCACGGAGGTCCAGACCAGGTCGCCGTAGCCGTCGCCGTCGAGGTCCGCGATGTCCGCCTGGACCACGCGGTCCGGGCTCGGGATCTCCTGGATCTCGAAGGGAGCGCTCGCCTGCGCCGACGCCTCGCGCGGCAACGCGAAGAGCGCGACGAGGGCGGGGAGGGCCGCGGCGCGGCGCGCGCGGGTCACTCGGCGGCTACGGCCGGACGCGGCGGAACGCGCCAGCGCTCGCCGATTGCGAAGATGCGCACGGCCTCCGGGTCGCCGCCTCTCTGCTGCACGACCTCGCGCAGCACGCGCGGCGGCAGGTCCGGCGGCTCGTCCGTCAGGTCGAAGGTGCCCCAGTGCATCGCCGCCATGTGGCGCGCGCGAAGGTCGAGGAAGGCCTGGTACGCCTCGGCGGGATCCATGTGCTGGTACTTCATGAACCAGCGCGGCTCGTAGGCGCCGATCGGCAGCATGGCGACGTCGATGGCGAAGCGCCGCCCGTACTCGCGGAAGCCGTGGAAGTAGCCGGTGTCGCCCGCGAAGAAGTAGGTCGCGTCGCCGGAGTCGAGCAGCCACGCGCACCAGAGCGAGCGATTGGCGCCCTGCTCGACGCGCCGCGACCAATGCTGCGAGGGCAGGCAGGTGATCTGCCAGCGGCCCTGGCGCGCGGTCTCCCACCAGTCGAGCTCGACCACCCGCTCGCGGCCGCGCGCGCGGAACCAGTCCGCGAGGCCCTTCGGCACGAACCACGACACCGTCGCGGGCAGGTGCTCGACGGTCCACGCGTCGAGGTGGTCGTAGTGGTTGTGCGAGACCACCGCCATGGCGTCCGCCGGCACCGCCTCGATCGGCACGCCCGGAGGCACGAGCCGCTCCGGGATCAGCGCGCGCGGCCCCCAGTGCGGGTCGGTGAGCACGACGTCCGCGGCGTCGTGGATCACGAAGGTGGAGTGCCCCACCCAGGTGAGCGACGACGAGTGCTCGGGGCGGGCCAGCCCGGAGCCGTCGTTGGGTACGCGCGGGGCGCCCTGCGCGGCGGACTTGTCGTAGGGGTTGCGCGAGAAGAGCCACCAGCGCAGCACGCCCCAGACGCTCTTCGGATCCGCGGCCCAGGGGTTCGAGAAGCCGGTTGCGACGGAGCCGTGCGGCGCGTGGAGCGAGTCCGGCACCCAGGCCGCCACGTCGAAGGCGGGCTCGGCCGGCGGCGCGCAGCCGAGCAGCGCGGCGCACGAGAGCCATCGGAGGATGCGCACGCCGAGAGGAAACCCGCTGGCTGCGACGTGTCAAGCGCGGCCGCGCCGCGTCTCCGAGGCTGTCTTCGCGTCCGCGCCGAGGCGCGCCTCGGCCTGCGCGTCCGCGAGTGCGACCAGCTCGTCCGAGAGGCAGCGCCCGCGCACGAGCCAGGGATCGGCGCCGAAGCCCATCGCGTCGTCGCGCATCGAGACGAGCTGCGGGTAGAGCAGGCGCCGCGGCCCGTAGCTCACCTGCGCGGGCGGCGGCTCCTGGGTCCGCGTCGCGTAGCCGAAGCAGGCGAAGACGGCGTCCTTGCGCGGCCCCTCGGCCTCGAGCGCGGCGAGCAAGTCGAGCGCGGCCGACATGCGCCGGGTCTCGGCGGCGTGCGACGCGATCCACGGCTCGATCTCGGCGAGCAGGCGGCGGTCGCGCAGGCCCTGGCGCAGGGCGTCGCCGACCGCGGCGCGCGCGGCGAGCGCCGCGCGCAGCGCATCGAGTGCGTCGCGCGGGTCCGCTCCGGCGCGCAGCGCGCCCTGCACGCGCGCGATCAGCGTTTCGAGCTCGGAGTCGCGGTCGTCCGGCGTCTGCGGCGAGTAGCGGTGTGCGCGCGCGAAGAGCGCGAAGGCCTCGGGCGCGCCCGCGCCGAGCGCGGCGGCGGCCGCCTGCCAGGCCCGCTCGGCGTCGTAGCCGCGCGGGTCCGCGAGGTAGGCGGCGGCACAGCGCAGTGTCAGCCCCGAGGCGCGCGCGTGCTGCATCGGGTTCAGCAGCACGCCGGAGACACTTTCGGCGAGGTCGGCCGCGCGCCCCACATAGGGAGGGAGGTGCAGCATCGGCCGCATCGGGCCATCGGCGACGGGCACGTTGTCCCAGATCAGCACGCGCCGGCGCAGCACCGCGGCCCGCGCGCGCGCCTCGGCCAGAGCGATCGTCGGCGAGCAGACCGTGCGCCCCGTCCAGCCGACCTCGATGGCGCGGTCGAGTCCGCGGCCGAGCTCGTCGAGGTAGTCCGTCGGCTCGGTGCCGAGATAGTCGGTGGGGACGAGCCATAGCGTCGAGCCGGCGCCCAGCGCGCCGCGCACCTCGTGGGCCAGCGCCACGTGCGCGGCGGCGAGGCTCGCGAACGCGGCGCGGTCCTCGGCGTGCGCGAGCGCGCTCGGCACGTCGTCGAGGCAGAGCCCGAAGAAGCGCGCGCCGAGCGACTGGAAGCCGCGCAGCTTCTCGCACAGCGCACGCCGCTCGTCCGCCGCCGAGTAGCGGATCGAGAGGCCGGGCGAGATCGCGAAGCCGACCTCGACGCCCGCGCGCGCGCCGCACGCCACGAGCTCGGCGAAGCGGCGCAGCGACTCCTGGGGATACGGCTCGCGCCAGCGCGCGCGGTGCAGCGGATCGTCCTTCGGCGCGTAGACGTAGCGGTTCATCCCGCAGCCGCCGAGCTGCTCGATCGCGTGCAGGCGGTCTTCGTGGGCCCAGGGCGTTCCGTAGAAGCCCTCGATCACGCCGCGGTGCTCGAAGTGGTGCGCGCTCACCGCCCCCCCGTCGCGCGGGATCCTATCGGCGCGCCGCGGCAGCCGCCGGAGGAGCACACGCCGGAGCGCGATGCGCCCGCGCCGCGGTGTAGACTGGTCCGGCGCGCGCACGGAGGACCCATGCCGACGCCCTTCCGCTTCGGAGTCCAGCTCTCGAGCCTGCCCGCCGCCGACTGGGTGCAGCGCCTGCGCCGCATCGAAGCGCTGGGCTACGCGTCGGTCTTCTGGCCCGACCACTTCACGACGCAGTGGGAGCCGGTGGCGGCGCTCGCCGCCGCCGCCGCGGTGACGCAGCGCCTCGCCGTGGG
>Ga0335070_10006182_pt1 | contig 14094 bp, 12 predicted proteins | sample Lox_Sample_13_FD_206722 | JGI IMG/M metagenome (GOLD analysis project Ga0335070, IMG submission 206722) | Soil microbial communities from Loxahatchee National Wildlife Refuge, Florida, United States - Lox_Sample_1.3 | ecosystem: Environmental > Terrestrial > Soil > Wetlands | place: USA... | reverse complement strand
AGGAGGTGTGCCATCGTCCGTCGTGTAGTTGTCGGCGTAGGAGTAAGTGGTAGTGTGGTTCGCACCTGTCATATCGGTGCAGGTTGCATAACCGCATGGATCGATCATCGTTGCCAACTGCCCCGTCGTGTCGTAGGTGTACTGGGTGACAGAGTCGTTGCTGCAGCCTGTCCCGGCAATACACTTTCTGGTGACCGTTGTAATGTTGCCTCTCGGGGCGGCGGCGGAAGCGCAGCCGAAGCGTGTTTCATCGTGGCCGTAAGGCGTCGGAGACGGACACCCTAGCGCTGTTCCGTCATAGCTGTAGTCAGTCTCCGAAAGCAGAGCCCCATTCCCGAACACCTTCACCGTCGCGGGACGGTCGAGTAACGACGGCCACGCAGTCACGAGGGAGTTGCTCGTGGGGGTGAATGCCTGATAGGTAGTTTTGGTTTCGCGAATCGGCGTAGTGCTGGGTTGAACGCAGCCACTGCCGCTGCCGAGAGCGGTTGTGTAGTCATATTCCGCTACATCCGTGGGCAGATCGGTGCTCATTCCTTCACCCCAACTGGACCAGCCTGACGGTTGATAGCCTTGGTACTGATAGAACTTCCCGGAAGTCAGGCCATTGGGCAGCGTCTCGCACTCTGCCGTCATCAAATCGATGGTGGCCCAAACCTTGGTAATCGTCTTCAGCAGATTATTGTTCGTGTCGTAATAGGTGACTGTGTTCTCAACAGGCATGTATCCTAGATCCACCCATGCGGGGTAGCTGGACTGGGGAGGCAGCATCGGGAGGTAGCTATAGACAGTGTTGAACTGCGTTCCTCGGATGAGGTCTCTCGTCGTTACAGTCGTACTCTTGCTCACCCACTGATAGCTGGGGGCGCTCGGCCAAATCGTCGAATAGCTGAAATCCTGTTCCTCCGTATTAGTTCCGTTTATGTTGACAACACGCTTGGTGATCGCGAACCAACTGTGTTGCACGGCACATAGCGCCCCCGCTCCTTGAGTCAATTGGGGCCTGTACTGGACGCCCTCAGCATTCGGAATCGTGCTCCACGTGTACGTCACCGTTGCGCCAGTCGGGTAGGTAATAGTTTTCAGTAGTTGATAGGTCGGGTCGTATGTAAATTGATAAGTCTCTTGGTTGGGTAATGTTACCGATTTGGTAACAACGATAGTTCCACCGCCACCGATCAGTCTGAGATCGAGGCAACCAGCAGGGTTACCGTAGTTGTCAATCCCCTGGCCGACCACTGTCACGGGAAATGTCAAACTTGACGGTATTGTTAACTGCTCGGTCGTAACGGTATCAGGGCTGGGCCGAGGCGCGGTTCTGCCCGTTGTGTTGCAATAGTTTCCATTAACATCTTCCGCGAATGCACCACATGTTGAACCGGGGAGGTTTCCGTGCAGATCCCATGTAGACAAGACGGGGCCGCTACCGCCGGTGCTGCCGGGCGTAAGAGACGCCTTGTAATGCAAGTCTCCTCCCTGAAGCTGATCCCCACCTAGATTGAAATAGGAGCACGCACCGCCGTCTCCCTGATCCGCCGGATAAGACTGTTGGATTCCCAATGCGTGGCGACCTCCGCTTGGGTCGATGACCACGAAGTTATTATAGAAGTTGCAGTAGTGATAAGTGCATGACATCTGATTGTTTTGGACGCAGATTTGGAGCGTTCCTGAGGAAAAACCGGGGCCAGTATTCGCCGCGAAAAAAGAAATCGCGTTCACGGCTTGATAAGGTTCATTGTTGGCAGTGTACACGAACCAGTTCGGCGCTTTTGTGAACTGAGTGTTCGAATCATAAGAGAAGGCGTATTTCGGCCAATTGGGATTGCGTTCGTGCGGGTACGGCTGCGGTATGCGCACACTGACCGATCCGTTGGCGGGGTTCACGATTTCGTTCAGCCCCGTAATGTAGTCGTGAGGAACTCCCGGGACAGGGGTGGACGTTGTGTCGCCGAGCCCTTCCGTTTGCGCCACCAGCACAGGTGCCAAAAGTAGGACGAGAATGAATGCCAAGGGGTTTATGAACTGGAGCGCCTTGAAGCGTTGCGCAAGATTGAAAAAGGTGAGGTGAGCCGGCATAGACACGGAAATCTCCTTCCATGAGTGGTGTTACACGGCGCCTCTCGCGCAAGCAGACGCTACGCTGGAACCCTGGCACTTAGCCAAGGTCGGGGTGATAGTTATTGGGGAAACAGCGATCAGGATATTTGACGGAACTGAGAATCCGTCGCCCCCTCGGCGTATCCCGACTGCTGATTGGGTCACACGATATCGGACATGTCTGTGGAAGTCAACAACGAATGAACTTCCAACGATTCAGATCACTCGCCAGTGTGAGTCGTATCACTCGATCTAACGCTCTGCATTAGATTCCCTGGAGTATTTGACAAGGTCTGCTCTGAACCAGGTGAGCAACGGACCACCCGGAATGTCGAAGGGGCGTTCAACGGTGCTCTTAACATCTACGACAGCTTTGCCATCTCTGCGCAGTCGTCTCCTTTTGACCGGAACAGGACTTAGCGGCGTTTCGGTCTCACCCAACAAGCTGAGTCTGTCGAGCGCCTTGGGCAACACGAGCACACCCGGAACAGTGAATGTGACCAACAACACCGGCTCCGATGTCACTCTGACCTATATGACGAGCGCTGCGTTTGCCGCCGGGCCGGGCGCGACAAACGGCTGTGGGAGTTCACTTGCGAGCAGCACTACGTGCGCGATTGCCGTGACTTTCACGCCGGGGCAACCTGGGAGCATCTACGGTTCACTGATTTTCACCGGCGCGGTTGACACGCAGGTCGTCAATCTTATAGGAACCGTTACCGGCGGAATCTCGCCGACCCTTAGTTTCAGTCCAACAGAACTGACTTTCGCCGTCCCACAGTTGGTCGGAACGGAACGACCAGTGCCCCGCAAACGGTGGCTGTCTCGAACAAGATCACCTCTACGGTGACCATCACGGGGCTATCCGCATCGCCGGGTTTCAAAGCGACTCCAAGCGGGACGACTCCTTGTTCTGGCTCTCTGGGATCTCATGGCAAATGCAGTTTCCAGATCACATTTATCCATCGGTCACCGGCACAACGGATGGCAGCGTTTCTGTGGGCAATAGCGGGGCGGTTAATCCGGTTCTTTGTTGCACTCGAGAACCGTAGACGCGCCGGCGTCGACTCGTCCTCACAACAGTAGGGATCTTGCAACGTAAAAAGGAGGGTTAGGTGAGAAAGAAATTCCTGGGAAGCTCTAGGCGCAAACGGAACCGAGGGCGGAGCACGCGAATCGACAGTTGGGACAGGCTAGAGTTGGTCATCGAACTTATCAAGAGCAGCCTCCCGGTAGACATGCGCATAGACTTGAACCATATTGAGTTTCCACCGCTCCTGGAGCCACTGCCCTATGATCCTCGCATGGAAAACTCGATTACGATTCGAACGCCTTCGCCCGTCGTGGCCGAGGTGCGAGTGTCACTCTCGATCGACGAAACGCTCGCATGGCTTCTGCCAGTTCAGTTCTGCGTTGACCACTTACTCAGGGTGGAGGAAGTCGTAGCAAAAATCACAGATGCGTTCTGGTTTCTCCAAGGATGGACGCACGTTCACGGGCAGGGAGGGCGTAGATCCCTTAGAACGCAACGCACTCAAGTCCAACACCTTGCCAAATCTGCGAGCAAGTACTTGGTTCAATAGCTAAGGCTCCTCTGTCCCTAACAGACCTCGACCAATTCCCCTGGATAACAGTGATTGATCGTCAGTGCTTCCCTGCTACAATCGCCAACGAGTAAACGGGTCCTCAGAATGGCAAATCTCGGTGATGTAGTGCGGCTGTTGAAAGATGAGCAAAACCGCCTGTCCAGGCAAATGAAGGCGATTGGTGAAGCACTGTCGGCTTTCGGGAAAACATACGCCCAAGGGACGAGAACTCGGCGTAAGATCTCTGCCGCAGGTAGGGAGAGAATTGCCGCTGCTCAACGGGCGCGATGGGCAAAGGTGAGGGGAACGAGTTCAAACGTGACCAAGATGCCTAAGAAACGAACGATGTCCGCCGCCGCTCGCAAAAGGATAGCTGCGGCACAGCGTGCTCGGTGGGCTAAGGTGAAAGCGGCTAAGAAAACGGCATAATCGAGCAGGGACTCAGCCCGAATTCACGATGCGAGTTCGGGCATTTTTTATCCCCAAAGTAAGATTGCTCGGTCCGTTTGCTTTCCGTCCGCTAACCGTTCATAACCTGGAACAACCGTCCTCTGTCAATTGGCATCATCCGCAAAACTTAACGGTCGCTGGACTTCCGGGCACGGCATCGTCTCCAAATTTTCGCTGGTATTCGGAGAGGTCATCGACGCTATCCCGACGGACCTGCGCGACGACTACGAACGTCGGCTGGACGAACAGATCGCTGCGCGGAGCACTAACCGCTGCGCGAAGCACTGAGGGGGCACAGTCGGATTAGCGCGACAGCGACATGCCCATCGGCGGTAGTCACTCCTTTATCTCCACGATGAAACGGTCGGTTGCTTTGAATCCCCACTGAACTTGCCACGTTCGACCGTTGCTTTGGTCGAGCAAAATAAACGTCCACATGTTCTTCGTTGGATACAGCGTGAATCGTCCTGTTGTTTCTGTGGCTCCACTTGGTAGCAAAGATGTAAGGTTCAACGTGGTGTGCCCTCGGTCGCCGGAGTCGCCCCACTGAACCTGCCATATTCGACCATTACGTGTGTCAAGTTCCAACACGTTGTAAATGTTCTTCGTATGAAAGATTCGATACGGCACATCCGTACTCTGCGATGTCGGCGGCAGTGAATCTGAATCTTGTCCATGCGAAAAACCACATGCCAACATCGCGACGGCGAGTACCACACCAATTGAGTGAAGTCTTTTCATGTCGCCTCTGTGAAACGCGTTCGAGGAACCACCTTCTGAGTTACTGGTCGGCGTCTGGCGTGCACACTGTGTTCTTCACTTTCACGGGCACCCACTTCCCATTCTTGACTTGCGACTTCCCGCCTGATTGAACGCGATACGGGTCTTCCTTCAGAGTGATGACCTGCCCTTCCATGTTCGGCGTCACAACGGGAAGTCCTTGCACGGAGTTCCACTGGTGATTCTTGAACGTCGCCGCCGAACCGTCCATCCATGTGTAAGTGAATCCCTCTTGATAAGGCTTGCCATCTTTGTCGGTTCCGCTGACATCGGGAAGCGGGTATGGCATCGACCGGAACGTTGGCATTGGCGCATCGACCATTTGTGGAAGATTCGTCACAACGAGTTTCCCGACTCCATGAAGAGAGACAGTGGAACCGTCGCGATCCTTGAAGTCAGCGTCATACGTCGTCTGGAAGAGTCCGCGATTGATGTCAGGACTGTTGCATGCGATGTAGTCCTTCCCATCGGCTTCAATGGACACCGGGGGAGGATGAGTCTGAGAGAACCAGCCCTTGACCGTGTCCCATTGACTAGATACGAGGATAAAAATCAGAACAGCAAGGACACCGCATCCCCATTCTCCCCCGGTCGATTTGCCCTCTGCCATGAACTCGCTCTCGCCGTCAGGCTCAATGTTCAGGCTGCATCAGAGGGTGTGGCTAGTCACTCATTCGGTTCTGGGTGACCGCCTCAGGCGGTTCGGAGAACGACAAGGGGGTGGTGGGTTGTTGAGTCGGCATCTCGTCATAAGTTCTGCCATCGAGCAACCGCCCCGTCTTCGATTTTTGACGACCGCCCCACTGTTTGAAGAAGAATGGAATCCGATTCTGTGCACACTGACGCTGGATTGAAGTCACCCAGTGCTTTTGCATCGGTCGTGCTGCGTAGCCGCTCTCGCCGCCGACAATGACCCAATCAATCCCTGACAGATCAATCGTGCCGAGGTCTTCGAGTAAAGGTTCTATCGACAAGAACCGAACACGGGCTGGAGAAGCACGAAGGTCGTCAATGCGGGAGAGTCCGTGTTGCTTGTTCTCAACACTGACGCCCCACCAGATGTGCCCTTGGTCTCCTGCGAATCGCAGCCGCCCGTTGAGCAGTTGACGCAAGCGCCCGGAACGCTTCGTCAGAACTTGATACGTGTGCCAGTTCGCCTCGATCATGACATCAACGACACTTTCGATGTAGGCGTCGGGGACGCCCTCGTGATAAAGATCACTCATCGAGTTCACGAAGATCATCTTCGGGGCTTTCCAACGTAATGGTTCTTGCAACTTCGACGGGACGAGACGAAGGTCAAAACCCTGTTCGTAGGGATGCCCTTTGACTCCGCGAAATCTCTCCGCGAATGTCTCCGCGTAGCAATGCTTGCAACCGGGGCTGATCTTGGTGCAACCCCTGACGGGATTCCACGTCGCGTCTGTCCACTCGATATGTGACTGAATGCTCATGACCCACGCTCGGCTGAAAGCCTCACTTCGGGAACGTAACCATAACTCCATCCCCAAACGTGACCTCACCACTCCTCTTTGGGCGTTTGTCGGCAGGCGGTGCCGCTTTGATCCTGCCCCCGGCTTCCATCGCTGCTAATACCCGCTTGTAGTTCGTCTTCAGGAATGGTCGTCCGACGGAATGCTCCCTGTAGACGTTGTACATCGACACAGTCTTTCCTGCAAACGCTTTCGCCAGCATGTCACCCAAATCGTCAAGCGGTCGGAGGAGTTCGAAGAGTGTCGGGAACTTCTCCGATGCAGGCGAATACTCGAATGTCGGAACGCCTTGATTCACTTCCGAACTTTCCTTCGCCATAATTTCCTTCATGATTTCGTAACCTTTGAAATCTTTGCTGGCGAAGATCAAATGATGTGTAGTCCGCGTACCTTTCTCATTCTTGAATGCGAACGGCAAGACGAAATTTGCTCCCATATCTCTCAGTGAATTGGCGAGTTCTTCAACGATCAACGCTTCCCTCTCTGCTGGGTTCAGACCTGGAAGGTCTCTTCGGAGCGCATCCGCACGTTTGTCTCCGAACAACGCGTTCATGTGTTCGCGAACGGCTTCGTTGTTTAATCCCATGTTGACTCGGTTGTAATTGAAGAAGAACATGCAGTCACAGCCCCAATTCTGCAAGACGGAATTTATGAGTTTGAGAGAAAGTCCCTTGTAGCCCCAAGGATCGACGAAAAAGAATGTCGGCACTAACTTCAGCCCTTTGAACTTCTCTGCGATGGCTTCCCCGACGACTTCATTGGTAACTTGCGGTTTGTGTGCGAGTTTCTCGATTCCCGGCAACTCTGCAATTGCCTTTTCCAGTTTGCCAACATTCGCGGCGTCCTTGTCGTTGAACAGAGTCACCAGCGCGCCTCGCATGTGCTCGTCTTCAATCGCCTTCGTCAAAACGAGAATCGGAGTCGAAATCGTCCCGTCTTCGTATCTCCCCGGACCCGCAAAAAGATCAATGTAAGCAATGCGCGGAGAAAACGTTTTGATGACATGCACCCACGCGAAGAAATACTTTGCGACAATTCGCGCTTTGATCTGCGATTGTTCGCGGGACTCGTCAAAGAATGTGCCGTCAACCATGCGATTTACTAAGTTACGGAAGCGATTATATGACCCAGAGTGCGATGTTTATAGGTACGGCAGTCACCGCCTGGCCAAAATCCTCGCTCTTTCTCCGTTCTTTTGGGAAACGGGGACGGAACATTTCAGAACCACATTGGCTACCCAATCGCGGTCGACCATCCCGTATCAGTGGCGTTCGCCGACAGTCAACGGTGACGGAAAGACTGATTTGATTCTGGCTGGTGGCGACAGTGGAATATCGATGGCGCTTGGCAACTGGGATGGTGCTTTTCAAAATGCAGTCGATTACAACGCGGGCAACGGGTCCGCCTGCGTCACGCCGGGCGATCTTAATAACGATGGTACGCTGGACATTGCTATCGCTTACGATGGGGGGACAACTGTCTCGGTGCTACTGGAAACTCTAGCGCCCATCGTGACACTATCTGGCACAAGCCTCGTCTTCGGCAACCAAAATGTCGGCACGAGTAGTTCACCGGAGACCGTCACTCTTGTGAACACGGGCAATGCCCCGTTGACGAGAGGGTGTTGAGTGACGCCATAACCTTTTCGAGATTGATCTTCTGCTTGCGAGGCACGCGAGGGCGTCCTAATGGGTGCTTGCAGGAGCAAATCTAGGCTCGGCCTGGTGGCTGGTAATCCTCCGGCTTCACCGGTACACCGTTCACAATCAGAAATTCCCGTCCGCACTTCTCGCAGCTCTTTCTAGACATGAAAACCGTTTCGAATAAACCAGCCGTCCCGATTCCAGCTTCCTGATGGCAGTTTGGGCAAATCATCATTTCTAAATTCTACAGTGCCGGTCGAATCGGAGTAATGGAGAGGTCCAGGGATCATTTTCTCTCGCCCACGAAACTGCGGTGTACCTACCGAAAGGACGAGCGGGGCGGGCGGTGGAGGACTTGTGCCGAAAACGGGGGGCAGGTCACAGCCATCACTAGCGAATCGCAACTCCTGGATCATACTCGGACCTGTTCGGGAATAAGGTCGCTGGTCAGAGATACAAGGGCGCATCAAAGCCGCCTCAGTTCTTGACGGTTAGTTCTTTCCTATGAAACTTTCGATCTGCTGCGCGACCTGCAAGGACACAGATTCGATGAAGTAGCACTTCAAATCATCGCGCCTGATGATCACGAATTCTTTCTGGTTCTTGTCCGATTTCGGCAAATCGGCAACTGCCGAGATTCGATCACTAATCAGCTGTCCGTCTTTCATCTGGTTCCGTTCTCGACTTGTGACCGTTCGCGTCGCTTTCATCCACTTTTCGATTTGCAACTCCGCTGGCTCCAATGAGGTGAATTCTGTAAAGTGTACTTGCCCCTCGGTGCCATCAGGCGTTTTGTAGAGTCTGTAGAGCGTTAAAGGGCCGCCCTTAGCCTTGAAATGGCCCGTTCGAACTACTTCTAGATCCGTTGAGTTCACACTAACTGCATCCTGCGCAACTACGGACCACGCGCAAAACAAGGCCGCTAGACAGAAGGCAAAGACCAATTGTTGAGCTTTTACCATAATTTCGGCCTCCTTATTCTTAATTCTGAGTTGCGGTTATTAGCTTCCGGATTGAGACGCTCCGGTTGCATTCGAATAGCAATCGGATAGGGCGTGTCCCGGATCTTGGCTCGGGTCTTGATATTGGCCTCGCGTAGTGGGTCCATTCTCGATGTTATCAATTGAATTACCGAGTTCCCAAATCTGGGTTGCGACCGCAGCCTGACCTATCGTGCCGTTCTCCGTATAGTTCGTCCATGGATTTGCGGAATCTGTATATCCAGCTACATCGTAAGGACCCTGATTGACGTATGCGGCGGTATTCACTTGCATCATATCCAGTTGGCCTTTGCTCTGGATGTCATTCGTTATAGTTCCTGTTGTTCCGATTCCCAGACCCGTGAATGCTAGAGTCGCGGTTCCATTCACATTTTCCGGATTGCCGGTGTTTCCTGTAGCTCCAGTTCCGATTGATGGCGTAGCGTCAAGGAGTACGGTACCAGGAAACACAGTCGAGACGCAGTCCGAGAGAGCCGAGAAGTCCAACGGGCTCGCGGGCGTGTCAGGCGGCAGACCGTCCTGGTTCCCATTGTCGCCGCTGTTGTCGCCACAACTAGAGTCGACAGTAGGGTCGCAACCTCCGTCATTCCCGCTTCCTCCATTCTCTCCGTTGCCTCCATCGTTTCGGCAGGTAGTACCCGCATATCCCTCTTCGATTTAGGTAGTTGCCGCTTGAGACGTGCTCAACCTCTGGCGAGATGATCAAGTCGGCAATCTCATTCAGGGTCATCAGCAGCTCCGGTCCCGCACGGGTGTCATCTTCAGTGTCTTTCACAGAGCAATAGAACCTGGGGGAATCGCTCAACTCGGTTCGGATGCTTTCGACTGCCGGTCGCATAGCCCGCGTTTTAAAATTCCTCTTTCAAGCGTTCAATGGGGTTAGTGCGAAAGGCTAGACCAAGCGCTCGCTGCTGCGAAATAGCCTGAAGGTGATACCCCCCAGCACCTTAGTGCCCTGGGCAACCGGAACTCACCAGTCGGCACCCGTGTTATAGCTGACACTTTTAAGAGGAGTTGCCCACAAACACCTGTTTTCGGGCAGCTCAGTCGCTAATCCTGGGACCTCGTAGATTCAGGTACTTGCGAAGGTAACGACGGATGGGATTTTGGGCAGCCTCGCGCGTCGCTACATTTGCCAGGCCCTAACTTCCAAGATGCCGACTTCTGGCTAGTAAGCGTAACCGGTCCGGGCATGAGTGTAATGGCCGGTGTTAACAACGGTTTCATGCGCGTAACCCTGGCGTTGTGCAAGTAATATGCTCAGTTCTCAGGCCTTTTGCTTACCTAACGGTTATCGCTCGCGGTTAACAAACAGAAAGGTCGCTGAACGGTTCGCTATTGATTCTCGAGGATGACCGGTTTCGCTCCGAGCGGCACGAATGTGGCGCCAGTCAGGCCGTAGGTCACGCCGCTCAAGTCCCGGTACTTAATGAACTGCGGCGGAGGAGTGTACGGCGTTGTCTGGCAGACTCCGCCGCTGCATGTACGAGAACTGTCCCACATGACCTGCGCGAAGTAACCGCCCGGCCGCGCCAGCGTACAGGTCCATATCGAGCCTGAGCTAGAACATCCAGAAAGCACAGCACCCACAATCCAGTTTTCGAGTTGCGCGTATGCGATACCTGCGGGACAGATATAGCCTCCGTTATTCGGAGCAGTGCAACCCGTGGCTGTGTTCGGCTGCCACAGCGTTCCCCGTGCGCTGAAGTCCCAGCCGTACCAGTAGAGGCGGGAGACACCATTCGCAGCATTCAAGAGATACAAGCGGGCCACACTACCGGCTTGCATATCCAGATCAGGAAGAACCGTATCTGCGCCCCACGAGGCCTCTGTGTCCCATAGCGGCAGTGAACCCATACCTCCGGCTGCCATCGCGGTCTGCACCGGTGTGATCAGTGACAACACCGACTCGGGCGGATTGGCATACCCGTGGAAGCCGATGACATCGACGTAGGCGCCGCCTCCGGCCGCAAGAAAGTTTGTCAGCCAACTCGTTCCAGTGGCAATGCCGGGACTCACGATCACGGCATTGGGATTGGCAGACAGAATGATCTGGCGAGCATCTTTCGTCATGCGCACCCACTGGGCGGAGGTCCAGTTCTTGTTCGCGTAGCCAACCACGTTGGGCTCGTTCCAGACTTCCCAGTATTTGATCGATGTGCCGACGTGAGCGGCAAGCTTTGTGACGAACGTGTCGAAGTGCGCGTTGCTTCCGGTTCCATCCGAGTTGAGATCGTTCGGCGGGTCGCAAGAACCGGACCAGGAATTGCACGTCGTGTCGTTTGGATTGGACGATGCCCACTGCGGTACGCCCAGGAATGTGTAGAGGAGGTCCACACCGTGCGACTGCACATTGGCAGTAAATTTATCCAACGTCGTCCAGTTGTAAACTCCGTCGGCGGTTTCGAGATTTCCCCACAGAGTCCCGGTGCCCAACAGTCTCTGGCCGGTAAACGTGTCCGTGGGCCAAGGCGTCGTCGTCTTGTTGATCGTCATGTCGAAGAGGGCGGGTGATACCGTGGGTGCAGTTGGCACAGTGACTGAGTTCGATCCGTTCACAGTTCCTTGTGTGGCCGTAATCGTAGACGCGCCGAAACCCATGGCTGTCCCCAAGCCAGAGCTGCTGAGAGTCAGAACGTTGGACTTCGAAGAGTTCCAGATGGCCACGCTCGTGAGATCTTGCTTGCTTCTATCCGCATAAGTTCCCGTCGCTGTAAACTGCTGTGAGTTGCTCAGCGCGATCGTCGGATTCGCCGGTGTGATGGCAATCGAAATCAAAGACGGGGCCGCCACCGTCAACGAGCCGCCCACCATCATTCCATTCGAAGCGGCAAAGATGTTCGTATTTCCGGCGGTGACTGCGACCGCCAGTCCCAAGTTGTTGACCGTGGCCACTGCAGGAACTGTGGAGGTCCAATTGACAACGCTCGTGACGTTTTGCACGGTACCGTCGCTGTAAGTCAGAAACGCCTGGAACTGCTGCTGGGCGCCGAATGCAATCGAGGAACTCTGGGGAGAGACTGCCAACGATTCGGGCACCGCCGCAGTGACCATCAAGACTGCACCCGAACTGGCACCACCCGAAGTCGCGCTAATCGTTGCCGCGCCTATCCCAATTCCGCTCGCCGACCCAGAGCTGTTGATCAGCGCAACCGACTGCGTATCAGAGCTCCAGGTGGCGGAAGTGGTGAGGTCCTGCGTGCTGCCGTCGGTGTAAGTCGCGATGGCTTGGAATTGTTGCATCGTTCCCAGCGGAATGGTCACAGCCCCGGGTGATACGGTCAGCGAAACGATCGCCGGTGCTCCCACCGTCAGCGTCGTCGCAGCCGTCACCGTCCCTTGCGTCGCACTGATCGTCGTCGTCCCCGTTCCCGCACTCGTCGCCACTCCCGATGTGCTAATGATCGCCACCGTCGCCGACGAACTCGCCCATTGCACCGTCCCGCTCACATCCTGACTGCTCCCGTCCGTGTAAGTCCCCGTCGCCGTAAACTGCTGTGCCGTCCCCAGTGGAATGTTCGGTGTCTGCGGACTCAGCGTGATCGTCAGCAGCGCCGCCGGACTCACCGTCAACGTCGCCGTCCCACTCACCCCGCCCACCCCGATCCCGATTGTGCTCACGCCCGTGCCCAGCGTGCTGGCCAGCCCTTGCGTGCCCGGCGTGTTGCTGACCGTCGCCACACCCGCAGTCGACGAACTCCAGTGTCCCGCTTGCGTCACGTCCTGTGTCGTGCCGTCTGTGTACGTGCCCAGAGCAGTGAACGCCTGCGTTGTGCCCAGTGGCGTCGTTACCTCCGGCGGAGCGATCGCGATCGATACCAGTGCTGCTGCCGTAACCGTCAGTTGACCCGAACCCCTGATGCCGCTCAACGTGGCCGTGATGTTCGCCGTCCCCAAGCCAACACTGCTGGCTAGTCCCGCGCTGTTGATCGTCGCCGCCGACGTCGTGTCCGAACTCCAGGTCGCCGTCGAAGTCAGATCCTGCGTCGTGCCGTCCGTGAAACTGCCCGTCGCTGTGAACGCCTGCTGCGTTCCCAACGCGATCGTTGCGCTGCCCGGCGTCACCGCAATCGACACCAGCGCCGCCGCACTTACCGTCAGCGTCGTCGATCCCTGGATCGTGCTTTGCGTCGCTGTGATGTTCGCCGCGCCCGTCGCTACGCTGGCGGCCATTCCCTGGCTGCCGTTGCTGTTGCTGATCGTCGCCACCGCCGGGTTATCCGAACTCCACTGCACTGTCCCCGTGATGTCCTGCGTACTGCCGTCGGTGAATGTACCGGTGGCCGAGAACTGCTTCGTAGTGCCCAGCGGAATCACCGGAATCGCCGGCGTCACCGCAATCGACACCAGGGTCGCCGGACTTACTGTCAGTGTGGTCGTGCCGCTGATCGAACCCAACGTTGCGTTGACACTAGTGCTGCCCACGGCAGCGCTCGTGGCCAGTCCCTGGCTGTTCACAGTCGCGATGGCCGAGTTAGCCGTGCTCCAGGTCACCGAACTGGTGACATCGAGCGTGCTGCCATCGGTGTAGGTGCCGGTGGCCTTGAGGGGCAGCGCGGTTCCCAGAGCGAACGATGCATTCGCTGGAGTGATCGCTAGCGACACCAGCGCCGGCGGACCCACCGTCAGCGTCGCCGAACCGGAAACGGAACCGACCATCGCCGTAATGGTCGTCGTGCCAATCGCGCTTGCGCTTGACAGTCCCGATGCGCTGATGCTGGCTACCGCGCCCGAAGTAGAACTCCATGTCAGAACGCTGGTCAGATCCTGCGTGGAACCGTTGGTATACGTACCAATCGCGGTGAACTGCTGGGTCGTCCCCAGCGGTATCGCGGCCGCCGAGGGTGTGATCGTGAGCGAGATTAGCGCCGGTGGATTGACAGTTATAGCTGCCGACCCACTGGCACTTCCCGATGTTGCGGTGATCGTTGCCGCGCCTATCCCAATTCCGCTCGCCGACCCAGAGCTGTTGATCAGCGCAACCGACTGCGTATCAGAGCTCCAGGTGGCGGAAGTGGTGAGGTCCTGCGTGCTGCCGTCGGTG
>Ga0335070_10006181_pt1 | contig 14094 bp, 10 predicted proteins | sample Lox_Sample_13_FD_206722 | JGI IMG/M metagenome (GOLD analysis project Ga0335070, IMG submission 206722) | Soil microbial communities from Loxahatchee National Wildlife Refuge, Florida, United States - Lox_Sample_1.3 | ecosystem: Environmental > Terrestrial > Soil > Wetlands | place: USA... | reverse complement strand
CCCGCCAACAATCACATCCTCCAGCACCTGCTCCAGCAGCGAGCGAAACGAATCGTCCGGATTCGGGACCTCGAAGTTTTCTGTCAGAACCTGCACTCGCGCCAATCCATCCGGAATCTGCTCGAGTGTTCTTCCGCGCCGCGGCTGGATCCGCCACTTCATTCCCGCGATTCGATCCTTTATCGTGTTGATCGCCCTCCGCGCCACCGGGGTCTCCGCGAACCTCCGCAAGTTCGCAGGCGTCGCTTTCGGCATGAGCACGTGTGGCGCGGGCGCCCCCGCCCGCGATAGGTTTGTGGGCAGCATCCCCTGTGGATAGAACGGGGCCAGGTTCGACCCCGTTCCCGCCGTCCGGCGGCCGCTCCGCGCGCCTGCAAACACGCTTCCCGAAAACAGTTCTCGCAGCGATACTTCTCCCGCCCGGCGCATCGCGCCGCGTACTCTCTCTCGAATGTTCATGATCTCCGTCCGACGTGTCGCGCGGGCATTCCTGCCCGCGAAAACTGCGTTGACTCTGTGGGACAGGCTTCCTCCCACTCCTGCCTAAACCTTGTCAACCTGAGCGATGCCGGAGCCTACGCGACGGCGAGTCGAAGTTGAAGCGTCTGCGTGGAGTCTGAGCCACGCGCCGAAATCCCGAGCGCAGCCAAGAAAACTTGGCTCCCCCACTGCCTCCCGCCCCATTTCCCGTCGCAAGGCATTCTCTGACCTTTTTCCCGGCGCCCAAAACAAAACGGCACAGCTCTCGCCGTGCCGCGCTCTCCTTCGTGTCCTTTGTGTCTTTCGTGATGGCGCTTTTTCCCGCGGCCGCTAAGAGCCGCCTACGCCCTCAACTCTCTCCGTGCCTCTTCGGCAATCTCCGCCATCTGTTCTACCGTCCGCACGCGCACCCGGCTTTGCTCCAACATCCCGATCGCAAACCCGACTCTCGCTTCCTCTCGCTTCAATTCGTCTTCCACCACGGCTGTCAGCGAGGCCTGCATCTGCTGCCCTTTCATCCCTGCCTCGATTCGCGAGTAGCGGTAAGCTAGCGCCAGCGCCTGGTCCAAGTTCGCCGACAGCGACACGGCATGAAACATCTTGACTGCATCGACCTGCCGATACCCAAAATCAATCCGGAAAGGATCGCCCAGCCCCGTGTACTGCGTGACATCTAGATTCTGTTGCATCAACTCCAACACTCCGGCGCCCTCGAATCTGTCTTTCATCGCCAAGCGAATCGCTGCGCGTCCTGTCGGCTGCGCTATGCGGTGGGTCTCCGGAACGGCCAGATACATAGCCGCAAGCACCTCCATCTCCCGAACTGGATCACTTGTCAGTACTGCCTTGCTCGGCGCCATTTCCAGCTTGCTCCCGATCGACTCAAAGATGAATCGCTCCAAGTCTTCTCTGCGCCAGGTGCTTTTCAGAATGCTCCGCAGCTCTCGCTCTACACCTTCGAACCACTCGATTTCAACCTCCGGAGCCACGCACTGCAAAAGTCTCCAGTCGCGCGTGAGTCGAACGTCCGCGAAGCGGCCTTCTTCCTCTACCAGCATCAACCCTACCGTAAGAAAGTCGTCCTTCAACGCAAACGGTTGATACCGCAACAAGTGCAACTCAAGTTGTCTCTTCTCAGCCATGAGCAGCCTGCCCTTAGGCTTTGGTCTCCCCCGTGTTGCTCTGTGTCCGCTGTGATTGAGCCTTTCTCGGCGAACTTACCGCTCTCCGCCCTTAATCAGCCCTTCTCACGCTTCCTCCACCCACTCCGGGAACGGCCTCCGCGGCGAGCACCGGAACGCCTGGATCAACTCCCTCACGACCGTTCTCCGTTCCAGCAACGTGTTCACCAGCCGCTCTAGCTCGTCCCATGACGATCCATACCACGCCGGAGGTATCTCTCCCGCCACTCGCCAGATCTCATCTTCTTGCATCTTCTCAATTCGCGAAAGCCACGGCTCGAACGATGCCCAGCCCTTCACCCGCTCGTACACTTCGTTCCGCGGATATACCCCTCGCAGCGGATAATCCGGAAACGTCCACTCCCCTGCGTTGAAACAATATCCCTGATCGATAAACGACGCCGAATACTTTCTCTCCCGCATCTTCCGCCAGAACGCCGCCTGCCTCCCATCCGCATTACACGTCCATTTGTCGAGCGCAAGAATTCCCGCAAATGTCTCCAGATTCCTCACACGGTCCAGCATCTCCGGCGGCAGATAATCCAGAACCTGCCCTTCCACTGGATTCACCACAAACCGCGATCCAAACTGCAGCCCGGCCTCGCACCTCAGCTCCCGTGCCCCGAGGACGATCGTCAGTTCGGCAGTATGCTCCACCAGCCACGGTAGGACTTCCACCACCTCCGCGATTGGAACCGGCAGCCCAGCCCTCTCCGCCAGCTTGGTTGCCAGGTACTCATTCGCCAGCACCCGCTCATGCTGCGGATTGTTCCTGAACTTCACGACATAATAATGACCGTCTTCGCACCGCATCAGGTGCGACTGCGCCCCGCCCCGCATCCTCTTTATATGCTGTACCGCCGCTGTCGCCATCGTTCTATACCACTGGTACTCTCTCGACGCCGATCCAAACTGACTGCCATCCTGAGCGAGGATCGCCGCGCGCAAAGTGTGCGGCGACCCCAGTCGCAGGATCCCTACTCCCGCCTCCGTCATTCCCGCGTCTCATGTCGTTCTCCCCGGGAACTTCAAAACCCCCCAATCTACCTTCTCCCGGCTCGCCTGCCTGTGATCCCCGCCACACCGAAACTGTTCAATTTCTCCCGATGCTCCCCCACGCCATCGATGCTCGCGCCCCTCTCCCGGCCTCGGCCATCCGCACTGCCCAGGCAATCGCCAGCGCCATCACGCAATCATCGTGCGCGCCCTGCATCGCCCCGCTATTCCCGTCCACGAACCGCACAAATGTCCGGCACTCATTCAACAATCTCGAGCTCCGGAACGCCGTCGGCTCCTCCACTAGCGCCGCCGCCAGGTTCTCAATCATTGCCGGACGACTGACGGCTGACGTCAGCCACCCATCCTGTCCCCTTTGTGCATAAACATTCGGATACTCTTCAATCCGCAGATACGCCAGCACACCATGCCCGTGATTGTTCTTTTCCACTGCGATCAGTGCCTGGTTGTATTCCTTCCCCAGCGCTATTAGCTGTTTCGCCAGCTCTCTCGGCGGATAATGTCCATGCAGCTCTGCGCACTGCGTCCCCAGCTGCCGGTCGATTACCTGCGCGCACGAGTAGTCGCCCTCCGCACCGCCGCCCGCCGGATCCACTCCAATCACATAGCTCCGCCCTGCCTGCGGAGGCAGCCAGGTCATCAGCCGATGATTGTCCCGCGTCTCCACCGGTTCTTGCGCCTCCTTCAGCGCTCGCTCCACAGACTCCTGATCGAACACGCATTCGCCCGAAGCCTTAAAGCACGACACCGCGTCTTCCGCGAACTCCTGACCCGCCAGCCCGCGCAGCGTCGACCACTGCGTCCGTCTCCACGCGATCTGCGCCAGCGTCAGTCCGTGGATCTCCGCCAGCTCCGTTTCTTCCGGCGTCAACGGCAGAATGTTCTGCCCCAGATCATCCGTATAGTGATCTTCGTACCACCACGGAAAAAAGTGCCGCGTGTATCCCGTCTCGTCCGCCCTCTGCCACTCTTCGTAAAACAAGCCCCCCGCGCCATTCGGCGTAGACTCCAGCACAACTTCCCCGTTCGGAACTACCGCCGCCCTCAGCGACGCCAGCGCATCCTCCGCTCCTCGCCCCCATCGCGCCACTTCTGAGCAATGCAGGTTCTGGATCGTCCATCCCCGCCCCGCATTGTCATCGGCCGCCGCCACCGCGTACTCGCTGTCCAGGTACGGAAACACCATCTGCCGAGCATTGCAGTACGACGTCCTCAACAATCCTTTCTTGTGTTTTTCCGGCAGCTTCTCCCAGAACCTCTTCACAATCCGGAAAATCTCCTCCGCCGATTCCCGGTCATGCGCGACCTGAACGCTCAACGTTCCAGGCCGCGTGATCGTCTGGATGAAGAATCGCGCCGCCACATACGTTGTGATCCCGAGTTGCCGCGCCTTCAGCACGATGTTTTTCTTCGTGCACCTCCGCGAATACTCCCGCTGCGCCCGGTTCAAAAGGAACTTCGTCTTCTTCGTCTTCGTCCGGATCCTCAAGAATTTCTCGATCAGCAAATCGCGGATCGTCGGCGTCCAGATCACATTTTCGTCCCCTTCGTTCACCACCTCCGCGAATCTCGATGATCCCTCATCCAGCGAATCCCCGACCCTCTCCAATGTCAGACAATCTACTTTCCCCACTTGTCCCCTCTGCGTTCCGGCGTGCCCTTTGGTTCACTCCCCACTTCTGCGCTCTCATCTCTACCTCCGCAATCCCCGGCGCCCTCCCTCTCCCCCGTGGTTAAGGTGTTGTTTTTTCGTGTGGGTGTTGGTGCTGCTGTTGGTTTTCACTGGCAACTGGCAACTGGTTCACTGCACTACCACCACAAACGGAGATGCCCCCAGATACACATACGCCCCGATATCCCACCCCGCTCCGAACGCCCGCTGGTCCACTCCTTCCAGATCGAGCGCAAAGTTCGGCCCCAGGTCCGCTCCCGCATTCACGCCCGGCGACGACCGGGTCGGACGGAGGTCTGCTTCCGCCCCAGTCGCCGCCGCCACATAAAACGTCGTCCCTGGTTTTTGCGTCTGCCCTGCCAGCCAGTTCACTAATTGTGTGTTTGTCATCACGGTCGCGCCATGCGCAATGAGCGCGTCCAGCAGATTCCCAATCTCCGTCGGCGTCAGCTCGTCCTTGTGCCAGAAAATCCCATACGGAACTCCCCACACCGATCCCTTCCACACCAGCGATGCGATCCGCGCATCCATCTGTTGTGCCGTCAGCCCTTGCAGGTGCGGATTCGATCCCAGGCTCGTGATGTTCTGGATATTTGCGCCGTTCGCGTACACATCTTTCACCAGCGTCATCGACAATGCTCCACGCGCCCCCAGGTATCCCGCCGCCACCGCATACCCCTCCGTTGACGAATCCTCCTGCCCGCCCGGATACACATACGCGCGATTCGCCGGCAGTCCCGTGAGGTTCGCGTTCATCCACGCCATCGACTTCGCCATCTCATCCGGTTCCAGCTTGCTCTCGGCCGCCTGCACGACATACGCCGCGCTCTTGATGTCCTGGTTCGCTAGGTCCGCCATCGCGATCGAGTGCGCCGCCCCTTTCCCGGGGAACACCATCGCCGCCTGGTATCCGCTCCGCCCGTTGATCGTCGACGCCAGTTCCGACATCGTGTCGTATGCCGCATTCGTCAAATCGAAACTCAAATTCTCGCCGCCCGGCCCGCCCGTCACCGTCGTCGTCAGCGTCGTTCCCGACACGCTCATCGTCGCCGCCGTCCCGATCCCCACGTACCGGACCCAGAATGTCGAGGCATTCCGATACTGCGCCGAGTATGTCGCACTCTTGATGTCCTGGTTCGTCACTGGACTCAGCGTCACCGAATCCCCCGGGGTGCACACCGGAGGAATGCACGATGCCGCCGCCACCGTGTAGCCGCTCCTCGCCTGCATCGCCGTCACCAGGCTCGAGATCGTGCTGTACGCCGGGTTCGTCAGGTCGAAACTCAGGTTCTCTCCCCCCGGCCCTCCCGTCACGGTCGTCGTCAGCGCGTTCCCGGCAATTGTCATCGTCGCCGCCGAACCCGACCCGGTGTACTTGATCATGAACCCGGTCCCCGGCTGGAAATACTGATGCGACCACGAATGTGAATTCAGATCCCGTCCCGCGTTGATCCACTCCTGGAATTTCGGGATCATCTGCGTCGACCCGTCGTAACCCGTCACAACCGCAATGCTCGGCTGCAATCCTCGCTGATCGAACTGCGGAAGCCAGGAGTCGACATACTGGCTTGAATCTGTCAGCCCCGGATCGTCCACCGTCAGCGTGATCCGCGCTGGATACTTCTGGAATCCCGCTACCGCCGGCGCCGTGTACGCCGCGATGTTGTTCCCGCCATCCGTCCCGCCCGAAGTGTCCGTCGATGGCAGCACCCCAATCCCGTTTCCATAAAGATGGCAGTACGAGTAGTTCGCCGTGTTTGCCGTCGACGTCGCATCCTCGATCCCGTAATTGCGATTCCCGTACGCGCGGCAGTTCTTGATCTGGACTCCATTCGCTGATCCCGATCCCGACACCCGTATCCCGTCATAGTTCCGGTTGGCATCGACGTTGTACAACTTGATATCCGCCGGCGCCGGACTCGTATTCACGTATAGTCCGTGCGGAAGGCTCGGCGCCGGAATCATTCCTTCCGAGTCCACGTTCGCAATCGTGATGTGGTCCGACGCGCCGCGGATCCGCACTCCATAAACATCGAAGTACGTCAATCTAAAGTGCTCGATCTGCAGCCAGCTTTTCCCGTTGATATCGACGATCTGGCTTCCGCCATTCGCCATTAAAATCGCCGCCACGCTCCCGTAGTAGCTCGCTGGATTGCCCACGGAGTACAGGTACAGCGTGTTACTCGAAAAATAGAACTGGTACGGTGCCACCACCGAAGCGAGCGACGAAAACTTCGTCCCCCACACGCTTCCCGGACTTCCGCTGCTCCCCGTCCACCCGAACAGCACATACGTCATCGATGGCGATGTGATCGCCGCCTTCCACACGTTCCCCGAGTACACCGACCAATTCGCTGCCGACGACAAATCGAAATATCCTGTCAGCGTCGGCGCCTCTCCGACTCCGTACGCATCGAAAACAATCGGATTGCCTGAACTTCCGCTCGACGGCGGCACCAGGCTCTCGTTCCACACCCCGCCTCTCTTGAATAGGATCTGATCACCCGCCGCGAACGTGCTCGCATTCGCCTTCGCGACCGTCTTCCACGCACTAGCTTGCGTCAGCCCATCGTTCGTGTCGCTCCCATTCGGATCGACGTAGTAAGTTGCTCCTCCCGCCGGGATGCCGGCCATTGCAATCGCCGCAAACAGGACAACAGCCCACCGCAACGCTCTCCCGCACACTCGGTCCGCACTGGTCGCTCGCTCCCGGGCGCACACCACCGCCATCACGAGAATTTGAGCCTTTCTCGTCATCCAACTCTCCACTTGTTCTTGAATTGTTTGTTATGAAGTGCTTCTAACTACCGCGGCCGTCTTCCCCGCCTTCTGCGATTCAGCGCTTTGGTTTTGCCTGAGCACTGGCCACTGACCACCGTCCACGGGTTGTCACTTCTGCAATCTTTCACCTTAGCAGTGCCCTAGTCGACCGTGTACTTCACCACCACGTTCATCCGATGCAGTGTCCCGCTCGCCGCTGTCGTGACGTGCCCGATCTTCGTCCCGACGCTCACCGCATCCTTGCCGCTGACAAACGCCCCCGTGGTCGCTCCCGCCGTCGAGCACGCCAGGTCCGAACTCAAGATGTTTGCTCCGCCCGATTGCAGATTGATCGTCGCTGTCCCCCCGTCAATCTCGCAGTACACCTCCACGATATGAAATGCCGCCGACCGGTTCACATAAATCGATGGCACCATGAGTGACGTTGTCAGTAGGTTGTTCGCATCGAAGAACGTGTACGTGAACTGCTGCGGATAATTCTTCGCCACCTCCGTCACTGCGCCCGCATTCTCCGACACTGCCAGCTTTCCATTCGTGCTGAATCCGATCTTCGACTTTCCGCTCGCCGCTGCCGTCATCGTTCCGTACGCGCCCTCGGTGCTCCACGCTCCCGAGCCCGTCTGGACGATATTCCCCGCGACGTTCAGATTTCCGCTCATCGTCACGTCGTTCGAGAACGTCTTTGCGCCGCCAATCGTCTCCATGCCGCTGTTATGCACTACCGTCGCATCGGCAGCCGCTCCGGTGACCTGCGACACTGAGTAATCTCCGGTCGCCGCCATCACCGCACCCGTGCGCCCGAACACCGACGCGACTCCCCCGCCTCCGCCCGACCCGCACGCCGCCCCGGCATCGGTCAGATTTCCGTTCGCGTCAAACTTCGCGCAGTCTCCGTTTGTCGTCGTTCCGCTCAGCGACACCACCTTGTGCGTATTCCCGCTGAACGAGAAATCGCTGACCCCGGTCCCGCCCCGCGCCCCCGCCAGCAGCCCCGTCCATCCCATCGCGAACGTGTGTGTCGTCCCGCTGCTGTTGATCCCCAGCGTGACATTCGTGTCATTGGTTTGCGCAAAGCTCTGCGACGCGCCCGTCAATCCATTCAACGACGTGATCCCGTTTCCGCCGCCTCCGCCGCTCCCGCACGGGGAACCCGTCGATCCGATCACTCCCGAGGCCACATTCAGGCATCCGTTGGCCAGCCCCGCGAGCGTCACGTTCTGATCGAACTTCACCGCCACGTTGAATTCCTTCAGCCCCGCGTTCAGTCGCTCTTTCCAATTCTGCGTCGTCCCATCACCCGTCGCCGCAATGTAATTGGAAATCGACACCGGCGCGCCCAATGCCAGTTGTCCCTGGCTCATCGTCGTTCCGCCCGCCGCCACGTCCGTGCCGATCCACGTATCGTTCGCGCTCGCCGCCGCGCGATATCCCGTCGTCGCCCGTGTCTTCGCCGACTCCGAATCGATCAGCGTAATAATGTGGTGCGGCTGAAGATTCGCCCACGGCGATGCCGAAAAATTCAGCCGCCCTTTGGACATCGTCATTCCCCCGCCCACGAACGGCCCGTCCGTCATCAGCGTCGCCGCCTGATTCGGAACGCCGTTATTCGCGCTCGTATTGCTCGACACGCACGCCGTGTATCCACCCGGCGATGCAGTTCCATTCCCGGTGCACTGCCGCGCCACCTGCGCCGGATTCGAGGTTAGCCCGACTCCCACCACGTTCGCGTGCTCCACGTCCACCGACACGCTCTTGTTCACCGCCACGATCGATCCCGGCCAGAAAATGATCTGCCCAACATAGTTGCCTGCCAGGATCGTGTACGCCGAAGTCGTCGTCGAACCGCTGTCCGTATAGGTGCAAACTAATCCCGAACATTGTGCGACGTTGGTCGCCACCGATCCGCATGCGACGCTCGATCCGCCCGTGCATCCCCCCGCAAACGGATACACCGACCCAACTCCCCCTGGCGTCATCGTTCGGATCACGTCATACGTGATCGTGTCCGTCCCGTTCGCCACCCGTGGCCATCGCACTGTGATCGCATCGTTGCCCGTCGAACTGTAATTCAGAACCTGCATCGGCGAAGTCTGCGTCCCGTTCGTCGCGTCCTTCGCCACGATGAAATACGAGTACGCCGTGCTTCCGCTTCCGCCCGTTTGGAACGCTCCCTGCATGCCCCCCGCGCCGCTGATCGTGAAATTACCCGAGCCCACCGTCCCCGCAATCAGCCCGGCAATTCCGGTCCCGGCAAAAGGGGACCGCGCCGGCGACAACGGGTTTGCGTTGATCGTGCTCTCCGAGTACACGTTCTTCAGGTACGCTCCCTGGTAATTCCCCGTGTAGGTCGCCGCATACACTTGCCAAGGTCCGCTCGCCTGGATCACCGTATTTTCGACATACACTCCGTTCGAGTTGTAAACCGTGACTCCATTCGACGAGTTCGCTGTGATGTTCGAATCCCTCAGCGTGATCACCGGCGCGATCTGCTGCGGCGCGCTCTGATTCCCAGCCGCGAACACGAACGACCCCGTCCAGTTCGGGCCTTGCGTCAGCGTGTGCGCGTTATTGTTGAAGTGGTCGATGAGCGCATTCTCGTCGTCCCACATATCGAAGAAATTGGTGAACGTTCCGATCTCGCCCGCGAAGTCATAAGTCAGGTCCAGCAGGTGCGTGTTCTCCGAATTGTCCAGCACCGCCACGTACGCGAGCGCCGCCACTCCGGGTGTGCTCTGCGATGCAATGTCTGCTCCCGAATGCGCGTATTGGAATGTCGTCGGGTTCGGAACTGCCGTGATGATCGCGTCGCCCCAGTAGGCGCTGTTGTCCGTGAACAGGATCGTCACCATGTCGCCCGCGCGGAAGCCATGCGGCCCCGCCGTGGTGATTGTTACGATCTGTGCCGTCCGCTGTGTCTGGGTGATCGCCACTCCCGAAAAGGCCGGCTCGCTCGAGTGATCCGTCGGAGCCTGGAAACTGATCCCCGCCACCGTATTGTTCGCATATGAATTTGAGTTCGAAAGATTCCCCACCTGCAGGCACGCGCCCCGCCCCGCGCACGCCACCGACGCTCCATAGCCGCTCAGCGTCGATTGGTTCGTATGCAGATGAATCGTCCCCTGCACGTTGTAGGTGTTGATCGATTTGTTGGGCCCATTCGCGGGAATGATGACGTTGCATTGCCGGTTCTTGTACGTCGTCGCGTCAACCCCGCACGCGTCATTCAGCGTTTCTTGGATTCCCGACGATGCCGATCCGATTGTGTATCCCGACGCATACGAATAATACGGAGTGATCTTGATCGTGCCCGACACAGCCCCCGATGTGCATCCACCCGGCGTCGTCACCACGTTCACCGCTTCGCTGTTTCCTCCGCCTGTGAGCAGCACCTCGTATCCGGCCCCGCTCGTCGTATCGATTCCCACCGGACACGGTGCCAGCGTTATCGTCGCCTGCACGCCCGCCGTCAGTGTCCCGGAAATCGTCTGCGACCAGTTCAGTGCGGTCGTTGCATACCGGATCCCCGGCGGAGTCCCTCCTTGCGATGCCGGCACCACTCCATTCACCAGGCTCGCCTTCGCCGCCAATCCGGTATCGACATAGTGCCGCGTTGCCGCCTGGTTCAGGGCCGTTGGATCGCCCGCTAGCGTCAGCGGCCCCGACATCGTGTCCCCCGTCTTCGCCACGAAATTTCCCGCCCCCACGTTCTGGACCGCGCCATCCACGTACGCCTTATTGACCACGTCATTCGCGCCGTTCGGCGTCGGCACCGTCGGAGACGAAGCAAACTGCTTCGTGCCATTGATCATCTCCGCGCCCGAAACGTGCACCACCGACGCATCCGCTGCTCGGCTCGCCACTGCCGCGTCCACGTACTGCTTCGAAACTAGTCCGCTCGCCGTACCCATTCCCGGCGTTGTCCGCACCGCCGAGATCGTCGCCGGCGATGTGGTGGGGATAGCCCAGTACTCCGTCCGCACTGAATCGTCCAACTGGAACACCACCGTGTAGAACGTCCCTCCCGGATTCGCGCCCACATTGGGAACCAGGTCCGTCGAGAACGATCCGCCCGCGCCGATCTTCACGCTCTTGCTCCCCGCCGAAACCGCATCGCCCTCGGCGGTCACAAAAGCTGGCCACGAGATCAGCACCGTCCCCGATGCTGCGGTTCCATCTGCGCGATACACCGTGTCGGCGACCGTCGTCAGCCCCGGCCCCGCCGCCCACAGCCGTCCCGCTAGCGCTACGATCGCGCACACCATCGCCGCCTTCAGCATCGCGTTTATCCCCGATCTCATCGTCGCTGATTTCCTCTCGCCCGACTCTATCGCCTCGGACCTCATCCCCGCGAGACAACGCGTTGTTTTCTTCATCCCTTTACCCTCTCCACGACCGGTCATCCAAAACACCACACCTATCGAACCCTCTCATCCTGAGCGCCCTCTGAGGAATGCGAACAAGTCGAACCACCCCTATCCCCTCAACATCGCCTCAGACTCCGCGAAGCATTCTCTCTCCTCAGCAAACACACGGTGACCTCTCACGATGAGAAGGTTTACCGACGATTGACATCTGATGGCGGCCAGCCCCTCGCAACGCTGGACCTTCGTGCCCTTCGTGGTGAAGGCTCTCCGCCCGCGATCAATGTGCCCTCTGTGCTGAAAAAGTCTCCGAAAACAAAAACGCCGCTCCTCTGAGCGGCGCCCCTTCCGCATCTTCTGAAACTCTTTCTACACCATCCAATCCTGCGACCGCACGCCCGACGCCTGCGGCTTGTTCTTCTCCAGATAGCGTTTCACGCTCTCCACGTACACATCCGCGAAATCCACCACCGGACGCCGCGTCTCCATCATCACCATCGCCTCGTCCAGGTCCCATCCCGTCGCCCCGAGCACCGCCAGCGCCATCATCGGCGCCCGATGCACTCCCGCAGCGCAATGGATATACACTCGCGCCTCCGGATTGTTCAGCGCGTCGAGCGCGAATTCCACTCCCCGCTCAAGCAACGCCATCGGCTTCGGCTGAAAATCGTCGTCCGTCGGATTCCACAACACTTCGACGCCATGCGGTTCCGCCAACGGCGTGTCGTCGAACTCGATCTGCATGTCGATGATGTGCGTGACCCCGGCTTGCGCCAGCTCCGTCATGTTCTTCTCGTTCCAGATCCCTCCGCCCACCGCGATCCGGTCCGTTAACCACGTCATATCCATTCGTCGTTCCGCTGCCTCACCCTCGCTGCCGGCGCAAAACAATCCAGAAACGAGAAACCACCACACTCGTTCTCTGATTCTACGTCAGTCTTCCTCTTCCTCCCTAGGCCGCGGCACATCCGACGGTAACCCAAGACGTTCCAGCAGCGTTCGCGTGAGCGAGCCGTCCGGTTCTCCGCAATCGTCGTCCGCATCGCCGGCCGGAAAAAGTCCTGCGACCTCCCACAGAAACTTCAGCGATGTCACGGATCCGCTGGTTTCGACCGACTGTACTGTCCGCCTCGCCATCTCGACCGATTCGTTCAGGATCACGTTCCGAATCTGCGTACGCAGCTTCTGCATCTCTTCCGCCGTCTTCGGAACAGCCGTTAATCCGCTTCCGCTCGATCTCCTCGCCGAACTCTTCTTCGCCTTCGTCATGCTTTCCTACCCCGCTCTTGAGCTCTACCCTGCAATCTGACCTCTGCAATTGATCCTGCGCCTCGATCCGGTTATCGGATTTCTTCGAAGATCTCGCCCGCGCCCCTCTGTGTCCTCTGTGGTGAAGGTTTTCCTGATGGCTGATAGCTGTTAAACAAAAAAGGCGCGACCGTTTTCAGTCGCGCCTCAGTTTTCTTTACTCTTAATTTCAGAATATCAAATTGAAGGGGGCAATCCCGCCAACTTTTCAGAAAATATTTTTGCCGTCATTGCAATCACTTACCTCGAAATTGTAATTTTTGCCCTCTTGACAACTTTTCTCGCCTCTTGTCGCCCTCGGCAGCTCGCGCATCAATCCACCCTCCAGAAACGTTCGCGATAGCTCATCCAGGGCCTCCGGAATCTCCCGCTCCACCGTTCGCAACGGATATCCCAGCAGCCGCGATACTTCCACCTGCGAATATTCCTCCAGCACGTTCATCGCGACCAGCTGTCCATGAAATGGGTTCAGTCCGTCCAGCGCCTTCTCCACATCGTGGACGAAGATGACGATATCCTCGAAGCTCGTCAGCGAGTACGACGTGATTCGCGACCGGAAGAACTCTCTCCCCAGCAGCGATGGCAATCGCCCCACTTCCACTGAAGACCTCGCGTACCGCTTCAGCAACGCCACCGTTCGATCGCGGTAGGGCCACATGTCCAACCCGTCCGCCAGCCACGGCGCCGTCGGCCTTTCCGTCACAGCCATCAGGTGCCACGCTTGCGCGGCCGTCATGCCTCCACCTCCATGGTCGCGACCGCCCGGATGTTTTCAATCTTCACGCCGCACACCAGACACTCGCTCGCTTTCTTGCCTTGCCGGCGCCCCGGACGCGGCAGCGCGGCCAGCCGCGCCGTGCAGCCCGGACAGTACACCGCCTCTTCGCCGCGCGTGCGCAGCCACAGTCCTCCGCACCGCTCGCAGTACTTCAACTCCAGCTCGATATCCTGGGCTTTCAACTCCGATATGAAATTCATGATTGCCTTTCCCGATCGATGAATGAAATTTCTTCGTTATCGCTGCAGCAAAAAAGCCCTGGTCCCGATCGCTCGGTTCCAGGGCTCGTTTCTCTTACGATGACCTGTCGTTCTATGTAGTTCGCTATGAATCCGGCCGGAGGCTCGCTTCCGCCCTCTTCTTACTGCACTCGTACCGCCAAGCCCGGTTCTTGCTGCCGGAAATAACCCTCCTCATAGCCTGACTTGAGCACGGTTCCGTTCTGTACCACCACGCTCAAACGCCCGGTGAAGCGAAGGGTTCGTAACAGCCGCTCCATCGCGGCTGACAGTACCT
>Ga0335070_10006180_pt1 | contig 14095 bp, 9 predicted proteins | sample Lox_Sample_13_FD_206722 | JGI IMG/M metagenome (GOLD analysis project Ga0335070, IMG submission 206722) | Soil microbial communities from Loxahatchee National Wildlife Refuge, Florida, United States - Lox_Sample_1.3 | ecosystem: Environmental > Terrestrial > Soil > Wetlands | place: USA: Florida... | reverse complement strand
GCTCAGCGACGACGAGCTCCAGGCGCTGTCCCCGTCCGAGACCGCCGCCTTCGCCGGCCCCATTCCCACGCAGATCGTCTCCAACGACGAGTACGTGCCGCCGCCGCAGACCGAGCGGCAGCGCCGCGTGGAGGCGCGCGTGAAGGAGCTGGCCCAGACGCTGGGTCCCAAGCGGGGCCTGAGCCGCCGGCAGTTCCTCGCCACGGCCTCCGGCATGGCCGCGGCCTTCCTGGCCATGAACGAGGTCTACGGGCCGCTCTACGGCGTGACGGGCGCCGAGGCCGCCGATCGCGAGCTGGCCGCCGAGCGCGCGCAGTCGCTCAAGGATCAGTTCGTCATGGACTGCCACACCCACTTCCTCCGCGACGACACGCGGCTCGTGGGCTTCGTGCGCATGCGCGAGTCGGTGGGCAAGGCGGGCTGGAATCCCGCGCTCGCAGGCAAGGAGCAGACGATCGACGACCTCAAGTTCGCCAACTACTACAAGGAGCTGTTCCTCGACAGCGACACCAAGGTCGCGCTCATCTCCGGCGCGCCCTCGGACGTGCCGGAGGACTGGTTCCTCACCAACGAGATGAAGGCGGAGGCGCGGGCGCGCGTGAACCGGGAAGCCGGCTCGCGCCGTCTCCTGAGCCACGCCATCTTCACCCCGGGCCAGCCCGGGTGGCTCGAGGCCGTCGATCGTGCCATCGCCGATCTCAAGCCGGATTCGTTCAAGGGCTACACCATCGGCGACAACACCAACAAGCAGCTCAGCCGGTATCCGTGGCGCATGGACGACGAGAAGGTCGCCTACAAGGCGTACGAGAAGTTCGCCCGGGCCGGCCTCGTGAACGTCTGCGTCCACAAGGGGCTCTTCCCGCCCTCCGTGGAGCAGCAGTTCCCGCATCTCCTCGCCTACTCGGACGTGCGCGACGTCGGCAAGGCCGCGCAGGACTGGCCGCAGCTCAACTTCATCATCTACCACTCGGCGTACCGCATGGGCCGCGTGGAGGACAACTGGGCCATCTTCGAGAAGACCGGGCGCATCTCGTGGGTCACCGATCTCGCCGAGATCCCGGGCAAGTACGGCGTGCGGAACGTCTACGGCGATCTCGGACAGATTTTCGCGCAGAGCACGGTAGCCGACCCTCGCCTCTGCGCGGCCATGATGGGCCAGCTCGTGCAGGGCCTGGGCGCCGATCGGATCGTGTGGGGCACCGACGCGGTGTGGACGGGCTCGCCGCAGTGGCAGATCGAGGCGCTCCGGCGGCTCGAGATTCCCCAGGACATGCAGAAGAAGCACGGCTTCAAGCCGCTGGGGCCGGCCGACGGGCCCGTGAAGAGCGCCATCCTCGGCGAGAACAACGCCCGGCTCTACAGGTACGAGAAGCGCACGGCGCTGGCCGCCGACCGCCTCTCGGCCATGAAAAAGACCTACGAAGAGGAGGGCGCGCTCCGCAGCAATCTCCGGTACGGCTACGTCGTGCCCCGGAAGGGCTAGGCCATGCGCCGATGGGCCATAGGTTTGCTGGCCGTCCTCCTGTGGGCGCCCGCCGAGGGCGCCCGGGCGTTCATGGCCTTCCTGGTGCGGCCCGCCTTCAAGCCGAAGCTGGCCGCCGCCGGCCTCGACGACAAGGAGTAGCGCGCATGAGACTTGTCGGGCGAACCGCTTTCGTCACGGGCGCCAGCCGCAACATCGGCCGCGCCATCGCGCTCGCCTTTGCCGACGAAGGCGCGGACCTCGTGCTCAACACGCGCGCCAATCGCGACGAGCTCGACGCGGTGGCCGCGGAGTGCCGCAAGGCCGGCGTGCGCGTCCTGCCCGTGCTGGGCGACATCGCCGACGCCGGCGCCGTCGAGGAGATGGTGAACGAAGCGGCGGCGGAGCTGAGCGGCATCGACGTGCTCGTCTGCAACGCGGCCATCCGCCCGCACACCGCCGTCACCGAGACCTCCGTCGAGGACTGGCACCGCGTGATGGGCGTCAACCTCCACTCGGCCTTCTATCTCGCGCGCGCCGTCGTGCCCGGCATGAAGGAGCGGCGGCGCGGCAGCATCATCGCGCTGGGCGGGCAATCGAGCCTGACCGGCCGGCCGAACACGGCGGCGGTGACGGCGGCGAAGACGGGGCTGCTTGGTCTCATTCGCGCGCTCGCCGCAGAGCTCGGCCCCTTCGGCATCCGCGCGAACATGGTGATCCCCGGCACTATGGACACGGAGCGGCGCTACGCCGAGTGGTATCCGGAGTTTCGTCAGGCGCCGCCCGGCGCGCCGGAGCAGCTCAAGCAGATCCCGCTCGGCCGCCTCGGCCGCCCCGAGGAGATCGCGGACGCCTGCGTCTTCCTCGCCTCCGATGCGTCCAGCTACATCACGGGCGACGAGATCCGCGTGATGGGCGGCCGCGTCATCGGGTAGCTCGTCCACGGCACCGCCCCGACCGTGTCTGCGCCGCGTGCTATAGTGCGGGCCCGATGCACGATAGCCGAGACGATCGGCTCGGGTCTGGGCGGGAGGCGCTTCAGCGTCACGCTTGGCGCGAGGCCTTCGAGCACTTGCAAGCGGCCGACGCCACGGAGCCTCTGGCGCCCCAGGACCTCGAGCGGATGGCCGAAGCGGCCCTCTGGGTGGGCCGACTCCAGGAGTCTATCCAAGGATACGAGCGCGCCCACACCGGCTATCTCGATCGAGGAGATCGCCGTCGGGCGGGCTTCATGGCCCTTCAGGCCGCGCACGCCTATTTCGCCACGGGCAAGGAAGCGCTGGCCAAGGGCTGGCTGAAGCGCGCCGAGCGGCTCCTGGAATCGGAACAGGACTCCATCGAGTATGGGCACCTCCTGAGGGCGCGCGGCCTCAACACCAAGGACCCGGACGAGGCTCTCTCCTACGCGCGCGCCGCCTACGATCTCGCCACCCGCCTCGGCGATCGCGATCTGGCCGCCCTCCAGCTGCAGGAGCAGGGACGCATCCTGATCGCCAAGGGCGAAGTGGCCGACGGCCTGGCGCTCATCGAAGAAGTCGCGGTGAGCGCGGTGAGCGGGGAGCTGGGCCCGCTCACGACCGGGGACATCTACTGCAACGCCATCGATGTGTGCCGAAGGCTTGCCGACTTCAGCCGCGCCAGCGAATGGACGGACGCCGCACGCCAGTGGTGCGACCGCCAGGGCATTCTCGGATTTCCCGGCGTGTGCCGGGTGTCCAGAGCCAGTATCCTGCGCCTCCGGGGCGCCCTGACGGATGCCGCCGGCGAGGTAGCCCGAGCCTGTGAGGAGCTGCGCCCGTACGGCGTGGGCCCTCTCGGCGAAGCGTTCTACGAGATGGGGGAAATCCGCCTTCGTCTCGGGGATCTTCCCGCAGCGGAAGAGGCATTCAAACAGGCGCACGAGCTGGGCCGGGACCCGCAACCCGGGCTCGCCCTGCTGCGATTGGCCGAAGGTAAACGAGAAGCCGCACGAGCCGCGATCAAGAGCGCCCTCGCGGACGATTCGCGGGATCGACTCGCCCGGGCCCATCTCCTGCCCGCGCAGGTCCGGATCGCGTTGGCCGCTGGCGACGCGGAGACGGCGCGGATCGCCGTCGAGGAGCTCGAGACCATCGCGGCCACGTTTGCCACGCCCGCCATGGAGGCAGCGGCGCTGTGCGCCCGCGGCCAGCTCCAGCTGGCCTCGGGAGATGCGCCCGGGGCGCAGCGGAGTCTCCGCACGGGCTGCCGTCGTTGGCAGGAGCTGGACGCCCCCTACGAAACAGCCCAGGCTCGCATGGCGCTTGCCGCCGCGCACCGGGCGGCCGGCGATCTCGAAACTGCGGCTCTCGAGCTCGCGGCCGCGCGTGCCGCCTTCGAGCGCCTCGGGGCCGTGATCGAAGCGGCGGAGGCGGCCGCCGCCCAGGCCGCGACGACCGATCCGACCGGGCCCGGCGAGCCGGAGCCTCCGCGACGGGAGACGCGCACGTTCATGTTCACCGACATCGTGCGCTCGACGCAGCTCATCGAGGCCATCGGCGACGAGGCCTGGGCCGATCTCGTCCGCTGGCACGACCAAGCCCTGCGGGCACTGTTCGCGACTCACGGCGGGGAAGAAGTCGACCACGCAGGCGACGGATTCTTCGTCGCGTTCCCGAGCACGCTACCCGCTCTCCAGTGCAGCGTGGCCATTCAGCGTGCGCTCCTCGAGCACCGCCGGCAACAGGGATTCGCGCCGCAGGTGCGCATCGGGCTCCACGCGGCGGCGGCAGAGCGGCGCCGGGACGCCTACCGCGGCAAGGGCGTACATATCGCCGCCCGTATCGCGGCGCTTGCCGAGGCCGGCGAGATCCTCGCGAGCGTGGGAACGGTCGAATCTCCACCGTCGGGGATCAAGCTGTCCTTGCCGCGCACCGTGATCCTCAAGGGGCTGTCCGAGCCGCTCGACGTCGTGTCCCTCCACTGGCGCTGATCCGCATGCCCCGCAGCGCGGGGAGGACGCGCCTCATTTGCGGGGCGACATCATCCGCTTACGGCTTCTTGAGCTTCAGGTCCTCGTAGGGCGAGAGGTAGAAGCCCGGAATCGCGCTCGCGAGGATGTCGTCCACGCGCGGGCCCACGCCGGTGGGGAAGCCCAGGTGATACACGGGCGCCTGCGTCACCTGCTCCTGGAGGATGCGCTGCAGCTGGAAGAGGAGCGCCTCGCGCTTCTTCCGGTCGAGCTCTCTCGCCTGGCGGCGGAAGAGGTCGTCCACCTCGGGCAGCGAGCCGAACGCGAAAGCCCCGTTCTTCGTCACGAAGGACTCCAGCCGCGTGGCGGCGTTGCCCGAGACGCCGCTGATGGTGAGCACCACCCCGTGGAGCTTCTTCTCGCGCCACGCCGTCATGAACGCGCCGCGCTCCATGGTGCGCATGCGGGTGCGGATGCCCACGGCCTGCAGCCACCCCGCGATGGTCTCCCCCATGGAGTTGTAGGGCGGGAACGGCGTGATCTCGCCGGCATCGAACCCGTTCGGGTACCCTGCTTCGACGAGGAGCTGCTTCGCGCGTCTGGGGTCGAAGGGCGGCGGATCGACGGGCCGGGCGAACTCGAAGTCGCGCGGCACGATGCTGCCCGTCGGCCGCGAGAGCCCGAGCGTCTCGGCCTGGTTCAGCGCCTGCCGATCGATGGCGAGGCTGGCGGCCAGCCGCACGCGCTTGTCCGCCCACGGTGACTTCGGATCCCACTGATCGGGAAAATCGAGCCAGAAGATGCCGAGATGCGGCGCCACCAGGCGGAGCCCCGGCGTGCGCTTGAGGTCCTCCGCGGTGGGGCCCGTCACGAGGAAGGCCACGTCGACCTCGCCGTTCTTGAGCGCCGCCGCGCGCGTCGTCTCGTCGGGCAGGTTCCGGAACACCAGCCGCTTGATGGACGGCGTCTTGCGCCAGTAGCCCTCGAACGCCTCGAGCACCAGCTCCACGCCCGGGTTGAAGCTCACGAGCTTGTAGGGTCCCGCGCCCACGGGCGCCTTGCGAAACGCCTCCTCGCCGACGCGCTCCACGTACTTCTTCGGCACCACCCAGCCCGCGCTGGTGACGAAGGTGCCGTAGAACGCGGGAAAGTCCGGCCACGGCTCCTTGAACACGAACCGCACGCGATTCGGCGCCGGCGTCTGGATCTCCCTGACCGCGTCCTTGAGCACCTTGGCGCCGCCGCCCCGGTATCGCTCGAACGAGAACTTCACGTCCTCGGCCGTGACGGGATCGCCGTTGTGGAACTTGATCCCCGCCCGCAGCGTGAAGTCGGCGCTGAGCCCGTCCCTGGCCATGGACCACGACTCCGCGAGGCTCGGCGCCGATCCGCTTCCGGGCATGGGCTTCAGGAGGCCGTCGTGGAGCGCATAGAGCAGCAGGAAGGGCGTGATCGTGCTCTCGCCCTCCGCGGGATCCAGCCAGCGCGGCACCGGGCTGAAGTGCATCGCGAAGGTCAGCGTGCCCTCGGGCGCCGCTCCCGCCTCGGGGGCTCCGAGCAGCACCACCACGCTCAATGCCAGCACGCAGCACGCAAGTGCCCGGCGTCTCACCATGGTTTCACGTCCTCCGTCACATAGCGGATTGCCGGGCGGCCGCCCCGGCCGGCGCGCTCATCTTACTCGAGTCTTCAGCAGGGGCGAACATGCATGCTAGCCTGAGGCATGTGGATCAGGAGCACCGTGCCATGATGACTCGCGGCCGATCCGTCCACGCGGGGACCAGGCTTCTCGCGGGATTGTGCTGGGTCCCGTTCGTCGTGCTGGCCGGTGCCGGTTTCCTCGTCATGACCAGCCCTCCGGGGGCGGTAGCGCCCGCGGGCCCGCTGAAGGGCGCGCGGGCCGTGATAGTCGCCATCGGCTTCGCCCTCGCCATCTTCCTCGAGGTGACGGCGCGCATGCTCGCATCCCGCCAGCGCCTCGCCGCCGGCTACGACGCCTCCCCCGAGGCCGCCCGGGCCATTCTCGACGCGACGGCCGGCATCACGCGGGTGCTGAACGTGGCGCTCGCGCTGTTCCTGACGTTCGTGGCCGCTCCGCTTCGTGGCCTCGCACCGGGCCACGCGCTCACGCTCGGCTTCGGCATCCTCCTCGCCACCATCGCCTGGGGGGTGTGGGTCCTCAAGTCGCTGCACCGCGAGCTCGCCCGGCAGGACCAGCTCGGCGGCCTCGAGGGCTGGAACGGCTTCGTCTACAGCAACCCGCGCGATCCCCGCCTGTGGGTCCCCAAGATCTCGGGCTTCGGCACCACCCTCAACTTCGCGCATCGCCGCGCGTGGGTCCTCCTCGGTTCCATCCTCCTCCTCTCGCTCGGCGCGGCGGCCGCCGGAGTCGTCTCGGCCTTCTGCCGCTGACCGCGAGCCGCGCGCCGGATTGACCGGTGCGCGCCGTTCTGGCAGTCTCGCGGCGATGGCCGACCCTGCCGAGAGCCCGAAGGACGCCACGCCGATCACGCGGGAGCTGAACCGTGCGGTGCGCGCCGTGCTGCCCTTCGGCGACGCGCAGGACTTCGAGGACGCGCAGCGCGGGTTCCTGGGCTCGCTGCCCGAGGTCGAGATCCGGAACGAGGCGGGGCGCATCGTCTGGAGCCTCGAGGACTACGCCTTCCTCGACGCGCCGGAGGCGCCGCCCACCGTGAACCCGAGCCTCTGGCGCCAGGCGCGGCTCAACATGCACCACGGGCTCTTCCAGGTGACCGACCGCATCTACCAGGTGCGCGGCTTCGACATCTCCAACATGACGGTCATCGAAGGCGACCGCGGGCTCATCGTGATCGACCCCCTGATCTCCACCGAGGTGGCCCGCGCCGCGCTCGACCTCTATGCGGCGCATCGGGGCCGGCGTCGCGTGACCGCGGTCATCTACACCCACAGCCACACGGACCACTGGGGCGGCGTGCGCGGCGTGATCGACGAAGCCGACGTGAAGGCGGGGCGCGTCGAGGTCATCGCGCCGGCCGGCTTCATGGAAGAGACCGTGTCGGAGAGCGTGCTCGCGGGCACGCCCATGGTGCGCCGCGCGCAGTTCCAGTTCGGCGCCACCCTGGCCAAGGGCCCGCGCGGCCAGGTGGACGCGGGCCTCGGCAAGGTCACCTCGCGCGGCACCGTCACGCTGATCCCGCCCACGCGCGACATCGCGGAGCCCTTCGAGACGCACAGGATCGACGGCGTCGAGGTCGTCTTCCAGCTCGCGCCGGAGACGGAAGCGCCCGCCGAGATGCACATGTTCTACCCGGCTCTCCGCGCCTTCAATCCCGCGGAGAACGCCACGCACACCCTGCACAACACGTATCCCATCCGCGGGGCGCAGGTCCGGGACGCCAACGCCTGGGCGCGCTATCTCAACGAGGCGCTCGATCGCTTCGGCGCCGGCGCCGACGTCGTGTTCGCGCAGCATCACTGGCCCGTGTGGGGCAACGGGCGCGTGCGGGATTTCCTCGCCAAGCAGCGCGACCTCTACAAGTACCTGCACGATCAGACCGTGCGTCTCATGAATCACGGGCTCAAGCCGGCGGAGATCGCGGAGCGGCTGGCGCTGCCGAAGAGTCTCGCGGATACGTGGCACGTGCGCGGGTACTACGGCACGCTGAGCCACAATGCGAAGGCCGTCTATCAACGCTATCTCGGCTGGTACGACGGCAATCCGGCCAACCTGAACCCGCTGCCGCCCGTGGAGCGCGGCCGCAAGTACGTCGAGTACATGGGCGGGCCCGACGCGGCCGTCAGGCGGGCGCGGGCCGACTTCGACCGGGGCGAGTATCGCTTCGTCGCCGAGGTCATGAGCCACCTCGTCTTCGCGGATCCGTCGAACCGCGCGGCGCGGCAGCTCGGCGCGGACGCCCTCGAGCAGCTGGGCTACGGCGCGGAGTCAGCGACGTGGCGGAATGCGTATCTGCTGGGCGCCCACGAGCTCAGGCAGGGGCTCGCCCCGACGGCGGCGCGGGCCCCCGTGAGCCCCGACGTGCTCCGGGCCATGAGCCTGGAGCACGTCTTCGATCTGCTGGGCGTGCGGCTCAATGGCGAGAAGGCCGAAGGCCACCACATCGTCGTCAACTGGCGCTTCGAGGACCTCGGGCGGACGTACGTGCTGAACCTCGAGCACTCGGCGCTGACGTATCTGGCGGATCGCTGGAGCGATCGCGCCGATGCCGCGGTCACCCTCGATCGGGCGACGCTCGATCGCATCCTCCTGCGCGAGCTGGCAATCCCCGACGCCCCGCAGTCCGGCCGCTTTCGCATCGACGGCGACGCCGGAAAGCTCGCCGAGCTCTTCGGCCTCTTCGACCAGTTCACCTCGATGTTCGAGGTGGTCGAGCCGAAGCGCTCGGCGTGACGCTTCCCGCTACTGCTCGGCTCCCCAGGTGTAGCTCTCGTTGATGATCCAGCCGCGGGAGGTGAGGTTCTTCCGCGCCCGCGGCGAGGCCCGACCCGAGAGGAAGAGGATCTTCTCCGGCGCCTGGAAATCCTGCGTGGGCACGATGCGGCCCAGGGTATCGGTCCAGGAGATGTAGTCGACGGGAACCGGGAGCACGATGGTGCCCGACGCCGTCTCTCCTTTGATGGGTCCCGGCGCCGAGACCTTGGCAATGCGCGCCACCGCCTCGTGGTATCGGGCCAGCATGTTCACCGACCCCACGACGAACTTCACCTCGTCCTGCGTCTCCGGCACCGCCGCGAACTCGACGATCTGGTCACGTCCCGGCACATCCTTGAGCCGGTCGAAGGCCAGGGCGAGCGACCACAGATAGCTCAGCGAGTACTGCGGATTCTCCATGAGCGCCCGCACCTGGTCCGGCGTGGCGCCGGTCTCGCGGAACCTGGCCTCGGCCATGTTGACGAGGTCGCCCGCCGGCGTGTCCCACACGGCCCGGTTGGTGGCGCTCACCGCCGTCATGGCCCCGGAGTACGGGACCACGAAGAAGAACAGCGCCTGGATGCCCGCGCGCCCGGAGAAGGCGACCCATGCCACGTCGGTGAGCCGCTCGGAGAGCACATCGTTGGTCGTGTACGGATCGACCCCGAGACGCTCGGCTATGCGCCGCCGCTCCGCTTCGAAGCCGAGGGCGGTGACGGTGACCGCACCCACGCGACCCGCCGTGCCAGCGGCCCGCTCGCCGCCGCTCTGGCCCGGCGCGGTCGCGGCCCGGGCGATGCTCCGGCCCGCGAGCCGCACGCGGCCGAAGAGCCGTCCGACGCCGGCGGGAATTCCTTTGGCTGTCTCGACGGGACGCGTGACCATGTTGGCGGCGGACGCCACCGGCCGTGCGATCGCGCGGCCCGCGGCCGCGGTGAACTCGCCGGTCCGGCTGACGTTGTCGAGGGCGGAGAGCGCCTCGATCTCGTTCACGCGGATCGGCAGCATGCGCTGCCCGTGGGCCTCGAAGGTGCCGTATGGCGAGCGGATGGTGAAGCGCGCCATGAAGCCCATCACCGGCACCCTGAGGTCGGTAGTGAAGTGCGGGCCTTTGAGGAGCTCCGGGCCCACCAGATCCTTCGCGGCGAAGACCGGCTCCTTCTCGTAGCCCTGCGCGTGCGCCGTCGCCGCGCTGCTCCCCAGCAGCACGATGGCCGCCGCCCAGGTCACGACTCGCTGCCGCATACCTGTTCCTCCTTTGAGAGAAGGCTGCGCGCGGATCGTAGCATGGCCATCCGGAGCGCGCTCGGACTTGCGAGAGCGGCGCGAAAGCATCTGGCGGCGCTCGATGGAAGTGGGCTATCATCGCTCCGCATTCGACGACTCCGGCATCCAGAACGGAGCACAGTGAGCCCCATATCGATCACGTTCGCGGTCGTGCTCTTCATCATCGTGCTCTTCATCTGGGGGCGCGTACCGGTCGTGCTCGTGGCCCTGGGATCGGCACTCGCGCTTTACGCTACCGGTGTCCTCACCATGGGCCAGGCCCTGGCCGGCTTGGGCGATCCCGTCGTCATCTTCATCGCGTCGCTCTTCGTGGTCAGCGCCGGCCTCGAAGCCGCCGGCGTCACGGCGTGGGCGGGGCAGTTCCTGATCGCGAAAGCCGGGGAAAGCCGCGCGCGCCTCCTCGTTTTCGTCATGCTGATCGTCTCCCTCCTCACCGCGCTCATCAGCGTCAATGGCGCGGTGGCCGCGCTCCTGCCCGTGGTCATCGTCCTCGCCATCCGGCTGGCGCGCCCGACCTCGCAGCTGCTCATGCCGCTCGTGTTCTCGGCTCATGCCGGCTCGCTCCTCGCCCTCACGGGAACGCCCGTGAACTTCCTCGTGTCCGAGGCGGCGCAGGAGGCCGGCGTGGGCACGTTCAACTACTTCGAGTTCGCCCTCGTGGGCATTCCCCTGCTCGCGGGCACGATGGTCATCGTGGTGTTCTTCGGCGAGCGCCTGCTGCCAGACCGGACCGGCCGCTCCATGCCGTCCGACCTGAGCCGGCACGCCCGCACGCTCATCGAGCAGTACCGGCTCGACGACGGCCTGTTCCAGCTCCGCGTGCGGCACGGCTCGCCCTACATCGGCGCGCCGGCAACGGCCGTGAACCTGACGGACTACGAGGGCCTGAGCCTGGTCAGCGTGCAGGCTCAGGGCGGCGGGCCGCTGGTCCGGCGCAACATCGAGGAGGGCGACATCCTGATCCTGCGCGGCGAGGCGAAGGCGGCCGGCAGCCTCGCCAACGACAAGGCACTCGCCTTCCGGCTGGAGGATGCCGACCCGGGCGTCGCTGACACGCTGTTCAATCGACAGTCCGGGCTGGCCGAGGTCGTCATCCCGCCCCGCTCCAGCCTGATCGGGCGCGCCGTGTTTCCCGGCATGGTCACGGACAGCGGCAACCTCATCATCGCGGCCGTGCAGCGCGGCGGCGAGAACCAGGGGCCGGGCGAGACCGTGCTGGCCGTCGGCGACACGCTCCTGCTGCAGGGCACCTGGAAGGCGCTCGACGAGCATCTCGATGACCCCGACGTCCTCGTGGTGAACTCGCCCGAGGTCGTTCGCCGGCAGGCCGTCCCGATGGGCGCGGGCGCGAAGGACGCGCTGGTCGTCCTGCTCGCGATGATCATCCTGCTGGCCACCGGCGTCGTGCCGGCGGTGATCGCGGGACTGCTCGCCGCCTGCGCCATGGTCCTGCTGGGCGTGCTCTCGGTCGACCAGGCCTACCGGTCCATCAACTGGACGACGGTCATCCTCGTCGGCGCGATGACCCCGCTGTCCGCGGCCATGTACGAGAGCGGCGCAGCCGGACTGATGGCGGACACGCTCGTGGGCCTGGCGGGCGGGCGGAGCCCGTACGCGTTGCTCGCCGGCCTCTTCATCCTGACCGCCATCCTGGGACAGCTGATCAGCAACACTGCCACCGCGCTCATCATCATCCCGATCGGCGTGGCGGCGGCCCACGGGATGGGCATCTCGCCGCGGCCGGTGCTCATGGGCATCGCGGTGGCGGCGGCGGCCGCGTTCCTCACGCCGGTGGCCACGCCCGTGAACCTGATGGTCATGGGACCCGGCGGCTATAGATTCGGCGACTACTGGAAGCTGGGGCTGCCGCTCCTTCTGTGGTTCTTCGTGGTGGCGACGTTCCTCGTGCCGATTTTCTGGCCCTTCTGAGTGCGGAGGCACACGTGATGTCGGGCCAACGGTGGATCGGCGGAGTGACCGCGCTCGTCGCGAGCCTGCTCGGCGCGGCGTCTCTCGCCGACGCGGCGGGACCCTACCCCTTCACGTACATGGACAACTACGAGGGCTACGGCCCCGTTGAGAAACAGCTCGAGGTCAACGACCCACCCATTCCCACGCCCATCGGTCCCCGGCTGCTCAGGAACATTCCCGGCGTGGCCGAGCAGATGCAGGGGTGGAACCCGTTCTTCCGCGACATCGAGCTGGATCTGCATCTCCGCAGCTACTACTTCAATCGCGAGATCCCTCTGCGTCCCAAGCCTGCATCGGGTACCGACCACATCACCCAGGAGGCGTGGGCGCTGGGCGGCTGGCTCACGCTGAATTCCGGCTGGCTCATGGACACCTTCCGCATGGGGGCGACGGCCTACACCACCCAGCCCGCCTACGCGCCGGACTCGCGCGACGGCACCGGCCTCCTCGGCCCCGGCCAGACGTCCATCACGGTGCCCGGCCAGGCGTTCGGCCAGCTGCGCTACGAGAACTACGCGCTCCTCACCGGGTACCGCCAGCTCGTCAACCAGGGCTTCGTCAATCCGCAGGACAACCGCATGATCCCGAACACCTTCGAGGGCGCCACCCTCGCCGGCACGTTCGGGCCCGTGGACTACTACCTCGGGTACCTCACCGCGATGAAGACCCGCATCTCCGACGAGTTCGTGAACATGGCGGCGGTGGCCGGCGCCGTCGATCACAACCGCGGCATGTTCCTGTCCACGCTGAACTTCGAGGCGGCCCGAGGCGGCCCGGCCCTGGCGCCGCTCTCGGGGCTCGAGGTCTTCGTCGGCAACTACTTCGTGCCCGATCTCTTCAACACCGTGTGGGTGAATCCGGAGTACCGCCGCGCGCTCTCCGAGAGCTGGCGCTTCATGGCCGGCGTGCAGTACTGGAACCAGACGAGCGTGGGCGACAACCTCATCGGCGGCTTCACCACCTGGCAGGTCGGGTCCCGCTTCGAGGTCGGCTGGAAGGGTCTCACCTTCCTCGCGATGATGTCGGCCACGGGCTCCGAGGTGGGCGTACGCTCGCCGTACGGCGGCTGGCGCGGCTACATCTCGCTCCTCGAGACGGACTTCAACCTCGCCAACGAGAAGGCCTGGGAGGTCGGCTTCACCCACGACTGGAACAACCCCGTGGTCCCGGCCGTCCGCATTCCCGGGCTCTGGAGCTCGCTCCTCTTCGCGCAGGGGCTCGACGTCAAGGCGCAGCGGCAGCAAGCGCGCGTGGCCAATCGCAACGAGCTCGACCTCCTGAACGTCTGGCGGCCCCTCCGGATGCCGGGCTTCCAGTTCCGCTTCCTGAGCTCGTACATCAAGGAAGACGACAAGGCCCGGTCGTTCTACGACTTCCGCATCATCTTGGACTGGGAAATCCCGCTCTTCTGAGCGGTCACGCAGGGAGGCGACAGCATGAGCGAGAAGATCCGTCCGGGTGACGCCGCGTCGTCCGCCTACGTGTCGACCGGCCGCCTGCCGCCCACGGACCTCGTGAAGTCGCTGGTGGCCGAGGCGCACACGCGCTTCAAGGCCAACACGGACGGCGTGAACTCGAACGTCTACCCGGCGCTGGAGCGAGTGGATCCCGATCTCTTCGGGATCTGCGTGGTGGGCACCAGCGGCAATATCTACGAGATCGGAGACGCCCAGTACGAGTTCTCCATCATGAGCGTGTCCAAGCCCTTCGTGTTCGCGCTCGTCTGTCAAGCGGTCGGCGCGGACGAGGCGCGCGAGAAGCTCGGCGTGAACGCCACCGGCCGGGCCTTCAACTCCGTGGCCGCCGTCGAGGCCGGCGACGACGGACGGACGAACCCCATGGTGAACTCCGGAGCCATCGCCACCACGAGCCTGGTGCCGGGGAAAAGCCACGAGGCACGATGGCGGTTCATCCACGAAGGGCTCTCGCGCTTCGCGGGCCGAACGCTGCCGCTCAACGAGGAGGTCTACGCCTCGGCCTCCGATACGAACTTCCGCAACCAGAGCATCGCGCGCATGCTGCAGAGCTTCGGCCG
>Ga0335070_10006178_pt1 | contig 14098 bp, 15 predicted proteins | sample Lox_Sample_13_FD_206722 | JGI IMG/M metagenome (GOLD analysis project Ga0335070, IMG submission 206722) | Soil microbial communities from Loxahatchee National Wildlife Refuge, Florida, United States - Lox_Sample_1.3 | ecosystem: Environmental > Terrestrial > Soil > Wetlands | place: USA... | reverse complement strand
AGCGCTGCTTCAAGTAGTGGAAAAACTCGGAATCAGGGCTCATTACCAGAGTGGATTTGTCCTTGAAAGTCTTCTTGTACGCTTCCATCGAGCGGGTGAATTCAAAGAATCGAGGGTCCTGTCGATAGGCATCCGCATAGATCCGAAATGCTTTCGCGTCGCCGCCTCCACGAAGCTCCTCTGATTCCTTGTACGCCTCAGCCAGAAGAATTTCCTTATCCTTCTCTGCCTCCGATCGGATCTTCTGAGCTTCCTCAGCACCTTCCGCTCGGTACTGCTTGGCCTGTCGTTCCCGTTCAGCCTGCATGCGGGCGAACACAGCTTTCTCATTTTGCTCCGGCAGATCAGCCCGTTTGATACGGACATCCTGGATCTCGATGCCATACGCAGACGCCTTCTCATTCGACCGTTGCGTCACGATCTTCATGAGCTCAGCACGGCCCGTCGAGACGATTTCCAGAAGCTCATGTCGTCCGAGCTCAACCCGGAGTTCAGAGTAAATAATGTCGTGGAGGCGTTGTAGCGCTCCACGTTGGCTTTGAAAGTTCTGATAGACCTTTAAGGGATCAACAATCCGCCACTTGGCGAAGTTGTCCAAAAGCAGGGTCTTCTTGTCTTGCGTAATCACATCTTGGGGCTCAGAGTCATAGTCTAGAAGGCGCTTGTCAAAGTAGGTCACTTCTTGGATAAAAGGAACCTTGATGTAGAGGCCTGGTTCCGTCGCGGTTTGGACCGGTTTGCCGAGTTGGACGACGATGGCCGTCTGAGTTACGTCAACGATGAAGAACGGGGAAGCACCCAACAGGAACAGTCCGAGGACCACAACGATGAGAGCAATGGTAAGTCCCTGCTTCGTCATGGCTTGCGCTCCTCTCCTGAGGTCGACGGCCCAGGCTTGGAAAGCCGTTCAAGCGGCAGGTAAGGAAGCACGCGCTCGCCGCCCTTGCCGTCAATGATCACCTTTTCCACGTTCGGCAGGATCTCTTCCAACGTTTCGATATAAATTCGCTTGCTGATAATGTCCTTCGCTTGATTATATTCTTTGAGCGTCGCAAGGAACCGATTCCCTTCGCCCTGTGCGCGGTTCAGCCGTGCTTGCGCATAGCCTTTCGCTTGATTCACCAGCTGGGCCGCCTCGCCTTTCGCTTTCGGAATAATGTCGTTGCGGTACCCCTGAGCCTGGTTAATAAGTTTCTCCCGGTCCTCTTTCGCATTCGTCACGTCTTTGAAGGCGGCCGCAACGGCCTCCGGTGGGTCTACATCCTGGAGCTGGACGGCCGCCACCTGTACACCGGCCTGATATTGATCGAGAATGGCTTGCAGAAGCACTTGGGTGTCCTGTTGGATTTGCGCTTTGCCAGTCGTCAATGCTTCGTCGATCTTGCTCTTCCCGACAACCTCCCGCATCGACGCTTCCGCCGCCTTACCGATCGTATCGTGGATGTCCGCGATGCTGAACAGGTAGTGCGAGGCCTCTTTGATTTTGAATTGCACGATAAATTCGATCGCGAGGATGTTCATGTCGCCGGTAAGCATCAGGGCTTCTTGCGGAATCATTTGCTGGCGGCCTTGGCGATCGGTCCTAAAGCCAATCTCGACCCGGTGCAGTTTCGCCACCTTCGGCTGGAGCACGGTCTCGATCAGCGGAATCTTGAAATGGGGGCCTGGATCGACGGTGCGGACGGGAATTCCGAACCGCTTGACTACGCCTTCCTCGTCCGGCGCGACGATGAAAACGCTTTGCCAAACAAAGAAAATCAGGAGTCCGGCAATGAGGATGTTGCGAAACCCACCAGAAGGGATTAAGCCGACGAATTGCGACCGCGCCTGTTTCAAGACGTCCTCGAGAGGGTCGCCTTTCTTGCTCCAGGGGTCTTTGGGGTCCCACACCATGGTAGTTTTTTAGGAAAGGTGTAGTGCAGTGATGAGCGGGCCACACATTAGCAGACTGTTGCGAGGGGTGCAACACGGAGCGCAGGGGCATTGACAGATCAATAATTGTTGATGTATATGAACAGCATGCCATCTGTGCCAACAAAGCTTCGGACCAAAGCGGTTGAAGTGTTTCGTGCGCTGGGGGATGAGACGCGGACGGAGATTCTCGATCGCTTACGAGAAGGAGAGCGATGTGTGTGCGAATTGACCGAGGCACTCCAAACCGGCCAGTCCCGTCTCTCCTTTCACTTAAGGGTGCTCAAGGACGCGGGCTTAATCCATGATCGCCCGGAAGGCCGATGGATCTATTACTCGATCAATGCAGGGGCAGTGGAAGAACTCGAACATCTCGTTGCCGCCCTCAAAGAGGGTGGGAGGGTTGTTCGATCAGGTTCACGATGCTGATATATTTTTGCCTAATCAATCAACAAATCTTGATTAATAATCGGAGCGAATGAATGATGGATGCGACGCTGGCGGTTTCGCCCGCAATCAGCGAAAAGCGACTCAATCCCTTTGAGCGATATCTGACGATTTGGGTCGGCCTCTGTATGGTCGCAGGAGTTCTACTCGGACGATGGGTTGTTGAGCCTGTACACCTCCTGCGCGGGTGGGAATTGGGGCAACGCAGTCACATCAATGCTCCGTTCGCGATACTCATCTGGCTCATGATTATCCCAATGATGATGGAGGTCGATTTTGCGGCGATTCGCCTCGTCGGTACGAGACCGAAAGGCCTTCTGGTGACCCTGGTGATTAATTGGGTAGTCAAACCGTTTTCTATGGCATTCTTCGCGTGGCTATTCTTCCGGTACCTTTTTTCAGCCTGGATCGGACCGACCGATGCGGATCAATACATCGCAGGCTGCATCATTCTGGCGGCAGCACCCTGTACCGCAATGGTGTTTGTGTGGAGTTATCTCACTGACGGTGACCTGGCAGGCGAGCGATTCGAGGTATTCAGCGCCGGCACGCATCCGGTCGGTCTCAACCCCGGCTGTGTGGAGGCCATGGCGGAAGTTGGGATCGATATCGCGCATCATCGTTCGAAATCTGTCGTGACGTTCACGGGAAAGCCGTTCGATTACGTCATCACCGTTTGCGACCATGCCAAAGAAAACTGCCCTATGTGGTCGGGCGCCAGGCATCTGGTGCACTGGAGCTTCGACGATCCGGCCGCTGAGACAGATCCAATTCACCGGCGCCGTATCTTTGGCCGCGTGCGTGACGAAATCGCCGTACAAGTTCGTCAGTTCGTAAGAGAAACCAGTCGTGGAGAGTCGCTTACGCCATAACCGCCCCGCTGCAGGAAGAACCGGCGCCGGCGGTACAGCCATAGCAGTGATTACGTGTCACGATCTCTCTCGAGGCGAGGAGAGCAACGTCGAAGTCACGAACATGTTGCGGCAGGCCGTGCCCGACTGGTAAGTCCAGCATCTGGTTGAAGTCACAATCGTACAGGGTGCCATCCCAGCCGATGGAGATCATCGATCGGCACATCACACCTGATGCAGCCGTTGGGTTGAATGCGTTCGCCAGCCGCTCCATGTAGTCGTCGTAATTCCCGCTCTCGACCAGGAATTCCAAAAAACGACTGATCGGCATATTAGTTATTGTGTAAAGGTGATTGAACGTAATCCCATGGCGGGTGCTCAACTCCCGCCGGAATTGCGCTTCGATCGCATCTTGCTTCGGCGGAAGAAAGGCTCCGACAGGATTGTAGACGAGATTCAAGGCCAGCTCGCTTCCCTCACGTCCATAGCCGAGGCGGTTCAGCCGCTTCAACGCCTCCATCGATTTCTCAAAGACCCCTTCGCCGCGTTGCGCATCCGTTTGTGAGGCGCGGTAGTAGGGAAGCGAGGCGATAACTTCCACATCGTGCTGCGCGAGAAAGTCGGCGAGATCTGATTGAGAAGGCAGCAATAACACCGACAGATTGCAACGGTCCATCACATGCCGGCCGAGCGCGCGTGCCTGCTCGACCAGCCAGCGGAAGTTCGGATTCAATTCCGGCGCACCGCCCGTGATATCGACCGTCGGGATGTTGGTCTTGGCCAGGGCCTCGATGCAAAGGGCTGCCGTCTCGCGTGACATGCTCTCCTTGCGATCCGGCCCCGCATCGACGTGACAGTGTCGGCACCTCTGATTGCACAGCTTCCCGACATTGATTTGAAAGACGCTGAGGCTCGTCGCTTGAAGTGGACGAAGGCCCGACTCTGCGAGGCGAAGATCAAACGGACGGGATAACCGGGTCTGAGCCAAGATGCGGAGTTGTTCAGCAGCAGGAGCTAACGGACTCTGTCTGCCAAGAAGCGTCAGAGGCATAGGGTTCAACAGCACCCGCCGTTCGGGTTGCAAGAAACCACTTCGCTGCCCGCCGTCTGTCCCGCGCGATTGAGAATGGCGAAATGGGAGATGTAAGGATCAGCCTCCAGCACGCAACGAGTTTTCGAGCAGACTTCGAGCGGTTCTCCCCGACGATAGATGTGCTGATCGTCGTCCGCCACTTCCATAAACGGGCCGGCAAAGAACGCGAAATCTCCTTGCCAGACACACGGTGTTTGAGCGGGCATCACGGCGGACCACTTCGGATCGGAACGATCCAGCCATTGAGGGTCTCTAGATAGGATGAACAAGTCCGTCAACGGAGGCTGGCTCAGAAGAACCGCGGCTTGAGCGGTGATGGGTTGAGGAATGCCGCGGAGATAGAGAATGCCCAGTTCATCCACCGCACGGCTGAAAGGACCACGGAGTGTCGCAAATCGAGCGGCGGCCTCTGCGAGCGCGATCCGGAGCTTGTAGCCGGTGAGAGTCACGGAGAAAAAATGAATGCCGTCGATAACCTGCCATGGCGCATACCTGGTCAAATGAATACCGAGGAACCCGGCCTCCACCATCCCAGCGATGTAGTGATTCAATGTGAGGGCTCCTGACAAACAGTCACCCCACTTCTTCGTATCGTGCACGAGATACTGCGGCACGGGCTGATCCGCCACGATGTCGGAAATGGTAAACCGCCCTCCCGGCTTGGTGACACGGAACATTTCCCGAAAGACCTTGCGTTTGTCCGGAGCGAGATTGATCACGCAGTTGGAGATGATCACATCGATCGACTCATCTTCCACCGGCATCGCATCGGCGGTCCCTTTACGGAACTCGACGTTGGACACCGGGTAACCCAAGTTCGTCGCGACGATGGCGGCATTCTTGCGGGCGATCGTCAACATCGTGTCGGTCATGTCGATGCCGATGACGTGACCGCTGGAGCCCACCAGCCTCGAGGCTTCGAAACAATCGATACCGCCGCCCGAGCCGATATCAAGGACGGTTTCGCCGGGCCCCACAGTTTTCAAGCCGGCCGGTGTTCCACAGCCGTATGAGATCTTGAGCACTTCCTCGGGAATGAACGTCTTGAGATCGGCAAAGTTGTAGCCGGTTGGGCCACAGATTTGCTCGCCTGTGCTCGCAGCCTTGGCGTATCGATCGCTTACTTTCTGTGTTATTCCATCGATCGACATCGTGTCCTCACAGCGGGGAAATATGCAGAGCGTCCCGTGTATCAAGAGATGGGGGACCGCGTCAACCTCCCTTTTATATCGGATTGTATCACCGTCCGAAGGCCCGCCGTCATGCGTCAATGTTACGGCGACCGGAGGATCTTAATGATTGAACGGACCGGCGAATGTGCGTTGTTTCCAGAGCCACCAATAGATGACGGCATTGAGGAGAACGACCACGCAACCCAAGATCATTTGGACTTCTCGAGTGAGAGTATCCGGATAGAGGATCGGGAGCAGGTAATGCGTGAGGAAGTCGTCGCGATAGCCAACCTCGCCCGCCTGTTCCCGCAGCCAATTCTCCAGCGGAGTCAGCGGACAGATCCAGCCACTCAGTTCTACGATGGCGCCCCAGGCGGCAGCCGGTATGTGCAGCCAGATCATGCGCCGCCACTTCAGGGCAAGTAGCCCGCCGAACAGCACGAAGCCCACGAAGGCGATGTGGACGAGTAAGACCAGATCAGCGACCAAGTGAGACCACATAGTCTTCTAGGGCAACGACCTGCAGAGAGCCGTCAATGATTGTGAGCCGAGAAACTCAGTCTGGAAGAAAACAGCTGGCGATGCAAGAAGTGGTTGCTCCGGAACGGGCGATGCACTCTTGCTATGCCGCAGAGTGGACGGTATGCTTCTCGCCCGGATCGATGAGTAGAAGAAAGGATATGTCGGATGTCTCAAAGGGTACAGACTGACCATCCCCAAATTGGGCTTCGATTAAGGACCAAGACTGCCGCCCTATCCATTCAGGTCGCCGTCCTCTGTGTACTAATGGGTGGCTGTATCGAAGATAAACGTGCAGACAAGGCCTATCTGCACGGCGAGTATAGCAAGACCGCGAAGGAGCTGCGGTACTTGGCCGAAAACGGCGACGTGCGCGCTCAATACGATCTCGGTGTGTTGTACGACAGAGGGCAAGGAGTCCCACAAGACGATCATGAAGCGATGAATTGGTATCACCGAGCTGCTGAACAGGGCGAGGCACGAGCACAATATAACCTCGGGCTGATGTATGCGAACGGGCAAGGGATCAAACAGGACTATGTGGAGGCGTACTATTGGATCACGCTTGCTGCGACCCAAGGAAATGTCCATGCCGTGGAGGCGCGAGACTACTATGCTGCGCAAATGACTCCAGATCAAATGGCTCGCGCGAAGCAACTCCTGGAGCTCCATGCAAGGCGTGTCGCCCAGCCCGAACCTTGCCCGCTCTCCCTGCCCTGTAACAAGTAACGCATGAAGAGTGCAGGAGTTCCCTCGAGAACCAACCGCTTCAAGTTGGCGGGAAAGCGCAAACTAGAACAGCCGGGCAGACGTGTCTGATCCTGGAGGGAGAGGGTAGGTTAAAGTCCCATCGCGGGCTACCGCAAACGTCGTCAGCGAGTGGACCTGTGCCTCATTCCGATTCACAATATGCCGGACTGTCCATCCGCGAACGGTCAGCATATCCGCGATCAAGGAGCGATGGCAGCGCCAGGGAACGGCTTCGGCGCACATGATCGCTGTGTGGAACTGCCGGCCATCAGCTATCAATTCATCCAGCGTTTTCCTGAATTCTTCCGTCTGCATATAGTCCGCATAGCCACGAAAACTGGCATTGCGCCACCCTGCATTCACAGAATCTTTCGTCGGCTTTCGTAACCCGCCGAGTTGAGCTGAGTGCTGATAGTGCATGCCGGCCTCGGCCAAGCTCTTGGCTAAGGCTTCAGTATTGAACTGTGGATTGAAACGTGAACGAGGTACGGTGCGAACATCGACCAAGAGCGCGATCCCATGAATGCGTAGCAGCTCCAGCAACTCGTCGACCGGTCTCGTTGAATGGCCGATGGTCCAGAGTATCGATGACATGGTCTAGAGATTGTGACACGATGGGCGGACAATCGCTATGGGCGAGGATTATGACGAGCTATTACTCTGGTGGAACCTTCGCCGGGTCGAGTTCCAGCAGGCGGTGGCGCCCGTTCGAGACGTGTTCGACTTTGAAGAGTCGCTCGCCCAGTTGGATCGTGCCCGCCACCACGGTGCCGTTGACGAAAAGCGTCACGTCTCCCCGAGCCGGGCCTTTGAGGAATCCGCGAACGACGGCGGAGTCATTAAATTTTGACAGGGTAGACGTAACCTCCAATTGATACTGGACGGCATCAAAGAACTCGACAGTCATGGGCGGATGCGGTCTGGCACCGGCATCTTTCAAAATGGAAAGCAGCTGAGGATCGAGCACGATCGCGCGCTCACGGATGACCCATGGTTTCCGTGTGGGCACGGGCTGATCGGTCTGCGCGTCGAAAGGCATATCGCGCCAGAGAGGTGTCGGCGCAGGAGATTCTCCGGCAATAAGCAACGCCGCGCACAGGCATTCGACGAGCCCGCAAATGATAAACAGGCCAATCCGTGTCTTGCCCAGATGAACCATAGTGCGGTTATTCTATGTGGTGAAGTGGAGAGCGTCTCGAAGCCATTATAGAGGGCAGGCGAGGGCTGCGCGAGGAGAATCGGGAAGTCGCCCTCGATACTTATAGCGGTTTCCGCGCGGCCACCATCCGGACAGCAATGGGAAATGCGAAATGGTCGTCGCGCCGGTATTGGTCGACTGCCTGAAGGATAAGGCGTTTCACCTTCTGTATCTGATCGGTCGAGAATTTCGCCATGAGATTTTGAATCGGCGCCGCGAGATCCATCAAGCTCGCGTAGAACTCTTCAGCCGACGCGTACGACCACTCAGCGAGAAACTCTTGCTCCGTCACATCGATCAACCCGGCCTGCTGCAGCATGCCGGCCAGGTCTCCGGGAGTGGCCAGACGAAAGATACCGGGAGCGGTCGGATCGGGCGGCGGCAGCTCCACCGCTTGCTTGATCGCATCCATGGAAACGCGAAAGGAAGGATTCTTGTCCAGTGTGGACCAGACGGACGCCGCGAGCCATGCGCCCGGTCTCAATACACGCGCGATCTCTGAAACCGCTTTGGGAATCTCCGGCAGGAACATCAGACAGAAGCGACTGGTGACGGCATCAAACGAGGCAGACGGGAAGGGGAGTGATGTCACGTCGCCGGCCCTGAACGTCACGTTGGTCAGTCCGAGCGAGGCGGCTTTCCGTCTTGCCACAACCAGCATCTGCTCGGCGAGATCGATGCCGAGAACGCTCCCGCTGAGGCCCACGGTCTGTGCTGCCAGCAACGCGGGGTAGCCTGTCCCGGATCCAAGATCCAGAACGTGCATGCCAGGCCGCACGCGCGCATCCGCGATGACCCGGTGATTCAGAAATACCATCTGTCGCTCGAAGAAGGCATCCCACTTCTCCCACCCTCCGGCGACACGGTTCCAATCCTGACGTTGACCTTCGATGATGTGTTGAGACGTGTGTTGCGGCATCTCACGCTTCCGCCGCGGCGGACACGCTGGCGAACGTGGCGATGGCAGGCGATCCCGCCATCACGCCTCCGTGCTCAGGTCCCTACTTGATAGTTTGCAGCGTTGCACGGAGTTCCTGCAGCTCGGCGACCATTAAGTCGAGATGTTGATCGCGCTGCGGCTGGTCGTCCTTGAATTTCCACAACCGCCTGAATATGGCGTAGAGCTCCTTCTTGTGCGTCACGGCCAGGTCGTACGCCGGGGTTTCCGCCTGTTCTTTCGTCACGTCGCAGAACGAATCATTGAGTGCATGAAACTGGTTGTGGAAATCATCCAACGCGTTCTCCATGCCCTTCCCGCCTTTTGCGGCCTTGGCACTGGCCTCCATCATATTCGTCAGGTTGACCATCGTGTCAACGCCGGTCGCGCCCTTGGCTTGAACCCGATAGTCCCCGGCGCGAGGATAAAATAGATAACTGCACCCGGTTGAACCGATCAACAACGCGGCTACCATGAGAATCCGTGTCATGTTTCGCATAGGCACCTCCGTAATTTCAGACATAGCTTACAGGGCTTCGGCGGCCTATTCAAACACCAGCCGATTCCGTTCTGGAGGAGAAGCGATCGGCAAGTCGAATCGGTCGAGGCAGCTCACGAGTGATTGATCATGGTCGGATGACGAATCGAGAGCGATCATGAATCCTTATAATTTAGTGAGGGTAACGAAGTAGAGAGTACTGCGTAGTAATACTAGGGCCATTTGCATCGATATACAGGAGCGCTCGTCTCGTATTACACCTTCGTGCGATTGAAAGAGGCGCTGCGTCCGTGACGTCTGGAGAGTGGTTCACGTCGCAAGCGACTCATGCGGTTGCACTCGTCCTGCGCGGCGGCGGTTTCGAAGATGCGGCATAAGATTAGTGCTGATGAGAGTGCAGCTCGCCGTGCCAAGACAAACACCCCTGAGCGCCGGCGCGAAGTCCGAACGGTGCGGATGCGTCTCTGCACATTTGGCATGATGCACGCGACAGAGCGCGGCGTGGTCACGCTGGAAGAGGGAGAAGGCACCGTCGTCGACGACAGCGGGACCGGCATGCGACTTCTGCTGGGCATCGCCCCTCTCAAGAAGCAACTCCTGGAAATTCAGACCGTCCAATCGTTCTTAAAACGCTCGATTTATCTCGTCGAGGTCTGCTGGACTAAACCGGTGCGGGAAGATGCGCAGGGGCGATTATTCCTGGTTGGCGCTCGGCTCCTGTTTGGTCCCTCCCACTATTGGCCTTCTTAGATAAAGCCGGAAACCCTCAATTTCCGCGCCTGTCCTTCGGGGAGCACGTCCTATCAGGCATCCAGTACAGCACCTCGGCTAGTCACTTGCCTCGCCGATCCAGGGGGAGGTATGATCGGCCCGCCCCTGAGTCATCTATAGAGGAGGTGCTATGACCACGCGCACCGCTCCCCAAAAACAACGGATCTCGCTTGATCGCAGCATCGAGCGTATGCGTAAGCAGCTCGCCGAACTCGCCCCGTTCCTGGGCAAGGGCAAGGCGACCCGTAGCTTGGAAGAATTCGACCTGGAGACGGAACGGTTGATCGGCGATCTCCTGGGACAGACCTCCGACTTGTTGCATGCGTACGAATATGCGGAGCTGGGTGAGGCGGCTGGTTTGGTGAACATGACGGATGAGGCGCCGGAAGGCACCGGCATGGATAGCCATCGTCAAAGTCTCTTGCAGCGGAGCCGAGTGTTGGAAAGCTGTGTGGCCGAATTAGAAGCGCGCCGGGCTGCGGAACCCAAGACAGCCAAGGCCAATCGCCAGACTCTCATTGGTCCGCAAGTAGCCGAACACATGTCCCCCGAAATCCGGAGCCTATCCCAAGACGCCAGCCTGCGGGAGGCCGGGCAGCTCATGCAGAAATGGAAACTCGGCTCCCTTCTCCTCACGGACAACCAGTCCTATGTCGGGTTCATCACGGATTCGGCCTTGGCGCGCGAGGTCGTCGCCAACGGGGTGAATCCCAACAGCACCGCCGTCAAAACGTGCATGCGCAAGCCGGTCGTCTCCATTGCAGGCGATCGCCCGATTATCGACGCCGTGCGCATGATGAAAGAGCAGGCGACCCGGCATCTGGCCGTGACCCAGGATGGTCAGATCATCGGCGTCATCTCAGTCTCGAATATTCTGCGGTACTACTCTGGCGTAGTCTGATCAGCCTCAATCCGACTGGGGAGGTGGGATATGGGCCCGACGAAGGCGATTGTGAAGGGAAACGCGTTGCATGAAGCCGTGGGAGACAAGCTGATCAAGGACGGCTTCGCCAACCGGCGCGAGATTGAGGAGTATGTGAACCATCATTATCTCGTGTTGCCGGTGGTCGACAACGCAGGCAAGCCCTGGGTCCTCGAGGGGAAGCCGGTCTATTGCCTGCGTGGAAGTCAATATGAAACCGTGGATGATCAGAAGGTCCACCTCGCGCGTTGTCCGGATTGTGGTGGTATGGGAATCAGATCAGACGAATTTACGGTCGAATCGGATTGCATCCGCTGCACGGTCTGCGGGCATGAGTTTGATGCGCGGCTGGAAATGATGGAGACGTGAGGGGACGGCCTGGTTGGTTCCCTGTGCTCACGGAACCCCCACGATGAAGCTGTGGTCGTTCAACGTGCGCAGTGGGGAACCAAACCAGACCGTCCCCCTGAAGGGAAAACGAGCAAGTTCGGGAGGAGCATTTGTACTGAGGCCTCGCTCGACGGCCGCAGGAGGACCAGCAACGGGTGCCCTTCCAAAGCGAGAATTACGAGCGAGCTTGGAAGGATCATCCTAGAAGGTGGTCGTTCGACACGCGCGGTGAGAAACCAACCAAGCTGTCGTTCCGGAATCTTTCTCTCAACTTTCTCGTCTCTTTGCCCCGCCGCGGTTGCCTGGCCACACACCTAACAAGGGGGTCGGTATGGATGTGTCGTTCCTATTCGCACTGGTTGTGGCTGCCTTCCTGCTGTTTCTTGCCATCAAGATCGTCCCGGAGTATCAACGCCTTGTGGTGCTCCGTCTCGGCAAAGTATTGCTAACGCCCAAAGGGCCAGGTCTGGTGCTGATCCTCCCACTCATCGACCGGCCAATCCGGGTGGACCTCCGAGAGACGTATCTGGAGGTGCCGCACCAAACCTGCATCACCAAAGACAATGCTCCGATCTCGATTGATTTCCTCATCTACTCCCGCGTCCTCGACCCGACGGCCAGTGTCGTGAAGGTCCAGGACTTTGCGGGGGCTTCACAAGGTATTGCCACCACCACGTTGCGGGCTGTCGTGGGCGACATCCCGCTTGACGACGTGCTGGCCAAACGCGAACAGATCAATCATCTCTTGCAGGCCAAAATGGATGAAGTCACGCAACGCTGGGGAGTGAAAATTACCACGGTCGAGATTCGGGAGATCACCCCTCCTCAAGAGGTGCAGGAGGCGATGACGCGCCAGATGTCGGCCGAACGGAGCCGGCGGGCGACGGTTACGGAAGCGGAAGGCAAGAAACAGGCGGCCATTGCTGTGGCAGAGGGCGAGAAGCAGGCGGCGATCCTTAGCGCCGAAGGCGATCGGCAGGCCAAAATCCTGCGGGCGGAGGGATTCGCGCTCGCGCTCGGGAAGATCTTTGAGGTAGCCAAGAGCATAGATGCGAAGACCATGAGCCTGCAATATTTGGAAACGTTGAAGGTCATGGGGGCGAGTCCTGCCACCAAGTTTATCCTGCCCATGGAGTTCAGCTCGATGCTGACTGGCCTGTTGGCAGACAGCAAGCTGGCGTTCAAGAAAGAGTAAGTAGGCCATTGCCTCATCCAGCGCAACGCGCGGCTTCATTTTGATCGGTAGCGCGAGCGCGTTCAATAGAACAACGTAAAATTTCTTTCGTTCAGCCCGAATGGCTAGCGGCCGTGATGTCCCCCGCCGCCGAAGTGACCGCCTCCGCCAACATGTCCTCCACCACCACTATGTCCTCCCCCTGTTCCACCGAAGTGTCGTGGGCTCATGGATGGCGAATATTGAGGCACTGAATAGGGTGCGCGAAGGACGGGAGGATTGGGTTGCGCCACATGGGGCGGATGGACCTGCTGCAATGTGGGAGGGAGAGGGCTTGAGAACTGCGGCGGCACTGCTGCTGGTGCCCTCAACGCATTGGCACTCGTAGCTGCATTCGCCGATCCTGGTAGCAGAGTCTGAGGCGGCACGGCCGTTGGTGCTCTCATCGCGTTGGCGCTGGTCGCGGCATTCGCCGATCCCGGGAGCAGCGTCTGCGGGGGTGGTGGGGTAACACGGATCGAGGCCGGCGGTGGGACAAGCAAGGAGGGATGCTGCGTCACCGGCGGTGAAATTCCGGCTGGCGGAGCAGGCGGCAGGGCGGCGGCCTGTGTGGTGACGACCTGTTGCATAATAGGAAGGTGACGATTCCGTGGATGGAGGTGTTGCGCTTGGAGCAACAATCCATGGACTTGTTGCACGCCGATCCACGGGTAGGGATAGACAATCGGTGTCACATAGACCCAATCGGTCCAGGCTTGCGACACGAGGGCATTCGCCTGCATCTGGTTGAGTAAGTCCTGACGCTGCTGAGTGAGGGCCTGAATTTGCTCGGGCGACACGGCGGTGGCTAAGGCTTGGTTGGCAGCATCGAGCTGTTGGTGCAACTGATCCGTCTCTGTACGAAGCGCGATCAGTTCGTTCTTCGCGCTCTCGTTTTCTCGAAGCGCTGTGATCGCCTGGGCCACTTCATTGGGGTCGACCTGCGCGGTGAGATCGGCATGGATCACCACTGTTTCTCCCTCGAGCCTGGTGCTGATCTTCTGATCCAGGACCATGACACCTCCGGCCGTATAGGTCCGGATATCATCTCGCGTGACATCCATATTTTGAACCTCGGTCACACTCTCCAAGTAGGTCGCGACCTGTTCGAGCGCCTGTCGCTTGGCGGCTTCAACGGCCAATCGAACCGCATCGGTTCGAGTGTCGTGATCTCCCATGCGGTATTCGCCGCTTGCGGTCACGACCCGGACGTTTGCAGAAGGAGGGTGTTGTCCTCCTGGCACGGTCGGCGATGGCGAGGATGATTCAAGGTCGAGCGGCACGGCCCGGCTTCGGTATTTCTCCGGGATCATGTCCAAGTCTGTGGTAAAGGTCGGGGTGCCGGAGTCGTCTGTATAGGTATAGATAGAGCTGGTCGCGGAGCTTGAAGACACACTGGCGAGGATAGAAAGCAGCCCCAGGAAG
>Ga0335070_10006177_pt1 | contig 14098 bp, 8 predicted proteins | sample Lox_Sample_13_FD_206722 | JGI IMG/M metagenome (GOLD analysis project Ga0335070, IMG submission 206722) | Soil microbial communities from Loxahatchee National Wildlife Refuge, Florida, United States - Lox_Sample_1.3 | ecosystem: Environmental > Terrestrial > Soil > Wetlands | place: USA: Florida... | reverse complement strand
TGCGAGGGCCGGTAATGCCAGGTAGAGTCGCAGGCCAGTCGACCGGATTGAAATTGCCAGGATGAGAAACAAAGCAAAGGAAAGCGCACTCAGACCTCCAGCCGCCGGACCAAAACGCACGTCGGAAAAATCGACTACGATGTATTCCGCCACAAAGATCAATACCAGTAATATGCCCCCTATGGCAAAAAGGATCCACCAGCCCAACCCAAACCCGAGCGAGCTCAGAGGGATTCCGATCACCCAGGCCGTAAGAGCCGGCAGCAGGCTGTGATCGATCGTGGTTTTTGACTCTCGATGAGGATGAGAGCGAAGCAGCCAATCTGCGCCAAACCCTGCCAGAGCCGCAACCAGTATGGAAACAATCGTGGAAAAATTCAGGCTAAACGTGAATACGGCAAACGGCAGCCTGAGCGTGAGACTGGTGACCGGGATATTGACGAAAGGGGTTAGCGCATACGCCAGCAGAATCGTTGAAGCCAGTACGCTCAATTGATTCATTTGCGGCAGATGAGTATGTTCATCCATAGGATGAATCCATTTTACCTTTCCCTGGGGTACCTGTCAAAACAAGTGTGGTACAGCAATTGCAACCTGCTTTCTGGTAGACAAGAGGGTGGCATTTAACGGTCTCATCCGCCGGTTATTGCTATCCTTCTTAACAGGCAGGCAGGATAAGAGGCGTGATTTCACCTATTTTCGTTATCTTAATTTTGGTCTCGCTATCGGAATTTACCCTGGCAAATTACGTTTTTTTCAAAGGCCAGGCTTCAGCTTACCAGCGCCTGGCGGTGGGGCGTTGCCTGGATGCCGGTTTTATCAGCCTGTTTTCAGCATTTTTCTATTCAGCAACATCCTTCAACGACGCGGCCATTTGGAATCACCTCAGGGCTATTCCACTTTTAATTTTACCTGCCCTGACATTTTTATTCACCTGGAGCTGGACTCGCCAAAAAAATGATTTTACCGGGCGCGCCCTCTCTATTTTCGTTTCGATTTCAACCCTCGTGTTTATTGCTGCCAGTATCCTTACCAGCCTGGCGGGTTTTCCTACACGCCAGCCAGGTGGAGCCTGGATAACAATCCCGGCCGGCGATACGGCTTGGACGATCGTTGTTACAGCCTGGACGATCACGCTGCTGGCCTTCAGTATTTTATTGTCCAGCTTTTACTTCTTTAATATCCAAAATGGGCGCGAACGTGCCAGCCAGCTCCCGATATTCCTCGGATTGGCCGGAAGCACGGTTTTAGCCTTACTATTTGGGCTGCTGCCCGGCCAATTCCTGCCTGACCTCCTGGTGTACCTGCCGGCCTGGATTTTGCTTTCGGATATCCTGTTGGTGGCTGGTTTAACCTCACGCCAGTTTTCCAGCCTGGACTTTTCATCCTCTTATTATCCGATCCTGCAGTTCATGCAGGAAGCCGTAGCCCTGGTTGACCTCGAAGGACGCATTCAAGCGGTCAATGCGGCCTTCACCCGACTGGTTGGGAGCTCCGAAGCAAACATCATTAGCCGCCAACTGGAAGAGGTCTTTCAAAGTGACCAGCTTACCGGAGAACGCCTTGTTGAGAAGATCCAGCAGGAAGGATCGAGCCAATCTGACGCTGAGCTCGGCTTGAAAAACGGGAACATCCTGTATGCCCACAGCGTCGCCGCCCCGATCTTCGATAAATTCAGCCGGATACGGGGTTACGCGCTCATCCTTACGGATAATTCTCGCCTTAAGGACGCCGAACGAAACTTCACGTCGGCTCAGGCTGAATCAAACCAAAAATTTTCAAACCAGATCAAAGATCTGAAAACAGCCAACAGCGTATTGGAATTTGACCTGAGCCACTACAAGATGGAGGAAATGCAGTGGCGCAGGCGGGTTTTTGAGCTCGAAAGTCTCACGAACCTGACCTCGATGCTGCGCACTGCCCGCACAGCCCAGGAAATGCTGTCCATCCTGGTGCGTGAAACATCCCAGATCCTCGACGCAGGTTTCGGCATGATCCTGCTGCGCAAGGGCAACGACCTTATCGTTAAGAGCCTGTGCGGCATGCCTGAAGATCTGAAAGGCCGCTCCCATTCAGCCGCCTCGGACGTCTTCTGGAAAGTATACGAAAGCGGTCAATCCACCTTCGCGGAGGCGAGCCAGGTTGAAATCCCCTCCTTTTTCCCAGAAACCGCTTCTATTGCCGTGTTTCCCCTGAAAACGTCCGAAAAAAAGCTCGGCCTGTTCGTGCTGGGTTTTAAGAGCTTGAAAGATTTCAATGAAGCAGACCAGCGCTTGATCCAGTCCATCGGAACGATTGCCAGTAATGCCCTCTACCGTTCCAACGCTATGGACACCCTTGAACAACGGGTTATCAGCCGCAACCGCGAGCTGGAAACGCTTTACCAGGTGGCTTCTCTGGCAAACGAGGCCAAGGAACCCGCCTCGATCCTTGGGCAAACCCTGAACATCCTAATGGAAACGCTGAATGCTAAGGCCGGCGTGATATATCTGAACGAGAAGCTGAACGAAGTCCACATTTCAGGCCGTCCGCCGGAATACCTGGAGGAGATAGAAGATGACCTGAAGGGAATCGCCGTCGAAAATTCCATCTGGCGCTACATCTACCGCACCAACCAGCCCTTGCTCGTCCAAAGCCTGGATGACGATAACCGTATCGACATCAGCATCGTTACTGAGCTGTTGGCGATTGGCAACTGCTCTTGCATCGGCTCGCCTGTGCGCGGCTCCGGTGAAACGATCGGCGCTATCTGCCTTTTCAAGGATGCCAACATGCCGTTTGCCCAGGAGGATCTGGCCCTGCTTGGCACTGCTGCCCACCAGCTCGGCATTGCGATCGAGATCATTCGCCTGCGAAAGCTGGAAGAGCGCAATGCAATCGGGGCTGAACGCCAGCGCCTGGCAGGGGAGCTGCACGATTCAATCTCGCAGCTCCTTTCGTCCCAATATCTTTACGCCGAGGCCAGCCAGAAGCTAATCCAATCCGGAGACCGTCCGAAATTGCTCGAATACCTTGAACAAATCCGGCGAGTGTCGCACCAGGCCCTCAAGGAGATGCGCCTGTTGATCCACGAACTCAGACCGGCTCCAATTGAAAGCCTGGGACTATACGGCGCCCTGCAGCACCGCCTCGAAACGGTAGAGCGGCGCGCTCACATCGATGCCACCTTGAGCGGCGATTATGGTTTCAGGCTGCCCGGGAATATGGAAGAAAGCCTGTACAGCATTGCCCAGGACGCCTTGAATTATTCGATCAAGAATTCGCAGGCAACCGAGGTAAATGTCCTCCTGGAATCTGACTACGATTCGATCCTGCTCGAAGTTAAAGACAACGGCAGCGTCATGGAGGGCTCCGGTGGCAAGGAAAGAACCGGATTATCCCACATGCGCGACCGTATTGAAAATCTGGGCGGCACCTTTAAAGCCGAATCCGTTCCCGGCAAAGGCACCACCCTTCGCATCACCATATAAATCGTTCTTAGGCGTTGTTCTTCTATTTGATGTTTTACAAATAAAACATCAAATAGATGCAAATGCAAAGGATACCTGGCTGCCGGGGATGGCTATTCCGGTGTCCGTGAAAAGCTGGAAATACCAGGTGTGCTGCCCATAGTGCTCGGAGCCAAAAGCCCATAAATCAAATTCAACCTTGCCCCCGGATGGCACGCTGACCGGGAGATCCATTTCTGGCTGGACCGTCACCTCGCCCACCCCGACGTGTTTAACCAACTTTAGCTTATAGCCCGGCTTCCAGGCCAGCTTGCCGGTGTTTTTGTAATAAATCGCCAGGCCGAAACCCTCATTGCCGGTGTACCTGGTTTTATCCTCCGGATAGGTCCATACTTTGAGACCTACGGCTGCCAGGTCCGGTTGCCTGGTAGCGGTTGGCGTGGGCGAGCCGGTGGGAGTCAAGGTCGGCGGGACGGGTGTATCCGTCGGGATAAGCGTGGCTGTTGGTAGAAGGGTAGCGGTGTCGGTCGGCAGGGGGGAAGGAGATGCAGTTGAGCTTGGCGGAACTTCTGTGGGGGTTTCCGCCAGGGTTGGAGTATTCGCCAGTGTAGCCGAAGGGGCGGGTTGAGTTTGGGTTGGAACGGTAGTTGCGCTGGCGCAGCCTGCCAGCAGATTGCCGGCAATAGCAATCAGGACCATTGATCTGGCTGCATTCGTCGTTGTAATCATAATTGCGTGTCACATCCCATTGGTGAAATTCAATAATGGATATAGGATACATCGCCGAAATCATTCATTATAAATTTCGGTTTTGTGCAATAGTGAAAGCTGGACATCGGCTCTGGCAATTCCTGGCCTGATTTGCCTATAAAGCTGCAACTCAGGTCAACTTAAGCGAGCTTGCAAGAACTTAATTGTCGGCCTATTAGATTTCCAAAGTATAACGGAAGAGCCGTCCGCCCACATCCTCGAGCTCTTTAACCACGCGGTCAATCCAGGTTGGTTCAACCAGGGCGACCAGCGCTGAATTGCCAGGTTGCAGGCTATCTTGCAGATCGCGCAAAAATTCTTTTGGAAAACCCAGGTCAATCAAACTGGCGGACACTCCACCGGTACCCGCACCAGCCACAGCACCGACAATAACTCCTGGAGCGCCACCGAGCAGGCCGATCAACCCGCCTGTGATCGCGCCAAATAGTGCGCCGCTTTTAGCGTCAACGTCCTCGGTATCTTTGACAGACACCTTACCATTCTTGTCTTTGACAAGCACCGCCGCGTCAGACACCTTGACGATCCCGTCTTTCTGTAACTGCCTCAAATCCTTCAACGCATTACCAGCGGTAATTTCGTCGTCGAAGACCCAGACACTCAATTCAACGTTTTTCATGGTTATGCTCCTTTTTTGATGCGAGGGGGTGGAATATTTTGAAAGTGCTTCGCACTTTCAAGATACTCCGCTCGTTCGTTTTGCGTGGCCGCCCGCTACGCGGGGCCGGCCAGCTTTTTTCTTTAGAAGATTTTATTTCTACTTAAAGATACTCTTTCGGTGAAATCCATGCATGAATCTAAAGTGTCATTAAAGTGTCATTTTGAAGCAAAAAGCCGGCAACTGATCGCTGACGGCTGATAGCTAACTTCTGCTGTGCCCCCAAGGAGACTCGAACTCCTGTTATAGCCTTGAAAGGGCTGTGTCCTAACCACTAGACCATGGGGGCAGCACCGGGCAAGATTTTACCATCCCTTGGGGAATGGGTCAAGCAATCAATTAGATTCCTCTGAAATTCCTTTCGACGGCAAGGGCAGTCACGACCCGCTGGAATTCCGCCTCGATCTGCGGCAGCCACAGGGCGATCGTTTCGATTTCAGCCCGGTCAGCCAGCGCCTCCACCTCGCCGCACATATTGGCAAGTTTATAGGCCCCCAAATTGGCGCTGGTGCCTTTCAGGCTGTGGATCAATTTGCTCAAGTCTTCCGCATTACGCGCTTCCTCAGCTTCCTCGATCTTTTGCATCAGGGTCTTCGAATTAGACAGGTAAGCGTCGATCAGCTCTGCCAGCAGGTCTGGTTCGCCTGGAACCTGCAGGCTGCGGATTTCATCCAGGATACCCCGGTCTAAAGGGTAGGCCGGTTCAGGCTCTTCAAATTGTTCTGGCCCAGCCGCAGTCGCGGCCGTATCCACATTTATCTTCCATTTTTCGATCGTGATCCGCATCTGTTCCAGGTTGATCGGCTTGCTGAGGGCCACGTCCATCCCGGCTGCCAGGCAAGCTTCCAGGTCCTCCTGCAGCTCGCTGGCAGTCAAAGCGACGATCGGGATGTGGTCGCCGCTCAGGACTTCGGCCTGACGGATGATGCGGGTAGCCTCCAGGCCATCGATTTCGGGCATTTGCGTGTCCATCAACACCAACGAATAGCGCCTGGCGTGGTGAAGAACGGCCTCAACCGCCTGTTTGCCATCTGAGACCAGCTCTACCCCGTACCCCAGCTTTTTCAATTGCGCCAGCGTCAGCTTCTGGTTAGCAGGGTTATCCTCGGCCAGCAGGATAACCTCTGGCAGCTCCTGGCTGCTCGAGCTTGCCTCGCCGAAACGCTCCGCCATTGAAAATTCCTGCAGAGGTGGGACGACTGTCTCGGTCTGGGACACCTCATAAGAACGGTTCATCACTTCGCCGATCGTTTCGAACAGTTGGGCTTTCTTGACCGGTTTGGTCAAGAAAGCCGTGAACCCGGCCTTGACGGCGGCCTCGCCGCGCTTGCGCTGGTCGTAGGGTGTAAGCAAGATCAGGCTGGTTCGTTTTAAATCTGGCCTGGCTGCCAGCTCGTGCTGAAAGGCTAATTCATCCAAGCCGGCCAGGTCGAGGTCGACGATTGCCACGATAAACGGGTCGCCGGACTGCGAGGCCTCCTTCATTTGGGAGATGGCGCTGACCACCGAATCGGCTTCAATGCAACGCATGCCCCAGTAAGAGCAGTATTGTTTTAAAATCTCGCGGTGGGTTGGGTAGCTGACTGCGATCAGGACGCGGCTGCCGGCCAGGTTGAATAACGGCCCGGTCCGGATCCGGCTTCCGAGGGAAAGAATGCGCTGAAACGGCACGTTGAACCAGAAGGTCGAGCCCAGGCCTTCCATGCTGTCGACCCCTATCTCTCCCCCCATCAGGTCGACTAATCGTTTCGAAATCGCCAGGCCCAGACCTGTCCCGCCGTATTTACGGGTAGTGCTGGCATCCGCCTGGGTAAACGGTTGGAACAGGCGCCGCCTGGCAACATCAGACAGGCCAATGCCTGAATCCTGCACTTCAAAGTGCAGCGAAATCGAGCTGGGATCCTGCTGCCACGGCTCAACCCGCACCAAAACTTCGCCATGGTCGGTGAACTTGATGGCGTTGCTAATGAGATTGGAAAGAACCTGCCGCAGCCGGACCGGATCGCCCTTGATCGCAATCGGGATGCTCGGCGAAACGTACACCATGAAGCCGATCTGCTTCTGGCAGGCCCTGGCGGCAAACAGCTCGGCTGCCTGTTCCACCACGGGCGCCGGCTCAAATTCGAGCATTTCCAACGAAAGTTTGCCGGCCTCAATTTTTGAGAGGTCCAAAATGTCATTGATCAGCGCCATCAGGTCCTGGGCAGAGCTGCGGATGATGTCCACAAATTCGTGCTGGTCTCGTGCCAGCGGAGAATCCTGCAGCAGCTCGGTCATGCCGATCAAGGCGTTCATTGGCGTACGGATCTCGTGGCTCATGGTAGCTAAAAATTCCGATTTCAGCCTGGAGGCTTCGAGGGCCTGGTCACGGGCCTCAGCCAGCGCGACGCTGTTGCGCGCAATCTCGTCGGCGTTATCCTTCAACTGCTTGAAGTACTGCTCACGCTCCAGCTCGACCCCGATCCATTGAGCCATCAGGTTCAGGAATTCCGTCTCGGCCGAGGAAAAGGGCCGCTTACGCGGTTTCTGACCAAAATAACTCAGCGTGCCGTACTTTTTACCTGCAACCCGGATGGCAGTTCCCAGGAAGGCTTCGTACTTGGACGAAAGATAAAACGGATGCTCCTGCCATTTCGTCCCTGCTGCCTGTTCGAACGCGATTGGATCTTCCGCCAGGAGAACGTCACGGGCGTAGCTCTCTTCAAGCTTTAGCTGCTGGATGTCGAAGGCCGGGTTGGTGGAAAACACCTCAACCGATTCGAGCTGGTCTTCATTCACTGCCACCAGAACGCCGGTTTCCAGCTCAAAATGCTGCGTGCCCATCACCAGCAGGGTCTGAATCTTCTGGATAAAATTGAGCCCGATGTCCAGTGTGATGGCGTTAAGTGAGCGCAGGGCTTCTTCGCTTTTCCTCAGGTCGGCCTCGACCTGCTTGCTATCGGTGATGTCCAGCGCCAAGCCTAAAACCCCAACAACAGCCCCGGCTGCATTGTAAAATGGTTCCAGGCGAGCCTGAAAGACCCGGTCATCCCTCAGCATCTCGAAGGATACCTGCTGGCCCGCGATCGCCTGGCGGTGCATTTCGAGCATATCCATTTGTTCGGTGCGGGTGTGAAAGAGGTCAAAGAACTGGCTCAATAATTGGTCGGTCGAAAGCCCAACCCGGTCGCTGCCGCGCATGGAGATTACCTGCAAGTTCCGGTTGGTGGTCCAGAGGATGGCCGGAAGCTGATCCATGATCAGCAGCAGGCTGGATTGGCTCCGCCTCAGGGCCTCTTCATTCCATTGTCGCTGCTGGGCGAACGAGATCCCTGCCGCCGCAATTTGAAGGAAGGAGATCTCCGACTGTGTCCAGGCCCGCGCTTCCAGGCAGTTATCGAATCCGAGAAAACCATGGAAATTGCCGCCGACAAAAATTGGCAGCACCAGGATCGATTTAATCCCCAGGGACTCGAGGATAGCCTTTTCTTCCAACGGCAGGGTTTCCGAAATGCTGGTAATGTACATCCCGCGCGAAAGAACTGTGAACCAGCGCGGAACAACATCTCCATACGAAAGATTTTGAAGCCTCGGATTCTCACTTTGGGAAGGAATACCCTGCGCTACCCATTCGGTTTGCTGGCTGGCGAACCAATTCCCCGCGTCATCGCGATGGTTGGTAAAAATATAAACCCGGCTGGCCAACGTCGCCTGGCCCAGGATTTTTAATACTGCATGGTAGGTTTTTTCATTAAATTTCTCGCTCAGCAGGAGAGTTTGAATCTCAACCAGGGCAGCCAGGTAGCGCTCACGCTCTACTGGCGCCTGATCTCTGGACGTTTTCTGTGAGATTTCACCCTTTGTCACAGGTTATTCCGTTTTTCAAAGTTATTCAAACCGGTTTGATCAATTCTGCTGAGTCGAGGTTGGCATCATTGACGAGGCGAGAGATTGGGATAGCGGTCATTTTTTCAGCCGGGTATGGCTTTAGAAAACCATTCAAAATGTCAATTCCGGCTGGCTCGAGCCATTTCCAGGCCGTGTTTCCGGTCAGGATTACCGGCATGCGCTCGTGGATTGGAGCTACAACTTCATTCGCAGCGCAAGTAATGATCGTGCAGGTCCGCAAGGGTTCCCCTTCTGGCGATTTCCAGGTTTCCCAAAGTCCCGCAAAAGCGAAGGGTTTCTTTTCAGCAAGCTGAAAGTAGTAGGGCTTTGAAGGTCCCTTTTGCCCCGGGCTGCGCTGCCACTCGTAAAAGCCGTCCGCAAGGATCAGGCAACGCCGACGGGCGTAAGCCTGGCGAAACGAGGGCTTTTCAGCCAGCGTCTCCGAGCGGGCGTTGATAAGCTGTGAAGCAATTTTGGGGTCTTTTGCCCAGGATGGAATCAAGCCCCAGCGCAGCCATTCGGCCCGGCGCGAGCCGGCATCGATCACGGCTGCCACCGGCTGGGTCGGGGCTACGTTATATCTTGGCAGCCAATCAGCCGGCATTTCAGAGACTCCCAGGTCCTCCTCGATATCTGCTGCTTCCAGGGTTATCGTAAACCTGCCGCACATAACTCATCTCCTTGCCAAGATATTCTAGCATAAATCGTGCCAGACTCGGTCCGTCAAGGTGCATGAGAAGTATAATTAACCGGAATTCATCTCCATGAGGTTTCCATGCCAACTCGCCTGGTTGAATGCATCCCAAATTTCTCAGAAGCCCGCCGGCCCGAAATTATCGATCAAATCCAGCAGGTCATGTGTTCAGTTGCGGGCGTTCACATATTAGATCGCCATTCCGACCTCGACCATAACCGGACGGTCATCACCTGCATCGGCTCTCCGGAAGCAGTCGAAGAAGCTGCTTTTCAGGCTATCGCCACGGCCGCTCGATTGATCGACCTGAACTTTCATTCCGGTGAACATCCCAGGATTGGCGCCACCGATGTAGTGCCTTTCGTTCCCATCAGCGAGATTAGCATGGCTGAATGTGTTGAAATGGCGCGCCGCCTGGGAAAACGGGTCGGCCATGACCTGAATATTCCCGTTTATCTATACGAAGACGCCGCCACCCGCCCGGAGCGCCAGAACCTCGAAAATATCCGCCGCGGCGAATATGAAAACCTCAAGCTCGAAATCAAGACGAATTCTGAGAGGTTGCCCGATTTTGGCCCGGCTGAGCTGGGGCCTGCCGGCGCAACCGTGATCGGAGCGCGCCAGCCGCTGGTAGCCTACAATGTTTATCTCACGACGGACGACGTTGACATCGCCCAAAGGATCGCCAAGGCGCTGCGGAATTCCTCGGGAGGGTTGCATTACGTCAAAGCCATGGGAGTGCTGGTGGAAGGGCGCGCCCAGGTGTCTATGAACCTGACCAATTATCGCCAATCCCCTATCGGGCGGGTCGTTGAAATGATCCGCCGTGAAGCCCAGCGCTACGGCGTCGCCATTCACCACAGCGAGCTGGTCGGATTAATCCCGCAAGAAGCCCTGTTTGACGCGGCCACGTGGTATCTTCAACTGGATGGATTTAACATCGAGCAGGTCCTGGAACAAAAGCTATACGAGGTCCAGTCCGCTTCCCCACAGCAAATCACCGCCAGCCAGCCTCCATCCTTCCTGGACCAGCTTGCCGCCGCAACCGCTACACCGGGCGGCGGAGCCGCGGCTGCCCATGCTGGGGCAGCCGGCGCGGCCCTGGTAACGATGGTAGCGCGCCTGACGGTTGGCAAGAAGAAATATGCCGCCGTCGAGACCCAAATGTACGAGCTGGCGGAAAAGTCTGAGCAGTTAAGGTCGCAATTGACGGCCGCCATCGCGGAGGACTCGGCTGCATTTGAAGCGGTGCTTGCGGCCTCGCGTTTACCGAAAAACACCCCTGAAGACCAGGCCGCCCGGCTGTCTGAATTGGAAAAAGCCACTCAGGGAGCAATTGCCGTGCCGCTGCGGGTTTGCGGTCTGGCAGTCGGCGTGATTGAGCTGGCCCTTCAGGCAGCCTCCTTTGGAAACGTCAATGCTATCTCGGACGCTGCCAGCGCCGCTGCCCTGGGCAGGGCCGCTCTCACTTGCGCCGGGCTGAACGTCCAGATCAACTGCGCAACCCTTCAGGACCGGGACACCGCCGGCCACGCCATCCAGCGGGTTAAAGAACTTGAGGACACCGCTAACCAGCTTGAGCGAGCATTACAGGCGACTCTCCGGGAACGCGCTAATTTAGATTTGTAATGGGGGAACCATGAGCATAAAATCTGACCGGTGGATCCGCAAGATGGCAAAGGAACAAGGCATGATCGAGCCTTTCGTCGATACCCAGGTCCGCCAGGGTGTGATCTCCTACGGCGTATCCTCCTATGGGTACGACATCCGGATTGCCGATGAGTTCAAGATATTTACCAATGTTTATTCTGCGATTGTCGATCCGAAGAACTTCGATCCGCACTCGATGATCGATTTCAAGGGAGAAGTCTGCATTATCCCGCCCAATTCGTTTGCGCTCGCACGCACGGTGGAATATTTCCGTATCCCGCGCAGCGTTCTAACCTTGTGCGTAGGCAAGAGCACCTACGCCCGCTGCGGAATAATCGTCAATGTGACCCCCTTCGAGCCGGAGTGGGAAGGTTTTGTGACGCTGGAGATATCAAATACCACTCCGCTGCCCGCCAAGATCTACGCCAACGAGGGCATTGCCCAGGTGCTGTTCTTTGAATCCGATGAAATCTGTGAAATATCTTACGCCGATAAGAAGGGCAAGTACCAGAAGCAGCAATCCATCAGCCTGCCTAAGATTTAAACAGAAAATGATCTGGATTCACTTTGGCTGCTTTGCAGCAAAAATGAATCCAGATCATCTATATCGTAAAAATAACCTGCTGAAGCGGCTGCAGCTCGACGCACGATCCGTTTAGAGCGGGCGAATGGCCGCCCAGCCAGACTCGAAAACTGCCCGGTTCGAGGAACGGCCGGCCATCGTCATCGAAGCATGCCAGGTCCTCGAAACGAAAATCGAATTTCAGGCTGCAAGACTGGCCTGGATCCAGGTGAATGCGGGCAAAACCCCGTAATTCACAGGCCGGAACCGGCACGCTGGCCTCGAGATCCTGGATGTAAGCCTGGACGACCTCATCGCCGGCTACTTTTCCAGTATTGGTCACTTTAATACTCACCGAAACGATGACAGGGCTGTTGGCAATTCCAGGCTCAACCTGGGCCTGGCTGTAATCAAATTGAGTATAACTCAACCCATATCCAAAGGGATAAAGGGGCTTGCCCCTGAAATAGCGGTAGGTGTGGCCTTCCATATTGTAATCGGTGAACGGGGGGAGCTGGTTGATCGATTGGTAAAACGTAACCGGCAGGCGGCCAGCCGGATTGGTATCGCCAAACAGGACCTGGGCAACCGCTGTACCGCCGGCCTGGCCAGGATACCAGGCTTCTAGAATTGCCTTAACAGCCGGGGAGGATTGTGCCCAATTGACAGCCAACGCGCTGCCGTTCAGCAGCACCAGCACGACCGGCTTTCCCGTTGCTGCCAGCCGTTCCAGCAGCTCCTGCTGTAAGCCCGGCAAGTCCAGGCTGGCGCGGTCGCCCTGGCTGCTCTGGCCGGGCAACGTGCCTTCCTCCTGGGTTTCCTCACCCTCGACGAGTTGGGACAGGCCCAGCACAGCAATCACCAGATCGGATCGGGCCGCCAAGGCAACCGCCCTGTCCAGGCCAGCCCGGCTTAGGTCAGCAACGCCACAGCCGCGAGCATACCGCACACGCCGTTCTTTGGCGGCCCGGCGCCGGATGCCTTCCAGGATTGTGACCGGCGCGGCTGGATCGCCGAAATAATTCCCCCGCATGACCATTTCGTTATTCGCGTTCGATCCAATGACGGCAATCGAGCCAACATTGGGCGATAGTGGCAGGAAATCGTCTTCGTTTTTCAGTAGAACGATCGATTGGCAGGCCGCCTCTACTGCCAGGGCGCGATGGGCCGGTGAATCCACCACATCGTATTTGATGCTCGCAAATGGAACCTTTTCTTCAGGATCGAACATTCCAAGCCAAAAGCGGGCCCTGAAAAGTCGCCGGACGGCCTGGTCTATCTCCGCTTCGCTAATCAGACCCTTTGCAACGGCTTCCATCAGGGAGAAATAGGTATCGCCGCAGTTGAGATCGCAGCCGCTGCGGACACCGAGGGCGGCTGCTTCTGCACTGGTATTTACAGTTTGGTGATGGCGGTAAATATCATCGATTGCCCCGCAGTCCGAAACAACGTACCCATCGAAGCCCCATTCCTGGCGCAAGACCTGCTCGAGCAGGGTTCTGCTGGCGCAGCAAGGCTCTCCATTTGTGCGGTTGTAGGCGCCCATCACGGAGCGGGCTCCTCCCTCTTGCACACAGGTCTTGAAGGCCGGTAAGTACGTTTGCTGCAGGTCCCGCGGGCTGACCTGGGCATTGAATTGGTGCCGGTCGCTTTCCGGGCCGCTGTGGACTGCAAAATGCTTAGGAGTTGCAACCAGCTTCAAGTAATACTTGTCGTCTCCTTGCAGGCCCTTGACGAAGTTTTTTCCAATCTGGCCGGCCAGGTATGGGTCTTCGCCGTAAGTCTCCTGGCCGCGCCCCCAGCGCGGATCGCGAAAAATATTGACGTTGGGCGACCAGAAAGTCAGACCGTAATAAATCTCACGTTTGCCTTCTTTAACTGCCTGGTGGTGCTTGGCGCGCGCCTCATTGGCAATGACGCAAGCAATCCGCCAGATCAGGTCGGGATTCCAGGTCGCCGCCAGCCCGATGGCCTGCGGAAAAACGGTCGCCAGGCCCGCCCGGCCGACCCCATGCAGGCACTCGTTCCACCAGTTGTAGGCCGGAACATGCAGCCGGTCGATGGCAGGGGCATCATTTACCATCTGCGAGATTTTTTCGGCCAGGGTCATGCTGGCAACCAGGTCATTCACACGCTCTTCAATCGGGCGAGAAGCGTCGAGGTATTCAGGCTTCGAGGAATCACTCACTGCTCACTCCAATTTTTTGTAGGACAAACTTTAGTTTGTCCTTTCAGGATTTGCTGCTTTTTTGTAAGGACAAATTAAAGTTTATCCTACAAGATTGCCTGTTTTCACCCGGGAAACAGGGAAGCTATAAAGATAATTTCGCCAGGATATAAAAATTTCGCCGTCTTCAACCCACACGAACAGCGCCTCCAGGTAATTCGGGACATTCCCGTTGGTCCTTAATTCGACGCCGAGAAGATTTCCTGCCAGGGCCTCGATAACG
>Ga0335070_10006176_pt1 | contig 14098 bp, 6 predicted proteins | sample Lox_Sample_13_FD_206722 | JGI IMG/M metagenome (GOLD analysis project Ga0335070, IMG submission 206722) | Soil microbial communities from Loxahatchee National Wildlife Refuge, Florida, United States - Lox_Sample_1.3 | ecosystem: Environmental > Terrestrial > Soil > Wetlands | place: USA: Florida... | reverse complement strand
AGGGCCCGGGCGGCCGGTGCGGCCAGGCGGGCGTCGCCCAAGTACGCGGCCAGGGGCTTGACCGCTTCTGGGCCGCCGGCGAGCTCGAGCTGGGAGATGAGGAAGGCCTTGACCTCTTTGTCCGCCGGTCCGCGGACCGCGTCGACGAGGGCCCGCGAGACGAGCCGCCTGTCCTTTTCCGCGCCGGGCCGGCCGGCCCGGACGGCCAGGCCGTTGACGGCGAAGCGGGGCGCGCTGTCGTCGCCCGCGCCCGGCGGCAGGACGAGAGCGCAGACGTCCGCCACGGCCGCCGGCCCGAGGCCGAGGACGGCGTCCGCGAGGCCGTCGCGGTCGGCGGCGTCCGCCGCGGGGAAGCGCGCGACGAGGGCCGCGACTTTGGCCTTGATGGCCGCCGCATCCTCGGCGCCGCCCGCCGCGCCGGCGGCCGCGACGAGAGCGGCGAGCGCGATGAGCGCCGGGATGCGCGTCTTCTTCATGGTCCCTCTCCTCGCGCTCACGGCGCTCACGGGTGCCAGGGGGCCCGCATGGCCTGGCCGGCCAGGCGGTCGGCCTCCTCGTCCCCGACAAATGTCTGCCGCTCCGGGTCGAAGCGGAGCGGCCGGCCGAGCTGGACGGCGATCTTGCCGAGGTTGACGAGCGTGCATGAGCGATGGCCGTTGCGCTCGTTGAGAGCAAAGCGGCGGCGCTTCCGCACGGCCTCGGCGAAGTCCGTGACCTGGGGCTCGGGGTCCGCGAGGCCGGCGACCTTGTCCTTCAGGCCGGGGATGTCGGACTCGAAGCCGCGGAAGAGCTTTCCGGCCGGGCCTTCGAGGAAGGCGGCTTTGGTGTCCCTGTTCTCCCCGTCGAGGACGATGATGCACCCGTCGGCGTACTTCATCTCGATCCGGCGCCAGGAGCCGCAGGCGTCCGGATGCTGCTCGGGCGCGTCGGCCCAGACCTCGACCGGGCTCGTCCCGTCCTTGCCGAGCAGGTACTGGACCGGGTCGAGGTAATGCATGCCCATGTCGCCGAGGCCGCCGCCGTCGTAATCCCAGTAGCCGCGGAAGGTGCCGTGGACGCGATGGGGGTGGTAGGGCTTCCAGGGCGCCGGGCCGAGCCAGAAGTCGTAGTCGAGCTCCGGCGGCACGGGCTCGGGACGGAGGTCCGTCCGGCCGCTCCAGTAGAATTTCCAATCAAAGCCTGTCGTGGCGCTGACGGTGACCTTGAGCGGCCAGCCGAGCAAACCGCTCTGGACGACCTTCTTCACGGGCCGCACGTCCGAGCCGAAGCCGTAAAAGTCGCCCTCGAACCGGAACCAGGTGTTGACGCGGAAGATGCGGCCGTTCCGCTCGACGGCGCGGACGACCTCCCGGCCCTCGGCGATCGTCCGGGTCATGGGCTTCTCGCACCAGACGTCCTTGCCGGCCTCGGCGGCCGCGATCGAGATCAGGGCGTGCCAGTGGGGCGGGGTCGCAATGTGCACAATGTCGACGTCTGGCCGCTCGAGGACCTCGCGGAAATCGTGGTAGCCCTTGACCCCCGGCCCGGAAAGCTCAAGCGCGGTCTGGAGGTGGCGGGCGTCGACGTCGCAGACGGCGACGAGGACGGAGCCGGGGTAGCCGAGGTGGGCCTGGCCCATGCCGCCGACGCCGATGACGGCCTTGGTCAGGGTGTCGCTCGGGGGCGTGTAGCCCGGTCCGCCGAGGACGCGGCGGGGGACAATGGTCAGGGCCGCCCCGGCGGCCAGAGTCCGGCCGATGAACCGGCGCCGGCTCATGCGCTTGGCTGTCGACATGGACTCTCTCCGGTCCGGGATGCGTGGCGCGGTCCCGTCAGCGTCCGCGCCGGGAGGTCATTATAGCGCATCCGCTTAAAGATAAAGAGGGGCTGTCCCCGCGAGGGGGACAGTCCCTCATCGCTTCTCACGGAACGAGGTGGGCGGAGTCTCTCCCGGCTCATAACAGGCCGACGACCTTGCCCGTCTCGAGGTCGAGGTCGACGTCGTAAAAGGCCGGCCGCGTCGGCAGACCGGGCATGGTCCTCATGTCGCCGCAGAGCGGATAGAGAAAGCCGGCCCCGACGCTGGCCTTGACGTCCCTCACGGGCACGCGGAAGTTCTTCGGGACGCCTTTCCAGGCCGGGTTGTGGCTGAGACTGAGGTGGGTCTTGGCCATGCAGATGGGGAGCTTGTCGAAACCGAGCCGCGTGTAGAGCGCGATCTTGGCCTCGGCCGCCGGCTCGTAGTCCACCCCGTCGGCGCCGTAGATCTGAGTCGCGATCGTTTCGATCTTCTTCTTGATGTCCCAGTCGAGCGGGTAGAGGAAGCGGAAATCGCGGGGCCTGTCGCAGGCGGCCATGACCGCCTTGGCCAGGTCGACCGCCCCCGCTCCCCCTTCGGCCCAATGGTCGGCCATGACGGCATCCTCGGCCCCGGCGGTGACGGCCGCCTGGCGCACCATCCGGATCTCGGCGTCGGTGTCCGTGGCGAAGCGGTTGACGGCGACGACGGCCGGCACTCCGAATCGCAGGGCGTTCTTGATGTGGGCGACCATGTTGGGCAGCCCCTTGCCGAGGAGGTCGAGGTTCTCGTCGGCATAGGCTGGCGCCAGCGGCTTGCCGGCCACGACCTTGGGCCCCCCGCCGTGCATCTTGAGGGCCCGGATGGTGGCCACGATGACGACGCAGTCCGGGGCGAGGCCGCTCGCGCGGCACTTGATGTTCATGAATTTTTCCATGCCGCAATCGGCCCCGAACCCGGATTCCGTGAGGACATAGCCGTCCGGACCGACGAGCCGGAGCGCGATCTGGTCGGCGATGATCGAGGAGTTGCCGTGGGCGATATTGGCGAAGGGGCCGGCGTGAACGACGGCCGGCGTGTTCTCGAGCGTCTGCATGAGGTTGGGCATGATGGCGTCCTTCATGAGCACGGCCAGGGCGCCGGCGACGCCGAGGTCCTCGGCCGTGACGGTCTCGCCGGCCTTGCTCGTGCCGATGACGATCCGGCCGAGCCGTTCCCTCATATCGGCCAGGCCCGTCGTCAGGGCCAGGATGGCCATGATCTCCGAGGCGGCCGAGATATCGTAGCCGGCTTCGCGGTCGAGGCCCAGCTCCTCCGGTCCAAGCCCGATCCTGATCCGGCGAAGGAAGCGGTCGTTGACGTCGATGACGCGGTTCCAAGTGATGGAAGCCGGGTCGATATCCAGGCGGAACATGCGACGCCTTTCCTCGGGCGTCAGCGCGGACGGGTCAGTCTTGGCGATGCCGAGCTTCTCGAGGCGGCGGAGCATGGTCGGGGAGAAGCGCCGCTCCCCCTTCTTCCCGGCCGGGCAGAAGGCGTCGAAGAGCCCGTCGTCCCCCTGGTGGTACTCGTGGAGGACCCGGGCGTCGATGGCCGCGGCCAGGAGGTCGCTGGCGGCCGTGACGGCGTGGATGTCGCCGGTCAGGTGGAGGTTGAAGTCCTCCATGGGCACGATCTGGGAATAGCCGCCGCCCGCGGCGCCGCCCTTGATGCCGAAGGTCGGGCCCATGCTGGGCTGGCGGACGACGGTCACGACCTTCTTTCCCAGGTGCGCGCCGAGGGCCTGGCTCAGGCCGACGGTCGTCGTCGTCTTGCCCTCGCCGAGCGGCGTCGGCGTGATGGCCGTCACGTCCACGTAGCGGCCCAGGGGCCGGCCCTGGATCCGGGGGAGGACGTCGAGGTGGATCTTGGCCTTGTGCCTGCCGTAGAGGTCGAGGTCGGCCTCCTCGAGGCCGACGGCCTGGGCGACCTTGGCGATCGGGAGGAGGGTCGCGGCCTGGGCGATCTCGATATCGCTCGGGACGGGACGGAGGATCTTCACGGACATCGCGCCTGGCTCCTTTCGCCGGGGTTCTCGCGGTCCATCACACCGCAGGGACATCTTAGTGGCGGGGCGGGGAGAAAACAAGCCTCGGCAAGGCCGGCGCCTGACGGTTTCTCCGCCCGGTCGAGCGCCTGCCGGCGCTCTCAGAAGAAGTAGTACGCCGCGAGGAGCAGGCGCAGGTTCGTGACGGTCTTGGCCCCCCGGACCCTGCCGAAGGCGTCGGGCGTGCCGTAGGCAGCGCCCGTCAGCTCGGCCTCGGCGGCGAAGCGCATCTTGCCGACGTTGTAGAGGAGCCGCGGCGAGACCCGGTAGAGATCGGCGATGTTGGGCCCCCTGGAAAAGACCTCCGCGGCGACCGGGGCGAGCGCGAACCGGGCCCCGAAGTTCCGGAAGTAGCCTCCGAAGAGCCCCGCCTGCCAGGGGGCGCCGTTCGTCTGGACCTCGGACCACAGCGACAGGCCGCTCGTGGGCGAATAGGCCCAGGCGTCGGGCACGTCGCCGGCGAGGACGACCTCGTCGCGGACGGCGTACCCTCCCTGCATCGTCAAGTGGTAGAGGTTCGAGCCGTAGACGCCCTCGGCCTTGAACGTCCAGCCCGGCCGCCTGACCTTGAGATAGGCCATGCCCGCCAAGCTCCGCACGGACTCGTCGGTCTTATAGCCGGACGCGGTCGCCAGGCGGGGGACGAGCTTCAGGAAATCCGCTTCGGCCCCGGCCACGGTCTCCGTCTTCTCCGCTCCGTTGGCCTTCGCATACTGGAGCTTGAGGTTGAGCTCCGGCAGGGCGGCGTTGCGGAGGTAGGCCGCGCTCGCTCCCTGCGGGCCGTTCGAGACGAAGTCCCTCTGGGCGAGGGCCGTGGCAGAGACGCTCCACCGGCCGAACGTCTGCGTGAACCGGACCTGGGGGCTCCGGTTGAAGGGCTGGAACGGCGCGCCCGTGTTGAAGGACACGACGTCCGGATAGCAGTCGGTGACGAACATCGGGTGCCAGAACTGGCCGACCATGAGCTCGGACCTCGTCCACTTGAGCGTCAGGTAGGCGTGGCGGAGCCGGAAGCCGTTGAGGTCGGCGTCGGACGTGCCGAAGAACTCCGCCTCGATGTAGGCGGAGGTCTTGGCGCCCAGGACGTCCGGCCCGGTGATCTTGCCGGCCAGGCGGGTCTGGATGGACAGGATGTTGAAGCTCGACTTGGCGTTGATGTCCCGGCCGAGCGGGTCGAGGGACGGCTCCTTGGGAAAGAGGAGGAAATGGCCCTCGCGGAAGTTCACCGTCTGCCGCGAGTCGTAGAAGATATCGGTCTTGACGTACCCGGATAAAGAGATGCCGAAGCCGGAGGCGGGCTTGTCGGCCTGGCCGGCGAGGGGCGGCGCGGCGACGGCGGCGGCCGCGAGCAGGATGGCGATGGCGGGGGCGAATGTTTTCGGGAGCCTCATGGGGACCTCCGGGGAGTGGGGATGGCCGGCCTCACTAATACCGACACACGACGACCGCTCGGGACGTGAGGCGTCCCAGGTCGACGGCTTCGCCGCTGACGTTCGGCCACGGCCTGCCGTTGACCGTGACGCTCTTGGCCGGGCCGAAGGCCGAGGGCGGACGGACGTGGAGGATGATTCGGGCCGGCTTGCGGAGCGGCGGGGCGACGACGGCCGTGATCTCGCGGCGCACGCCCCGGGACTCGCAGCGAAGGCCGGCCTCGCCGAAGTGGGTCGGCGCCCGCCGGACCTCGATCGTCCGGCCCGGCGCGAGCCAGCCGCGGGGCGTGCCGGCCAGGAGATGCAGGGTCTCGCCGTCCTCGAGGAGAAGGGCGATGCGCACCATGGCCAGGACGCGGCTCGCCGAATGCATGTGCGGCATGCGCAGGGAGTCCCAGGCCTCGCCCGACGATCCGGTCGCGATGTCATTGCCTTCGAGAGTCGCGTAGGTCGAGCGGGCCTGGCCGTAGGCGAAGAGGCTGTAGAAGGTCCAGAGGAACCTCTCCGTTTCGCCCCGGAGGAGCTGGCTCAGCGCCTGGTCGTAGACGTAGTGGGGGTCGATGTACCCGGGGCGGGCGATCGTCGGCAGGCCGGTCGTCATGACGAACTTCTCGATCGTCCGGTTGACCCAGGCCGTCTTCGGGTCGCCGGCGCCGAAGAGGCCCATTTCGACCATGTAAACCGGGCTGCAGATGCCGTACCAGGTCGCGGCCAGTCGCTCGGCCGTGGGCGGCCCGTTCATGTACGGCCCCTGCGGCACGAAGGGCGGGTCGGCGTCCCTGACGACCGACCGCTCGACCGAATCCAAAATGCAGCTCTTGTAGTCGTCGGCCTCGGCCCGCAGGCGCGCCGCCTCCTTGGCCATGCCGATCTCGGGCAGGACGTCGGCCGTGCCCCGGAGCCCGGCGTATGAATAGGTGTCCGTCCAGTAGAAGTAATCGAGATCGTCGTTATCCGAGGCCCGGCCTTTGGGCAGGAGGCCGTAGTGGCGGGGACGCTCGGCGCCCGGGGTCGCCCCGGCCTTCGTCCGGGCCCGCTCTCGGCCGATCCAGTCGCAGGACCTGATCATGCGCGGGGCGACTCTCTTCAGCCAGAGGCGGTCGCCGGTCAGCTTGTAGTGCTCGGCGAGGGCCCAGAGGATGAAGCCATTGTCGCCCATCCAGCACACCCCGGGAACATCGCCCGAGAAGAACCCGTCGGTCGAGGAGACATCGCCGTCGGGCTTGCGCAGGCCTTGGCGCGCGAGGAAGAAGTCCAGATAGGCGGCCGCCTCCTCGTGATAGCCGAGCCGGTCGGCGGCGTGGATGAGGCAGCCGCTGTCGCCGGCCCAGGCATGCTCATAGGCCGTCGCGTCCGGGTGCGGCGCCAGAAAGCCGCTTGCCTCCCGGTCGACGAGGATCATGTTATAGGCGAGCGAAGCCCGGTAGGAGTCGCGGACGCGCTTCTCCGGGATGATGAACTCGGCCCCCCGGTTGAGCTCGCGGCCCCAGAAATTGCGGAAAACTTCGAGCTGAGGAGCGACGGCCAGACGCTCCATCTCCCCGGACTTCTCGATGACGATCGGGAAGTAGGGGATGAAGAGGTCGACCGTCCTTTCCTCGCCCGGCTTTAGCCGGACGTCGACGTCGAGCTCGTCCTGGGCCGTCCCGCCGGCGTCCGTCTTGGCCGAGGCGGGGGAGAAGACGACGGCCGAGCCGGGCGCGTTCACGCGAAGGAGGATGCGGCCGTTGTGGTCGAGCACGAAGGGGCTGTGAAAGGAGAGCTTCCCGGGGTAGGACGGGGGGAGTTTGAACAGGCTCAGCTCCGACACCGCCCGGCCGACGAGGAAAGACAGACGCACGGCTTCGGGTTGGTCCGCGCCGTTCTTCACCGTCCAGCGGGCGACGGTGAGCAGCGTCTCCCGGCCGGTCCGGACGGACGGGTTCTCGAGCAGGGTGGCGAAGGCGAGCTCCCGGACCGTGAACGCCCCCGCCCGCCAGGCGCTCCGGACGCCGGGGAGATAGCCGTCGACGAGGTCCTGGTTGACGCCGTTCGGGTCGAGGAGTTGGGGTCCGGCCTTGGCCCGGAGGCGCGGCAGGAGGTAGAGGCCGCCAGGGACGTTATCCCGGGGAAAGACCAGGGCGCCGTTCGGCGCCACGTGGACCTCCTCGGGGTGGTCTTTCCAGCCGATGACGGGCACGGGATACTTGACCGGCGGGAATGGCTGGCTCGAAACGACGGTTTCGAACGAGACGTCCGGGGGGATCGTCTGCGGATAGGCGCGCCGGACGGGGTCCGATGACTGCGGGCGCAGCGCGGGGACGGCCAGAAGGAGCGCCGCCATCCCGGCCAGGGGGAGGGCGGAGCGCCTTCGGACCTTGGAACGCCTGCTGTCCATCGGGAGGGAGTTTAATGGGGCCGGGCCGGAAAGTCAAAGCCCTCGCTCCCTGCCGGATGGGTGGCCGGCGCCAACCCTCCCCGAGGGTCCCTCGAGCAATCGGGCGGAGGCCCGCCCAGGCGCCGCCACACAAGGTGACGGCCACGGACAAGACCGGCAGAAGCGCGGCCGAGTGACTCGACGCCGTGCTTTTGGGAGATATCTGAATAAAGACGGACTGCGCCGCCCTCGGGGACGGCCTCGCTTGATTATGATAAAATCCTGGGGCGTGATGAGCGACGACTAAAGGGAGGGGCCCATGAAGAGAACGGCAGCGATCGCCCTGGCCATCCTGGCCTTGGCCGCCGCCGCGGCGGCCAAGGCGCCTGGCTTCCGGTTCGAGGGCGGCGCTTTCGTCCTCAACGGCAAGCCGTTCCGCATCATGGCCGGGGAGGTCCACTTCCAGCGCGTCCCGCGCGAATACTGGGCGGACCGGCTGGTCAAGGTCCGGGCCGCGGGCCTGAACACCGTCTGCACATGCGTCTTCTGGAACGCCCTCGAGCCCGAGCCCGGCCAATGGGACTTTTCCGGCATGAATGACCTGGCCGCCTTCCTCCGGACGGCGCAGCGGGCCGGGCTGTGGGTCGTCCTCCGGCCCGGGCCCTACGCGTGCGCCGAGTGGGACTTCGGCGGCCTGCCGGCCTGGCTCCTCCGCACCCCGGACATCAAGGTCCGCTGCTCGGACCCGCGCTACCTCGAGGCCTGCGGGAGCTACATCCGCCGGCTCGCCGACGAGGTCCGCGGCCTGATGTGCGCGAAGGGCGGGCCGGTCCTCATGGTCCAGGTCGAGAATGAGTACGGGAGCTTCGGCAACGACCGGGCCTACACGGCCGCGCTCAAGAAGATGTGGGAGGAGGCGGACGTCGCGGGGCCGTTCTATACGGCCGACGGCGCCTCGCCCGCCATGCTCGAGGCCGGCACGGTCCCGGGCGCGGCCATCGGCCTCGACCCGGGCACGAGCGAAAGGGACTTCGCCGAAGCGGCCAAGCTCGGCGCGAACGTCCCCGTCTTCTGCAGCGAGCTCTACCCGGGCTGGCTGACGCACTGGGGCGAGAAGTGGGCCCGGGTCGGGACGGCCGAGGTCTTGCGCGACCTCGACTGGCTCCTCGAGAACGGCAAGTCGTTCAACTTCTACATGTTCCACGGCGGGACGAACTTCGGCTTCACGGCCGGGGCCAACTTCAGCGACAAGTACGAGCCGGACGTCACGAGCTACGATTACGACGCGCCCCTCGACGAGATGGGGCGGCCGACGCCGAAGTACTTCGCCATCCGGGACGCCCTGGCCCATTTCCAGCCCAAGGGCACGGTCCTCCACGGGCTGCCGGGGCCCCTGCCGGCCATCGACATCCCGGAGGTTTCGTTGCGCGAGTCGGCCTCGCTCTTCGACAACCTGCCGGCCGCGGTCCGGAGCGCCCAGCCGAGGCCCATGGAGGCCTTAGGCCAGAACTCCGGCTTCATCCTCTATCGGACCAGGCTCGTCGGTCCCCACGGGGGCAAGCTCGCCCTCACCGACTTCCACGATTACGCCAACGTCTACGTGGACGGCGAGTCCCTCGGCTCGCTCGACCGGTGCCGGAAGGAGACGGCGCTCGAAATCCCGAGGTCCGACCCGCCCCACCGCTCGCTCGATATCCTCGTCGAGGCCATGGGCCGGGTCAATTACGGCCCGCTCCTCCTCGACCGGAAGGGGATCACGGACCGCGTCACATTGAATAACATGACGCTCATGGACTGGGAGGTCTATCCGCTGCCCATGGCCGAGGACGACCTCGCCGGCCTGAAGTTCGGGCCGGCGGCGGCGACCCGGCCGGGGAATTTCTTCCGCGGCGCCTTCGAGCTCGTGGAGACCGGCGACACCTGCCTGGACATGTCCGGCTGGTCGAAGGGGGTCGTCTGGGTCAACCGGCATAATCTCGGCCGCTACTGGGACGTCGGGCCGCAGAAGCGACTTTATTGCCCGGCGCCGTTCCTCAAGGCCGGAACGAACGAGGTCGTCGTCTTCGACCTCCACGCCCTCAGGCCGGCCACGGTCCGCGGCTTCCGCTCGCCGGAGTAGCGCTAGATCTCCTTCGAGACCTCGACCAGGCTCGTCTCGAGGTCGCGGACGACGCGGAAGCCGCGCCTCTCGAAGACAGCGATCATACGGGGGTTGTCGTTCGTGGTGATGGCCGTGAGCCTCCGCAGCCCCCACAGCCGGGCGATCTCCGTGCAGTAGTCCGTCAGGAGCCCGCCCAGTCCCTTGTTCTGCCAGGCGTCCTGGACGAGGACGGCGTATTCCGCCGCCGGCCTGCCCGGCTCGGCGGCCAGCCGGCCGACGCCGACCAGGCGGCGTCCGCTCCCCTGGCCCGTTTCGGCGACGATGGCCATCTCGCGGTCATAGTCGATATAGCAGTAGCGGCTGGCGACCTCGTGGGACTGCCAGAAGAAGAAATAGCGGAAGCGCGAGTAGATGGACTCCTTGGAGCAGCTGCCGAGCAGGGCCATCCACAGCGGCTCGTCCTCCGGCTTGATCGGGCGCAGCGTCACTTCGGTCCCGTCCCGCATCCGGACCTTGCGCACGAATTCCTCGGGATAGGGGCGCAGGGCGAGATGGGCGTAGGGCCGGCCTCCCGCGACGGCGGGCCCGGGTTCGGCGATGACCCGGGCATCCAGGGCGACGACGCCCGAGGGCGTGACGAGGAGCGGGTTGATGTCGAGCTCGTGGACCTCCGGAAAGTCTGCGGCCAGGTAGGACAGCCGGATCAGGACCTCGACGAGCTTCGCGACGTCGGCCGCCGGCCGGCCCCGGTAGCCCTGGAGGAGCGGCCAGCTCCTGAGCTCCTCGAGCATGCGGCGGGCCAGCCGCTCGTTGAGCGGCGGGAAGCCGAGGGCGCGGTCGCCGAAGAGCTCGGCCGTGATGCCGCCCGTCCCGGCCATGATGACCGTGCCGAAGGTCGGGTCCTTCTTGAGACCCAGGATCATCTCGAGGCCGCCCTCCGCCTCGGCCATCTTCTGGACGGTGACCCCCTCGAACCGGGCCTGCGGCGCCCGCTCGCGGACGGCGCGCCTCATCCCCTCGAAAGCGGCGCGGACGCGGCCCGCGTCGCCGAGGTCGAGGGCGACGCCGCCGACGTCGCTCTTGTGGGTGATGTCCGGCGAGAGGACCTTGAGGACGACGGGGTATCCGATGCGTTCGGCGGCGGCCGCCGCCTCGCCGGCCGTGGCCGCCGGCTCGGGCCGGACGACGGGGATGCCGTAGGCGGCGAGGAGGTCCTTCGAGAGGTCCTCGGGCAGGGGCGCTCCGGCCGCCCGTTCGAAGAGCCGGGTGAAGCGGCCTCGAACCTCCGCCCTGTCGGCGGGAAGGTCGACGGCGACGTCCTTGGGCGTCTCGTAGAGGATCTCCAGGTTCCTGGCGTAGGAGACGAGCGTCATGAAGGCCTTGACCGCGCGTTCGGGGGTGTCGTAGGTCGGCACGCCCGCCTCGTTGAGGAGGCGGACGCCCTCGCGCATGCTGGCCCCGCCCAGCCAGGCGGCGAGGACGGGCTTCTCGGTCGCCGCCGCCAGGGCCGCCGTCTCCCGGGCGATGGCCGTCGGGTTGGTCATAGCCTGGGGAGTGACGATGATGAGCAGGGCGTCGACGCCGGGGTCCAGGAGGACGGTCCCGGCGGCCTTGGCGACGAGCTTGGACTTGGCGTCGCCAAGGACATCGACCGGGTTCCGCCGGGACCACTGCGGCGGCAGCTCCTCGTTGAGCCGGGCGAGCGTTTCGTCGGACAGCCGGGCCAGCGTGCCTCGCGCCGCGATGAGGGCGTCGGAGGCCATGACGCCGGGGCCGCCGGCGTTGGTCAGGACGGCCAGGCGCGGGCCGGCCGGGACCTTGTGGCGGCCGACGAGCTCGGCGCAGTCAAAGATCTCGCCGATGTCGAAGACCCGGGCCAGGCCCATCCTCTGGAAGGCGGCGTCGTAGACGGCGTCCTCGGAGGCCAGGGCGCCCGTGTGGGAGGCGGCCACGGCCGCCGACTCCGGGAACCGGCCGGCCTTGTAGGCGACGATCGGCTTCGTGCGGGCGAAGGCCCGGGCCGCAGTCATGAAGCGCCGGGCGTCGCGGATGGACTCGATGTAGAGGATGATCGATTTCGTCGCCTCGTCCTCGCCGAGGTAGTCGATGAGGTCGCCGAAATCGACGTCCATGGCGTTGCCGACGGAAACGAAGTGGGAGAAGCCGATCTTCTCCTCGATGGCCCAGTCGAGGACGGCCGTGCAGAGGGCGCCCGACTGGGAGATGAAGGCGACGTTCCCGGCCCGGGGCGTCGCCGCGGCGAAGCTGGCGTTGAGCGGCAGGCCGGGCGAGATCAGGCCCAGGCAGTTCGGGCCGATGGCCCGCATCCCCTCGTGGCGGCGGACCTCGGCGAGGACGCGGTCCTCGAGGGCGCGGCCCTCGGGGCCGGTCTCCTTGAAGCCGGCGGAGAGGATGACGAGGCCGAGGACGCCGGCCTCGCCGCATTCGCGAACGGCGTCCGGGACCTGGGCGGCCGGGCCGCAGAGGATGGCCAGGTCGGGCGTCTTGGGCAGGCCCTTCACGTCGGGGAAGCAGGGGATGCCCATGACGGCCTCGCTGGCCGGGTTGACGGGGTAGACGACGCCGCGGAAACCGCCGCCGACGAGGTTGGCCAGGACGCGGCCGCCCACGCTCTTCGGGTTGGGCGTGACTCCGACGAGCGCGATGCGCTGGGGCTTGAAGATGCGGTCGAGGGCCTGGATCTCCATCCGTCGTCTCTCCTTGGCCCCGTCCGGGGCCTCATCATTTTCCGCCAAGGCCGGCGGCTTTTCAATAGGGCCGGGCCCCGGTCGCGGTCAAAGGGCCAGGCGGAATCCGATGTTGATGGTGAAGCCCAGCGTTCCGTAGCCCCAGACCATTTCGTAGCGCGCGTTGAGGATGTTGTCGAGCCGGGCATAAAGATCCAGCATCGGGTTGACCGAAGTCGAGATGACGCCGCTGAGCAGGACATAGCCCGGAAGCGTGACATTCAGGTATGGGGTGGAGCCGTAGTCCGTGTCCAGCCGCTTCCCGACGTAGAGGAGGGACAGCGTCGTGTCGAGGCGCTTGCCGAAGCGCGCGTGGACGTCGGCGGAGAATTTATCGCGCGGCCTGCGGAGAAGCTCGGCGTCCGTTTCCTCGTTGACGGCCTTGAGCCGCGTGTAGCTCGTCCTGAGCCGGAGGGCCCCCGTGGGCTCCCATTCGACGGACGTTTCCAGGCCTTTGGTTTCCGCCCGGCCGACATTGATGTATCCGAGACTGTAGTCGTAGTCGATCAGGTTGCGGAAAGACGTGTGAAAGTAGGTCAGGCCCAGGCGCACCCTGCGGCCGAAGAGACCCTGTTCGACGCCGGCGTCCCAGCCGGTGGCGCGCTCCGGCTTGAGAGCGATGTTGCCGATCGGGCCAAAGTCCGTGGCTGGGGCGAAGAGCTGGTAGAGGGACGGAGACTTGAACCCGGTGCCGAGCGTCGCCTTGATCTTCGTGCCCGTGCCTTCGATGACATAGGCGGGAGCGACCCGGTAGGTCAGCGCCGAACCCGAGCGGCTGTGGGAATCGAAGCGGGTTCCGGCAGTGATATACAGGCGCTCCAGGACCTTCCATTGGTCCTGGGCGTAGAGGCTCGAGGTCCAGGCGTTTTCGGAAGGGAAGGAACTGACATAGGGTCCGTATTGGCTGTCCGAGACGTAATAGGAATGGCCCCGCTCATCTTCCAGCGCCGCGCCGGCCGTCAGGGTATTCGCCGCGTTGATGAATAAGTTGTTCTGCCAATCCCACTTGAGGGAGTCGCTGCCGTATTTCCCGGAGTCGCTGTCGTAGGGATGGAGGTCGTCGGTGGGATTCAGGTACTTCCGCTCGGCCGCGATCCAGGACAGAGTCATCTTCTGTTCCCAGCGGCCGCCCAGGGCGAGATGCCTGAGCCGGGCAGAAACGAAGGCGGAGGCATAGTTCTGCATGTTGTTGGGGTCGTCCCCGTAGGCGCCGCCGGCGTCGTCGATGGCCGTCCGGTCCCACACCGTCCGGACGGTGATGTCGAAGTCCCAATTCTGCCGGACGGCGTAGCCGAACTTCCCGGACAGGGAGAAGTTCCGGTCGCCGTCGGCCTCGCTGTTTCCCGCATAGCGGGTCGAAGCGGCGGAGACGCCGGAGGTCCTGGCGTAGAAGACGCCCAGGGAATAGTCCGCGCGGCCCGACGACCCGGAGAGGGCGACCTCGCCGGCGTAGGACCCGTAGTTCCCGCCCGAGCCCGAGACGGTCAGCTTGGGAGCGCCTTGTCCTTTCCGCGTGATGATGTTGATGACCCCGCCGAGGGCGTCGGAACCGTAGAGGGGGCTCTGCGGGCCGCGCAGGACCTCGATGCGTTCGATCTGGC
>Ga0335070_10006175_pt1 | contig 14100 bp, 11 predicted proteins | sample Lox_Sample_13_FD_206722 | JGI IMG/M metagenome (GOLD analysis project Ga0335070, IMG submission 206722) | Soil microbial communities from Loxahatchee National Wildlife Refuge, Florida, United States - Lox_Sample_1.3 | ecosystem: Environmental > Terrestrial > Soil > Wetlands | place: USA... | reverse complement strand
GTTGGTAACAACCCTGGTAATGTTATGTGGTAACAAATCATGTTGAAAAAGAAGGTGCGATAGCCTTCGGAGACAACTAGGCAGTCATGATTGTAATGGCCGTTGTAATGTTGAATTGCGCACAATCGATGTCGAAAACAGGCTGGACAGTGCCTCACGGTTGAGCCGTTTCGTTTTTTTGTGTTGTCAGTTGTAATGTTGTTTTATGACAATTCTCTCGGGCTCTCTCTCTGTTTGCAGGGTCAGACGTAATGCTCCACTGTAACGGGAGAGGGCTGTGGCGGCTCACTGCTAAACAGCCTTGTATGCGTCGACATACTGCTCTCAATATGTTTCAACACTTGATTTAGGGACAGGCCAGCGAGCCGACGATCCTACAGGATAGCTAGACTTTAGGACGGCCAGCGAAATAATCAAGTCTACTTCAGGACGTGAAAGAAAGTGAGGAGACCATGGTAGTCGTCGCAAACACATAACGAGAAAGTAATCGATGTAACAGACAAAGTGTACATTATGCAGGATGTAACAGGCTAGGGGCAGAAGACTAAGGCCGCACTTCTGCAAACAAGTGGCACACCCACGCTAAAACGTTCCGATAAAATTGGGAAATGACACAGATTACCTGCGATAGTCCTCTATGTGTAGGGTTTCTGTTATTCTGGATATTCTGCTTTGTGCTTGTGATATAGTTTGCACTCTTTAGTAGCGATTCTTGTGTATTGCCGTACATATGGTAAACCGCCAATCCCTGTCTGGAGGGCAAGTTGTAAAGTTGGATCTGGGCGTGATTCGCTGTATTCGGGACATTCTGCACATTGAAGCGGGAACTCGTTGAAGCAACAATGTTGTATTTCCAACAGTGTCCCCGTACTTAACTAGGTGAGATTCAACTATTTAAAGCCCCGCAAATTTGACGACTTGTACCTAAAAGACGCGCAATCATGGAGTTGCGTGCCATTTGAAACCCCTCGCGCCCGAACCAGTTTTCTTCAACTCTATAGAACATGTCAAAATCTTGTGCGTGCAAGCAACCCCCAATTCACTTTAACGCCTGATGACGCTTGCTTTGTTTTTTCTCTGCACATGGCATCTCTTTGAGGAGGCGCGCCGCTGGATGAAACGCGAATTTTCGAGAGGCTAGGTTCTGAAAGTCTTGTGCTTTTTAGCTGACTACCTTCCTGAACTGGTAGAGTGTCGCTCCTAGAGTGACTGCTGCTATGAGACCAATTACCCCGAATGCTTTGAGCACCGTGGCCCAATCGTACCCGGTGATCATTAGCGCCCGGACCGCGTCTACAGTGTAGCTGATGGGGTTGAAGTTCGAGACGTCCGATATCCAATCGGGCATGAGAAGCTTCGGGGTGAGAGCCGTGCTCATGAACAGTAACGGGAAAGTGAGGAATCCACCTATGGCGAACACTGTTTCAGAGGATCTTGTTTTCAACCCTATGGCCAGAGAAATTCCAGACCAAGCGAGGCCGAAGAAGGCCACGATGAAAAGCATGAGCAGTATTCCAGCAACCCCTGTTGTCACCGTGGCGCCTAGGGCGTAGGCCAGCGCTAGTATAATCGCCGACTGAACGACAACTCTGAAAGCGTCGCTGGTCAATCTTCCCAGCAATATCGCGTATCTGCTGACTGGCGTCACGAGCATTTTCTGCAGATACCCCGTATCCAGATCGAGCACTATTGATGTTCCCGATTGCAAGGCGCTGCCGAAAGCGTTTTGGAGGAGGATGCCCGCGGTGGCGAACTCAAGATAGGTGCTGGCGCCAGTGGCTTGGAGAAACCCTGGCAACGAAGAGAACTTCGAGAACAACTGCGTGAAAAGGAGCAGGAATATTATTGGTTGAAAGAGAGAGAAGAAGAGCAGAATGGGGTTCCGGACGAGCTTCTTCAAGTACCTAACGAAGAGATACCTGGTGTCAGAGAAAAGAGTCATGTTTTATCGCCTCCGCCCAACAAGCAAGGCGCTGGGAGACTTTACAAGGTCCTCCCCCCTTATTCTCCTTCCAGTGTGTTGCAGAAAGATGTCATCAAGAGTCGGCGACGAAAAGCTGACCGATGAGAGCCGAATGCCTCTGCTGTCAAACGCCCTAACGATATCCGCGATGACGAGTCCCGCGTTCTTCGCGTACACGGTCAGGCACTCTTCAGAATCCAAAACTCTTGATACACCCTCAACGCGGCTAAGGATTTCTTTTGCACTCCTTTTATCTTTAGCACAATTTTCAAGTGATAGTTTAATTGAGTCTGCGCCAACTTGACGCTTAAGCTCAACTGGAGACCCGCTGGCGACTATCTTTCCATAATCGATTATCGAAAGTTGCCGACAGAGCCTATCAGCCTCTTCCATGTATTGTGTCGTCAAGAAAATGGTCGTGCCTTCATCCTTGTTTAGCTTCTCAAGGTAAGCCCATATCGCGGCGCGCGATTGAGGATCTAGACCTGTCGTCGGCTCATCTAAGAAGAGCAACCTCGGCCTGTGAACGAGAGCCGTGGCGAGGTCAAGCCTCTTCTTCATTCCACCTGAATAGTTCCTTGCACGCTTGTCGGCCGCGTCTTCGAGTTCCACGAGTTTCAGGAGTTCTTTGGTGCGCTGTTTGAGTTCGGCGCTTGGCAACTGCTGAAAATGGCCTTGAAGTATCAGATTCTCCCTGCCGGTGAGGTCTCCGTCGACGGCTGTGTCTTGGCTCTGAACGCCGATGAGCTTCCGAATCTCCTTGGGCTCTTTGTCAAGGTCATGGCCAGCCACGATGGCCGAACCTGATGTTTTCCTCAGAAGCGTCGTCAGAATCTTGATGGTTGTGCTTTTTCCGGCTCCGTTAGGGCCTAGAAACCCGAAGAACTCGCCTTCCTTGACGTTGAAGGAAATGTCGTCAACAGCCTTCGTCCCGTCGGAGTACACCATAACGAGGTTGTTCACGGTGATTATATCTGACATAAATCTCCCGTTAATACTTTTTTAGAAGAATAAAAACATTATGCGAATCAGCTAAACCGTTTTATATTCACTTCCCAATTGACATGTTTGGGTAATTGCATGGCTTTTGGCGAAGATTACCTGAATTTGCTCGTGCAGATCGGCAATTTCACGAAGGAAGTCACAGGCATCAGCATCGTCGACGCGTATTTTGGGCCTAGAAAATTCTCCCCTGAAAAAGTGAAGCAGGTTCTATCTTCTGAAAAGCTAATATCAAATCTTGAAAGGTTGATTGGCAGAGCCAAAGAAATAGACGACAAACTGGAAAGAATTGTCACATCAACTGACCTTCAATCGATGAAAGTCGTTGCGAGATGGCTTTCCGGAGACAACATTCCATACGTGCACCTTGTGAAAGGAATATTCGGAATAACACCATCAAAATTCAGCCAATCCGAAATTCGCAGAGCACAGCAACGAGTTGAAGACGCAAGCATCCACCTTCAAGGTTCTGACGTTTCGGAAAGAATTGCAAGATGGAGAGAAGAGAGCAAAATCTCTGGCAAGACACTGAAAAAAATGATAGACACAGAAATTGTCCAGCGCACCGAAGAAATCGAGCGGTCATTTGAAAAGCGAATCTTAAGCCGTCTTCCTGTCAAAGTCAAGAACAGAGGAGTTATCTACAAAGCCGTCAGCGGCGAACCATGGAGCGCGTACAACTACTATCAAGGAAACTACACGAGCGTCAACGCGATAAACTTGGACCGAACGTTCAACAAATATCGAATTGTCGCCATGCTCTGCCACGAATACGAACACCACATTGCCAACGTCTTCGCCGAACACTATTACCGCAAGACCAAAGCACTCGACATGTCCGTTGCCCTGCTGCACACGAAACGCAGCATCATCAATGAAGGAACAGCCGACTGCGCCAAAGAATTTCTGAACCTGATGTCAACTGAATATGGTGAACTGCTGGAGTGGCTTGGTGGGCTTCAAAGCATGATAGGATTGAACGCTGCCTACATGCTAAACGTAGAGAGCGTCGAGGATGAGAAGGCTGCAGAATACATTTCCTCGGAAGGCTTCGTGCCAATCGAGGACGCTAAACAGTCGCTCAAATTCAGCAAACCTGCCAACCCCGAAGGGAACCCGAACCTGTTCAAACCTTACATCTACACTTACTACTTCGGAAGAAGAGACTATGTGCTGCCCACCTTCCAGAAAGCTCAGGAGAAGGGCAAACTAGAGGAGTTCTTCAGAACTTTATACCTAAACCCCTATTCTCGTTCATCAGCAACGTGGAAAACCGCGTTTTCAAAAATCTAGGACGCTCTTCTTGCAAGACGCCTGCAGATGCCATGAAGCAGCAGTCTTTTATTGAGTCTCGCATATTTCTGCAAGGAGTTTCAATGGTTTAGTTCTAGGCCTTTCTGGAAGGCTTTGATGTTGTTTTCGATGGTTTTTTTCGAGACGTTTTCTCTGATTGTTTTTTCCATCGCTTTTCTACTCACGAGGTTGGTTAGTTTTGTGAAGGCTCCTAGCATGATCATGTTTGCGTAGAATGCTTCCCCAAATGCTTTTTTGGCAGTTTCCGTGATTGGAATCTTGTGAGCCTGGGCTTTCGTTTCAGGCATGTATGTCACGTTGGTGCTGTCCACTATGAGCATTCCATTGTCTTTCAAATCCTTGATTAGCGTGTTGAGTGATTCTTGGTTCATCGCCACGAGTATGTCACATTTCCTTACGGCTGGGAAGCCTATTTTGTCGTCTGATATGATGACTTCGCTCTTGACCATGCTTCCTCTGGCCTCGGCTCCGTAGGCTTGCGTCTGCAGAACGTTTCTTCCATCCAGAACCGCGGCTTTTCCGAGTATCTGGGCGGCCAGAACTACGCCTTGTCCGCCGCTTCCGCCGAATCTTATTTCAGTCTTGTTCGCCATTTGCCTTTGCCCTCTCGATCATGGCGTAAACCGTTTCCACCAGTGTGGGACGCTTTCTTTTGACGAATTCTCCGACAACGATTCTCCCCTCAAGCTCTTCTTCATTCATTTTCTCAGCCTGCTGTGCTGCGACAGCGTTTTCTCTGTAATACTTCAGCATCTCTCCTATGTCCTTGAACCCGGCTCTTCTGCCATATGCCGTCAGACAGTGGGTTACAACTTCGATAAACTTGAAGCCCGGCATCTGGAGCGCAGTTTTCATCGATTCTTTCAGTTCTTTCAAGTGTGCAGTAGTCCAACGTGCAGAATAGGCTGCTCCAGCGGCGACTGCGAGTCTCGCAGCGTCTAGTGGATACTCAAAGCTTCCATAGGGAGTGGTTGTTGTCTTAGTCTTGAAGGGTGTTGTAGGTGCTACTTGCCCGCCTGTCATGCCGTACACCATGTTGTTGCCCATTATGACGAGTATGTCCGTATTGCGTCTCGCAGCGTGTACGAAGTGGCTCAAGCCGATGCCCACGATGTCGCCGTCCCCGCCGAACACCACCACGCTCAGGTCTGGACGCACGAGTTTGATGCTCGTCGCAACCGGTATACTTCTGCCATGAAGGGTGTGTATTGAATCAGCGAGGAAATAAGGCGAAGGAATCCACGAAGAACAGCCTATTCCACTAGCGAAACAGAACCCGCTCAAGTCTTCATGGCCCAGCTCATGTACAGCCTTCAGGAAAGTGTCGCCAAGTGAAAACAACCCGCAGCCCGGACAGAACGGCAGCTTCAAATCCCTCATGTATCTACGAGACGAGAACTCCCCAGACAATTTATTTTCCTCTTCCAACGATTTTGTCAAATACTTCCTCAGGCGTGATAAGCTCGCCCCCTCCTATCTTGTTCAACTTCACAATTTCCGTTTTGCGTGCGACTCTCTGAACTTCTCTGGCAACCTGTCCCAGGTTCATCTCTGGAACGATAATTCTCTCAGCAGATCTGGCCAGCCTTCGGACGGCTTCGTCTGGGAAAGGCCACAGCGTTTTCAGGCGGACGTAGCCCGTCTTGATTCCTAAAGCTTCTGCCCTCTCAACAGCCTCGTAGACCGAACGAGACGTGCAGCCGAAGGAGACTATGCCTACCTTGCAGTCGTCAACGTTGTGGCTCTCCACCTCCACAATGTCGTCAGCGTGATTGTCTATCTTTGCGTTAAGGCTTCCAAGCATCCTTCTATGCACTGCCGCGTCCTGGGTGAATCGGACTCCACGTTCGTCGTGCGTTGAAGCCGTCACGGACACGTTGAAGCCTTCCCCCACGGCTGGCATCGGTGCAACTTCCTCCAGACCGAAGAACGCTGCTTCTCCCGGTTTTGGTCTTTTGCGATTGACAATCTCTATGCTCTTGAGAGGCGGAATCGTCATCCGTTCTCTGACGTGGGCTATGGTTTCGTCTGCCAGAAGAATAACAGGCGTGCGATACTTTTCAGCGAGGTTGAAGGCTCTTATCGTGAGCTCAAACATTTCCTGAACCGAGTTCGGCGACAGTGCAATGGCTGCGTAGTCGCCGTGCGTTCCCCAGCGTGCCTGCATGACGTCTCCTTGTGCGCATTTGGTTGCTTGTCCCGTGCCCGGTCCCACTCTTTGAACGTCAACTATTACGCAGGGTGTTTCAGTCATGAATCCCCAGCCTATGGTTTCCTGCATGAGGCTGAAACCGGGCCCCGAAGTGGCGGTCATGGCCTTTTTTCCTGCCCAGCTTGCACCCATGACCGCGCCTATGGAAGCCAGCTCGTCTTCCATCTGCATGAAAATCCCATCAACTTTTGGCAAGCGTTCTGAAAGGCCTTCAGGTATCTCGTTCGAGGGCGATATCGGGTAACCCGCGAAGAATCGGCATCCAGCGACTATTGCCGCTTCCACGCAGGCCTCGTTTCCAGACCAGAAGTAGACACCCGGCTTCACCATCTTATTTTCTCTCCTGAATGCCCAGTTTGCATTATGGATGATATTATTTAGGCGTTTCTAGTTCATTCAAGAAAAGGGGGCGCTCTGTGCTGGGTCTTCTCCGCGGGCGCACCCTGCTATTGGAAATGAGATTTAATTACTAGGTCGCGTTGAACTAGCAGTGGGTTGACCGTGTGTTCTGGCTTGCGCGTTGGCGGTTGCATCTCTAAGGGTACCGCAGAATGTCCTTCAATGGTAAAATTTTATATCCTCAACGAACAACTCCATATGCAGTGTGAAAAAATGAAAGAAACTAAAGCTGTTAGCAAAATGGTAATAGCAGCTATAATAGTGGTGATCGTCGTCATAGCCGGAGTCGTTGGCTACATCTTGACAGTGCCAACAGGGCCAAAGCTGCAGGATACTCTTGTCATGGGAACAACGGACTCGGTGGAAACGAATTTAGACCCTGCCCATGCATACGACTATTTCGGATGGGAAATAATCAGATCCCTCGGCGCAGGACTTGTCGACTACGCCCCCGGAGCAACAGGGTCGGGCGACATAATTGCAGATTTGGCCACAAGCTGGAGCGTTTCGTCCGACGGCCTGCAATGGACCTTCACCCTGAGACAAGGCGTCAAATACGATGACGGAACAGAATTCAACGCTACACACGTCAAGTACACTTTCGACCGTGACATCGGCATGGCAGACCCCAACGGCGCGTTCGTAGGCATAGGCTTTGGAGACATTATCCAAAATGTAACTGTGGTAGATACTCACACTGTTAGATTCTACCTCAAAGCTCCCTATCCGTTCTTTCTTACGCTGATAGCTGGAGAGGAATGCGTGATGGTCGACCCAAAGTATGCACCGATGCACGGAAGCTCATGGAACGCCACCGATGCGATTTTCTACACGGCAGGAAACCCGAGGGCAAGCAATCCGATGGGATTAGGTCCGTACACACTCGCAAACTGGACCAGACAGGCTGGAAAGGACCAAGCAATGGAGCTCGTGGCAAACCCCAACTACTGGAACGCGGGTGCAGGCATACCCAAAACCAAGAACATAATAATACAATTCTACAAAAGCTCATCAACCCTAACACTAGCGATCGAGAATGGAGAAGTTGCCATCGCATTCCGACAGCTCGCTGTGACCGACATCAAGACAATGCAGAGCAACGCCAACTTGCACGTCTGGCAGGGTACAGGATCCTTCATTCAGTATCTGGCTATGCAGGAAAAATACTGGCCATTCAACGAAACCAAAATTAGGCAAGCCGTGGGAGCGGCCATAAACAGAACAATGCTCGTAAGCACGGTTTTTCAAGGACTAGGCCAGAACTTGTACACAATGATTCCTATTGGCATGGCCTATCACAAGGACGTGTTTCAAAACCTCGGAGACCCCAACTACACTCGTACGCAGGAACTGCTTGCCGACTACGGCTTCAACGCAACCAACAAACTCACTTTCGATGTGTATTACGAGACTACAGGCCACTACCCACAGAGCTCGCAAGTAGCGCAAGTGCTCAAAGCATCCATAGAAGCGAGTGGAGTCATCACCGTGAACCTCCAGAGTCTAGAGTGGTCAGCAATGAGCAGCCGCCGACTCGCCGGAACGATGCAGGCCTTTATATATGGCTGGTACCCGGACTACTTAGACCCAGACGACTATACCTACGTCTTCATGCAGACGTCAGGCGAAACGTGGCTTAATTTAAACTACTCAAACCCAGAGATGGACCAACTGTTAGGATGGGCCAGAGGCAACACGACCGACTCGGTTCGAAATACACTGTATGGACAGGTTCAAGACCTCTCGGCAATAGATTGCCCCGAAATTCCAATCTATCAAGGATCAGCATACGCAGTCACTTCACTGAAAGTCAAAGGAGTCTACCTAGATATAACTGAAAACTTCCGTCCTTGGCTTCTCTATGCCGAGCAATAAACAACCTTATCTTCTCCCTTTTTTCATTATTTCTGAAAACAAGGAAGAAATAAGTTGACCCTACGCACTTACGTCATCGCAAGAATATTACTGACTATTCCAATGATACTCATTCTTTTAACCATGGTTTTCCTACTTATCAGGGTACTCCCAGGAGACCCTGTTCTCCTTCATCTTGAGAAACACGCGACCCCAGCAGCGGTCGCGCAAATGCGCCATCAACTGGGACTCGATAAGCCGCTGTGGGCACAGTATTTTGACTACTTGTTCGGACTCTTCAGAGGAGATCTCGGAAAATCAATGCAAGACTATTCGTCAGTAGGACAACAGATCTTCTCTGCGTTCCCCGCAACGCTTGAATTGGCCATGTTTTCCATGGTCATTGCAGCTGCGCTTGGAATAGTCATTGGGGTGCAAGCCTCAAAAGCATACAACAAACCGCAAGACCACGTCATACGGATTTTCGGCATAGTCACCTACGCCATTCCAGTCTTCTTCCTCGGAATGATTCTTCAATTGACCCTAGGCCTGGGACTACATTGGTTCCCAGTAGGTCAGCGATTCAATCCCATGGTTCAGGCTCCACTGGGACTGAACGTCGGAAGCTTCCACTTTTCAACGGGACTGTACACGGTTGACAGCCTTCTTGAAGGGAATATTTTCAAGTTCATCGAATCGTTACGTTACCTCTTTCTGCCCTCGCTCACGCTTGGGTTGGTGCTGTCAGGAGTTTTCGTAAGATTGACCAGAAGCAACATGTTAGAAACTTTGAGACTCGATTTCGTGACCGCAGCTAGAGCAAGAGGACTCGGAGAGAACAAGGTGACATACAGCTACGCCTTGAGAAACGCGTTCCTTCCTGTGCTCACAATGGTGGGGCTGCAGTTTGCCGCTCTGCTAGGCGGAGCCGTACTAACAGAAACAACGTTCTCATGGCCCGGGTTGGGTACATACATCGTCGACAGAATAAACTTCCGCGACTACACAGCCATCCAAGGCGCAGTGATCGTGTTCGGCATCTTCGTATCAATAGTGAGTTTGGCAGTCGATTTGTTGTATGCGTATCTCGACCCAAGAATCCGACTTTGAGGCGACGAATTGACCAAGCCACCAACTAAGAAAAGCATGCTCTCAAGCATTTTGCCAGGACTGAGCACACTCGCCAAGAGAGGTTTAGCGGGATGGCTTATCATAATCGGTGCAATATTCGTGGCAGCCATAGTAGTGATGACAGCGATTTCACCTTGGATCGTGCCTTACAATCCTACTGAAATTCCCTCGAGTCCGAAGATTCTGGCCCAGCCAAGCACGCAACACCTTTTCGGTACTAACGATCTGGGACAGGATGTTTTCAGTAGAGTCTTGTCGGGTGGAGGTGTGATGCTTCAAGTATCCATTCTTTCAGTCATTGTGTGTTTGGCAATCGGTGTGCCTCTAGGACTTTTCGCTTCCTACGCTGGAGGTGCCACCGATAGAGTTGTCGGCCTTTTGATGGACAGCATATACGCTTTTCCAGGTTTGGTTTTGGCCATCGCGATTGCTGCGATGCTCGGCAGGGGTGTCGTAAACATGGCGCTTTCGATTGCCGTCGTCTACATCCCTTCATATTTCAGAGTCATTCGGAGCCAGGTCCTGAGCATAAAAGAAATGTCGTACATAGAAGCTGCGAACGCCGTCGGGGCCAAGAACCGCACGATCCTCACGCGATACATATTACCAAACATAGTGCCGTCGATTGTTGTTGTGGCAACTGTGAATTTCGCGGATGCCATTCTCACTGCAGCAGGACTCACCTTCATCGGATTGGGAGTCCCAGTCACGATCCCTGATTGGGGACAGGACTTGACCAACGGACAAAGACTGCTTACAAGCGGAGCATGGTGGGTAATAACCTTCCCTGGAATCATGATCATACTCCTGGCCTTGGGCTTCACGCTGATGGGCGAGGGACTGAGCGAAACGTTGAACCCGAGGCTTGAGCAATGAGTGGCGAAAACAGAGAAAAGCCTCACCTCCTCACCGTAAACAACCTGACTGTCGAGTACTGGGCCAGAAGAGGAAGAATAAGAGCCGTCGAGGATGTGTCCTTCTCGCTGGACAAGGGCGAGACGCTCGGGGTCGTAGGCGAATCAGGCTCAGGAAAGTCAACCCTAGGCCTTTCCCTCATCCATCTCGTCCCATACCCAGGCAGAATAATCAATGGCACGATAATACTGGAGGGACAAGCTGTTCTCAAGCTCGGGAAAGAGAAGACGAGAGACCTGAGAGGAAGAAGAGTCTCCTATGTCTTTCAAGATCCCATGACATCCTTGAACCCTGTTGAAAGAATCAAAGACCACTTCGTCGAATTAATTCGCACACATGAGCCGAAAGTGACAAAAGCCGATGCCATAACTCGCGCCAAGAAACTGTTCAAAGACGTGGGAATACAACCCGAACGCATAGACGACTACCCGCATCAGCTCAGCGGCGGAATGAGACAGCGAGTCATGATAGCACTCGCACTTGCACTTGATCCAAGCATAGTGATCGCGGATGAGCCCACAACAGCCCTAGACGTAATAGTCCAAGCAAAAATACTAGACCTCCTCAAGACTCTGCAAGACAGGTACGGCATGGCGCTAATGCTCATCACGCATGACCTCAGCATAGTCTTGGAAAGAAGCGACAAGATCATAGTAATGTACGCCGGCAGAATAGTCGAACGAGCACCCAGCTCGACGCTCTACGCTCAAACACAGCATCCATACTCGCAGGGACTCCTCAAATCGATACCCAACATCGAACTCGCAGAACAGAAACTCACAGCAATAGGAGGCTCTCCACCCGACCTACTCCACCCCCCAATAGGCTGCCGATTCTGGCCCAGATGCCCGTACATCATGGAAATCTGCAAAATCAAAGAGCCCCCACTATTCGAAACAAGCGTCGATCATCTAGTGAGATGTCACCTGTACCGGGGAGAAAAAGCAAGTTGAACGAAACCGAAATCATCCGAGTGGAACATCTGAAGAAGTACTTCCCGGTCGAGAAAGGCTTCCTTGAAAGACTCCTGACGCGCACGAAAAAATACGTCAAGGCGGTCGACGATGCAAGCTTCTCGGTTCAAAGAGGAGAAGTCTTCACCCTGGCCGGCGAGAGCGGCTGCGGAAAATCGACCACGGGCAAACTCATCTTGCGACTCGTTTCACCCACATCCGGCCGTGTATTCTTCAATCAAACCGACATCACAGACATGAGCAAAGAAGCGTTCAGGTTGTGTAGACGAAGACTCCAAATCATATTCCAAGACCCCTACGCTTCCCTAAATCCCCGAATGAAAATCGGACGCGCCGTCGGGCACCCGTTAGAAATACACGGCCTTGCAAAGGGTGCTGAGGAGAAAGAGAGAGTCGTAGAAATACTGCAGAGAGTTGGGCTCACACCTCCTGAACAATTCATGGGTCTGTACCCTTATCAGCTGAGTGGGGGACAGCGACAGCGTGCAGCAATGGCTAGAGCTCTGATTCTTGCCCCCGAATTTATCGTTGCAGACGAGCCTGTCTCGATGATTGACGTTTCACTGAGAACCACGATAATCGATCTTATGCTGGAACTCAGGAAAGACTTGGGCCTCACCTACCTGTTCATAACGCACGACTTGGCAATTGCCAAGTACATTTCAGATAGGATCGCAATAATGTACTTAGGAAAAATCGTCGAAATGGGAGAAAAGCAGGAAATTTTCTCAAACCCGATACACCCGTACACGCAAGCCCTGATGGTCGCCATCCCAGTTCCAAACCCAAAGCGAAAGCGAACGTCGAGCGAGCTCAAGGGCGAAGTGCCTTCAGCCATAAATATTCCATCCGGATGCCGTTTTCACACCAGATGTCCATACGCAGAAGAAAAATGCAAGGAAGCTGAGCCGGAACTCATCGCCGTTAAACCGGGGCATCTTGTGGCGTGCCATAGGACACAAGAATGAAGAGACAGTTAACAAGCGCTAGTATGGACTTTGAAAAGGATTGAGATTGTAACAGGAGCTCGGGGAGTTTGAAAAACTAATCAGTGGTGATTGGAATATCGGTTCTGACATTCTTTTTGGTCGTGAAGATTCTGCTTACAATAACGATGGACAAGGCACCTATCGCAACCAATGCTGCATAGGAAACAAGCTGGCCGAGAATGAAATACGGTTTCACGAGCGCGTGCTAATTCTACACTTCTAGACAATGTAGAGAAGCCACCCTCGCGCTAGAGTACCAGTTTCTCGGCTTCCACATATCTTTTTTCGAGGCCAAGGTCACTGACTTTGAACTTCCTTTCGCCGTAGAAATACGCACTCTCTTTTTCACTGTATAAGGCTTCGGCGATTCTTCCTATGGCGTCTGCTTTTGTAACTCCGCTTCCACTGGCGCCCCCCACCACTATCAAGCCATTCTCTTCAAAAATCACTGGGTGCCCGTCAAGGGTGTTGACCTCGTACAAGCCTGCAAAGGCTGAAGACGCGCGGACATCCTTAAACTGGGGAAAGTATTTCGTCAGGACTTGATAAATGCCATATTCATAGAAACTTCTCTCGGGTTGCGGGTCTTCCTCAAGCTTGAAGGCTCTCGGGAAATCGTCAGCGTAGCCAATCCAATAGATTCCTTCTTTGGGAAGTGGCCGAATGTACACTCTGAGTCTTGGTAGAATGGTGAAAGGCAAACAGCCAACTGGATTAAACCCCTTGGTAAACAAAAGCTCTTGCAGGTCACCATTCTTGGCTGGTATGGCGAAGAACTGTCTCTTCTTCGGCTTGATGTAACACTCAATCCCCACTTGATCCAATATCTGTGAGATCCATGCGCCAGCCGCCAAAATGGTCTTTTTCGCTCTGATAATACCTTTGTCAGTGCTTACCCCTGCGACCCTTGCGGTCTGCCAAAAATAGGGTTCACCCGGAACACCCAAAGGGCAGCGAGGTTCAGTAATTAAGCTCTTGACCTCTACTCCGTACTGGATTTTCCCGCCGAGTCTCAAGAACTCGGTTTCATAGAAGCTGACCAACGAGCTGACATCGTTTATGACGCCCGCTTTCGGGATTAGGATGCCTCCCAAAATATTCTTCAAACCCATCGACTGTGCTTCTACGTCCCTTTTCAGGTCTGTCCGCACGCGCAATCTCTGGGCTAATTCTTTGCCCTCGTACTCGATATATTTCAAATCGCTCTTGATGGCCAAATCTCTGAAAACCGGAGGAATCTCTCTGTTGTCTTCTTCGGTCAGGAGCCAGAGATAACCCAGCCATTGCAGCTTAAGATCCACGCTCAAATCTTCTTGCAAATGCCTGTAGAATTCGACTGAGGAATCG
>Ga0335070_10006173_pt1 | contig 14103 bp, 8 predicted proteins | sample Lox_Sample_13_FD_206722 | JGI IMG/M metagenome (GOLD analysis project Ga0335070, IMG submission 206722) | Soil microbial communities from Loxahatchee National Wildlife Refuge, Florida, United States - Lox_Sample_1.3 | ecosystem: Environmental > Terrestrial > Soil > Wetlands | place: USA: Florida... | reverse complement strand
GGCAAGTGTCGGGGTCCGGCTTTCATGACCTTTTTGACGGCAAAACCGATACAGCGATCGAATTTTCCGAGCAGACACTCATCGAGCGCAATATGCGGAGCCAGGATCTGGTCGATATCACGATGGCTGTGCCTGGAAATGCGGTCCTGAGGTTGATGCCGGACTATTTTACCAAGACCTTGGGGCTTCCTTTCTATGTCCCCTTTGACGATTCCCATTTCCGAAGCGCGCCGGTCCTGTGGGGAAGCTGGACCAGCTATTACAGCGAGGTGAAAGAGACCGATATAGTCCGGAACACGGACTGGATTGCGGCGCATCTCATGCCTTATGGTTTCCAGTACGTGCTACTGGACGAGGGCTATGACGGCAGGGACAACGACGTCGAAGGATCAGTGGGGCGAGACCATAACTGGATCGGAGAGTGGGACAGGGAAAAATTCCCGCACGGGCCGAAGTGGCTCACGGACTATATCAAATCAAAAGGTCTGCATGCCGGGCTATGGCTTGTCCCCAATGCGTATGCCGGAGCGGTGGATGAGCATCCGGATTGGTATTTGCGGGACCGTGAAGGAAAGATCATACGCGATTACAATACTCCGGCCCTCGACTCCACCAACCCCGAGGTGCTCAGTTTCCTGAAGAAACTATTCACGACGTTGGGCGCCTGGGGGTTCGAATATTACAAGTTTGACGGAGAGCATGCTCTCCCCAAATACATCCCGGCGGTCGACAAAAGCAGACTCTACGACAAGGCTGTGGACCCCATCGAAGCATATCGGAACAGGCTCAAGCTGATCCGCGAAACTGTCGGCCCTCGAACCTTCATAGAAGGGTGTCCCGCGGGTACGCCGTTAAACGGTATCGGGTACTTTAACTCCTACTTCACCGCGGAGGATGTCTATAACAGTTGGCAGGGCATGTACGCGCTGTTCAGTTCCATTAATGCCAACGCGTTTTTGAACCACATGGTCATTTATGTGATGCCCGGCGAGGGAATCGAGCTTACGCCGCCCATGACGGTGGAGGAAGCCGGCCGGAAGAGGCCGCCCAGCGTCGTTCAAACCGCCCGTCGCCGTGAGGATCCCATGGTGGGCTTCGGCACCACGCTGGCGGAAGCGCGCACGCTGGTGAGTTATCTCAGCCTCACCGGCGTAGTGTATCCGGTGGCCAGCATCATGCCCGAGCTGCCTGAGGAGAGGGTCAAACTGATGAAGATGACGCTCCCCACTATGCCCATTTTTCCGATGGACCTTTTCAGCCGCGGAACTGACTCAAAGTGGGACACCTTCCGGCATACCCAGCCCGACTACTACATCCATAATTACCCGGAGATTCTGGATCTGAAAGTGAATGCGCCGTCGGGTGTATATGACGTCGTGGGCCTGACAAATTGGCGCAGTGAAAAGGCGGTCCGAGAGATTTCACTGGCAGACAAGCTAGGCGTGGATAAGAGCTCGCGCCATATCATTTTCGATTTCTGGGGCCAGAAGCTTCTCGGTGTTTTCGGCGACCAGGTCACCGTCGAGATCGAGCCTCATGACACGCGGGTGCTTCTGATTCACCCGCTCCTGAATACGCCACAGCTGGTCGGCACGTCGCGCCACATCACCGGCGCTTATTCGATCCTGAGTCTGCGCTGGGATTCATCGCAACGTCGGCTTCACGGATCGTCTCAGGCCATCCCGGGTGAGCCTTATACACTCCGGGTCTATGTTCCGAACGGAATGAGCAGCTCCAAGGTGCTGGCGGAAACTGCGAGCGGCTCCGCCGTACCGGTTCGGTACGACCTTGATGGCAATCTGCTGAACATGAGTTTCGAGGGTCGGAAGGAACCCGTGCAGTGGGAGGTTCGGTTCGCCAGTGCCGCGAGATAGCGTTTTGTTACCCGTGATTGCAGAGATGTCGATCTCCTTTAAGGCCGGGATGGGCTTCCGGCGCGAAGTTCCAGCTCCGAGACTCCGCGAGTGCTGGATAACCGGTTCTCAAAACAAGACTCCACCCAAGTGGCGTGTCACTAAAACAACACATCCATTTCAACAGTTCTTAATCGCATTCCGAGTAACTAGGCCCCCCTCGAATTCGACGACATAGGGGCATAACCGGAACGAATCGCAATCCATCCCTCGGACCTTGGCGAGGTTTTCGGCGGCGATTTGCGCCGGCATGATGTCGGTGAGGAACTGCCAGTCAGGAATGATGGTGGGCAATTTTAACACCAGGTCACCCGCGTCGTCTGGCAGATTCTGGCCGATGACAAGAACTCTGCCCCCGAGCTTCCTCAAATCCTTTGCTAGTGCGAGGTCCTCAAACCGCATTCTCTCCGCGTCGATCCACATTCCGAAACGGACGCCTTCGGTCACGGCCTCTTGTGGCCCATGGCGAAACGCACCCGTGCCGACGACGGCCGACGGCGCCTTAGCGGCTTCCTCCCACAGCAGCCGCGCTTCGTAAGAACTCGCCACACTGCCTCCCCTTGCCAGGAAATAGGTCACCTGGTCGGAAGAGAACCAATCACTGCTGCTGATTGCTCTGTTCCAGTCATCTAGAGCTCGCGTGGCAGCCAACAGTGACGCATCGAGCTCGTCCTTCAGCGACGTATTCAAGAAGCCAACTACTGCGGCGACCAGCAGTCCTCCAACCAGAGCCAGAGCTGAGTACATCGTGATTGAGACCAGGTGGTCGAACGTTGCATTGAGCATGAGCACAGCCTCCGCCGTCTCGGTGAGCGGACTGTCCCGGGTGTTCGTAATTCCGATGACTTTAACGCCCTCCTTCTTTGCCTGGGCAAGGAGGTTAACAATCTCAACGCTCCTGCCGCTCCGGGACAGGACGACGAGCGCCGAGCGGGGTGCCTGGCGGGTGAAGTGCATGCACATACTCGGAGGCGTCCATCAGATTGACTGGATGTCCGCGTGAATGGAACAGGTGAGCGAGAGCCGTGCCGGCATGCCAACTGCTACCAATACCGGTGATATAGATATGATCAACGGAGTTCAGAATGGCGGCTGCCAGTGTCAGGTCGTTGTGACCCGGTCCCAGAGTGTACGCCAGGCATGACGACAACTCTGCCGGTTGCCGGAGAATATCGCTCAAGAGCTCACTCAAGACGTTATCCCTTTCGTTTCAGGTCCGGCTGGATATTCTCAGTCAGTTGCGCGGCAATTCCGCCTGCCGCGAACAGACTCGACCGGGCACAGCGGCAGCCCAGGTTTAGACACTCATCGACGCTGAGTCCGAGCAACCAGCCCCGCAGAAACCCGGCGTCGAAATTGTCGCCGGCCCCGACTTGATCCACCAGACCAGAGGATGCGTCGACCGTTTCGGCCGGCGCGGTCCATCTGCGGGCGCCCTGAAATGCCACAGCTCCTTCGGCGCCCCGCTTGATGACTACTAGAGGCCCGTAGCTTGCCAGCTTCTCCCCTGCCATCTGGAAATCCGATTCATCGGAAATAGCTATCGCTTCTGCCTCATTGGGTAGGAACACATCGATCCAGGGAAGCAGTTCGGTCACGCCCTCCCACCCCTCAGCAGGGTCCCAGTTCGTGTCCAGGGAGGTCGTCAGATTCGCGGCCCTGCATCGCTGCAACCATTGCGGCCAATGTGTTCGCAGACGACTCAGCAGGAAATAGCTGGCAATGTGCCAGTGCCGCGTGGCGCTGAAGAGATCGTCTGAGAGATCCTCAAGCTGAACGGCATCGATCGTTCCGAGGTACGTCAAGATCGCGCGGTCGCCAGGCTCCGCAAGCGCCACACCAAGTCCGGTTTTGATCTCAGGATGACGGCGGACGTGCGCAGTATCAACCGAAAGGTCCCGAAGTTTTGTAAGAACGAAGTCGCCGAACATGTCTGGCCCAGTCCACCCGACCAGTCCAGCCAGGCCGCCCAATCTGACGAACTGCGTTGCGAAGATACAAGCAGAGCCACCAAGCTCGAGGGCGTAGTCGTCGACGAGCTGTTCGACTTGGTGGAACTGAGGGCGCACATTCCCTGTCAACATCAGATCGACACAGATGTCGGCCACCGCGAGGACGTCCAGTCTGTCGTTCATCTGCACGCTCGATGTCTGGCGTTATTGATAACGCAGACGAGAATAACACGGCGCAGTGAAGATGTAGCTCGACTCTGAATCTGAACTCGTTGCGCGCGGCCAGCGTACGACTAGGGTTTCTCGCTCGCAGGTGAGGGCGAACAGGAAGACTACAATAGTTAGCCGGACGCCATTGAATCTTCCGGCACGGGCGGACGATTTTGTTTGGGAAACGGCGAGTGAACATAATAATGGATTCGAGCGGGGTTGTTTGCGACCTGTTTGTTTTCCAGAAGAATCGATATTCGTTATGGTCCAGTGGCCCATTGAACTCTACGTGCTGAGGAAGGTAGGGCTTTGCTTTGGCTTGATGAGCCTGCTGTCAGTCTCCGAAGCCGCCCAAACCGCGGAACAGGCTTTCGCGTCCGCCGTAAAGGCATTGCAGGGTGGTGATTCTCAGACTGCTCACGCAGTGGCAGAAAAACTCGTGGAGGAGAGGCCCCCTGATGTCAAAGCATGGCTGCTCCTTGGCATGTCTCTTTCCGCGCTGAAACGCAACAGCGACAGTCTCAAAGCCTTCGATCGTGCTCTCGATCTGCAACCCGATTCACTGGCGGCCTTGGAAGGAGCGGCTCAGGCCGCATATTCTATGCACAGCCCGCGAACGCAACGGCTGTTGGAACGATTGCTGGCCGTCGATTCTCAGAATGAAACCGCACATGGCATGCTTGGGGCCCTGGCTTTCCGATCCGCGAAGTGCAGCCAGGCGGTTGCCCACTACGAACGTGCCCAGAAGCTACTCTCCGGTCATGTGGAGGCGCTCAGTGAGTACGGAATCTGCCTGGTAGAAATTCATCGAACGGAGGCTGCGATCCCGATCTTTGAGCGCATTCTGCAACTTCGGCCCGAGCCCTGGCAGAACCGATACAACCTCGCCCTGCTGCGGTACCGTACGCGGCAATATGCGGAATCCATCGAGACCCTGAAGCCGGTTGCGGAAGGCCCCGCGCCCCGTAGCGAAGCTCTGAACCTCCTGGCCGCGGCTTACGAGGCCAACCACGACACCGAGCGGGCTGTCGCCACGCTCTACTGGGCGATTGCAGCCGCCCCCGAGGATGTACGCAATTACCTGGACCTGGCGACCCTGTGCATGGAACATGGTGCGGAGCCAGCCGGAATTGACATTGTCAACGCGGCTTTGAAAAAACTGCCGGATGCGCTAGAACTCTACCTGGAACGCGCGGTGCTGTATATCCAGATCGGCAAATATACCGAAGCACAGGCAGATTTCGAGGAGGTGGATCGTCGTAGCCCGCAACAGACCCTGGCTACGCTCGGCCGCGGCATTGCTCTCTTGCAGAACAATCGGCAGGCCCAATCATTGGAGCTGATCCGCGCGAGGCTGAAAACTTCTCCCAATGATGCGACGCTGAATTACCTTTTGGCGGAGGTCCTGAGCCGCAACGACGCTGTTCTCGGCCAGCCGGCATTTCACGAAGCCGTGACCGCGGCCGAGCGAGCCGTGAAGCTGAAACCTGACTTCGTACTTGCGCACGATCTGCTTGCCGGACTTCTCCTGAAGTCTGGCGAACTCGGCCGGAGTATTGACGAATCGCAGCGAGCGCTGGCTATCGATCCGACGGACCGCACGGCAGTCTATCACCTGCGCTCCGCATGGCGGGAGCGCGGTAACTCCGCACAGGTTGCGGTTATGTCAAAGCGACTTCGTGCGTTGATCGAACGCACACGTTTATATTTTTCAACAACTTAGCGTCGAAATTTTGATGGCGTACAGAATCAACACAATCCCAGATCCGGTGTGACTGGTATGATAACAACGCGGCGAGGAATGAAATGACCCATCATACGAACCGGTTGCTACGTTCTCTGAACAAACACCTCATCGTGTTTTTAGCACTGATGTCGATCAATGTCACAAGAGTTGGAGCGGATGACGCGTTCCGCACCGTCAAGCCCGCGGAACTCACAGATCCGATTACCAACCCGTACGCAGGATGGGGAATCTGGGCTGGCCCGCGCGACTGGGAGTTCAAAAATTACAACGTCGCCGACAATACCAGCGCCTACCCGGATGACGCTCCGCTGTTTAGCTGGGTGATGGTGGATTGGAACTGGTCAGACATCGAAAAAACTGAGGGCCAGTACAATTGGAACGATTTTGATCAGGTCTACCAGTATTGGACCTCGCGCGGCAAACAGCTCGTTGTCCGATTGTGGGTAACCGACGATGCCGGGTGGAACGGTGATCCGGGAACAAATCCAATTCCCGACTGGCTATGGACCAACGGACTTCACTCTCGGGAATACAAAGGTAACGGCGGGGTCCAGAAGCGAGAGCCGGACTATATGGACCCCTCGTATTCCCGCGTCTACTTGCCCGCCCTGAAGAGACTGCTGGCATCTTTTGCCGAACGCTACGACAAGCCCGGAACGCCGGTGGAGTTTCTTCAGGTAATGGGATATGGGCATTGGGCCGATTGGGCGACCTGGTATTCCCACTATCCGTTCCCGAACAAGCAAGCCAAACACGACCTGCTCGCCGCGATCATGCGTTTGCACATCGAGACATTCCATCACATCAGGCTCTTCGAATTTGCTGGAGCGGACTGGGACCGGAGCCAGCTAACCGGGCTCGACGATCAGATCTACACCAAGGCGCTCGATGTGGCGCTGGACCACGGCTTCGGACTGATCTGGACGGGTTTCATCGACGGAGTCGGCGGGTGGGACCGTGAGCTCATGAACCGATACTGGAAGCGCGTTCCGATCATCGCGGAGGACAATTGGGACTATCTGGAGATCAAGGATCAGGGCATCCATGGAACCCTGGATGAGAACCTCGACCTGATGCTCGAATACCACGCCAACCTGGCGCATTACTACGTTCGTTCGGCGACGTACGCAAGGGCCATGCGCGAGGACCGGGCGAATTTCGAGAGAGGGCTGCGCAGTGGCGGGCTGGGTTACCGTCTGGCTCCCGTCTCGCTCCAATGGAAGCGTGAAATCCCCGCTGGTGATCTCATGATGCTGAAGCAGGAGTGGGTCAATCGCAACGTGGGCTGGCTCTCCGTCCAGCATCCGCTAAAGATTTATCTGACGAACGAGGCGGGCACGGAGAGTTTCAGCGAGTTGGACCAAAGCGTCAATGAAACGTCTTGGGTGAGCGGCGAAACGTACAAGGTGTCGAGCGTATTCCACCTTCCGAAGGAACTTGGCCCGGGGGTTTATGATGTCCGGCTCGCCCTGGTGGACGCCGCGGGAACACCGCGCATCAATCTGGCGATCGGCGGCGCGGACAGCAGCCGGCGATACAAGGTGGGGACGGTTCGGATCCTTCCGGCGCGGAAGCAAACCGGCTGTGACAAAGCGTACTGCCCCTGATTGAGGTCAGCCTTCCATCAGCCACCTGGCTCAGGCCCTAGAGATGCGCATCGCGAAAATTGAAACCCACGTGCTCTTGGTACCCGATTGCGATCCTGGAGCAAACTCGTCGGCGCAAGACAACATCGTGGTGGAGATCCATACCGACGAGGGTCTGACGGGAATCGGTGAAGTGGACACCAATCCCTGGGTAGCTCAGGCCATGATCCATGCGAAGGGGACTCACGCGCTTGGCCTCGGGCTCGAAGAGATGTTGCTTGGCGAAGACCCTCTCCATGTCGAGGCCCTGTGGGACAAGATGTACGCGGGTAGTCTCATGACGGGGCGGCGCGGATTAGGAATTTGTGCCATGGGCGCGCTCGACATGGCGCTCTGGGATCTGCGCGGCAAATACTTGAACCAGCCGTGCTGGTTCTTCCTTGGCGGAGCGAAGAAAGAATTCGTCACCCCGTATGCCTCTCTGCTTCCCGTGGGCATGACGCTAAAAGAGCAACGCGACTCGTTGGTTGCGAAAGCTGGGGAATCCCGGCGTCTGGGGTTCAAAGCGGGGAAGATGGAGATCTGCGTGAAAGGTCCCTATGCGCATCACCGCCTGCAAGAAGGCGACGAAGCCATCGTGGAGATCGCCGCAGCCTGCCGGGAAGCGGTAGGCAGGGACTACGTGATGATGGTAGACGTTTGCTATGGCTGGGCCAATGCCAAGGAAGCGCTCCGCACAATGCGCCAACTGGAGCCCTACGACATCTTCTTCATTGAGACCCCTCTTCCCGTTGACGATATCGACGGGCTCGCTTATCTCCACGATCATTCGCCGATCCGGATCGCGTCAGGCGAGCTCAATAATGGCCGGTTCGAGTTTCTGGAGTTGATGGACCGCGGCAAAGTAGACGTTGCGCAACCCGATGTAGGCCGCGTCGGCGGATTTACCGAGGCGCGACGCGTGTGCGAAATGGCGGCGGACCGGGGACGCCAGATTGTCCCGCATTGTTGGAAGAGCGGGATCGGAATAGCCGCTTCCGCCCACCTGAGCGCAGCCAACCCGCACTGCCCATACATCGAGTTCCTACCGGGCTCGTTGTCGGAATCGGCGCTGCGGCGCGAGCTCGTTGTTGACGAGATGGAAATGATCGACGGGGAAATTCCAATCCCTCAAAAACCCGGCCTTGGCGTGGAGATAAATCGCGCAGCCCTGACGGAATACAGGGTTAGCCATAGGATCAGCGAGGCGTCAGAAGGTCGCGGTTAACCCGCCATCGGCCACTAGAGTTTGACCAGTGATATAGGAAGCGTCGTCCGATGCCAGGAATACCGCGACGCGGGCGATCTCTTCCGGCTGGCCAGGGCGGGCCAAGGGAATCTTCCGGAGTCCCACGTACCAGGTCTTAAAGATCTCCGTCGTGGTCTCATCCACGCCGTCAATGATGGAAAGTGGCGTGTGGATGCAACCCGGCGCAATCGCGTTGGCCAGGATGCCATGCGGCGCAAGCTCGACCGCCAGCGACCTGGTGAAACTGACGATCGCACCTTTGGCCGCTACGTAAGAACCCAGGCGCGCTTCGGCCTGATAGGCTTCCGTGGAAGCGATGCTGACGATCCATCCCCTGCCCTGCCTCGCCATGTGCGGAGCCACCAGCTTGCACCCCACGTACACCGATTCCAGGTTGACTCTCTGCACTCTGCGCCAGCGCTCGAGGGAATCATGCAGGATGTCGTCGTAATCCACGATCCCGGCATTGTTCACCAGCACGTCAATGCGCTGGCTATCGCGGACGATCTCGTTCACACAGTCTTCGTAGGCGCTGAAATCCGTCAGATCGAAGCAGAATGGCCGCGCGCCGAGCTCTGCGCAAACGTTGTGAATCTCCGGCTTGAGGTCGATTGCATATACCACCGCGCCTTCCCGAACAAACTCCCGCACGATGGCCGCTCCGATGCCTTGCGCCGCTCCAGTAACGATCGCCACGCGATCTTTTAGTTTCATAGCCCTGGTTGAGGAAATCAGGCTATCATAGTGGCCATTTTTTCACTTCATCCTGGTCCTGAGTCGCACCTATTGGCCGACAATGTCTTCCGCTGAGGCATGACGGTTTGGGACGCGCTCAAGGACGATTCCCGCTGCTGGGCACTAACCGCAGTGTCTGTAGCTGAGATCCGGCAAGCGCCGTGGAGATAACTCCTTGCGTAACCGGAATCTCTTCAATATCGGTCTCGATGTGCGTAGCACGCCGCGCACCTGCTATTCCTGTTGCAAGCGAAAGCGAGTACGACTGTTCGCTCCCCGACAAATTCCAGACTCGCGTGATGATTCCTTTCTCCGGGCCATCCTCGGCAGGCTTGAGCGACCACAGCAGGACCTCAGGATTGGAGACCGTCAGCAAAGAATACGATGTCTCCGGATAGGCCTTGCCTCCACGCACCCACCCGGCAACCGGGGGGTTCTGATGTTCGAGCGAGAACTTCATCGCCGCGGACGAGCTGAAACCGCTGTGTGTCTGCAGTGCGAATCGCTGCAAAAAGTGAGAATCTCCGCCCTGCTTCGGGATACCCGCTTGAGGAGCGTCGATCTGCCCGCCGGCCAGCACCTGAATCTGCGGCGCCGAGGTGTCGAGATGCGACACTCCTTCGGCAATATAGCTGTCTCCGAGCTTCATGAATGCACAGTCGCTGTTGGACAGCGTGACTCCGGCTCCGTCTTCTCCGCTCATGTCGGCGAAGTGGTTCAAAGTCAGCCATTCGAGACGGGACATAGTCGGTGAATAGTGCCCACCGTCCGCGAGCAGTTTGGCCCGAATTACGGCACCGACCTCTTCATGATGCACATCGGGTTTCTTGAGATTGAAGGTGAAATTCCATGTGTGGGTGCCGTCAAAGTTCTCGTTGATGTCGTTCCGAATATCGATCCGCCGTAAATTTCGGTATAGGGTAATGCGGCTGGTGTGCTTCAGCGGCCCGCTGCTTTGTGCCTTCACAGTCACCGAAACCGGGCCCGCGCTCTCCACCTGCAGCGTTCCAGTATCGAAGCCGAGATCGTTCAGTGTGTGGCGCCCGTCCGCCCGGTTCGCGAACTCGCGGTTGCCCTGCTCCTTGTCGACCAGACTCGAGATGGCCCCGCGGTCCTCCAGCTTTAGCCTGTACACCGGGTTCTCGAGAAAGCCGTCAGCAAAGGTCGCCGCCAATGGGAATTCAGTTCCCTTCCCCGCACGGATCTCGAACACCTTGTAGCCCGCGGGTGGAAGGTCTCGTGCATAGACGCGCAGGTACCTTCGACGATAGGTTCCGTTTTCCTCCAGGGATCTTACGAACTGGAAAGGCGCATCTTGCCCGGCAGTCAGATCAACGACGTGGATATCGTCCGGTCCATCGTAAAGGATGTCCGTGGCATCCGAGCGAGTCCAGCCGAGCGGGTTGAACACATAGAGTCTTCGCCCGTTGCCAGGATTCTGGATTAGCCCACCGAGCGCAAACGCGGCGTCCGCGTAGAGCGTATCGACGTAAAGTTCCACGCCGGCCGCGATTCGCCGCCCCCAATCGGCGCGCTCCGATCGCGAGATGTACGATCCGTCAGCGGTCCAATTGTGTTCCCAAAAGACCCCGAGATTCATCCATGCCTGATCGCGAGCCTCCTGCCGTCCGTTAAGAAACTCTGGCCACTTCATACTCACCAAGGTGGACAAGGCTTCCGCGGAACGGAGCTTTTCGACCGCCCTTCTCACGCGCGCCGATATCTCGGTCACCGAAGCGGTGTAAAGGTCCCATTCATTGCCGAAGCTTGCAGAGAATTCCGGCAGCCTGGACCCATAGTTCTTCTCGAAGTCGGTAAAGAAATCATTAATGTTCGATACGGTCACCTGGCGATCGGGTGTAGTCTTCTGTTTGGCTACCGTGACGAACTCGTCGGACAACGTCTTGAGATCGTCCCAACCCTTGCCGAAGATGCCGATGACCGGGTAGGGATAAGCAGCTTTGAAGTCGGCATTCGTTTCTACGAATTCGATTTCCTTTTCTGGAGTGCGCGCTTCGGCATAGCCCCCTATCGTGCGCGCGCCCGAATCCCGAGCGAGTGTGTTCCACTTCATCAGGATTCGGCTGCCGTCGGCGCCCTTCCACCAGTAGATCTCGTGCGGTCTCTTGCCATTTGGATTCAACTTCGTCAGGCATCCGCAGATTCCCTTCCAACTCTGTTTGGCTCCCGAACCTGCCCACAGCGATCCGAGCCCATACGGCAGTGTCTGGTTCTCCATCGCGATGGCGAGAGGAATCCGCAGGTTGAATCGACGCTCGAGGGTGCCTGCGTAGTACATGCCCCTGAGTACTGCTTCGGTCGGAGTGCCGCCGTACGTCGATACAAGCGCATTCAAAGGTACACTTACGTGCCCGTCTCGCACTCTCTCGATCAGCCGTTTGAAATCCGCTGCTGGTTTATTGTGCTCGTAGGTCCAGAACCACATGGTACCGTCGCAATGCCACCGGCTCTGGTGTTCCGGCGGATTGCCGGCGGTCTTATCCGCCAGGTCAAGATAATAGTCGATCATCTCGACGAAGGCTTGACGGTACTCCTCCTCGTTGCCCGACCACATGTAGTCCGTGTGGTCGTCCGGCGCGATATAGATGCGTCGAGGCGGCTGGGCGCTCCGGCACAGGCACGCCAACAACAAGCCAGCGGCGAATGCCTTTCCGAAAATTGAAGGCAACTTGTCCTCCGTCTATGCTTAGGAAATCAGGCTATCATACTGGTCATATATCCAGGAGGCGATTTGAGCTTGAACCGTGAAAACCAGAGCGCGCGCCGTGCGTTCCTGCAAACCGTTGCTGCGGGAATTCTCGGAAGATCCGTGGCGATTGGACAAAGCACCAGCTCCGTCAGTTCGTGGACCGGCGGGAAGACCAACTCCGTCCTGAATCAGGCGAGGCCGGCAAACGACAGTCCGCTGAAGGTCACCAAGGTCGAGCCGGTAGTACTTCGACTAAACGCCCGCAATGAGGACTTGACGCTCTACCCGCAGGACTACCTGATGTGCCGGATCGAAACTGAAGAGGGCGTTGTCGGCTGGGGCGAAGGCACGAACTGGCCAAAAGTCGCGACCGTCGCGACCGAAATCGAAATGAACAAGCACCTCGTGATCGGCCAGAGCGCTTGGGACATCGAGAAGATCTGGAACACTATTTTTCGAACCCGCACCGAGATGCACGGCAGTCACGTGCAATCGGCAATATCCGCCATCGATATTGCGCTCTGGGACATCGTGGGGCAGAAACTCGGCGTGCCCGTATACAAGCTCATCGGCGGCAAGGTCAACGACAAGCTCAGAATTTATACCAGCTACCGCTGGGGCGACATTCCGCGCACTGCCGAGGCATACGCCAAACGCACGCGCGAATTGATCGCGGAGGGCGCGACAGCGGGCAAGTTTGATCCGTTTTTCGAGCCCTACGACTTCTATCTGAATCTGGAGGCCAGCACCAAGACGATCCACGAGGTGGCGGAATTGATCCGCGGCATTCGCGAGGGCGGGCCGCTGTTCGACATCTGCGTGGAAGCCCATGCCAAGTTCAACGCAGCCACGGCGGGACGCATCACCAGGCTTCTGGAACCTTACGATCCCTTCTGGCTCGAAGAACCGGTGCCTCCCGGTAACGTTGAAGCCATGCTGCAGGTGCAGCGAGCGACGAGCATACCCATCGCAGCCGGCGAGCGGTTGACGTCACGCCTGGAGGCCCAGGAATATTTCGAGCGCCAGGCGATTCGTGTCTTCCAGCCGGATGCCGCTCACGTCGGCGGCATTACCGAATTCCGAAAAATGGCGGCGATGGCGGAGAGCCACTTCATCCCCGTGGCCCCGCACAACGCAAATGGACCCATTTGCCTGGCGGCGCACCTGCACCTCGGAACGGCTCTACCGAACTATCTCATTCTGGAGGAGGGCGACACGGATCCAAAAATCTGCAGCGAAATTTTTGGAAGCTGGCATGACAGCCGTGCCTATTTCCTGGTACCTGAGCGTCCCGGACTCGGGTTGAAACTCTCCGACGCCTTTGTGCGCGAACATCGCGTGAGCCTCGATCAGGCGAAGTGAGTCTCTACGGGCAGTATGCCTTGTCGCACGCCTTTTGCGGCAGCGTGGGGAGGATTTGGACCTGGCCCACCTTGTAGCGTTTCTGGAGGTCGCCTCCCGAAATCGGAAGGCGGATGCGCGGCTTGCCATCCGCGCCGGCTAGAGCAATTCGAAGATCGTACGTGCCGGGAGCCAGTTCCTTCGGTAAGTGAAACACAGAGATGACGGGATATGTTTCGCCGGCGACCCAATCGGTTTCATCGAAGGAACCCGCGACTTCGCTGAACTTTTCGTTACCCTGCTCGTCGGTCAAATACAGCTTCAGGGGGTGCCGCTCGTAGAGCCGCCCCACGTTGCGGTTCAGCCAGGTCTGTTTGACGACAAACAGATTGCCGGCTGGCAACGATTCGCGCCAGGTGAGTGACTCCGGAACCAGGCGGTATCCGAGGCCCCCGCTGCGCAATGCGCGCTCGAAAGGGGCCTTCTGCTCTGCCATGGCGCGCAGATAGGTGTCGACCGTAAAGTAGAAGTGCGCGTAGTTCGCGTGCCAGGAAAGCGCCACATCGATGTTTTCGTCCAGAGTGCCATGCGTGCGCTGGTCCTGCATGTCATCGTAATTCC
>Ga0335070_10006171_pt1 | contig 14105 bp, 6 predicted proteins | sample Lox_Sample_13_FD_206722 | JGI IMG/M metagenome (GOLD analysis project Ga0335070, IMG submission 206722) | Soil microbial communities from Loxahatchee National Wildlife Refuge, Florida, United States - Lox_Sample_1.3 | ecosystem: Environmental > Terrestrial > Soil > Wetlands | place: USA: Florida... | reverse complement strand
AACTGATATCGCCTACCCCGCCGCACGGTTTCCAGGTTGGATTTAATCCTCTCCGATCCATCAATATTTGAGCCCCATGAGCCTCAGCCGCATCTTCAATGATCGTTAATTTATAATGCCGAGCCAATTCTGTTAGAGGTTCCATGTCTACCGGATGACCGTAGATATGAACTGGCATGATAACCTTTGTACGTGGAGAGATTTTTGCTTCAATTTGCGTAACATCTATGCACCAAGTATGTGGATCGCAATCAACCAATATTGGAATAGCACCGCAATCGAGCACTGCCAAAGCACAGGAGATGATTGTAAACGACGGCATGATCACTTCATCCCCGGGCAGCAGATTGAGGCAGCGAGCTGCTACTTGCAGAGCCGTCGTTCCATTGCTGACCGCTATGCCATATTTTTTCCCACAGTAGGCTGCCCATTTTTCTTCGAAATCATTTATGAAATGTCCGGCAGAGGATATCCAACCTGTTTGAACGCACTCCGTAACATATTCAAGTTCGCGCGGTCCTAATTGGGGTTCATTAACAAAAATCATTTTTCCCATAATTGGTCCTCGAATTAAAATCGCTCTTTTTCATCAATCCCAAGATATGGACCTTGTTTTACTTCAAGGAATACAGTGTCCTCCAGCATTCGAAAGGCATGCCCCCCGCCAACCATGAGCATGATATCGCCTTCCACCAATTCTAGGCTGGCAACCAACAATTTTGCGTCGTTATAAATATCCATGATACAGCGGCCTTTTCGAAGTATCAGGACTTCAGATGTACCAACCAAGGATCGTTGGATTGAGCGGTGAACATGACGTAAAACTTCTCCGCCTGTAGGATAGACGACATAACCGACCTGCTGTTTAAACTCAGGAGGGGTCAAAAAAACCGTTCGATCTGGCATAAATTCGTTTCGAATTATGTAAGTGAGAGGCTGGCCCTGCCAGGAAATGATTTCGAATGGTTCCATTTTAATTATCCATTGTAGGAGTTTGGGAAGCCCATTTATGCCATCCCGTACTGAAACCTTCTAAAGCTTTTTTTCCTTCACCTGGTGAAGGCAAACCTGCCAATTCCAAATCAGCATCAACCATGATATGTACTATATCCCGAAAACTCAACTTAGGCTTCCATCCCAGCAATTTGTTGGCTTTACTTGGGTCAGCCATTAAATAATCCACCTCATTTGGCCGGAAATAATGAGGGTCGATTATTATGTATTTCTGCCAATCGAGATTTGCATAGCCAAATGCTAGTTCCAAGAATTCACGAACCGTATGCGATTCCCCTGTTCCAATAACAAAATCATCAGGGCGTTCTTGCTGAAGAATCAGCCACATTGCCTCAACATATTCGGGAGCATAACCCCAATCACGTCGTGCATCCAGGTTGCCCAGGTGAATTGAATTCTGTTTGCCTGATAGAATTCCGGCAATTGCACGAGTTATTTTCCGAGTTACGAAATTTTCACCTCTACGTGGGGATTCATGATTAAACAAAATTCCATTGCTTGCAAAAATCCCATAACCTTTTCGGTAGTTCCGTATCGTCCAATAACTGAAAACCTTAGCTATGGCATAAGGACTCTGAGGCTCAAAAGGAGTAGATTCATTTTGGGGAGCGCCTGCACTGCCGAACATTTCGCTTGATGACGCCTGGTAAAACCGGGCTTTAATACCACTTTTTCGAAGGGTCTCAAGCAATCTAACTGTACCTAGCGCAGTAACGTCTGCGGTATATTCAGGCAAGTCAAAGCTAATCCGGACATGGCTTTGAGCAGCAAGATGGTATATTTCCTCGGGTTGAACCGTATGGATTAAATCAAGCATGCTTGCGGTATCAGTCAGATCAGCATAATGCAAATAAAATGGATTATTTGTCTGGTTATCGACATCTGGAGATAGATGATCTACCCGCCCACGATTAAATGTACTGGCTCGCCGGACCATGCCATGGATCTCATATCCTTTCGATAATAGAAATTCTGCGAGGTACGACCCATCTTGACCAGTGATGCCTGTAATGACTGCTATTTTCATTAATTTAACATTGACTCCGTATTCAAATTTATATGACCAAGATTTAGCGCTTTTTCCAGGAATGTAAGCAATATAAAAATTAAGGGTGATTAAACAATATCCGCAAATCTATCTTCCATTTTCCTAAAATACATTAGGCCTGTAATTAATAGCAGTACGACAACGATTATTGAGGCAACGAATAACAAATCTGGTGGACTTCCGCGCAGCAAAGCCCAACGAAAGCCCTGGATAACGCCAGCCAATGGATTGAGTCCATACAAAATGCGAACTATACCTGAGGGGACAAGATCTGCAGAATATGCCACTGGCGACGCATACATCCAGGCCTGGATAATAAAAGGGATAGCATGTTGAACATCGCGGTATTGCACATTTAATGCCGATAACCACAAGCCTACCGCCAGAGCTGTTAATGCCGATAAAAGAATGAAGAACGGTAAAGTGATAATTGTCCAGGACGGCACAATGCCATATATAAACATCAAACCCAATAGGATAATTAAAGAAATCACAAAATCAACCAGTCCTGCCGCGACCGCTGAAATTGGAATAATCAACCGTGGAAAATAAACTTTTGTGAGTAAGTTACTGTTCGCCACAAGGCTGGTCCCGGCACGACTGAGAGAACCAGAGAATAACTGCCATGGGATTAAAGCCACAAAACTGAATACTGGATAAGGAATTCCCTCCGATGGCAGTTTAGCGAAATTGCCAAAAATGACTGTGAAAATGACCATTGTGAGCAAAGGCTGTAAAACTGCCCAAGCTACCCCCAGCGCAGCTTGTTTGTACCTCAGCTTAACATCTCGCCAGGTTAAGAAATATAACAGCTCGCGATATTCCCATAATTCTCGCCATTTAATGCCTTGTAAACGACCATCGACAGGCTTGTAAACTTTTACAGGCAAAGAATAGATGATCTTTTCTGAATCCATTTTGGGCTGATAGCGAAGGGAATTATAAATAATAACAACTAACCAGTTCTTCTAGGGAAATTGATCGATCTCGCTTGAGGCGATGGGTTGTTTTTGGTGATTAGCGCCAAAAACAACCCATTGAAATGCATTGTCAGGAGTTTTTGAGCTTTTTAATTATACAAATCTCTAGCGATTGACCTTTGGAACATATATCAAATAATGTATTCCGATCGAAACAGTGGTTTTAAAATCCTGACCAGTCTTCGATGGACCGATCGTCACAGTACGATTTGTAGGGTTGAAGGAATAAGAGCCAAAAATTGGAGTAATTTTATAAGTACCAGCAAGGATATTATTAAAATTATAAACTCCATTAGTTCCCGAGACGGTACTCGCTCCGTTGTCCATGGTAATGATAACGCCGCTGATAGGAAGGTTAAACAATTCACGAACAGTACCCGAAATGGAAAATGTCAGCTGGGTGGAAAGCGTTCCAACAAAATCGGTTGGCATGGAAGCATCAGGAGGTGTGTTTACTGCATATGAACTCGGGGTGAATATATACCCGGATAAAATCGGCGTAACGCCGTAATTTCCAATGGGTAGGCCGCTTATAATGAAGTATCCACCAGCATTAGTAGTTGTAGTCATCCCATTACTAAGTTGTATCGTTACACCTTGAATACCTTGTGGGATAACATCATTTGTAACTACTCGTCCGAGAACAGAATAAGTTACAGTAAATACCTTGCTCGAACGCCAAGGATTGAATTGAACCCGATCGCTTACAGGTACACCTTTTCCATTTGGATTCGTTTTATGGTAAGGGCCTGTTAGATCACCCCAGTAGTTATTTAAAGCCTGAATCGTCCAATTTGTAGATAGATTATTAATGCCAAATGAGGTAGGCCCTAATAGGTCATTATCATGAATATTAACAATCAAACGTCCATTCCCATTTGTGGGATGACCGACGATATCATTGTCATTATTCAAAAATAAGTTATCATGGATGTCTGAAAGGACATCACCATCATTTACAGCATAAAGGGTTAAGCCAGTTTTATTAGTAGTGAATACACTCGATTTCACTTCAGGGTTTATGTTGGTATTAACATTTCCAGAGAAGTAAATAAACAGCCCGTCTGTAGAATACTTCACGACTGAATTACTAAAAGTTGTATAGCTACTTTCAATGTACAGGGTCCCCCAATCGGCCTTTGCTGGAATAGTCTTATTCCCATCCTTATTTGTATCCCCACCAGCCGCATCATCTGTTATTGAAGTGAAAATCACCGGTTTGGTGATAGTCCCTTGAAGGTCAAGTTTGCCAAAAACATCACCCCCAAGGCCTGATCCGAATTTAATGATGGTTCCAGGTAAAAAAGTTATATTACTGTTCTGAGGATTCTGTCTACCAACAATTAAATTATTGTTTACCTGATCGGTAACTCCATTTATTGTTATAAGAAGAGGATAATTTCCAACTACTGCATAAGGCAAATTATCTTGCTGATAAAGCGTTCCCGTATTGTTAAATACTCCTCCCAAAGCTATTGCAGTAGAGGTGGGGCCGGAAATTGTCAATCCGCCAGCTTGAGGCGATTGAGGAGGTGCTGCAACTGAAATATGGTCGCCAGATTTTAAAATCTCGTCGTAATAGGCTTTCAGAATGGAGGGATCCGAAAACTTTAAGCTTAGTTGTATAGGGAGAGAAGACGCCTGTGCGGAAATCAATGTATTCGATTGAGAAGAGGTCGTAATAGAATTTCCAGCGTCAAATTGTGGAAAAGAAGTCCCTCCGAGGAAAATTGGATAATAGGTACTACGGTTAATTTGCACATTAGTAAAAACTGGCATCATATAGCCGCTTGATTGACTATGAGCATATGTTACGACTCCATAATGATTATCGTTAAAGACAGTATTAGTTATTTGAGAAATAATGCTTCCCTCACCTTGTAAATTTGGATAATCTTTAACCCAGCCAATTGCCAATGCTACACCGATATGATTTTGACTGAACGTGCTATAACTGATACTGGTATTTATAGAAGTATTAATTGGGCCATTATAATAAATACCTATCGCCGCAGTTGCGTATTTAGCGACAATATATTGGATATGGTTTATTTTTGAGGGTGTATCCAAAAGCCAGATTGTCTTCCAATCGGAATTTCCAGGGACTGTAGCATTTCCATCAGCGTTTGTGTCACCAGCATAAGAATCATCCAGGTAAGATGTAAAAATTATTGGGTATTGAGCGGTACTCTGCAAATCCAGAATCCCGCCTGCATAAAGGTAAGTATCAAGGTTGAATTTTACGATTAACCCTTGTGGCATGCTTATTGTTGACGATGTATCTTGTTCAATTGTACTAAGGACAACATAAGGAAACGTCTGGTTACCATCCCCACTGACTTTGAACCAGGTTGTATCATAGCTCCAATAGCCGCCAACAGCGATGGCTTTATGAACATTATTTGAAAAAATATTTCCATTGTAAACAGGAGATGCTGATCCATTAAAATTGAGCGGAAATTCTGAATCTCCTGATATTGTGTTCCCAGTTAGCTGAGGTCGGGCAACCCCACAATATGCGCTCTTTGCGAAGGTTCCGATACCATTGCTATTATTTACAAATACATTTCCATTTATTGGCGAATTGATATCTCCAAAGCTTTCCATATCCAAATACACACCAAAATTATTTTGTTCAAAATGGTTGTTTTGGATAGGCGGCATGATAGTGGAAGCTGTAGCATTATAAACACTCACGCCTAAATTTGAATATTTAACAACTGCGTCGTGAAAATTCGTGGCCGTACTTTCCAGGTAAATAGCAACCCAATCTCCACGTCCTGGCATAGAAGCATTACTGTCACCATTTGTATCGCCTTTAAAAGTGTCATCCTTATAAGATGTAAAGATTATCGGATTTGCCGGCGTACTTTCCATATTTAGGTTTCCGATTACGTCCAATGAAGCGCTTTGATCAAATTTGAAGACGGTCCCAACTGGAATGTCTATCTGAACATTCGATCGGATCACAGCGCCGCCAACAGGCGAATTGTCGCATTTCGTAGAGCTGGTTATTACATAAGGGAAAATTTGATTCTGATCCCCTGCAACCTGTGGCCACGATCCATTCGAATACCAATAACCTGTAATAGCAATGGCAGGGTGAATGTCCTCAGAAAAAGTATTGTCAAAATATGTTGGAAAAGCTGTGCCGTTTAAAATGATTGGAAATTCTGTATTTTGGGTAAATGTATTATTTGAAAGATCGCTATTGATTAATCCTTGTGCGCATTCCCGAAAGTATAGAGCAGTTTTGTTTTTATAAAAGGAATTATGGGTTATTGAGATATTTAAATAATCGTTAACACTGTTATATATCGTAATCCCTGAGCTGGCGTATTTAACTACAGAATAATTGATCGCTGTTATGTCATTATCAATATATACTGCTTGCCAATCTCCTGGAGCCGGTTGAGTAAGATCACCGTCTCCATTAGTATCGCCGCCAACGTCATCTTTGAAAGAAGTAAAAATATTTTGTGCTGATGGTGTACTCTGTATATCAAACGCTCCCATTGCCTCAATAAACATGCCTGCATCAAATTTCATAATTAAACCCGCAGGCAATGTTGCCGTTCTACTCGAAGCAATATACGTTGGCCCAAGCACAACATATGGCATATTATTGACAATTTCCCACGTTCCATCCTGAGTAAACTTTCCGCTTAATCCTATCCCTAACTGCTGTGGATCCGTAGGATATCCTGCGAAAGTGTTTCCAGAGTAAACAGGGAAAGCAGAGCCTTTGAGGAATATCGGTAATATAGTGTTCGCAGAAAAATTGTTTGAACTTAAGCCAGGGCGTGATGTCCCAAGTGCATCCTTACACTGGCTTGTGACGAATCCGTAGTGATTGCTAATAAATTGGTTATTATATATTGATGAAGTGATATTCCCGTCAAAACAAACATTTAGTTGGACTCCAAATACATTTTTACTGAACACACTGTGATGAATTTGAGGATTTATATCGTTTGTTGTACCGTTCCAAATGGTCAAACCGTTATTGCTATAACTTACAAGTCCAAAGCTGAAACTGGATGCGCTATTATCAAGATAAATTGCATTCCAATCACCTGGAAGAGGTTCAGTGTCGACGCCATCTCCATTGGTGTCGCCACCATAGACGTCATCACGCACAGAAGTGAATATTGCTGGATTTCCAGAAGCACCTTGAATGGTCAAAACTCCAGCTCCCTCCAGAGAAGTTCCATTCGCAAATTTTACTATTATGCCTTGGGCAATCGTTAGAGTTGAACCTGTGGAAAGTAAAGTATTCGCAAGAATGACATAAGGCATATTGTTTACATTTACAAGGTTCCCTGAAGCAGTAATCTTGCCTCCCAATCCAATTCCCAAGCGTTGATTTGCAGTTGGGTAACCCGTAAATGAATTATTTGAATAGGTGGGAAATGCTGAACCATTGAGAAAAATTGGAAGAATTGTATTGTTATTAAAATCATTTGAAGACAGAGTTGGGTACGATGTTCCAGTGTATGGATCTAATTGAAATGTTCCCAGGCCGAAATTATTTCCTGTAAATACGTTATTTGAGATTTGAGAAGTAATATTGTTGTTAGATGCAATTTCAAGAGAAACCCCGTATACATTTTGTCCAAAGGTGTTATGAATAATAGTAGGATTGACATCTGAGCTGGAATCATTCCAAACAGTTAATCCATAATATGCAAAACGAAGAATTATATTTTCAATGTTGCTTCCCCCGTTATTGTTATGAAAATAAATTGCATTCCAATCGCCAAGCCCCGGTATAGTATTTTGACCATCATGATTGGTATCACCTCCATAGGTATCATCGCGGATCGAGGTAAAAACCACTTCATGATTTAGCCCTCCATTAATTACTTTAAGGTTACCTTGAACATCTATAGCAATTCCAAGGTTAATTTTGACGATAGTATCCGGTTGAATTGTCAATGTAACGCCATTTACTACCTTCAAGTTTGTCACAACTGAATAAATACATGTCGGACTCCAGGTAGTGTCTGACGATAGATTCCCACCTACTGAACAGGTAGGCAGCGCATCTGTTGAAGCTAAAGGCATAGAAAACACCTGTTCGTGGATCAATCCTAATATTGAAAAAGAACTGATCAGTGCTATTACCAGGAATCTAAATCTGAAATGCAAGAATCCGCCCCATTTATTCATGATATCCCTCGCCTTTTTTATGTATGGTTTTATTTATATAGCTATTGTTTAAATGTGTAAATTAAATTTCACTTAAAAAATCCGAAGTAGCATTCTTAAGTTACGGAATTTTTAAGTCGGGTATTTCGATTAAGAGCTCTTCCCTTAATTTTTGGTCTTCACTAATTTTTCCTAATTGTTTATACCACCTCGCCAGCTCTGCCATTCTACCTCCCCACACATCCGGCAGTCGAATCATCTGCACGGAAGGCACAAATTCTATCGCCATCACCGGGCGCCTGAACGCTAGCGGGGCATAATATGTGGTCGAACTATTAGCCCCGGGCCCATCCAGACCCTGGAAAAGATAACTGTCCAGGACACCCTGACCAATTTGAGCCGCCGTTTGAATTTGACCTTCTGCAGCAGCCAATTCTGCTTCCCACCAATTCAGTTCCAGGGAAAGGTCACTTGGGGTGATGTATCCCAACTGGGCTTCATCGAGCTGCTGCTTTGCCTCTTCCATGCGCCCAGCTTTAAAATATGCCTCGGCAAGATAAACCCGGTTGGCCGACGTTGATGGATCTGAGGCTACGGCTCGTTCAAGATCCGCTAGCGATTGTTCAGGAATGCTTGATTTTTTAAGCCAATCCGAATTTGTTTTTGATCGAAGTGGTGAACTACGCCAGAAATAAGCATTTGCTAAATCTGGAGCCAATGTTAATACCTGGTCATATGCCTCGTAGGCCGACAAAGAATCCCCCTTTTTTTCAAGCGCTGCGCCTAGATTCAACCAGATGACAGGGGATTTTGGAGCTTCCTGGGTAGCCTTTTTCAACTCATTTACTGCTTCAACAAGGTCAGAACTGTTTTGATTCCGCTTGAGATACAGCATTCCTAGATCGAGGTGATTTTGGGCCCAATCGGGATCTAATCTTGCGGCAGTCTCAAAGGCCTGGATAGAACGATCCAATGCATTCAAATCACCGTTTTCAGCAATGACACTCTCCGCCAGAGCATACTGTTGTTGAGCGATCGCATTGTTAGGATCTAGCTTAATCGCTGTTTCGAATAATTGAGAAGCCCTGTGCCAATCTGATTGGTTAGCCGCTTGAACGCCATCAAAATAAGGTTTGAAAACCACATAATTGGCCATTGCGCCTGCAACAAGGAAGAGCAGCCACCAGGGTCGGGCTAACGAGGTATTTTTTTTCTCGATCGTCGGCTCGCCAAATACAGTTCCTCCTACGATCAGCATACCCCACAAGCCGAATGGTTCCACGTGATAGCAGTCGAAAATGCCTTGAATGGAAAAAACAAGAAAAAGTGCAGCCCCAATCGAGAGCACCAGTTTTCTTTCACCCGAGATATTGTTTGCCAGTCGTTTGTATAAGAATCTCCAGGCTGCCCCATATACCAGAAGGAAAGCCAGCAAACCGATCAATCCTATTTCAGCCAGGATGGTTAATGGAACGCTGTGACCATGCGGGAAGAAGCCAGCCGGCGGCACCGAATCGGACCGGAGAAATGAATCTTGATAAGTGAAGGGTCCCTGGCCTAAAATTGGATGGGCCAGGAAAGTCTGCCAGGCCGGCCCCCAAAAAGCTGTTCGAGAATCGATAATATCGCCATGGGTCGGATGGATCGTCTGTCGATAAAGGACGTATCCTCCGGCGCTAACCACAACTAATAGAATCAGGATAATCAATGGGAGGAGCCAGGCGCGGCGCCTGACAGATTTCCAAATCTTCATAACCCTGTTTGAGTTATGGCGCAAATAAATGAATCCCAGCAGGAGGATTCCGAAACCGTCTCCCAACCAGGCTGCGCGCGTGCTTGCAAAAAAGCTCAGGCCTAAAACTGAGACGATATAAATTCCAGATATTAATTTTCCGGCTGCCGATCTGATCTCAATGAGCCCAGCTATAGCCACGAATAATAAGACATTCAAGAAATAAGAATTAACAGAGGCTGTAGGCAGCCGATAGATTATCGACGGAATCCAATCCCCTGGCGCGGTTGCCAGCCAATTGCGATACCAGGTGATCACTGGGATCCACAAGAAAACCATGTAAATTCCGCCGCTTAGCGCGATCGCCAGGAAGATCCGGCGCCAGGATATCCCGCTGGCAACCATTTCAGACGATATCGAGAACAGGAAGATCGCCACAAGCAGGTACAATCCTTCTCCAAAGGAGCGGCGCGGATCGAAGGAAGCAGCAGATGTAATGGCAAAAACCAGGCAGTAGATCAGCAGTGGAATTCCGAGCGGACTGGTTGAATGCTGGCCTCTCAACAACCAGATGGCGCTGAGGAGGCACAATAGAATAATGCCCACCAGCATCTGACCGGCGTCCAGGAAATTATCATTTTTCGAATTAAAAATAAACAGGTAAGTGAACAGAACGGTTAATCCACCGACCTGTGCGATAAATTTCCAATTGATTCCACGCAATGTTAAATTCATTAAAGGGTTGATCCCGGAAACGAGCGCGCTCCGCCCACCCGACAATATGCTAAATTCGAGCCTTTAAGATTATAAGGTCAAATCCAAAATGGAATGTTTACAGTATCGTAAACCAGTTGCAAAAATCAGGCCGTCCAAAAAGGATTGCTGATTTGCCATTAATAGGATAAAATTTCTATAGCCCAATTCAGGAGAATTACTTTGCGGAATTCCATCCAACCCCTCCTAAAAATCAGCAAAGATGAAGCCAGGCGCTTTATTTTAAATCACCAGGGCCTCCTCCCACACCAACATGGTTCCGGACCCGACGACGTGCTTGGTTATTTCCGCCGGGTCGGGTGTATCCAATTTGACCCGGTCAACGTCGTCGCACATAACCCTGAATTGGTCCTGCAGGCCAGGATAAAGGATTACAGGCCGGAAATCCTGGAGGATCTGCTTTATCAAAAGCATGCCTTGATCGATGGCTTCGACAAGGTGGCATCCATTTTTACAGTAGAGGATTGGCCGGCCTTTTTCCATCGCCGCCAGCATGTCCGCACGGAGCATGCCCGGCGTGGAGACCTGGAAGACGAATTCATGGAGAAAATGATTCAGGCGGTGCGCGAACGCGGTCCGCTCTCCTCACTTGACTTCGAAGAAACAGTCCGGATCAACGGGTATTGGGGAGTGGATATGCGGATCGAACGATTCGCACTGGAAAGACTGCTGGGATTGGGCGAGATCCTCATCCACCATCGCACGGGCAGCCGGCGATATTACGATCTGCCCGAACTCATTCTACCGGCTTCAATTTATAATGCACCGGACCCGTTCGATAGCTTTGAAGCCTACCAGGAATGGCACGTTCTTCGACGGATCGGCGGCATTGGCATTGTAAATCCCGGCGCCGGCGAGAGCTGGCTCGGAATCGTCAATACCATGAGCCAGGGCCGTTGGGATACCCTCAAGCGATTGGTTGCGAAAGGCCTGGTTTTGCCGGTCGAAATTGAGGATATTCCCGAGCGCACCTTTTTTATGCGCTCCAGTGATTGGCAAAGATTCACGCAGCAAACACTTGTAGCTCAACATAACCCGAAAGCAGTCTTTTTAGGGCCTCTCGACAACCTGTTGTGGGATCGCGATCTCATTCGCTGGCTGTTTGATTTCGATTACACCTGGGAGGTTTATAAACCAGCGAAAATACGCCAGTATGGTCCCTACACCCTGCCGGTCCTGTTTGGCGAAAGGTTTATCGCCAGGTTCGATCCGAGGCTGGAAAAGAAGAAGCACACCCTGAATATCAACAGTTGGTGGTGGGAAAAAGGGTTCATGCCCGACGAGGAAACATACAACGCCGTAGCTGCCGGCTTAGCCCATTTTTTGCGATCTCTCAATGCTAATCGAATTCAGTTGAACGAGTCGCTGAAAAACGGCGAGCTGAAATTCCTTGAAACGATTGAAAACGATTGACCAATTTGGGTTGACCTGTTTTAATGGAATAGATATTCCAATCGAACGATCGCTCAGCTTGGCCTAGGATTCCAGACATGAAGCAAGTTTTGCAGAGTATGCGGGATGGGAAGACAATCGTGGCGGATGTGCCGGTTCCGGCAGTACTTCCAGGAACAGCCCTGGTGCAGACGGCTGCATCACTGGTTTCAACCGGGACAGAGCGCATGGTGGTCGAATTTGCCGGAAAAACCCTGCTCGGCAAGGCCCAGGCCCGGCCTGACCTGGTGCGACAGGTGATCGATAAAGCGCGGCGCGAGGGCATCCTGCCAACCCTGCAAGCAGCATTCAACCGGCTGGACCAACCCATGGTGCTGGGGTATTCATCCGCTGGCACGATTATCGAGATTGGGAAAGGCTTGTCTGGATTTTGCGTTGGCGATCGGGTAGCCTGCGCTGGCGGCGGTTATGCGGTCCACGCCGCTTACAACGTGGTGCCGCAGAATTTGCTGGTCAAGCTTCCTCCGGAAGTTGATTTTGAAACCGCCGCCTTCACGACCCTGGGCGCAATCGCCCTGCACGGTTTCCGCCTGGGTCAGCCCCAATTGGGTGAGAAAGTTGCGGTCGTCGGATTGGGCCTCCTCGGCCTGCTAGCAGGTGGAATTGGGCGCGCTGCCGGCTGTTCCGTTTTTGGGGTGGATCTTTCAGCCGCGCGGGTAAGCCTGGCAGAACAGATGGGCATCCAGGCCGTTTTACGCCAGGATGCCGAAGAAGCCGGGCGTGCTTTCACTCAGGGGCGCGGGGTCGACCTGGTTTTGATCTGCGCCGACACCGGCTCAGACGACCCGGTCGAGCTGGCAGGCGTGCTGAGTCGGGACCGCGGCAAGGTAGTCGCCATAGGGGCTACCGGGCTGGATATTCCCCGCAAGGTTTATTACGAAAAAGAGCTCACTTTCCAGGTATCCCGGTCTTACGGGCCCGGGCGTTACGATCCTTCCTACGAAGAGCAGGGCCATGATTATCCATACGGATTCGTGCGTTGGACGGAAGGGCGCAACCTGGAAACGTTCGTCGACATGCTGGCTGGCCAGAAAATCAACTTGAAACCGCTGATTTCTCATCGCTTTCCGATTGAACAGGCGCCTGAAGCGTACGATCTGATCACCGGAAAGAAAAATGAGCCATTCCTTGGGGTATTATTGACCTATTCACAGACTGGGGAAGCCAAGCCGGTTCGAAAAATAACAGCCGCTGCGGGGCTTTCAAGTCCAATTTCCGGGGACCTGGTCCTGGGCGTGTTGGGAGCAGGCAACTACGCCAACGCCACTTTTTTACCGGCTGTGCAAAAAGTTGGGGGCGTGGTGCTGGCCGGGGTCGTTTCGGCTTCAGGCGTGAGTGCCCGCCAGGCCATGCAGCATTTTGGCTTTCGCAGCGCCCTCACCTCTGAACAAGAACTGCTGGAAGATAAAAGCATCAACGTTGTAGCAATTCTGACCCGCCACAACATGCACGCCCGACAGGTGATGGCAGCGCTGCAGGCCGGAAAGCATGTTTACTGCGAAAAACCACTCGCCATCCATCCGGAGGAGCTGGACCAGGTCATGCGCCTGCTTGAGACCCCCGATCTTCCGCTTCTGACCGTCGGGTTCAATCGCCGCTTTGCCCCCGATTCGATCCATTTGAAGGAATTCCTGGCCGGTGCTGAGGAGCCGCTGGTAGCGAACTACCGGATCAACGCCGGTTACCTGCCCCCGACACATTGGACTCAAGATCCAGAGCAGGGAGGGGGCCGCATAATTGGCGAATGCTGCCACTTCATCGACCTGATCTGCTACCTGGTTGGGCAGTCGCCTGACCGTATCTCGGCTGTTTCGATGCCGGACCAGGGGCGCTATAGCCAGGATAACGTGATCATCACGTTGCGTTTTCCTGATGGATCGCTGGGAACGATCACCTACCTGGCCAACGGCGACAAGAGTTTCCCAAAAGAAAAATTGGAAGTCTTCTGCGCCGG
>Ga0335070_10006170_pt1 | contig 14105 bp, 15 predicted proteins | sample Lox_Sample_13_FD_206722 | JGI IMG/M metagenome (GOLD analysis project Ga0335070, IMG submission 206722) | Soil microbial communities from Loxahatchee National Wildlife Refuge, Florida, United States - Lox_Sample_1.3 | ecosystem: Environmental > Terrestrial > Soil > Wetlands | place: USA... | reverse complement strand
AATGCCCCGATCAAATTTTGAAATGTTTATTCGGGGAGAGTGGTACTCAAAACTCTTGTAGAATGCCGCTCCTGAGAGGGCTTATGAAGAGAGTGATGCGCCTGACCTGGATTGTCGTGATTTTCGCGGTGGCGGACTGGATCGGGAGCCCTAGGGCGATCGCCGCCGACAATACAACCGCGAACAGAATTGGGAGTTCGGCGGTGTGGCGGCCCGGAGATCAGTTCCTAACCGAAGCGCACAAGGCTTGCGACAAGTCCGCAGGTTCGCAATTCTCCGAATGCTTCATCGACCAGATGACAAAAGCAGGCGCTCCGGCGGAGGCGGTTGCGTTCACCCGCGAACTCTACAGGGTCAATCACGGAGACGTCGGGATCATGCGGGGCTTTCAGGCGGTAGGCCCGGTGGATATCGCGTGGATCGAGTACCCATTACGCGCGAACACCAATAATGGACTCCTGCTGGTGAACGGGAAGCCGGCGATCATCGACATGGAAGACCTGAAATTGCTCGACAAGAAAGGGATGGAGCAAAGTCCGCAGTTCAAGGACGTGAAGGCGCAGTTTCCGCAGGTCGACGTCTGGCCGGGCGATCGCGACGGCAAGACGTGGCCCAACTCGCAGAAGGGACCAGACGGCAGCATGCAGTTCGTGGCCGACTATCCGTTGATCAACGGGTGCCATGCCTGCGCGCGCGCCGGGTCGGCGTATTTCAACTGGAATTTCAGTGCCGACGGGAAATTCACTGGCACCACATTCATCGGCATGACACCACCGCCGCTGCAGTAGTCCGGGGCTATTTCTTCGCCGCGGCTTCCAGCTTCCGCAGCTTCGCCATGGTTGCCGCGGAAGGATCTTTGCGCTTCTTGTTCTTCTGGCGCCGCTTGGTTTTGGTGGTGTAATGATTTTGAGACATGGTGCTCCTCGTGTCGGCGAATTGTGGGATGCCTGCCCTGATTTTGTGCAAATGCAGCGAGATGCCGCTGCGTAGTTCATTCTAACGGAGAGGGCGGATTTTCACCCCCCTAACGGCTGTACTGATTCTTCTTCTTGTCCTCGTGGCGCTCGATTCCCAACTGAATCAGGCGATCAATTAGTTGCGGGTACGACAATCCCGACGCGGCCCACAACTTCGGATACATACTGATGGCGGTGAAGCCGGGCATGGTATTGATTTCGTTGACGTAGATGCGGCGGGTCTTGGGGTCCATCAGGAAATCGATGCGCGCCAGGCCGGAGCAATCGACCGCCTGAAAGGCCGCGACGGCCAAGGCCTGGACCGTCTTCATCTCGGATTTCGAGATTTTCGCGGGAATCATCAGATCGGATCCCTCGTCGAGATATTTCGCGTCGTAGTCGTAGAACTCCTTGCAGGGAACGATCTCTCCCGCGACCGACGCCTTGGGATCGTCGTTGCCCAGTACCGAGCACTCGATCTCACGGGCTTTGTTTTTTTTTCCGCCGACGCCTTGCTCGATCACGATCTTGCGATCGAATTTCGCAGCTTCGTCGATCGCCGGACCGAGTTCCTTGCGATCATGCGCCTTCGAGATTCCGACCGAGGACCCGAGGTTGGCGGGTTTCACGAAGACGGGATACTTCAGCTTGCTTTCCACCAGCTTTTGAACTTTCTTCGGTTCATGCTGCCAGGTGGAGCGAAGAACAGTGACGTGCTTGACGATGGGAAGTCCGGCTGCGCGGAAGAGGGACTTCATGATGTCCTTGTCCATGCCAGCGGCAGAGCCGAGGACGCCCGCCCCGACATAGGCGATATCGGCGAGTTCGAGGAGCCCCTGAATGGTGCCATCTTCACCGAACGTGCCATGCAGGACGGGGAAGATCACGTCCACGTTGATGGCACGATCGGCGGCGCGACGCAACGCGGCATGGTCCGTCTGAAATGGAGCGAGCCCGGCTTCGCGGTGGACCGGCTCCGGCGGCACGAGAACGGCTTCGCCGCGGGCCAGGAGCGCCGCGCCGGGAGTCGCCTCGGGATCGCCAGCGCGGAGATGCTTGTCGGATGAAGCGCCGCCATCACCCTTCAACAATCGTTCAGCGTGCTCGGCGGTGAGCCAGCGGCCATCCTTGGTGATGCCGACGGGAATGACCTCGTATTTTGTCTTGTCGATTGCGTTCAGGACGGAAGCCGCGGAGAGCAGGGAGACTTCATGTTCACCGCTGCGCCCTCCAAAAAGAATGCCAACCCGGAGTTTTGCCATGCAGATTCAGTCTGGGCCGGAAGAAGAAGATCCGTCAATCGCAGGATTGGTACCCAACGTAACGTGGGATGAGCGGGCCGTCTGAAAAAACTTCTTCACTACAAAGCCACGGAGGCACAGAGAGGACCAGGATGAAGTTTGGTCCACGCGGCCCTGACGACGACTTATTGCTTTGCAGGAAAGGAGGACGGCAGGAATGCCCGCCCCCCCACAAACCCTCTCACACATGGTCCGATCGTTTTCTCTTCGGAGCGCGACTATCCAAAGATGCCGCGGATCGAGCGCTTGAGGCGCTCCCACCACATCTGGATTGCGACCATAGCCGGCACAGTCGGCTGCGTGCTGAGCTTGCTCACCTGCTTGAAGCCGGCAGGAACCTCAAACAGTTTGGGATCGAGAGGAGCTTCGGAGAGCTCGGTGACGGCGGTCTCGCTGGTGGAAGTGAATTGATGCTTTGTACCATCGGGCTGGGTAAGGAAGCTGTGAGTCGTCTGCTTCAGTTGGACCGCAAAGCCGGTATCGGTCACGCCGGTGCGGTGCACCTGGAGATTCTTGAGACACCCGGCGGGGCCCGCGGTCAGAATCGCTATGCCGGAATGCTTGTTCCCGGGAACGCTCTCGCAGCCCTGCGGTACCTCGATATCGATGTACCACCCATCGGTCTCGGTGTTGGTGTTCTGGCCGCAACTTTCCGGGCTCACCATGCGCCGCTCGCGCGTGATCAGATGACGAGCGGTGTGCCCGAACATCTGTTTGCGGTCGCCGGTGTCCTCGGTGTCCAAGTAGATTTCGAGCGATCCACCCTCTTTCGATGGCAAGGCCTGGGCTGGCTGGCCGGGCTTCCAGTGCCCATGGTCACTCAGTTCGGTCACAGTGTACTCGTGGGCATCGAGATCGAGCATGTAGGCGCGCCGCGCATCGCACTGCTGGATGATCGCCTCGCGCGGCCCTGTTATCTGCCTGCCGGCGGACGATGTCTGGCGGACGGCGCTGTTTCGAAACTCGGTGCGGGATCGCGACTGCGTGTAGTAACGAGTGGTCAGGCTGGGAAGGGAGCCTGGGACGGACGCCTTACTGGAAGTCACGATTTTCAGGTCGGTAGCGGAGGCGCAAGCCGCGCACAGCAAAACCGGAAGCAAGCAACGCGAAACAGATGAGGGCGCCAAGGCTCCTCCTGGCTGGGAGAACTTAGGGGAACAGGCCGAATCGCGCCAGCTATTTTACCGCGAGGCAGCCGGGATCAAAGAATCTTCTTGCCGAAGGCCGACAGGGCCAATTCGACCGCGAGGTCGGCCGTCTGGTTGCGCTCGTCAATGACGGGATTCACTTCGACAATCTCGAAACTCAACATGCGGCCGTTGTCAGCAATGATTTCCATCGCAAGATGCGCTTCGCGGTAGGTGGCGCCGCCCCAGACCGGAGTTCCAACACCCGGAGCATCTTCAGGATCGATCCAATCCATATCGAGGGAGACATGGTATCCGGCGGTGCCGCGTCCGGCCATGCGGAGGGCCTCTTCCATCACCGCGCGCATGCCGCGCTCATCGATGTCACGCATGGTGAAGACTTCGACGCCGGCCTTGCGGATGTTTTCTTTTTCGAAATTGTCGACATCACGGACGCCAACCAGCACGCAGTTTTCGGGCTGCACCTTGGGAGAGAAGTCGTAGATCCTGCCGAGTTCGTGCGGAGGCAGGCCCATCAAAGCGGCGAGCGGCATGCCATGCACGTTGCCACTGGGCGACGAGTCGGGCGTGTTCATGTCGGTGTGAGCATCGATCCAGATCAGCCCGATTTTTTGATTCTGGCGGCGATAGAACTCGGCGACGCCTGAGACCGTGCCGGCCGCGACGGAATGATCGCCTCCGAGGACCAGGGGAACTTTGCCGGACTCGAGCGTCTTCAGGACGAGGTCGGCGCTCTTGGTGCAGGTAGCGGTGATCTCTTTCAGGTACTTCGCGTGAGCAGCGCCTTCCTTCTTCTGTTCGGGAAGGGCGACGGCAATGTTGCCTGCGTCCTCGACGATATGGCCGATAGCCTCAAGCCGGGCTTCGAGTCCGGCGACGCGGACCGCCGATGGACCCATGTCGACGCCGCGTCGTGACTGGCCGAGATCGAGCGGCACGCCGATGACGCGAATTTGCCGCGGCGTGATGTTGGTGAAGGATGCAGTTCTAGCCATAGGTGCTATTTAACCGCAGAGAACGCAGAGTTCGCAGAGGATGGAAACTCATTTACAATCCTCCGAATCCCGTCTTTCAGCATCGTGCAGTGAAAATTTAGCAGCAGTCCTACGCGGCAATTCAGCAACCGCAGATAGGGCAGCAACTGCGCTTCGTGAACGGCATTTAGTTTCTCAATCGCTTTAATCTCCACGATGACAGAGTCCTCCACAACTCGATCCAACCGATATCCGCACTCCAGTCTGACGTTCTTATACATCACGGGCAGTGGCTTCTCTTGTTCAACCTTGAAGCCTCGCTCCCGCAATTCGAACGCGAGACATACCTGATAGGCAGACTCGAGTAGTCCGGGCCCAATCGCGCGATGCACCTCCATTGCAGAACCGATGATCTGCTCAGTAATGCGGTTGAGCCGGTCCGATGTGGGCAGCTGTTCAATATTCATCGAAAAGAACTTCTCTGCGAACTCCGCGAACTCTGGGTTAACTCTTACGGGTACAGCCGATATAGCATTCTCGGAAATGGTATGGTTTCGCGCACGTGCTCAAGGCCGCAGATCCAGGCGACCGCGCGCTCAATGCCCATGCCGAAACCGGAATGCGGCACGCTGCCGAACTTTCGCAGATCGAGATACCACTTGAAAGCTTCCTCCGGAAGGTTGTGCTCGTGGATGCGCTGCAGCAGAAGGTCGTGCGATGCCATACGCTGCGAGCCGCCGATGATCTCGCCGTAGCCTTCGGGTGCGAGCACGTCCACGCAAAGCGCAAGATCAGGGTGCTGCGGATCGGGCTCCATGTAGAACGCCTTCACCTTCGCCGGATATCGATGCACCATGACGGGGCGATCATAGAGGGACGAAAGATAAGTTTCGTCGGGCGATCCCAGGTCGCCGCCGTATTCAAATTTGTGTTCGAGCTTGCCCTGCGCGTGGCCTTCCTGCAACTTCTGCACCGCCTCGTCGTAGCTGATGCGCGGGAATGGAGCTTCGATTTTTTCGAGCCTGGCGACGTCGCGGCCAATCGTCTGCAGATCGGCAGGTCGGCGCTCAAGGCACCGCTTTACCAGGAAGGTGAGGAGACCTTCGGCCAACTGCATGATGTCGTCGAGCGTGCCATAAGCGACTTCGGGCTCGACCATCCAGAACTCGGTGAGATGGCGGCGGGTCTTCGATTTCTCGGCGCGAAAGGTGGGACCAAAGGAATAGACCTTTCCGAGCGCCATGGCCGTGGCTTCGATATAGAGCTGGCCGGATTGCGTGAGATAAGCCTGCTCTTCGAAATAGTCGACCGGAAAGAGCGTGGTGGTTCCTTCGCAGGCGGCCGGGGTGATGATGGGCGGATCAGTAAGGGTGAATCCGTTGGTGTCAAAAAAGTCGCGCGCGGCGCGGATGATTTCGGCACGCACTCGCAGAATGGCCGCCTGGCGAAGGGACCGCACCCAGAGATGCCGGTGTTCCATCAGAAAATCGGTGCCGTGCTCTTTCGGAGTGATGGGATAGGGGTCAGTCTCGGGCACACGCTGCAGCACCTGAACGTTGGAGACATCGAGTTCGTATCCGCCGGGCGCGCGCTTGTCGGCGCGGACTTTGCCTTCCACGATGACGCTGGATTCCTGCGTCAAACCCTTGATGGCATCGAAGACCTCAGGCGCGACTGCATTTTTCGGAACTACGCCCTGGATGACGCCGCTGCCATCGCGGAATTGGGGGAAGAGCAGCTTGCCGCTTTCGCGCAGGTTGTAGAGCCAGCCGCGGATGGTGACCGCCTGGCCATCATGCTTGCCGATTTCTGCAATGGTGCTAATAGGTGCCGACATAAATCTTTTTACCGCAGAGACGCCGAGTGCGCCGAGGGAATCTCCATCAGGCATCACAATTCAGCCCGCACACAGTCGTATGAACCCGCAGTCGCACTCTCTCTTGAGATTTCTTCCTCGGCGTTCTTCGCGTCTCGGCGGTCGATCCTAAGACTCGTCCAGCTTGCGGAATGTCGCGCTCACATCCGCGCTGGGACTTTTCTTTTCTTCGCCATCAATTTCCAGCAGCAGGGGCGGAACCTGGGGCGCGGTACGTAACAACTCCATGGTCTCTTTCCAATTGATCGAGCCCTTGCCCGGCCAGAGGTGCGAGTCCTTGTCGGCGTTATTGTCGTGGACGTGGGTCGAGCAGATATGCGGCTTCAAGGTGTCGAAGGCTTCGGGGATACCGCCCATCATGTGCGCGTGTCCACAATCGAAACAGACACCCACATCGCCCAAGTGGGAGGTTTGAATGAACTCCACAAGGCGCTCCGGCGTGGAAAGTTCGTTCGGGATATTTTCGACCAGTATGCGAACGCCGAGCGGCCTGGCGAAAGCGCGCAAGTGCTCGATCGAGGTCATCGCCGCTTCAAATTTCTTGTCATCGAAACTCTCGCTCGGAGTCCCGATGTGCTGCACCAGGAACCGGAACGGAATATGCTCGGCGATCTCAAGGGCGCGCTTGATCTCGTCCATCGCTTCAATGCGGCCGGCGCGGTCGGTCGATGCGACATTCACAGGCGGCGAACCGGTACGTCCCCATTCGTAGTCCGAGAAAAGTGGGGCATGAACGGAGTTGAGGGGAATTCCGGTGGAGCGGAACCAGTCGGCGATTTCGCGGACGTGCTGCTTGCGGTTGGCATAGTCAAAATGCTGCCGCGCGGCGAAGATCTCGATGGACTGGGCTCCCGCTTTGACCAATTCGTCAAGCAGGCCAGGATGCAGCCGTTCCTTCACATAAACATATGTGGAGACAGCCTTCAGCATCAGTAGCCCACCGCCTTTCCGTTGTTGCGGCCATCACTCGCGCCCAGACGTTCGCCGGTTTTCGGGTCGATCATGATGCACTCCCCGTCTCCCCAAAAGTGCGCCACGTTTAACTTGTGTCCTTTAGAACGCAGTAGATTCATTGTATCGGGAGAGAGGCGATCTTCCACATGAATTGCGTCAGGGAGCCACTGATGATGAAACCTTGGTGCATTGACCGCTTCCTGGATATCCAGCCCAAAATCGACGACTCCCATGAGGATATTGGCGACGGTCGTAATGATCGTCGGCCCCCCGGGCGAACCGAGCACCAGGAATAGCTTGCCGTCTTTCAGCACGATCGTCGGAGTCATTGCCGACAACGGCCTTTTGCCGGGCCCTATAGAGTTCGCGGGACCCTGGATCAAGCCGTAAGCGTTGGGAACACCCTGCTTGGAGGCGAAGTCGTCCATCTCGTTGTTGAGGAGAAATCCGAGGCCTTCGGCGGTAACACACGAACCGAACGAGTCATTGAGGGTAGTCGTGACAGCGACCGCATTTCCTTCGGAATCGACCACCGAATAGTGGGTCGTGTTTTCGGGTTCGCGAATCGCGGACGGACGGTGCTGCGCGACACGTTCGAGCTGGTTGAAAATGCCGGGCCGCTTCAGCGTGAGGCTGGGGGTGGCATGATCTGGATTGATGGATTCGCGCCATGCTTCGGCGTAGCGCTTGTCGAGTAATTGAGGCACGGGAATCCTGGCGAAGTCAGGATCACCCATGAACTCGGCCCGATCATAAAATGCGCGGCGGAAAGCCTCGGCCGTCAGATGGACGGTAGCCGCCGAGCGGTTGCCAAGTCTTGCGAGATCGAAGCCCTCGAGGATGTTGAGGATCTCGACCAGCGCCACGCCGCCCGACGATGGCGGGGGTGCGCTGATTACGTCATATCCGCGATAGGTGCCGCGGACCGGCTCGCGCTCCTTGACCTCGTATTGCGCGAGATCGTCGACGGTGATCAGGCCTCCGCCCTTCTGGACGGCCGCCGCTAACTCGCGCGCCATCGCGCCGTGATAGAAGTCGTCCGGATTTTTTGCAATCCGCTCGAGGGTGCGGGCTAATTCCGGTTGCTTGAGAGTATCGCCGGGCTGGTAGTACTTGCCGTCGCGCTGAAAGATGCGCCTCGATTCCGGAAACTTCGCGAGGTCTTCGTTCTCGAGGTCTTTTGCATCTTCCCAGGCGACGGGAAAGCCATCGCGGGCCAGACGAATGGCCGGCTGCATGACTTTGTCGAGTGGGAGCTTGCCATATTTTTTCTCGGCAAAGACGAGACCGGCGACCGACCCCGGCACTCCGATCGCCTTGTAGCCGATCAGGCTGGCGTTGGGGATCACGTTTCCCTGGGCGTCGAGATACATGTTTTCGGTAGCCGCGGCCGGAGCCTTTTCGCGGAAGTCGACGAAGCGGACCTGCCCGTCGGCCTTGCGCAGGAGAAGAAATCCGCCGCCCCCTAGATTGCCGGCCTGGGGATGAACCACGGCGAGGGCAAATCCGGTGGCTACCGCGGCATCCACGGCGTTGCCGCCCTCCTGGAGCATGCCGACGCCGGCCTTCGATGCCAGTTCGTGCACGCTGGCCACCATCGCGTGCGGAGCATGCACAGGACGCATGGGCGCAGCCGATGTGGCGGCCATCGCCAGTACTAACAGGCAAAACACAGTCAACAACTTATGTTGAATTCGCATCGATGAAGGCCCAAGCGCGGCAACACTTCGCTGCGACAAGCCGATTCGCCCCAGAATGAACCTACGAGGCTAGCCCACTGCGAACAAGAGAGTCAAACGAGGGAACGCGAGCTGGATGCAGATTCACTTTCGGGTTGAGTTGGGAGGGCGGAGATTTGAGGCAGTCTACTTCGGGCGGGACTTCTTCTTTGGCGCTTTCTTTGACATCTTTGGAGCTTTGGCAACGACCAAGTCGTAGGACTGGTGAATCAGGTCTTTCAGCTCGTGGGCGGACAATACGTCCGAATGGGAGAACAAGACCCACTTGTAGCGTCCGACATAAGGGGCTGGAGAAATGCCCTCGATCTCGAGCAGTTCGTGGAATCTCTCAGGTGCGGCCTTCAAACAGATGGGCGCCAGTTTGCCCTGCGACAGATCGACGATCGTGAACAACTTCCCTCGCACTTTGAAGCAGAGATTCTCGCCCCACTGCACGTTTTCGGTGGAGTCGGGCAAGGCGAGGCAAACCTCACGGATCCAATCGATGTCAGGCACGGGAGCATGATACCGCGGCGGGACGACAGGAAGATCGTTAGCCCATCACATTCATCAGGTTCTGCGAGACTTCGTTGGCGGTCTGGAGCGTCTTGAGGTTGATCGCGAATGCGTTCTTGGCGGCCATCAGGGCGACCACCTGGCTGCTCAAGTCGACTGTATCGAGATTGGCGGCATCGGGAGCGCTCGCGCCGCAAGAGGCGATGCGGATGGCGGCCGCATTGAGTTGAGTATCCGCTTGTTGTAGGCCCTGGAGAGCGATGGCAGAGAGGTCCATATTCCAAAGTATCGGCGAAAGAAGAGATGCACTTTAGGAAGTGGAAGACGAGGGAGGCCAAGCGGGCAATCAATTTGTTTTCTTTGAGATGGCACTCCGGGCCGGACTACTTTCCAGCTAGCTCTTTCTTTACCGCGTCGCTGACCACTTTCCCGTCAACGCGCATTCCCGCGGCGGCAAAGCGAGCCATAGCAGCCTTCATCACGCTACCCATGTCTTTCATGGTGGGCGCAGGAGACATTTCGGCAATGGCGGCACGTACGCCATCGGCGATCTGGGCTTCGCCGGCGGCCTTGGGAAGGTAGGTTTCGATGAGTTTGATCTCGGCGGCTTCCTTGTCGGCCATCTCCTGGCGTCCGCCTTTGGTGAACTGTTCGATCGAGTCCTTGCGTTGCTTGATCAGGGTAGAGAGCACCTGCTGCGATTCTTTGTCGTCGAGCGGCGCCATCTTCTCGATCTCTTTATTTTTGAGCGCGGTCTTGACCATGCGCAGGCAGGAAAGGCGATCTTCTTCGCGCGCCTTCATGGCGGCCACGATGTCTTTCTGGATCTGATCGATGAGGGGCATGAAGGGATTATAGAACCGGGGAGGTCAGAGGTTAGAGGTCTTCAAACTCAGCCCTCTCCTCTCCTTCCCGAAGTTCCCGCGTTTCGAATATTCTGAATGTTCACCCATGCCAATGCTCAAGAAAAACCGCCTCTTCACGCCGGGCCCTACTCCTCTACTTCCGGCTGCCCAGACGGCGATGGCTTCCTATGGAGCGCATCACCGGACTGCCGATTTCCGCACACTTTTCACGCGCGTGCTTGCTGACCTGAAAGAGTTCATTGGAACAAAAAACGACGTGCTGGTGCTCACATCGTCGGGAACGGGGTTCATGGAAGCCTCGATCTCGAACCTGACTTCACCGGGAGACAAGGTGCTCGTACTGACGGCGGGCAAGTTCGGCGAACGCTGGACGTCGCTGGCCAAAGCCTTCGGCTGCCATGCCGACGTCTTGAGCGCTCCCTATGGCGAGACCTTTTCGCTGGATGAAGTCCGCAAGCGGCTCACGGCCGATACGCGCTGTGTCTATGTGCAGGCTACCGAGAGTTCTACGGGCGCGCGCCACGATGTCGCCGCCATTGCGAAACTGGTGCGCGCGCTGCCGGACACGCTGCTGGTTGTGGACGCGATTACCGGACTTGGCACGACGCATTTCGATGTGGACGGGTGGGGGATCGACGTCATCATCGGCGGATCGCAGAAGGCGCTCATGATTCCACCCGGGCTTGCCTATGGGGCGATCAGCGAGCGAGCCTGGCAGCGCATGGAGGCGACAAAGTCTCCGCGCTACTACTTCGATCTGCGGAAAGAGCGGAAGTCGGCGGGCAAAGCAGAGACCGCGTACACCCCGGCGACCTCGATGTTTGCGGGGCTGGCGGCGGCGCTCGATTATGTGCGAACCATGGGCGACGGAGACCTGGCCGCCGGGCGCAAGGCGCTGGTGGAAAACGCCGGCCTGTGCGCCGCGATGACGCGCACCGGAGTTGGAGCCCTAGGACTGAAATTGTTCGCGCCCACTTCTCCGGCGGCGGCGCTGACCGCGGTGACCGCACCCGCCGGGACGGATTCGACCAATATCTGCAAACGGTTTCGCGACCAGTTTGGCGCGGTCGTCGCCAATGGGCAGGCAGAGATGAAAGGCCAACTCTTCCGGATCGCGCACATCGGATATTACGACTACCTCGATACGGTCGGCGTTCTGGCAGCGCTGGAGCACGTTGTCGCGGAGACGACCGGGAGGAAGGTCGATTTTGGCGCCGCGGTGCGGGCGGCGCAAGAGGTATTTTCGGAGTTCGGAGTTCGTAGATCGTAGTTGGTCGTTAGTGGTTAGGAGTTCACGGAATCCTGCGATCGAGGGACCATGTCTTGCAGTTACTCTTCGGTGTCTCGCTTGAGCTTACGGCTTTCGGCCAGCAAAGCCATGGAGTGCATCAGGTTCTGCAGGGTGATGATTCCGACCAGCCGCTGGTCGTCGACTACGGGAATGATGCTGAGATTGCGGGCAGAAAGTTTGCGAAACGCCGACGCGAGAGATTCCTGCTTCACCGCTACCTCAAAGATGCGGTTCATGGCGGCCTGGACGTAGCCGTTGCCATTCACGCGCAGGGCGTCGAGAATCTTCTGCTTTGAGATCACACCCACCATGTCGCTGCCGCGCACGACGGGGAAATCATCCTGGAGGGTGTGGACCGCCTTTTCGAGGGCATCTTCGAGAGTATCGGCGGGGGAAAGCGTCGCAAAATCGGTGAGCATGACTTCTTCCAAGCGCACGCTCTGCAGCACCGACTGAAACACGGCCGAACGTTCTTCGAGTTGCGCTCCCGCGAAGAGGAAGAAGCCAATCATCACCAACCACCAATCGCCCCTCAGCATGCCCACCATCATGAACAGAATGGCGAACACGTGCCCAATGCGGATGGCGCGCTGAGTGGCGAGAACGGGGTCCATGGTGCGCGCGAAAAAGGCGCGCAAAACGCGCCCGCCATCCATTGGATAGGCGGGCAGCAGATTGAAGAGTCCGAGATAGATGTTGGCCCAAACCAGGCTGCGAAGAAGATAGCTGGAATGGATCAGGGGCTTGCCGAAAAGGTGAAAGCCTGGAACGAGCGTCACGAGCAGCATCGCGGCAATGCCTGCAATGGCAAGGTTCACAAGGGGGCCGGTCAACGAGATGCGGATGTCGCGCTTCCAGGTGAGCGCAGGGTCGCTGTCGGCGCGCGACTCGTCGAGAATGGTGACTCCGCCGATCGGCAGCAGCACGATTCCCTTGGCGGGGATTCCCGCTTTGCGGGCCACCAGAGCATGTCCGAGTTCGTGAAGAATGACGCTGCCGAAGATGATGCCGACCAGGCCCAGGCCGCGCAGGGCAGCGGTTGTGTCCTGGGTGGCAGATTCGGTGGTCCAGACGAACACCAGCAGAAACAGAAAAGTCAGATGGATTCGGATTTCAATTCCGAAAAGACGACCCGCCGGGATGGACCAACTCCGCATTGCCATGCCTACCGTTATTCTATCTAGTTAGACGCTTGCGCGGGCGCGCCCGGTGCAAGGCACGCAATCGAAAGGGCTACGACTGGGCGGGAGAGGCGCAATCAAACATGAGAGTCATTGCCGGACAATTCCGGAGCCGTCCGCTGCGCTCACTGCGCGGTATGGACATCCGTCCGACGGCCGACCGGCTGCGCGAGACGCTGTTCAACGTGCTGTGCGCGGGCAATCCGGAGGCGCTTTCGGGAACGGTCTGGCTCGATCTCTACGCGGGGACGGGAGCGGTCGGGATCGAAGCGCTCAGCCGGAGCGCGGGGATGGTGTACTTCGTCGAGATGTCGAAATCGGCGGCCGACCTGATTGCCGGGAACCTGAAATCGCTAGGGATCACCAGCGGATTCAAGATCGTGAAGGCTGATGCGCCGAAGGCGCTGACACAACTTGGCAGTCAGGGCATCGTGGCGGATTTTATCTTTCTAGATCCTCCTTATGGCATGCGTGAAGAATATGCGCGCACGCTGAACGCTCTGGTGGAATCGAAGCTTCTGCACGCGGAGACGGCCATAATCGCGGAGCATGAAAAAAGATTCGATCCCGGCGAGGTTTTCGGCGGATTGCATCGAGAGCGGAAACTTGAACAGGGCGATGCCGCGTTGAGCTTCTACCGTTCTCGGAAGTAGGCAGCATGAGGGCCTGCGAGGGTCCAGCCAGCGGTTCTATAATCTCCGCCATGCCCAGCCCTGAGCCCACTGAGGTCGGTGCGGTAGACCAGCAGTCGTCAGGTCTGCCTGATGTCGGCCCGGGCGGGTCGAAGTCGCTGCTGCGCGTTCATGCGGTCAATATTTTCGTCCGCGATCAGGATCGGAGCCTGCGGTTTTATGTGGATCAGCTTGGATTCAAGCTGGCCTTCGACGTCCGGTTGCAGTCGGGGCAGCGCTGGGTGGGAGTGGCGCCTCCGGACGGTACGGCGGTGCTCACCCTGATTGCTCCAGAGCCCGATTCCGACGAATACAAGCTGATTGGCCGCCCGTCCGACGTAGTTTTTGTCACCGAGGACGTGCTCGCCAAGTACAACGAATGGAGGAAGCGCGGAGTCCGTTTCCGCCACACGCCACGCCTCAGGCGCGTCAAGTACGAACAGAAGGCGCCCGCCGAAGCCGCTGATTCTTCCTTATTGTTGGGAAAGCGATCGCCTATATGGGGCGGAGTGTTCACGCGTTTCGAAGACATTGACCGGAACTCGTTTGCGCTGGTCAGCTTCGATGAGATGACGCAGGCAGTGGAGGATCAGCGGCGAGCCGAGGCTGCCAGGCTCGAAGCCGAGCGACGGGCGGTGCACGAACTGGAAATC